>Ga0187809_10000039_pt1 | contig 102557 bp, 80 predicted proteins | sample NC_wetland_sal_i_8_FD_132415 | JGI IMG/M metagenome (GOLD analysis project Ga0187809, IMG submission 132415) | Wetland sediment microbial communities from Neuse River Estuary, North Carolina, USA - ASW_4 | ecosystem: Environmental > Aquatic > Freshwater > Wetlands > Sediment | place: USA... | reverse complement strand
GCTTGGACTCACCGTGGCTGTGCTTGGACTCACCGTGGCTGTGCTTGGAGTCGCCGCGGCTGCGCTTGGAGTCGCCGCGGCTGCGCTTGGAGTCGCCGCGGCTGCGACCGGCTGCTGTTCTATAGAGGCCAAAGGGTCTTTGACGTGCGGTCCGGTATCGTAAGGATGCTGAGTGTCCGGGGGTAATACCGGAAACCAGTCCATCGTCAGTTTTGGCCCAAGAGATTTTTCCAGCAACGCGTACTCCAAGGGCCCTGTGGAAAAATCCAACGTCTGCGTCATATCACCCTGTATCACAAGACTGTCTACAGGTGTCCATTTTGTTGGTTCGTATCCCATGAGCTTGAACAGCATGGGCAGAGTGCCTGACTGTTCATCGCTGCTAATGACGTCATTGACCCCCTGAGAATAGGCGATGAGGGCCTTCTTCGCCGGATTGGCGGCGGCCATGTGGTTCCATTCCTCTTGGGCCGTCCGCAGCAAGCCCAGTTGCAGTTCAAACTTATCGGAGGGCAGAGCCTTGGCGCCAACCACTTGAGACAGAAGACCTTCTCCCTGCCTCCTCATTAAGTCCATTTGAAACAATCGAAATTTCGCGTGCAAATAGCCCGTTGCCAGAAACAGGTCGTGGTCCGTCTGGGCGTCAATATGCGGCACTCCATTGCTGTCAAAATTGATGGTTACCGGTCGGTTCAGACCGTGTATCTGCAAAGTCTCCGTGGACGCGATGGAAGCGTCGGCAGCGTCGGTCCAGACCCCGGTGCCAGGGTTGAAAGCATTTCCCAAGGGTGGCAAAGGGCCGATTCCCCGAGAGACTACCACCAGCACACCAGCCGAAACGACGATGGCTGCCAGCAGGTTCGCGTACCGCCAAAACCGATTCTTCTTCATATACTCACGGCTCCAGTAGTTGAGATAGAACCTCGCCCACGCGTCCGCGAATCACGAGGTCGGCTTCACCGTCAAGGTACGTAGGCGCCAGGTTGACAATGACCATTTTCGCTGTGTTGTGCGGCCTGTGATTGGGCAGGTCGGCAACGGGATCGACAGACAGGGACGTCCCCATAATCAACAGCAGGTCACAGTGCCGGACAGCATCAAAGGCCTCGATATAGTGATGAATGGACTGTTCAAACAATACCATACCGGGATACAGGATGCTGTCACAGATGTCGCCTTTAATGTTCATCCAACTGCACCGGGGGACATCGCGGACAATGACATCCTCCATAGAGTAGCGCTCGCGGCAGCGGGGACAATAGGCTGAACGGATGTTTCCGTGCAACTCCCACACCTTGGTGGAACCTGCCAACTGGTGCAGGCCGTCCACGTTTTGCGTAAAAATTTGAATATTTTTCCCTCGGCGCTCCCACATCGCCGGCAGCAGATGCGCCGGATTGGGTTTGGCGTTGAGGTATTCGGGCACCCAGAAGGTATCCCGAAACTGTTGCCAGAATTCTCTGGGAAACATTTTTAGAAATCCCTCAGACATAGAGGTCATCAAGGTTTCATCGCGCCACAGGCCGTCTTCTGACCGAAAGTCCGCAATGCCGGATTCCGTACTGATACCCGCTCCGGTCAGCACAACGATGTGTTGACTGTCTTCAACCCACTGGGCAAGTTGTTCAGTGTCAGATAACGCCATAATGTTCCCCCTTCAGTCTTTCAGCAAACGAAAATCGATATCGCTGAGAACGCATCCGGACGAGTCCACGTCAATACTGGCCAATTGAATTCTGCCGATTTCAGGAACCTCCTCCACCAGACGAGACAGGCGCAGCAACAGTTCAGACAAATGGCTGCGCACGCCTCCAGGCAGCGGTTCTGCGGAAAAAGTGGAATCCACCATCTCTAGCGCATCCATGTCCGTTAGCGGTACAACTCGCGTTTGTGCCCCAAACTGCGTCGCGGCCTGGTGTTGAAACGGCGAAGCCTGCCACTCTGCCAGCAACCGCTGACTGATGGATCGCAGCTCCACGACCATGCCAAACAATGGACTGAATTGCAGCGTCACCGACGCAGACAAGCGGGATTCGCTGCGGTTGGCTTCAACAGGCTTGGAGCAAATACCCACGGCCCTTAGAATTTCCCGACAGACCGCTTCCGGAACGCTGCCATCTTTGTTCTCGGGTGTCCCCATGACCGTGCGCACCAGGTCCCGGGCCCGGTCGGTATCGGTATCCGGGAGATCGGGAAGGTGGCCTGGATCGCGCTGCAGGAACTCGGCGTAGCGCATGGTCTTCGCCAAGGCGTGTACCGCCTGCTCCGGGAAGGGATAGACGGGAACGCGACGGTGACCTGCCGACACATAGCGGACTGTGTAGTCTCCGTGGGTAAGGAAGTTCGCCAACACGGGCTTTTGCGGATACGCCGCAGCGCCCGTTTCCGTAACCTCGCTGGCCACTTCGAGGATAGCCGCCGAAATCGCGTCCACCACTGCCTCTTCGTCCGACACCATAATGGGCGTAAACAAGACAATCGCCGCATCCACCGTTTCGTCTCGCAAAACCTGCGGCAGGACGTCACGGTAGCCTTCGGCCAGCGCCTCGTAGCCCAGGTTAATCACCGGCGGCACGAACTCCAGCCCTTCCCGCTGCAGCGTGTCCACCGTGGTGACGGCGCCGCCGGCGGTATTGGTGACAATGGCCACGCGCCGTCCTCGGGGGAGGATGCCTTCTCCCAAAAGTGCCGCCACGTCAAACATCTCCTGGAGATTGTTGGCGCGGATGACACCTGCCTGATGAAAGAGCGCGTCCACCACAGCTTCCGCCGGCTCCGGATATGTCCAACGGGTATTGGAGATGGCCAGCCCCGCTTGGGTGCGGGCGCTTTTTACGGCCAAAATCGGCTTATGCCTGGCAATCCTGCGACAGATGCTCGAAAATTTGCCGGGGTTGCCGAAGGATTCCAAGTACAAAAGAATCATGGAGGTATCGGGATCGTCCTCCCAGTACTGCAACATGTCGTTGCCGGAGACGTCCGCCTTATTGCCGAGGCTGACAAAGCTGGAGACACCCAGTCCAATCTTATCGGCATACTCGAGAATTGTAATCCCCAGTGCTCCAGAGTGGCTGGCAATAGCCGCGCTTCCCGGCATGGGCAAACGTTGCGCGAAACTGGCATTAAGGGAAGACTCGGGATTGGTGTTGACCAGTCCCAGGCAGTTGGGACCAATCAGACGGCAGCCAGCCTCCCGCAACATTTGCACCAATCGTTCCTGGCGAACCTGGCCGTCTGCGTCCCGGTCGCCAAAGCCGGCGGAAACAACGAGAACGCCTTTCACTTGCGCTTCCATGCACTCCTTGGCCACTGTTAGGACCTGTAGCGCGGGCACGGAGATAATAGCCAAATCCACTGCTTCGGGAATGTCTTTGACGCTGGAGTAGGCGCGAATCGCGGAAACGGACTTGGTGGACGGATTTACCGGGTAAACCGTACCTTTGTAGCCACCTTCAAGGATTCGCCGCAAAAGGGCGTGCCCCAGGTGATTGGCGTCTCTGGACGCGCCAATGACCGCCACGGTCTCGGGAAAAAAGAAGCGGTGCAAAGATGCTGCTGTCGCCAGCTTTTCCCGCACGCCTTTGAGGGCTCTTGTGCGTTCGGTTTCCACCAGGGGGAGAATTAAGTGAACGGAATCCGGTTCCTGATCGCTGGTCAATTCATAACCACTGTCTTTGAAAACCTTGAGCATTTGATAATTTTCCCGCAGCACCGTCGCCTCAAAAGATTTGAATCCGTGCCGCCAGGCCATTTGCGCAAGGTGTTCCAGGAGCAGTGAACCCAGGCCTTTGCCCTGGACATTGTCCGCCACAAGGAAGGCGACTTCCGCCTTTGCTGCCCCCGTACCCACGTAGTTGCCCACGGCAATAACCCTGTCGCCACTGATGCACAGCAGGGCCAGGGCATTGGGTCCGCCGTCGCCAATCATCTGCAGTATGAAGTCATCGCTGACGTCGCGAATCAAGTGAAAAAAACGCAGATACAGACTGTCTGAGGACACATTGCGGAACAGATCGCGAATCGCTTCAATATCTTCGTGGCTGTTTTCGGCCTGCCGGAACTCCGCGACTCGTCCGTCTCGCAAAATAATCCGTGCCATTCATGGTCCTCCGCTCATTGAGTTATTTCTTATGATTTCTGTTTCACACTGTCAATATCCTGCAAACCTTGACCAACCAGCCTATGTTGTGCACGATGGTAGAAGACGTATGTGGGCAGGAGGCAACCATGAGTTACGGTGCGGCGGAACGCTACCTCTACGAAAAACTGGCGCTAATGTTTCCGGATACGGAGCACAACCGAATGGTGAATCTGAAGAATCGCACCCTGGAGTTGGATGTGTTCATCCCCAGCCTGCCTGCGGCCATCGAGTACGATGGGCCGCACCACCACCGGCGGAAAAAACAGGACGAGAGGAAGAACTTCCTATTGCAGCAAGCGGGCATCCACCTGATTCGCGTGCGCCAGACAGGTTTGCCGTCCTTGCGCCCTTTTGGGACTACTCTCATTGACCACAATCCGGAGGTGCCAGGGCACCTGGAGGCGTGTCTTGGGCAAGTAATCGAAGACCTTCGGCGCCATTTCCATCTGCCCTCACTGTGACCCGTGGTGCTGCCGTTGTCCTGCGCCGCACTTGATTTTGACGATGTGCAACGAGTACCCTGAAGAAAGTCATGGAAACAAAGGAGATGAACGGTATGCCGACAGCGCCACAAACCCTCGACGGTTGGTTTGTACTGCATGATTTTCGGAAAATTGACTGGCATGGATTGAGACAGTTGACGGCCTCCGACAGAGAGGCTATGGCTGGACAACTGGAGTCGTTGCTTGCGGAGTACGAACAAGGGAACCGCGACAAGTCCGGGACTTTTGGCGTCTTCGCCATTGCCGGAAACAAGGCCGACCTTTTGTTTCTCCACATGAGGCCTACTGTTGCCCAACTGGAACAGGCAAAAACCCGACTCAACCAGAGCGCCATGGGAGACTATCTTCTCCCCGCCTACTCCTACGTCTCAGTTGTGGAACTGGGCGGCTACCTTGCCAAACCCAACGTGGACGTAGACACCGATCCATACCTACAGAGCCGCCTCAAACCCGCTCTTCCCCAAGGTAGACAAATCTGTTTCTACCCAATGAGTAAGCGCAGGCTTGGCGGTGATAACTGGTACATGCTGCCGGAGGGCCATCGAGCCGATCTGATGCGAAGCCACGGAGCCATTGGCCGCAAGTACGCCGATACAGTGAAACAAATTGTCACCGGATCTATGGGACTGGACGACTGGGAATGGGGCGTCACCCTGTTTTCAGACGATATGCTGCAGTTCAAGAAAATTGTCTACGAAATGCGGTTCGATGAAACCAGCGCCCGGTTTGCCGAGTTCGGCCCATTCTATGTGGGCCACCGAATCGATATGGCAGGATTGAGGGCATACTTTTCCAGCCTGCCGGACCGCGCTTTCAACCATTAATATTTCCGGAGGTTGACGCCATGGACTGGATTGCCGAGTTGACGGGCCGGTTGGGCTCAGGCCAGGTGACGGTGAACGAAACCGTCCGTGAACACCACAGCCACGACGAGTCTTACCACACGCCCGTCCTCCCTGATGTGGTGGTTTTTGCCGAGAAAACTGCCGATGTTGTCCAAGTATTGGAGTTCGCCTGCGAACACTGCATTCCCGTGGTTCCCTTCGGCGCCGGCACGGCGCTGGAAGGTCACACCGTGCCCGTGAAGCGAGGCATCTCCCTGGACTTGACGAAAATGAACGCTATCCTGGAGATTCGCCCGGACGACTTTCTCGCGCATGTGGAACCCGGGGTCACCAGGACACAGTTGAACGAAGCCCTGAAACCCTATGGCCTCTTCTTCCCTGTCGATCCCGGTGCTGATGCGACACTGGGGGGAATGGCCGCGACCAGCGCCAGCGGCACCACCACCGTCCACTACGGCGCCATGCGCGACAATGTCCGCAAAATGGCAGTGGTGCTGGCGGACGGGCGCGTCATTGAAACGGGATCACTGGCGGCAAAATCTTCTTCTGGATACAATCTGAACCACCTGTTCATCGGATCGGAAGGCACACTGGGCGTCATCACAGACCTGTGGCTGAAACTGTACGGCCTGCCTCAAAAGACGATTTCCGCCCGCGCCGAGTTCCCCAGCGTAAGTCACTGCGTCCGCGCCTCCACTGCGTTGATGGGAGCGGGCATCCCCGTGGTTCGCCTGGAGCTGGTATCACCGGTGATGCTGGAAGCTATTAATGCCTATAACCATACGGACTACAGGGTGACGCCAACCTTGTTTCTGGAATTTCACGGCAACGAAGGCGGCGTGGATACAGATGTCGCCTTGGCACAGGAGTTGCTGCAAGACGAAGGCTGCCTGGACATCCAGTTCGAACAGGATACGGAGGGCCAGAACCGCCTATGGCACGCCAGGCATTCCGCAGCCACGGCTTTCAAGCACATGCGCCCGGGATTCGGTCACATGACCACGGATGTTTGCGTGCCACTGTCGGCACTGGCGCCAACCGTGGAATTTGCAGAACAGGCCCTGGTGAAATATGGCATTGACGGCGGCATTGTGGGCCACGTGGGCGATGGCAATTTCCACGTGAGCATGGCCGTCAAACCTGCGGATGAAGAGCTGATGGAACGTGCCGAAGCCTTCAACAGCGCCCTTGTCCACCGGGCCCTGGCCGCGGGCGGGACCTGCACAGGCGAACACGGCGTGGGGCTCGGCAAACGGCAGTACCAGGCCGAGGAGCACGGGACAGCTCTGGCTGTGATGCGCACGCTGAAACAAGTCCTGGATGCCGGCGGCATCATGAACCCGGGGAAACTCATTGACTTGAATTGAGTCTTGCGTAAACCTGGGGTCTCCTATCGCGCAGAGAGGGGACCCTGTTGCGCACCTCGTCTACTTGATTTAGAGAAATTTCTCCGTACAAAATCCCCGGTTTCTCCCCCGCCTGTGCAACAGCGTCCCCCCAGGGGTCAATCACCTGAGACCCACCCGTAAAGGTGTCGTTGGCATTGTGCCCGGAGACATTGACACCTACGACGAAACACTGGTTTTCGATGGCTCGCGCACGCAACAGCGTTTCCCAGTGCGACTGGCGCTGAACGGGCCACTGGGCTGGTACAAACAGAATCTTTGCTCCCTGGAGAACGGCGCTTCGGGCCAGTTCCGGGAAACGTAAATCGTAGCAAATAACGGTACTGGCCAACCCTTCTTCTGCAGCACCAAGACCGTCGTTGAGGAAAAAACAGGAGAGACCGTCACCTGGAACAAGGTACTTATCTTCCTCCATGAGTCCAATGAGGTGTACCTTGCGGTACGTATGGATGGTTTTGCCCTGGTCGTCAAAAGTCATGGAAGTATTGGCCACCCCCGCGCCGTAACGGACGGGAAAAGAGCCGCCGACAATATAGACCCCCAAGTCGCGGGCGAGTCCCGCCAGGAGATTTGACGTTGGCCCGAGCTCAGACTCTGTGTGCAGTTGCAACCGCTGAAAATCGTAGCCGCAGGTCCACATCTCCGGCAGAACCACTACCTGAGCGCCATTCCGGGCGGCCTCGCAAATGAAATCTTTCGCCTGCAGCCGATTGCTTTCAACCTGTCCTTGCACAACGTTCATCTGACACAATGCTAGTTTCATGGACTTACCCCTCCTTGCGGTTGCCCCGACAGATGCCTCTCAGCGTTGTTGCCAATTTCTGCCGTTGCTCAGGAGTTCCCACCGTAATTCGCACCAGCCGATTCAGGGGTTCGGTTCCCGGGGAGCGAACAAAGATTCCACTTCGCCATAAATCGTTCACCAGGGCTCCCGCCCGCTCTGCATCCCCCACGTCCACGGCCACAAAATTGGTGGCCGATTCCAGTGCGTGAAAGCCCAGTTCGGCAGCCAAGTCGTAGTACTCTTGCCTACCCTTCGCCGTCTCCTGAACCACCCGGGTGACAAACCCCGCATCATGTAAAGATGCCAGTGCTCCGGCCTGTGCCATGCGGTTGACGCCAAAGTGATTGCGTGTTTTGTTCATCGCCTTGACGATGTCCGGATGGGCTACGGCGTAACCAATGCGACAACCGGCCAGCCCGTGGACTTTGGAAAAGGTCCGCAGTCGAACCAGGCGTGCGTCGTCCGTCTCCGGCGGCAGGTGAATGTCGCCTGGGGCAAACTCCACATAGGCCTCATCCAGCAGGAAGAGGCAGTCAGCGGGAAGGTCTCGTAGGAATTCAGCAATTTCAAGGGCGGTGTAATAAGTCCCCGTGGGATTGTCCGGATTGGCCAGATAAACCATTTTGGCCTTGACCTCTCTGGCTGTGGCGGCCAATTTGTCCAGGTCATTGAGGTACGACAGGTACGGAACCAGGTGCTGTAAGCCACCATAGCCGGCCACATGATACAGAAACGTGGGATAGGCGCCCTTTGAGGTCACCACGGATTGTCCAGGCTCCACGAACACGCGAACCAGGAGACCCAGCAACGCATCGATACCACTGTCGATGACCGTCCTGCCCATGGCAAAACCAAAGCGGCGTTCCAGTTCCTTGCGTAGGTCGTAGCTTTCCGGATCGCCGTACCACATAGCCTCCCGCAGACTCGCTGCCATAGCCTGCATCGCTTGCGGCGACATGCCGAAGGGACTTTCATTGGCACCCAGGCGAAGAATGGTTTTTTGTCCCGACTGGCGCTCCATCTGTTCTGGAGCGGTAAAGGGTACAGTATCTGGAAGTGTCTGCACAATTCCTGTGAATGGCAGTTGTGAAATGGCAATGACCTCCTCTGCCGTGATTTTTTCTCCATTATACACATATCCTTGCCTCTGCAAGCCAACGGTGGTTGACGTTGGCTTGCAGGTGAATTCCATGCGCCACAGACAAGAGCCGGCCCAACTGCACGAAAATGTCCAGATGGGCCGGCCTTAAGGGTGGGTGGGACTGGAAGCCGGAAAGCCTTCCAGTCGCCTGTCTATTGGTATATTACACGGCGCAAGGCCAAAGTCATGCCTTGGATGCCGCTACTGCCTCCATCACTTTATCTAGTAGTACGTTCTCCGGAGCTGCGCCTTCCATGGAATGAGCCTCGGATTTGTTGATGACAGTTTTGGGAACTCCGTAAACATTAAACTCATTGGCCCACTCCGGGAATTCCTGTGCCTCTACCATGGCTGCCACAATGGAACTGGACTCAAAGGCAAACTGATGGGCCAGGTGCACCGCGGCGGGGCAGTAGGGGCAGGTCGGCGTGACAAACACTGATAGGTCCAAGGGTGCCGATACTCTGGCTAACTGATTTCTTGTTTCAGTCTTCAATCCGGAGTCTCCTTTGGAAACCATAAGAATGTCCTCCAACAGGGTCGCAAATTCATACCCGCTGGGAGCTCCGTAAAACCAGATACCGGAGTTGTTGCCACTGTCGTCCGTCACCAGAGCAGCCGGAGCTTTGTCCACGCCCAGCTCCTTCACCCTTTCCTCGTCAGCGTAAAGATTGTACGTGTGCAGTGTCAGCAAGTCGGACAACGCGGTCAGTTCCTCATATAACTGCCGAACCTCGCTGCACGTAGCACAGTTCAGGTTGGATTCAATGTAATGAATTTGAACGGGGTTCACCATTTCCGCAAACCGTTCCCGGATGGCTTTTTGATTGCTTTCTGAAATGAACACCGGTAATATCCTCCTCACAAGTACCGACCCTTGTCGGTAGGTATCTTTCCCGCATACTCAACCGGAGTTGCAACCGTCGGGCTAAGTCGCGGGCGACTATTTGCGTTTTTTCTTCACGGCGCCGCTCCAGCTCATCATGCCGCCTTTCATGTTGTAAATGGGCGCCAATCCGGCGCTCTTGGCCAGTCGCGCCGCCTGCATGCTGCGGTTACCGCTGCGACAGACAAAGACAATGTCCCTGTCTTTCGGAACCTCATCAAATCTGTTGCGAATCGAGCCCAGAGGAATGTTTACAGCCCTGGAAATATGACCTGAGCTGTATTCATAGGGTTCGCGGACGTCAATGATATGCAGCTTCTGCGGTTCGCTTTTCAATCTGCTTTCCACTTCGCCAGGAGTTATGTTTTCGATGCCTTTTCCTCCTCCTGACCTCATTCGTAAAACGAGCCACAACAAGACCAGTACCGCCAAAACGACCCATATCCACACCATAACTGCTGTTATCCCCCTTGGTTCTCCCGCAACTGTGCGAAATCCTCAGGACTCGCACGCACCGACTGCCCCTGACCCAGTTATATACCCCCGTAGGTATTTTGTCAACAGGATCCTGCCAGTGGGGATCTAATGGTCAACTGACGACCAAACCAATTTTTGACATAGTCTATAGTCACGCCTTCCATCAGATGAGATACATGCTTGGAGAATACAAACTTCAAGTCGCCAATGACTTCCATTCTGTCATCCTCTGAGATGGACTCGTCCAGAGCCATACCGTATTGGGGGCCACCTCACCCTGCGGAGATGTAGAGACGTAACTGTGATGCCTTTTCACTTTCCATTACTGAACGCAAGTACGCTTGCGCAGATTCTGTTACTTCAATCATGCCTGTTCCCTCCATACCTTCAGGTTGATACCCCTGCAGGTATTATACAATATCCCCTCACGCCGTCAAAGCCGCTCTTATCACTCGATGGGAACAGGCTTGTATGACACATCGTTCACTGCAGACTTACAGCGTACCCCGACCCCCTGTGTTGTGATTTGGTTCATGAATCGCAACCGGAGGATGTGTATAATGTGAATACAAGGAGGTGCTGGGGTGGAAATCGTCGACGCGCTACAACGACCTTTGCGAGACCTGCGAATTTCCGTTACCGATAGGTGCAATTTTCGTTGCAGATACTGCATGCCAAAAGAAATCTTCGGACCGAATTTTGCGTTTCTGCCTCACGAAGACCTTTTGACTTTCGAGGAAATTGCGCGACTAGTTCGAATAATGGCTGCTCAGGGGGTGCGCAAGGTGCGCCTGACCGGCGGGGAACCTCTGCTGCGGCGGGATTTAGAAACGCTCGTCAAATACATTGCCGGTATTGACGGAATTGAAGATATGGCCATGACGACCAACGCATCGCTATTGACCCCAGAACGCTCCAAGGCTCTCAAGAAAGCGGGCTTGCGCCGCGTTTCCATCAGCCTGGATTCTTTGGACAACACGACCTTCATGAAACTGAACGATGTAAGCTTTCCCGTTGACAAAGTATTGACTGCCGTCCGTGGCGCACAAGTCGCCGGACTGGAACCGGTTAAGGTCAACATGGTTGTGAAAAAAGGCTGGAATGACCATGATATTGTGCCTATGGCGGAGTATTTTCGCGGCAGCGGCGTTGTCCTGCGCTTCATCGAATACATGGACGTTGGCAACAGTAACGGGTGGAAACTGGACGACGTGGTGCCTGCCGCCACTATCGTTCAGAAGGTTTCAGAAAGGTGGCCGCTGGTCCCTGCTGCACCGTCGCAGCCCGGAGAAGTGGCAACGCGTTACACGTATGCCGACGGGCAGGGTGAAATTGGCGTTATTGCTTCTGTAACACAGCCCTTTTGCGGTTCCTGCAACCGCCTGCGGCTATCGGCGCAGGGTGTGCTGTATACCTGCCTCTTCGCGTCCCAGGGCACAGATTTTCGGCGCTGGTTGCGGAGCGACGTGAGCGACGAAGAAATAACCCAGCGCCTGCAGAATCTGTGGTCCCACCGCCAGGACAGGTACTCGGAACTACGCTCCGAGCAAACGTCGCCCAACGACAAAATTGAAATGTCCCACATTGGTGGGTAGCCTCGTCAAGATTGTGCAGTGGCAAACGCATACCTGGGATAAAACGGTATGGTACGTGCTGAATTCCTCCACTTTTCCGCTTTTCAATTCTGATTTGAGTGCCGATGGCAATCACTTGATTCGCTAATTGTCCGTGCAGCGTTTTGCGATGGGCAGTTTCCCGACGATACAGTTCCCTGAGTACCGCTTCAGTTTCCAATTTGGGCAACTAGGTTTGCCCCTACACCTCACGACCGACAGTTTTTCTCTCCTGAGACATCTCTTGTATGCCGCCGTCGCCTTCGGAGTCCAAAGATTCACTCTCCTCATCGCGGTGGACGTAGTGCCGTCCACGCAAGGCAGATGCGAGCGCGGCGACAAGGGACATAATCATGGACATGGTAAAGGTCAGCGACAGGCCGTGTTTAAACGGCCCGCTAATCAAGGTGGGGAAGAACACTTTCCCGATGATGTACTGTGCCTGATGAACCGGTAGCGCCGACAGGACATTGGCGCCGCTGGGGCCGAGAAGGTTTTGCAACGGATTGTAGCCAAGCAGTGCCGCAAAGAGTGACGCTGTTGGCGGCAGGCTGGCCACCGCATGCGCGGCCTGCGTCGGAACTCCGTGTTGCATCAATCCGGTGGTCATGGCCTGCGGCAACTTCTGCGCCAGACCTGCAATCATGATGGAGAAGAAGACGCCCATGCTCAGCATCATGCCGGCGTTTTGGAAGGTCGATCGCATACCGGATCCGACACCGCGGTAGCGCGCCGGCAACGAGTTCATAATGGCGGCGCTGTTTGGTGAAGCAAACAGTCCCATGCCCAGGCCAATGACAAATAGGTATAGCCAGAATAGCCAGTGGTTGAAGTTCACGGGAACGGTGTTGAGGAGGTAGAAGCCGGCTGCGCTGATAACCATGCCCAGTGTTGCGAACAGTCGGGCACCGTACCTGTCGGACAACATGCCGCTGATGGGTCCGGCCACGAAAAATCCCAACATTTGCGGCAGAGTATAGAGCCCTGCAATCAACGGTGTATCACTATAGGAGACGCCATGAAGGGGCAGGTAAATACCCTGCAGCCAAATGATTATCATGAACTGCAGTCCGCCTCTTGCCAGCGAGGACAACATGCCGCTGATGTTGCCGGCAATGAAGGGACGGATTTGGAACAGGGATAGGTTAAACAAAGGTTGTTTCACGCGTTGCTCGACAAAACCGAAGGCGATGAGAATCACGACGCCGCCAATCAGCCCCGTCAGAACCATGGGATTCGACCAGCCCATGGTGTGCGTTCCATAGGGCATAATCCCGTAAGTCAGGCCGAGCATGAGCGCCAACAGTCCCACACCCAGAGTGACGTTACCCCAGATGTCCAGGTGCTGATGCGCCTGCCTCTTGGCTACCTCTCTCAGTGCCACATAAGCCCAAATGGTGCCGGCGATGCCGATGGGTACGTTGACCAGAAAAACCCAGCGCCAGTGGCCGCTGTAGGCCAAAATGCCACCTACCAGTAGACCTATGACGCTGCCGCCGATGGCCGCCACCTGATTCAATCCTAAGGCCATACCCCGCTGGTTTTCGGGAAACGCATCGGTGAGAATGGCGGCACTGTTGGCAAACAGGAAACTTCCGCCAATGCCCTGTACAATCCGAAAGACAATCAACTCAATTTCACCGGCGGTACCTTTACTCCATGTCAGGGAGGCCAGTATAGAGCCAATGGTGAAAATCAGGAATCCCAGGTTGTACAGTCGTACGCGTCCGTACATATCGGACAAGCGCCCAAAAGTCACGAGCAAAATGGTTGTGGCTACGTTAAAACCTAAGAGCACCCATAGCAACAAACCGGTTTGCCCACCCTGAAGTGGATTGACCTTAAGTCCATTAAATATCACAGGCAACGCGATAATCAGGATTGTCTGGTTAATGGTGGCCATCAGTACTCCCAGGGTGGTGTTGGACAGCGCAATCCACTTATAGTGGACAGAAATCGCCTTGGACAACGCCATTTGCTTCCACTCCTTGTTTTACACTCTGTAGTTCCGGGAATCCGGATGACCTGAAAACCCCTGCCTCCATCCCATAAGTTTAACGAAATCATATCCTAACGTCAACGTTAGGTTTGGTACAGTTTGAACTACGGGGCTGTCCCCAAAGTACCTCAAAGAGCTTGAGCATCTGAGGACAGCCAGTCTCAGCTTACATAGTCATTAAGCCCCCCAAGTGCACTGACGTCATTCCAGCCAGCGAGAAATCAGCACCTTTTTCTCCGTGTAGAACTCCACTGCGTCTCGGACGGTAGCCCCACTATTGCTGTACACAGCGGCGGCATTGCCGTCACATGGCCGCCGCGACTCTTTGCTCAAACACGTCTAGAGCACTGTACCCCTGCTGAAGCAAACGCCAGTTTTTACACGCCACTTCCACCAGAGCCGCAATGTTGCGACCAGCTCTCACTGGGATCTCGATTTGCGGTATGGACGTCTCCAGGTACTCCACGCTTTTCTGCGTCAAACCCAACAAGTCGGTTTCTGCAAAATCGTCCCACGGTGTCAGGCCGATTTCCAATTGGATGCCTGTCTCCTCCTGAAAACTACCCGATCCAAATAGACGCGTCACGTCAATAAATCCAATCCCGCGCAGTTGCAGCATTTCACGGTTGTTCCCGTTGTGGGTGCCAATCAGGGTTTCCGGACCAATTTTCTTGAGAATCACAATGTCGTCGGAAATAAGACGGTGTCCCCTCTCGATGAGAGACAGAGCAATCTCGCTCTTGCCAATGCCGCTTTCGCCGCGCAGAATGACACCCACTCCAAATATGTTCATGCATACCGCGTGCAGAGTCTGTTCCGGAGCCAGTTCCCGTTCCAAATAGGCATTGAGACGGCTAATGAAACTTGTGGTTTTCTGCTCCGTGCGCAGCAGTGGCACGCGGTAACGATTGCAGTACAAGGTCATGTAGTCCAGCCCTTGTTGTTTGCGGGTGATAATAAAACAAGGGGGCTTGCGGGCAACCACATCGCCAATTCTCCTATCGCGCTGCTCCTCGGTAAGAGAGTGCAGGTACGTGATTTCCTGGCGTCCGAGGACCTGTATGCGATTGTTCGGGAAATAGTCCAGGTATCCGGTGAATTCCAGACCGGGACGGTGGATGTCATCACTGACCACCGCTCCCGACAGTGCCTCTTTCCCTGCAACAACTTCCAAGTGAAACTTGTCAACCAGTTCCTGTATGGCAATGGACTGCATAAAAATTCCCTCCCCTGTGGTGGCCCTCATGGAAATTATAAACCAAAGGGGAGAGAAAAACGGTAAGCATTTGGAGGAGACAGCCCCTTCCCAACCCAGGGACCGCTCCATTGAATCTGTTTCGGTCATTTCCCATCTATCTGTTTGCCGTCATTTCCCTTGCTTCGGTTTTGCGACTGTTTCCGTCGCTACTGTCGCTATGGTTTCAGTCGCAACTATTCGATGCGAATGAGCCGATAGTCCTGCAGTTCGGGAATCCACGCCTTCAGCGTCTCTCCCAATTCAGGGCGAACGTAGCCGTCAATTTCGCAAACGGTAATAGCGTTGCCGTTAGGATTCCAGCGTTCCATGCTCAATCGGGCGATGTTGTAACCGAACCCGTCAATGATGTGAAAGACCTTGGCCAGGAATCCGCGCGTATCCGTGTGGTACAGGACCAGCGTTGGACGTTCACCGGTGAACTTCACAGGCAACCCATCCACCTCCTGAACCTCTGCCTTTCCGCCACCGATGGAACTGGCAATCAAATTGACTTCTTTCGTTTCTCCGTATAACTGGATGGTTACAGTGTTGGGATGAAAAAAGCCGAAGTTCTTCTTCTGAAAGCTGTATTCCAGGCCCCGCTGCTGCGCTTCCAAGTCTGCTGTGGCAAGGCCCGGATGTCCCGGCCCAAAGCCCATGACACCGCCAATCAAGGCCAGGTCCGTGCCGTGACCCTGATAGGTCTCCGCAAACGATCCCATCAGGTAGAAACGGGCAACAATAGGCTCCTCTGCCAGCAATGCGCGCGCTAGGTTCCCAATTCTCGCGGCTCCGGCAGTGTGGGAGCTGGAGGGCCCAACCATCACAGGGCCAATGATTTCAAACACGCTGTTATATCTCATGAGATTCCCCTCGCTTACAGGGTTTTGAAGAGTCACCCAGCACCCATTCGCGCAGCAACTGCCCCGTGCGCGTGGCGGCCAGACCGCCGAGCCCGGTCTCGCGCAGGGTGCTTGGCATTTCATTACCGATATCGTACATTGCCTGGATAACCTCGTCCGGCGGAATGATACTGCGTACCCCGGCCAATGCCATATCCGCCGCTGCCATGGCAGTTACGGCATGGAGGCCATTGCGGGTGATACACGGAATTTCCACCAAGCCGGCAACGGGATCGCATACCAGACCCAGGGAGTTCTTCAACGCCAGGCCCACGGCGTGACCTACCTGTTCCGCGTTGCCACCAGCCAGTTCCACTAGGGCGCCTGCCGCCATGGCTGTGGCCGATCCGATTTCCGCCTGACACCCTCCGGCCGCGCCGGAGATAGACGCCGAATTGGCGATGACGAGGCCAATGGCCGCCGCCGTCAAGAGGGCTAACACCAGGGACTCCTTGGGGTATCTCCCCTCGTCCAGCAGGGAAACCAGGACGCCTGGCAGGACACCTGCCGATCCCGCTGTTGGTGTCGCCACAATTCTCCCCATCCCGGCGTTCACTTCATTGACGGACAGGGCATAAGACATGGCCCGTGCGGCGGATCCTTCCAGAAAGGACCTCTCCCCCTGCAGATACTGGCTCACCCGATAGGCGTCTCCCCCGGTCAGACCGGTTCGGGAACTTATGGGTTGGCTGACACCTGTGTGAGCCGCTTCCGCCATGACATCGAACTGACGTGTCATGGCCTCCAAAATTTCCTCTTTGGTCTGGCCTGATTGTTCGCTTTCGGTTTCCAGCATCAACTGGCCAATGGACATGTGCTTCTCATCGGCCAGGTGAATCAATTCATGTAAGCGTTTGAACGACATCCAGTACCACCTCGACGTGTGCGACTGCCAATTATTGTAACTTAACTCTTGCCTTTCACAAATCCGCAGACAGCATGACACAGCGCAAGCGGGCCGTCAATACGGAAAATGTGGACAGGACTGCAGGGATACGGTTTCTCGTGGTGGCAGTGTCTCATTCCAGCACGGGTTTCAGCACTAGCGCAGTTAAGTCCAACGGCTCGTTTGGCCGTGTCCGGTTTCAGCAGCGGCCCATTCACGGTGTGTTGTACTGTCAGGATAAGCCGGATGAAGTCAAAAAGTGAATAGGTACCCGCATATAGCTGACGGGCTCCGTCGGCCGTCCATGGAGGCGGCGGAGCATCACCAGTTGCCCGATGTGTGTGAGGCAGTCCGACAACGGTCCTTGTAACAGGACTTCCTCTGAAAAAGTCCCCGGTCTGCCGCCGGCTGCGTAAAGGGCATCCAGTCTCTGCAGAGCCGCTTCCCACAAGGCACACTCCTCGCTCCACCCCAACACGGTGTCTCCCGCCGGTGCGTCCTGGCCAAAGGCTCTTACAGCGCGATTCAGAATTTGGGTCATATGATGTACAAGCTCCACCGGTTTGCGAACGCCGTTGCCCGCTTCAAACTGGCCGAAATCCTCCGGCGCGTCCTTCAGCGCCACCTCGGCCCGAAAGGCTATGGTCGCCAACAGGTGCCGGAACAATCGGGTCTCATCCACATCTATCCCTCCCGGGAATCTCTCCAATGCAACCATTGTATCACGCTGAACTTGGGGCACGTCGGATTTCTTCCAACGGGAATCCCCTGCAGAAAAACTGGAAATAATATGGTTGAGCAAGACTATGTCGGACCGCCGGGCTGACTTCTTCGGTTCACCAAATCCGTTTATTGTAGTACATTAATACTAGCTCATTATGACCATTTTGCAAATGGAAAGGGGTACCTCCTGGTGTCGATGTATGCACAACCCGTTCTTGAGATGCTCCCCAAAGAAAGACTACGACAACCGGGGAATCTCGTTTTCATTCGAGGAACGCAGGGCATAGCCGGCCCCATTAAACGTCTCACCAACAGTCCCTATACCCACGTGGCGGGCTTTGTCCTGCCAAACCAGCTGATTGAAGCGCAAAGTTTCCGGAAAACCGGGTATGAAGAGGCCAGCACCTATGCAGGCGTTGCTGATGTCTACGCCTGTCAGCAGTTGACGCCGGCACAGCGACTGGGCATTGTCCGTCAGGTTACGCGGGAGATTGGAACTTCCTACGACTATTTTCTAGTTGGCCTCCTAGGGATTACGCTGCTGCTGAAAAGAAGCAACCTGCGCTACCGCAATCCCCGGCGGCAAATTTGTACCACTCTGTGGGTTGACGCCTACAAGTCCGTAAACCTGGACTTGTGTCCAGGCATCGACCATCCTACTCCCGGAGATTTGGCGAAATCGACGCTGCTCACCTACGTGGGTTCGCTGTGACACGCGCTCTCTAACCAACGTAAGAGAACCCCGTTGCGCCATTCTCCGGGGTTCCAGTCCAATCCATAGGTCTTGTGCGCGAAGTGCAGACTACATGGCTTCCTGGTACGTCAAAATCTTGTTCTTGTAGGTTTGCGTCATCTGCTGCAGCATTTCCGGCGAGTTCCCCTGTACCACAATCTTGAACTGCGCCCGTTCCGCATCAGGCAGGATAAGAGCCCAGCCGTTGTCCGTCAAAATTTTGATACCGTCAATCAACTGCAGCTCTTCGCCGCGCATATCCTGCATTAGTCGGCGCATGACGCGCCCCTTGGCTCGCACGGGGCAACTGACCACTTCCGTGTGCATATGGAACATGGGCAACTGTTCCACCACCTGCTGCAGCGACATTTCCTCCTCCGCCAGGAACTGCAGCAGGGACACCGTGGCGTAGAACCCGTCGTAGTGAATCTGCAAGGAGCTCTGTGCGTTCACTTCCAGCAGCGACCGCAATACGGTTTTTGTTCGCACAACGGGAATCCCGTGGGATTCGCTCATTTCCTCCAGCACGGACGGCGCGGTCACTGGCACGGCAATAGGCACCTGTTCCTTGACGGCGATGAGCATTTGCAAAATCAGAATCTCTTCCTGTGATACGGGCCGGCCTGTTCCGGTGTAGAACTGAAAGTTTTGGCCGCCCCCGGTCAGGGCGATGCCCACATCCGCCTGATGGTTCCGCGTGGCCTGCCCCACATTGTTGACGGAACTGGTGAGCGTCAGAACTTCGCAATCCAGTCGTTCCAGAATAGGCAACATAACTCCCTGGCTTTGCGTTGTATCGCTGTAGAACACCACCTTGAACTGGCGGTTTTGAATGGGCTCCATCCGGATTCGCGAAAGTACCTCGTCCATGTAGAAACGCACAATTTCCGTGGCTTGCTCGATGCCTCCCAGGGAAGTCTGGCTGGGTCGGGCAAAGTCCTCCTGAAAGAACGCATTCTCCACTTTACGTTCGGTGGATTTGTCAATGGGCAAACCATCCCTGTCGAAGAACTGAATGACCATGCGTTTGTCGTCGCCCAAACCGGTGCTGCCAATGTAGACGCCGCCTCCCGCCTCCGATCGCCGCGTTTCATAACGGGCAACAGGGATTGGCGCCGTACCAACGTCCCGCACTCTCATGCCAATAGCCATGAGACTGGAAATAGCAGCGTATTTGAGAATTCCGCTGTAAGGATTTTCGTCGCAACTCACAGTGACTGTCGATCCCGTTTTCAGGCACGACCCATAGGCCGCCACCACCCTGCTCAACATCTCCGGCACCAATTCATAATTGGGGACACCGCTGATGCCTTCCTCGCCAAACAAGCTGGCAAACATGGAGTTCCCCCAAATCAGGGAGGACTGCTGGATGGTACCTTCGGCAATTTCCTTTTCCGGCCAAATCTTGATGCCCTGCCTGACCACAGCCAGGTCCCCAACCTTCGTCTTGTCGCCAATCACCGCTTCTTCCAGCACATCTACGCCATTGCCCAGTTGGACACCGTTGCACAGGGTGGCACCACTGAGATTGGTCGAGCCTCCAACCAGGCTCCGGCTCCAGACCACGGACTGTTCAACCACCGCGTTCTTGCGGATGTCGTTGTAGTGCCCCAGAACAGCGTAGGGTCCGATTTTGGCGCCGTCATGGATGGTCGTGCCTGAGCCAATAAAGGACGGAGCTTGCAGTGTGACATGGCGCCCCAGGTTAACGTCTTCTCCCACCCACACTTTCTCCTGAACTTCTCTTCCTTTTATAGGCAGGTTGACAAGTCCGTCCAGCATATCGAACTGCGCTTGCCGATACTGCTTCAAATTCCCGATGTCCGACCAGTAACCATGGGCCACGTAGCCATACAACGGGAGTTTCCGCTCCATGGCCAATGGAAAGACATCCTTGCCAAAGTCGAAAACTTCACCAGGCGGAATCAAGTCAAGAATCTCAGGACTGAATACATAAATGCCCGTGTTCACAGTGTCGCTGAAAACTTCACCCCAACTGGGTTTTTCCAGGAACCTGGTGATTCGTCCGTCTTCCTGGGTCATGACGACGCCGTATTCCAAGGGAACCTCCACGTGCGTCAAAACCAGCGTGGCCAAAGCCTGTTTTTCTTGATGAAAGGCAACGGCAGCTTCCAGGTTGAAGTCTGTCAGTGCATCACCACTGATGACCAGAAAGGTCTCGTCGAGGAAGTCTCCTGTGTTACCGACACTGCCTGCCGTTCCCAACGGTTCCGTCTCGTCAAAGTAGCGTAGTTCCACACCCCAGTCGTGACCGTTGCCAAAGTGCTTCTTGATGACTTGAGACAGGTACTGGCAGGTGACGGCGATTTCCGTAATACCGTGCCGCTTCAGCAGTTCGATGATGTACTCCATGCAGGGTCTGTCGAGGAGCGGAACCATTGGTTTCGGAAGATAACAGGTCAGCGGCCGCAACCTGCTCCCCTTTCCTCCTGCCATGATGACAGCCTTCATCCTTTCCATCTCCTTTCTGCGGGTTTGCCCATGGCCTGTTGATAAATTTGGACGGTTTGTCGGGCAATTTCGTGCCAGTCGTATTTCTCCAGGTCTTTGACACCCTCTTCCGCCAGGGAACGCCCCCAGTCGGGATTGTGCAAAAGTGCCAAGACCTGTGTGGCAACGGACACAGAATCGCCAGGATAGGCTTTCAAGCCGTTTCGACCGTGCTGGACCACATCCGCCAGTCCACCCACGTCGGAAACTACCACAGGTGTTTCCGTAGCCATGGCTTCCAGCGCCACAATCCCAAAGGGCTCATAAAGGCTGGGAAACACAGCGATGTCCGCCAGTTTCAATAACTCGTTGCGCTGTTCATCGGATACAAATCCGAGAAAGCAAAATTTATCCTGAAGCTGGAGCTGGGCAGCGCGCTGGCGCAGTTCGGCTTCCGCCGGCCCCTTGCCCACAATGAGAAACTTTGCATCAGGGTATCCCGCGAGAATTTGCGGGGCGGCCTCCAGCAGGACCTGCACACCTTTTTCGCGGACGAGACGGCCAATGAAGAGAACAATTTTCTCTTGTGGCAAAGCATACTTGCTCTTGTCCGCTGCAATTTCGGGAGGCATCTGAATGATGGCCTTATCGACCCCATTAGGAATCACCGCCAACTTGTCTGGAGGCAGCTGAAACAGCCCCTGGACCTCCTCCCGCATGTATGTACTGCACAGAATGACTCGCTGGGACTCATAGGTAAGCGTCCACTCCAGGTGGTGTATGTACCTTTGCAAATCTGTGGCCAAGCCGTGGTTACGGCCGTATTCTGTGGCGTGGATAGTCGCTACCAGAGGCAATCCAAAGCGCTGTTTCAGCTCCTGCGCCGCGTAACAGACCAGCCAGTCGTGGGCATGCAGGACGTCAAAGTGAACTTGTCGGACGAGCCGGTGGCACGCCTCAATCATGCTCAAATTCAACTGAAACGCCCAATGAACAAACTCGCCGCCGTCGGGTTTGAGAACATGCACCCGGTGCACGTGGACGCCCTCCACCACTTCATATAAAGGATATTCGCCAATCTCCGTGGTTACGACATGAACTTCCCAACCAATGCGGTTGAGAAATCTTGACAAATCGTACACATGCCGCGACAATCCACCCACCGTCATGGGGGGAAATTCCCAGGACAGAATCAATACCCGCGGTTTGTTCTCATTACCTCTCGCCACAGCCTCTCCGTCGGATGGGGCATGGTTTCGCCACTCAGGCGCCCAAGCGTAGTCCAGATAACTGGCAGAAGGAAACAGCGCATCTAGGGCTTCCACCCATTCTAACCAGGCCCCATCGACGTGCGCTTCGGCAGATGGGGCAGTACCGGCGCCCAACTGGGCCATGCCGGTTTCCACGTCATCCGTTAGCATGGACTTCAACCGCTGAAACCTGTTGACATGAACCTTGGTTCTGCGAACGGCGTAGTCCACCATAGTCTGGTTGTCCATAATGAACGCGAAATCGCTGCTTTGTGCCAGCATGAGTTCGCGAGCTGCCTGGTTGAGCGCGCGGGCCTGCAAGGCACTGGGTTCACGTTCTGCAAAGTGGTTGGCCAGCTCAATCATGTCTTCCTCACAGGCGTGCAGCGCGGGATAAATCCAGTCGTTATTTCCCTGGAGCCAGACATCTGCATACCCGTCCCGCCCCCACGTGGATGGTTGCAGGTGACAGGTTTGATAGTCCTCATAGAGATGGAGGTACCTGGAGGGCGTGATGGCCTCCACCGTTTCCTGGTCAAAAGCCATTTTCCTAAACAGGAAATCTATCCACTGCGGACCCTCATACCACCAGTGGCCAAAGAGCTCGGCGTCAAAGGGGGCCACCACGATGGGCTGTCTCCCCATGCGCCCAGCCCAGTAGTCAATCTGCCCCACGCGGCTTTGTACAAAATGCTGCGCATGGCTGGCCGCCTTGTTTCTCGCCCATTCCAGGTTGTACGGAGCCTTCTCCCGGTTGGCGCCGGTGATGCGGTAGTATTTGATGCCCGTGTTGTGGCGAATGCCGTCAGGATGGATGAAGTCGCGGATATAGTCTTCATCGAGATCGAACCCAATGTCCCGGTAGTATTCCCGGTAATCGTAATCTCCAGGATAGCCCTCTTTGGAACTCCACACCTGTTTGGAACACTCGGCATCTCTGGCAAAAGCCGCAACGCCGGATGGCGTCAGAACCGGCGATAACGTGCCAAACACCGGTCTGGGAAGGGCGGTTGTGAGACCGTGCGTGTCGGTAAAGAAGTACTCCAGCCCCTCTTCCCGCAGAATGGAATCCAGCCCGGGGACATAACCGCACTCCGGCAGCCAAATGCCCCTGGGTTTCCGGTGGAAGGCCTCTGTGTAAACGCGCACCCCTGTACGGATTTGGGCGCGAATGGCCTCGTTGGTGGAGACCAGCGGCAAAAAGGCATGTGTGGCGGCCGATGTAATGATTTCCAGGTGACCCGTGTCCTGCATCTGTGCAAACGCCTGCACCAAATTGCCGTCGTACTGCAAAAAGAACTGGCGGATGTCCTGGAAGTGTCGCAGATAGTACTCAGCCAAAGGCTGAAAGTCTTCGTCTTCCACGGTTCGCTGTACTTCCTTTTGCGCCAGGGCCACGAGATTGTCAATGTAGGCCAAATAGCGGGACTGCAACATGGGGTCCTGCAACATGGCGACCAGTGTCGGCGTCAGCGTCATCGTAACAGCGAAATCTACTCCGTCATTGACTAACCCCTGAAAAACCTGAAGCAGGGGGACATAGGTCTCCGTGATGGCCTCGTGCAGCCATCGTTCCTCCAGGTACCTGTCCGATTCTAAATGCCGTACATAGGGTAAATGAGCGTGGAGAACCAGAGCAAAGTAACCTTTGGTCATGACGTCTGCTCCCCCTTTCCGCCGGGAAATACGCTGTGGCCGCTGCCAACCCAATCATCTGTCCCCTCGCTGTACTGCGCGGTGCCGGTCGCAACGCCATCGACACTGTCCGACGGGTCTTCCGTCAACAACCATTCGCTCAAATCGGGAGCCACCAGGTCTACCGGTTCCAACCTGCGGGAAAAGGGTTTGGAAAAAGTCACTTGGGGGTTGGAAGCGTCACCACCGTGTAAGGAATCCGCCCCGCCGAGGAGTGGCATTTGCACGGTATTGGACTGAACAATGGCAAAAAAGTCGCCGCGTACAGTGGTAGTGCCGAAGGTGACAAGGTATCTCCGTCCGGGGTTGAGGCTATGTATGTACCAATTTTGTGCATCGGGATGAACGGCAAGGGTTCGCACGGAATGAGCGTTGTAACCGTTGAAAATTACGTTGGTCACGTCATAAACACTGAGGAAGAAGGGAAGTTTGTGCCATTGAGACTGAAAATGTTGTGCGACCAGGTTTCGTTGCCAGTCGGTCAATTCCCAGTAAACAAAGAGGGTCGTAGGATTTTTGCACATGAGCTTCATGCGTGGGGCCTTCCATTGGCGTTGCCAAGACTCGTCAAACAGGCTCGCTCGCAGCCTGTCGGGCACCCTCACTGGTTCCTTTGCAAGGGGATCCAATGCGGAGCCCTCCGCTGGACCGTGACGCTGATTGGGCATTGTCATCACCCGTCTCCTGGAGTTTTTTGTTCCTCGCAGCCGCGTCGGCGGCTACCACCACCTGCCGGCGACCGCTACGGCATCAAAACATTCAGACTACCTATCCTATGTATATGTGAACTGTCGCAAAGAAAGGGCTGTTTTACCGTTTCCTCATATTTCAATGATGCTCAGATTTATCAAACGGTTTTCAGCCGTCGTCGTAAAATCCCCAGGCAGGGCGCCACATTTCTAGTGTAGCCCTCTGCCGGAGATTTGTAAATCAACGGCTATTCCCCGTTACATGGTAATCATCGGTAGCTGAATTCTGTCTGAACGACCGCGCCAGTCCAGAACCTTTTGTTGCGACTCGCCAGGGGGGATGAGCATATCCACAATCAGCGGATTGCGACCGTCGTCTGATCCTCCGCCAAAGTCCCACTCGCCGGCTACCGCGCGAATGGGGCGTGGTCCGCCATTCTCCTCACCCGAGGTGACCACCATGATTCTCCACCCGCTTTCCGGAACGCCGCCCAGAGCTTCAATGGAGACAGCGGCGGAAATGCGCCGCAGCGTGTACTGGGGTTCGATGCGCACCGGCCCCAAGGGTTGACCCTGTGGTCCATAGACATTGGCCTCTCCGTGCCAGTTCCCGGAAATGCGAATCATCCGGTTCCAGCCCAGTCCCTGGCGAAACTCGGCGTTGAGCCCCCGCGTCTGCCGCTGAACCTCCTCCTTCAAACCAGGATTGAACAGGTAGACGTCGATGAGCTGCTTGGAAATGCCACTAGGTCCCTCCCACGGGTCATCCAGCCGCCCCAGCTCAATATCGAAATAGACCTCGCTGTCGTCGGCCAGTACTCGCAGTTGCCACAGATCCAAATCGCCCTTGTGAAAGTCCGGGTGGTGGGGATACTGGTAGCTGCCCGGTCCAGAATCGTCCCCTGGCGGATCGGACATGGCCCACACCAGCCTGGGCTCGTAGAAGACCAGAAAATGCGCCTCAGACACCGCTTTATCGTTATCGTATCCTATCATTCGGATGGAATTTTTACCCACCGTCCACAGCGCCACAGTCGCTGAAAACCGCCCCTGGCCGTCCGCACGAACCGCTACCTCCTGTGCGCCACAGATGACAACGGTTGCGCCAGGCTCCGTTCTCCCGTGTAGCTCCACCTGGGATTCATGAGATATGGCACCGAACTCCGGATTCTGAATCTCCACCGCCGGCCCAATGCCCGGAGGGTTTTGCAAGTATCGCTGCTGTACCACCTCCGGCATTTCCACGATGCGACCCGTGCGGATGCACTGGCACAGGCGCAGGTACTGAGCCATGGCCCACGCCAGTGGTGTGGCCGATCCCGTTCCCTCCCCGGCAACCAGGTGGTGCTCCGGCAGGTTCTCTCCGTCCCACACCTGCTCCGGAATGAGATACCCGCCGTTGGCTGCTCCCGCCATGGCTTGAAGGAGCCGCTCTGCGCCGTAGAGGTGCTCTGGCGTCGTGCGCTTACGGGACTGGGCGAAAGCAATTTCGTACTCGCCGCGCTCCCCGGACAAAAACGGCCAGGGCCGGCCAACGCCACTGCCTTCATAGGGCAATCCGTCGGGCTTTTCTCCGTACCCGTCAAAACTGTATCGCCGCCACACAGGACCACTTTGGGTCTCGTACATCAGTTCGCCGTCAATGACGTTGAGAGAGGCGGTAATCACAGCATCGTCCGGCGCCTTGATGCCCAACCTAACCAACTCCAGAAAACCGGCGTCCACCACCGTGTTCTTCGGCTTCCAGCCGCCGCCGTTGGCAATGTGAATCCAGTGGTTGTCGTTGGGATTGCGGGTATCGCTGATACGAATGTAGTAGGGTGCCTCCGACAACGGCCCGCCCGTCGCTACCGTCCACTCATCGATTTTCCGCGACCACAAGTCGGCCGTCGCCAGATACCTGGCAGCACTGCCAAAGTCCTGGCGCTGTCTGGCCATTTCTCCTGCGGCGACCAGCGCCGCCACCTCTGCGGCCAGTGTGGAGGGCGAGTAGCCGGCGTTTTCCTCCCACCTCTCCTGAGGCGTCAGGGGGCCGTTATTGACAATGAAATCGGCGGCAGGTCGGACCATGCTCTCGTAACGGCCCACGTCACCGGTCTGATACGCCAGGAGAATGGGAAAGGCCACCTCATCCAGTTGCAGACCGCGCCAATAAGGCGTACCGTCCAGCCAGGAGTTCTGCGGAAAGGATCCGTCCGGCAGTTGCTGAATATCATCCAGATAGGCCAGTGCTCGTGCTGCGAAGCACCTGTCGCCAATAGCATACAGGGTCGAGGCCACATGGTAGAAGTCCCGCGACCACACCAGGTGATAGCCGCCAATGCCGCCTTCTGCAGAGACCACCTTGTCTCCCCAAGGAATCGTCAGAGACGCCACAATGGCTCCCGGATGCCGCTTGTCCTCATGGGCCTTCAGCACCATGGCAGCCACATTGTACTGTTCAACGGATCCCAGTTCCGGCCGTGTGAGAGTCTGCAAATAGCCCTGCCAGCCTGTCCGGTACTCCGCCAGCAACTCAGCAAACTCCTTATGTAGCGACGCTTGTGCCGCATCCACGGCAGCCGCCGGACTTTCTCCGAAGCCAATGGCGATGACCAAGCTGGCTTCCGTTTCCCCACGGGAATCAAGTTCCAGGTGCGCCGTTTGGCTTATATTCCCATCAATAGCCGATCCATAGGTGTCGGTCAAGTCGAAGTGCTGTTTCAAATCCTCCAGGCCGTCACTGGATCCGATGTAGCCCGTGGACGCCTTGCCCATGGGACATGACGATGTCACAGCCATGGATGTATCTCCTGCCGTGGACAGCAGAATCGTCCTCCCGTCCATGGAGTGCACCCTGCCGTAGACCTCCGGACCGCCGTTGTCCAGGGTTGGGTTCAAATAGACGTACAGCCTGTAGTCGTCCAGTTTGCCCACCAATGCCCGAAAAGTGACTTTCACCAGGAGCGCATGTCGCCTGGGATTGGTCACATAGGTCTTGCAAATTTCGTACGACCCGCGCTTGGCTCTGTTCACCTGCTCATACACCAACGCATCCGAGTATACCAAGCGAATTGAATGGACGGTGTCCTGTTCTTCCACGTCGGCAAAGGACTTTCCGTCGCTAACGGCGAACTGGAGGACCCGCAGGTTGGCACAGGAGACGTCAGGATAGTAGACTTCCGTCAGAACCCCACGGGTCAGGGTATACCAAACGTTGGATTGGCTTAATCCAGAGTCCGGGTGAAAATAGGCCGTGCCAATGCCGTCCTTTGCCCCGGTGGTCCAGGTCGCGGGGATTTGTTTGCTGGCAGCGGGCGCCCTGCCTCTCAGCGCCGGCGCCCGCGATCGTTCATGGACAGACCTCCGCGGTTCCTCAAACGTCGTTGTCACAAAATCACGTCCCAAGTCAGGTTTATTGTGTACTCGCGCTATTGTTGCGCAAGCGCAGCCATCGTCCACGGAACATTTCATTCATCATACGCAGAGCGTCAAGAAAAGGTCAACTTTTGTGAAACGTGATGGTAGAGTTGACGAAGAGGCAAAATCAAAATGGCACCGTACTCACGGATAACCCAGCGCCCATTGAAATGTTGACGGATTTCATGATATTCCATTGCTCAGCTAGCGGAGAACCTGGGGCGGCGTTACAGGGGAGGAATTACGCGGAAGCCCAAACCGACAGAGCGAAGCATGGGCAAATCGTTTTCTCCGTCGCCCATGGCAATCACCTGCTCCGGCGCAATGCACAGGGCGTGGCAAACCACTGCCAGGCCGGATGCCTTGTGGACACCTGCCTGTGTCACCTCAATGTTGTCTTCGGCGGAACTGGAGACTTCCAATCCCACCTCAGCCGCGAGCCGCTGCCGCAGGCCTTCGCCAGACGCCTTGGACTCCGGGAACAAAACGAACTTCAGCCAGCCTTGGGTTGGCTGGTAACGAAATGCACTAGGGAAGTCCTCCCGGGGCACCATGCCTGTAACGGTGAAGCCAAGACAGGGCACCTTCTCTTCCGTCACCAGGCGTTCCAACCCCCTGACGGCGGCAGTGGGCACAGGATGTCGCGCCAGCAATTCCCCGTTGGGGCGCCATACTTCAGCTCCGTTCAGAGTCACGAGAGGGGCCTGAATTTGCAGTAGTCGAATCAAGGTCTGAACCACGGAGGAGTGGATGTGTCGTCCTGTTGCCAAGGTCGTGTCCAGCCCCAGTTCCCGCAACGCCATAAGCCAAAGCGGCATGGCCGACTCTGCGACGCGGGAGACGTCACCGTTGCGAACCAGTGTGCCATCCACGTCCAGTGCCAGCAACTTGTAGTCTGAAACAGACGGATTCACTCCAACTCCACCACCCACGGTTCGACCTCTCCAAGGGGTTTACCTAAGGCCCGTTCCAGTTTAGCGGCAATGATTTCCGCATTGTGCAGCCTGCGGCAGGCCGCGGCCAGGGCTTCCGGCTGCCGGCGGAACCGCACCTCAACACTTTCCAGGCGCTGCGAGATGGACACCTGCTGCGTCCCGCACATCACCTTGTCTGCCAAATACACCACTTCTGCTTCAGCAATGCCTGGCTGCCCTGCTTCTCCTAGCCCTGGGTCCAACCCTTGGTACCCCTCGTCCACGTCCATATGGACAGCCACAATATCCGCCACCAGAGGATATCCCCGTCTGCGCAGCCGGCGGGCTCCCTCGGCCGCATGATGTGGCTCTGTCCGAGCCATGTCGTGCAACAAGGCCCCTGCCACCACAGCTTCATCGGACAACTGACAACCAGCGCGGTTCAACGCCCGCGTCCATGCCAACGCCAGTCCGGCGACAGCCTGGAGATGTTGGACTACTTGCTGCGGTACAGCCTCGTCCCGCAATAGGCGACTGCATTCTTTGACGCTGGGTATGGCCTGTTTCCGCCAGTAATCCACCAGCCTTCTGTAATCGTCAACATGGTCCATATCCAGCAGAATGGCTTCATCTTCCACAGGTACTTCCAGCGCGTCCTGTTCGTGATGGTCCAGCAGTTCTCTCAGTCCCCCAGCATATTCCCCTTCCAGAATCTCAGGGATGTAACGGGCAGCAATCAGCGGAGGATGTCCGCGTTCCCCCTGAAACACAGGATGAATAATGCCGTGCCTAGTTTCCTGGAAAGCTTCTAGGACCTTTGCAATGGTAGAGACAGCCACCAGGGGACAATCCGCAGGAAGCAAAAAGAAACCGTCCAGATTGGGCGGCAGCGCCGCCACGCCATGCTGGATGGATGAGAACATACCCTTGGCGAAATCCGGATTGTGCACCGTAGTAGCAGCCGTCGAACCCAGGACCTCCGAGACTTCTGCCGCCCGATGCCCCGTGACCACGGCGATGCTGGAAATACCGGCATCCTCGAGGCACCAGACCGCTCGCTTCACGGCGGGCTCCAGTCCCAACTTCAAGAGCGGTTTGAACGCCCCCATTCGCGATGAGTACCCAGCCGCTAGAACGACGGCGCCAATGGTAGCAAAGCGACTCGATGCCGGTTTCCTGTCAAGGGACTCAAAGAACGGCTGCAGGTGACTCTGCAACGACCGCGGCACTCCTAACATCCCCTCCGCTCGGCTATCATCTCGGAAACAATACTCACGGCAATCTCTTCAGGAGTCTCCGCGCCAATGGCGAGGCCAATGGGCGAATGCACCTTGGCTAAATCCTCATGGCTTACGCCGTGATTTTGAAGAGACTGGTAAATCAAGTCCCGCTTGCGCCTGCTCCCAATCATTCCAATGTAGCGCGCCGGTGTTTCTAGGGCTTGTCTGAGGGCGACTTCGTCGCAGAGATGGCCCCGCGTCACAATCACGATATAGCTGCCTGACGTGACATTCATGCCCCCCAGGCAACCGTCAAAGGTATCCGCCACCACAATCTCGTCTGCATCGGCAAAGCGTTCTCTGTTGGCAAACTCTGCTCTGTCGTCCACAACGACGGTCCGAAACCCCACTACTTTCGCCAGTTTGGCAAGCTGCTGTGAGACATGTCCGGCTCCCAGAATATAAACGGTTTCGGCGGCGTGGACAGACTCCACGAAGAACCGCCCGTCACCCATGGTGAGAATGCGGGCAAAATCACCGTAACACTCCTTAGCGAACTCTTTGGACAATTCGTCCCTGACGGATGCCGGTAGGGGACGGCCCGCTGACGACTCATCCGCGAACAGCAGGGTCTTGACAGCATCCGTCGGCTCGTCGGTCAACCGTGTCACCAGCAGAAACGGCCTTCCCTGGCGCAACCCTTGTACGGCGCCGGAGTACACCGATGTGGTCTCCGTATCCCCATGGGGCAGGTATTCCACAAGTACCGTTACTTTCCCCCCGCAAATCATGTCTGTGCTCGCTGCGTCCTCACCCAAAAACTCAAATTCACGTACGATGGATTGTCTGCGCTGAAACGCTTCTTTCGCCAACGTCAAGGCCTCGGCTTCCAGTTTTCCGCCACCGATAGTGCCGTGGAAAGAACCGTCCTCCCGTACCAGCATTTTTGTCCCTGCTGTGCGCGGCGCAGAGCCTCTCTTGCTCACAATCGTGGCCGTGACCACACTTTCCTGCCGCAGGAGTTGAGCGCACACCTGGTAGAAGTCGTTCATATCCCGTCCACTCCTTGTCTGTTGTCTTTCAGAAGACGTTTGCCGGGGCTCCACAGTTTTTCAGTTGGCTCCACCACGACTTTGTCGATGACCAACTGACCGTTGTCCTCGTTCTCCGCAACTACAGGCACTGCCTGCAGCGCGATGCAAATCAGGTCGGCTATATCTCCGTCCACCCAGTTCGCCACCTGCACGTGGAGACTGAGGACGTCACCGCGGGGGCTGGAGGACAGTTGCGCATCGAAATTCAGGACCCCGTCCACCGCAAACAGTTCCTCGTCCAGAGCAGACATGGTCAAGACCCCGCCGTTGGCCAGGACGGCCTGGCCCTGAACGCGGTTGCGCACAGGCGCAAGTCTCTTCAGAATCGATTTGCAGGGACACGGCTCAGGCAGGAACCGTGAAATGTCGCCCGTCCGATAGCGAATGAGAGGCATCGCCCGTCGCGTGAGTGTAGTGAACACCACTTCTCCTTCCTGTCCGTCCGGCAAAGGTTCGCCTGTGTCGATATCGACAATTTCAAATAAAAGGTCGGCTTCCCGCATGTGGTAGCCGGCAAAGGCCTCGCACTCCATGCCGCCGGCCAGTCCCATTTCCGTCATGGCGTAGTGGTTGAACACGCGGCAGTTCCACTTCTGACGAATGCGTTCTACAATGCTTAGGGGGAGGTTATCTGTGTTCAGAATCACATTGCGGATATCGGTCTGAAAGCGGGGCTTGGCGGGGTTCTCCCAAGATGCCAGCGCCAGAACCTGCACCGGCGTCCCCAAGAGCAGGTTGACTCTTTCCCGCTCCACTACCGCCAATGCAGCCTCCACGTCGGTGACGAACCCGTAAGGGACGGGTTCCACATGCATGCGTCGGGCACTTTCTGCAAACAAGTCGCCCACGCTTCCGGGACGATTCCCCGGCAACATCACCAGCACCCGGTCTCCGGGCTGGGCCACCACGGACAGGGCATGGTGAAAGAAGTCCTTTGTCAGTTCCTGGTCTTCCTCTGTAAAGAACAGCCGTTTCGGAGTCCCTGTTGTTCCCGAGCTGGCCATGGTGACAATGCGATGGACTTCATCCTGGGAACAACAAACCAGGGCCTGTGGATTGGCTGCAATGTCTTCTGCAGTGGTAAAGGGCATCTGCTGCAGGGCCTGGAGACGGTCTATCCGTTTTGCTGGGAAATCGGCCAGCCGTTTGCTGTAAAAGCTGCTTTTGCTGCGTGCCCAAGATACCGTCTCCCGCAGCTTTTGCAGCTGATATGCCCAAATCATGTCGCGGGTCAGCATCGTTCCCCCAGAAGCTGCGGCGCCTACCACTTTGGCCTGTACCCACTGTTCCAACTTTGTCTTCTCCACACATCCACCTCCCTGTCTTGACGGGTTCAAACCCTCGCATTTGCCGGTACTCATTCACCGTCAGTGACTGGTGGCATCTGAAACTTATCCTGTCACACCACCCATGCCCGCAAAGCCGTGTGACGTCTGGAACTTGCTTTGTCACAGTCTGATGTATGAGACGCCATGTGTCACAGAACCGGAACGCGCGTTGTCCTTCCCTGACCGCGATAAAGGTAGTTTCCCGCTGCATCCGTGAGGTTGTACGCGCAGAAGGGTATCAGTTTGCCGTTGGGTGCCACCGTGTGGATACAACAGTCGCGCAGCCGTTCCAAATCGATGTTCCAGACGTCCTGGAAAGCCATCCCTGAAATGCACAGGGTGTGGGTACGCGCCCTGTCGATAAAGGCATCCAAGGCTTGCAGACCGGCGACACCGCTGGACGCCGCGGCTGGCGAAACTGTGGCACCGGAGTTGCAGCCACAGTCCGAACTGGAGGTGCAGCCGCAGGGCGACGGCGTTTCTGTTGGCTCAGGCTCCACAGCACTCCAGTGAGTTGCCACAAAGTGAATGGACTGCTGTGCCCCCTCTGCTGCCGTTTCCACGGGATTGCAACAGTTTGTGGCAGGTTCGTGTCGCGTGGTGGGCACCAGCGTGCCGTCCTCCATCAGAATGAAGTTTCCGTGAAAGGAACAGAGGGCGTTTTCACAGCCCGGCGGCCGGAAATTGTCGGCTTTCATCCACCCCTGTGTTTGCTCCTCGATGCCAGCTATGACCTCCGGTATAGTGATTCTGTCGTCATCGCCGGGCGCGTGAGGAATACGCCCGAAGTAACTGGCGGGTTGAAAGTGAATACCTCTCACAATGGGCAACTGCTCCAGTGCGAAGCGCACCATATCTCCCAAATTATGGTCATTGATGCCGCGGACAACCGTCGGCACCAGGGTGACGCCAATTCCCAGGTCCCCGCACCGCCGTACGGTCTCCATTTTGTCCTTGAGGTAGTCGCCTCCGCGCAGTTGTCTGGTAATTTCCGGGTCTGTCCCGTCAAACTGCAGAAACAGAGAATCCAGTCCGGCTTCCTTCAAGCTCCTGAGAAAAGCCAGGTCATGACTCAGGCGCAGACCGTTGGTATTCAACTGGATGAACTTAAAACCGAGATCTCGCCCCATGGCGACGATATCCGGCAAGTCGTTGCGCAGTGTGGGCTCCCCACCGGAAATTTGAACGTTGCACGGGCCACCCGCAGCCAACAGGCTGTGATACCAGTTGCGAATCTGCGTCAGACTGCAATCGCCTTCGCGCCCCCCTGCACTGGCGAAGCAAAAAGTGCACTTTAGGTTGCAACGCTGCGTCACTTCCATGACTGCGGTACAGGTCCGCTGCCGGTGATTGGCACAAAGTCCGCAGTCAAAGGGGCAGCCCTCGGTAACTGGGGTAGACGGGTGTTTCATCGTGGCGGGCTCCTTTGGCCGGACCCACGACTCAAAGAGCGGTGCTCCCTCCCAAATTTTTGTCCGGAACCTGCCGTGAATTGGGCACCGTTTTTCTAGGTACACTCGCTGGCCTTCAGCTACGCGAGCGGCGGGTATTCTGCGCAGACAGTGGGGACACAGGCTCTCCGTCGTCGATAGAATCCGAGGTAGCTCAAACATCGCCTGGACCTACGATTTCCGAGTTGTGCGCCTCAAGGATCTCGTCAATTTTCCGGTGTGTCTCGCTAAGGATGCGGGCACAGGTGGCCGGGGCCATTCGGCCGCCTGACGTGTCGCCAAGGATTTCTGCACAGTTGACACCACCGTAGAGGCCGCCCACTTCCTGTTCGAACCAATCCACCAATTCGCCAATCATCACCAGGCTTGTGACCTGGGATGGGGTGGACTCCTCGCCGTCACCTTTCGGGTTCACCCCAGTCTCGCCCGTAGCATCGCTATCGGTGTAAAGGCTCAGGACACAGGCGCCCCCCGTTAACGCCCCGCAGGTTTTGCCGCAGAAGCCAACTCCGCCGCCCAATCCCGCCATGACCTGCACTAGCAGCGAATCCTTGACACCAATGGATTCCAGCCGCATGTGCATGAGAATTTGACTGCAGTTGAGACCCCGCTGACTTAATTCCAGCATCCGAAACATGTCGTCGTTCATTTCGTGTCACCACCCTGCAGAGGATTTTCTCGCTTTCTCGCCAACATCAGAAAGTATCCCGGTCGCGACTGGTCAATGGCAGCCTGGAGTGCACAACAGTCCATGCTATCGCCGCCACAGGTCGCACCCCAGAACTCCGCCAGCGATCCGTTGGCGAAGATGATTCGCACTGTAAACTCCGCCAGCAACTTGGAATGATCCTCCCATAAGACCCACTCAAAGCCGCTCTCCTCAACGCCCCGGCGCAGTTCATCAGTGGTCAGTGCGCCCGTAACACAGCTGCGGACAGGCAACCGGTGCAGGTTCCCAATCCCCCTGCTGTCCCTGGCGTAAACGTCCGTCACCAAGAGCCATCCCCCAACCTTCAACACGCGGGAAAACTCCAGCAACGCCCGGTGGTAATCCATTAACGACAAGGTGCACTCTGCCAAAATGCCGTCCATTGAGTCAGACGCCAAGGGCAACGCCTCTCCGACACCCGAATAAAGGGGCAAGTCTGCATTGCGCTTTTTGCCCTCCTCAAGGAGCTTTTCCGATGGATCGACGCCTATTGCCGCGAAGTGCCAATTGCGAATGAGGTACTCCACTGTTGCGCCCGTCCCACAGCCCACGTCCACCACCCTCGCACCCCGTTCAAAATCACAAAAGGACAATGCGCGTTCTGTCAGCGCATAGCCTCCGGGACGAATCGTGTCGCCACTGACGCGACGGAGTGTTCCAGACTCGTACAATGGGATGTCCTGCACAGTTTTTCTCGTCTCGCTCATGTCTTTCTCCTGCCCTTACATGTCCTTCTTGTTCTCCAGCGTCCTTCTTGCTCTCCAACGCCCTTCTTGTTCTCCAGCGCCCTACTTGTCCTCCAGTGTTTTCTCTACCTGCAGCATTCTGCCGAGAGCTAGGTCCTCTGTAACGAGTACGAAACCGCACTGCTTGCAGCGGGGCAGTTCCACCGGAAAGCTGCTGCCTAGGTAGGATACCGTGACTTCCCCGGGTTCCAGTGGAATACCACACTTCAAGCAGGTATAAGCGTTTTCCTGTTTTGGCTTTTCCTCAGCCACAACGGTCACTTCCCTTTACAACCTTTCAGGTTCTGAAGTCCCTGGCGCAGAACCATAACTGCTCGACTGTTATTGCTGTCTCTGTACAGCCATCCGATGGGAATAGGCATTATATACTACGTACTTGTCCCCTTGCGCCGCGTATTCCGCCCAATACGTCACTCGTGAGGCCGGGAAGCAAGCCAGAATGTGCCCGGTCTCCTGGTTCAGTACCTTGTCTCCACTGGTCTCAGCACGGTAAATGACTTTTTGCACGTCTTCCGTCGAAATCCAGCGTTCTTCCAATCGTTGTGCGACTTCTTCCGAGAAGGTCAGAGCGATTTTCTTGTGTGGGTGCTCCTCCGTCACCGTGGACTCCCTCCAAACTTCGTTCAACATTTTGCGCTTGAGTGCTTCCCTATTCTCTCGCCGTTGCTGAATGTCAGGCCCCTTGCGGACTGGCAGGGGAAGGTTCGGTAATCCGTAAATCAGGTCAAGAATATGGTAACTCCCCTTCCCCTGGGCTGCAAAGCTGTCACGGCACATGGCGCAGTAGCTGACATAGTTTTTAGAACTCTGAGCACTGCGGCGGGCTGCGACCTTTTGCGCCAGAGGCCTGTTGGCGTACATCATCAGGCCGCCATAGCCGCAACACTCCGTTCGCTCACGGTTGTTCTCCAGCTCCTCGATTTCACAGCCTAGTTTGCCCAAGATATTCCTGACACTGTCGTGGATATGGGACTCGTAGCGGGTGGTGCAGGAATCGTGAACAGCCACCACAGGTGTCGTTTCGAAGCGGACGGTGTCCGGCGGCAGGCCGACTTCGTCGTAAACATCCCACAGGGATGCAATCTCTATTTCCGGCAAGTGCTCCTGGAATGTCTGATAGCAAGTGGAGCAGGCCAGAATGAGGCGGGGGCGGCCAAGCCGTTTCCACTCCGTTGTCAATGCTTCCAGGCCCTCCGCAAAGGCTGCGGTATCTCCAGCCCAGTCGGCCGGCGCACCGCAACAGCGCAGCATGAGTCCCACCCCGCCACGTAAGTTGGACATTAGGTAGTCATACACCCGCTCTACGTGCTGCGGAGCCGAAGCGCTCAACTGGCAGCCTGGAAAAAATGCATACGTGCTCGCCGTGAATCCTGGTTGATGCCGCGTTAGGGCGAACTTCTCGCCGTTGCACAATTCCATCTCCGAAAGCGGAAAGTCGTGAGCAGAAGGAGGCATTTTCCCTCGATGCACCATATCCTGCCTAGCTTCCCGAATCAGCGCGGACATGTCAAAGTCCGTGGGACACACTTCTTTGCACAGTCCGCACAGACTGCAGGAGTTAATCAGAGAATTGGCGCCGTGTACGCCCATGACAATTCTCAGATTCTGGTTAATTTGTCTGGCGTACTTTTTGGGATATGCCTTAAATGCAGAGAGGTATTCACAGTTTTTCACGCACTCCATACACTCACAGTGCATGCACCGTTCTGCCTCCGCCATGGCCTCTTGCGGGGAATACCCCGCTTCGGCGTTTTGCGGAACCGTGCGCGGTAGCGGTTCAATTCCCGCAGTATTGGTATAGAGTCGGCTCTCATAAGCCCCCTCGTCCGCTCGCACGGCTGTCAGTGACGCCCCCTGCAGAAACCGGTCAATAGAAAGGGCCGCGCGTCTTCCATCGGACAGGGAAGTAATGGGCCAACCGCTGTTGGCCTCCCCCTCGTCGGTCAAGCGCGCTCCGCCGCCGGCAAAAACTCCTGGGATGCTGGTGGCAAAGGTAACAGCATCCACCTGCAGCCGCCGGCTGGCTGCGCATTGCAAGTCCGGGTGCAAAGCAGCCGCAGAAACAGCATCGCCGGTCCCCAGATAAATGGCGTCAAACTCAGCCATCATTTCTGCTAGGGTGTTATCCCGCCCCACCTGTGTTTTCAGCCGTACGTCCACGCCCATGATTTCCAGGCTAGCGGTTTCCTCTGTCACCACCTCTTCGGGCAACCGTGACTTCGGCACCTGTAGAACTCTGCCCCCAAGCCGTTCCCCAGCCTCGTACAACACCACCGCGTAGCCTTTACGAGACAATTCAACAGCGGCCGCCAAACCACTGAGACCCCCGCCAACAACCGCGACTCGTTGCTTCTTTTTCGGAGCCATATTCTTGGAGGCGACGGTGGCGTCCCCGCAGGCGACCCTCTGTCTGACACAGGTTGCCTCCAGTTCAGAGATGGCCACTGCACTCCCCACTTCAGACCGCGTGCAGGCAAGCTCGCAGGGATGGTTGCAGATGCGGCCAATGATGCCCGGAAAAGGCACGTTTTTGCGAAAAACCTCGAAAGCGGCCTGAAAATCGCCTTTTTCCATGTCCGCCGCAAAACTGCGGACATCGACATGAACTGGGCAGGATGTCACGCAGCCTGGAGGTTGTTCCTGAATACAGCGTTCTTCATAAGCGAGCCATTCCTTGGGGTCCATGCATGTTCACCACCTATGTTTCTGCCATTTTTCCGATGCCGCCATTGGACCTACGAAAGCGCAGGCCGTATCGCAAGATAAAAAACTGCACGCTTTAATTTTCATTAAAGCGTGCAGCCGCCCGCGTAAACCTATACAGGCATAGGATCCTTAACGGGTCGCGTGACTACCGGTATTTCCTTGCCCTGCAAACCGGCAAGCACCTTTTCCGGCAGTGCCGGCAACTGCTTGATGCGCACCCCGCAAGCATGGTAGATGGCGTTGCCAATGGCGGCGTGTGGCGCTGTCAAGGGCAGTTCGCCGGAACCCGAGGCGCCGTGGGGACCGATTTGGCGTGGGGTCTCCAGATACATGATTTCAATATCGTCGGGAATATCCTCAATGTAAGGAATGCCACAGTGTAGCATGTCCGTGTGGCGCTTGAGATTTTCAAAGTCCTCGGACAGAGCCAGGCCGATTCCTTGCGCAATGCCGCCGTACATCTGGCCGTCCAGAACAGTCTTGTTTGCCACTGTACCGACGTCTGCTGCAAGGGTCATCTTCACAACGCGTACCTTTCCGGTTTTGGTGTCTACTTCTACTTCGGCCAGAAAGACGCCGTACATATAAGAGACAAAGGGCTTTCCCTGACCGGTGTCCGGGTCACATGCCGTTGCGCCGGCAGAAGCGGTGCTCCATTGTCCCACGTACTTCGTGGCCAGCCCTTTGGCAACGACCTCGTCATAGGTCATGTATGTTCCGTCGCCTTTCGCTAGTGCCTTGACCAGTTGCGTGCAGCCGTTCACCACGGCATTGCCGACGACAAACTGCGATCGACTGCCGCCCGCGGGTCCGCCCGCCGGTGCCAGGTTCATGTCGTTTTGCACCAATCGAATTTGTTCCGGTCCGATGCCCAGAGGCCGCAAGGCCTCGTGCGCGGTGGCCAGCAGGCCCATATCTGCGCCTTGGCCGTGGTCCTCCCAGTTGGTGCTCACCTTGATTTTGCCGTCAGGCAACAGCTCGGCCCAAGCCTCAGCGCCGTCCGGTCCGTCCAGACCACACCCATAGACGCCGACGGAGACACCAACGCCGCGTTTCTTCTCCGGCGTGGAGAGCTTCTCGGCCTCTTCCAGGGCTGCTTGGTACTTTGGCCGAATCATATCCAGTAGCTCCGTCATGGAGTAGACTTCCGGCTCCTGGCCAGAGGGTAGCGTGTCCCCAGGGCGATAGGCATTGAGATAGCGCAGGTCCAAGGGGTCCATACCCAGTTTCTCCGCCAGTTCGTCCATTACGGTCTCGGAAGCGAAGAAACTCTGGGGCGATCCATACGCGCGGAATGCAGAGCCCCAGGCATGGTTGGTGGCAACGGTGTAGCCTGCACCGCGGATGTTGGGAATGTTGTAACCGGCGCCCATGAACTGGGCCCCGCGAAGCGTCAGGAGGTCGCCAAATTCCGAATACGGACCGTGATCGACCGCCCAATTGGTCTCCATAGCAACAATTTTGCCCTCCTTCGTGGCACCGAATTTCAAGTCCATGAAGAAGGGTGAACGCTTGCCGGTATAGGTGATTTGCTGATAGTAATCGAAGTTCAGGAAGCACGGTTTGCCGGTTGCCATGGTGGCAGCGGCAACCAAGGCTTCAATGGTGGGGCTGAACTTGTAACCAAAGGTTCCGCCGACGCCAGGGAACTGCGAGAGAAACAGGCTCTTCCCAGCCTCTAGACCAAGCCCTGGAGCAATCATCAAAGCGTGCAGTTCCAGGCCGATGCTCTTGGACATGACCTGCACATTCCCGTGCTCATCGTAATATGCCAATGCCACATCCGGTTCCATGGGCAAGTGGGGCTGACGGCCTACGTACAGATTTTCTTCAGCCACGACCACGTCCGCCTGCTCCATCAACGGCGCGGTGTCTTCCCCTTTGATGATGCCTTGCCGGAAATAAACGTTAGGCGTTCCCGGGTGGATCTCAATGGCATCCGGTGCCATGGCTGCCGGCGCGCTCATATAGGCCGGCAGCAGTTCCAGTTCCACTTTCACCTTGGCCACCGCGTCCTGCGCGTGCTGCTCCGTATCGGCGCAGACAATGGCCAGCGCATCGCCAAACTGAAACACCTTTTCGTCGCAGAGAATGGGCCGGTCCCAACCGTCGCCTTTGTTGGTGGGGAAGGTAATCAGACCGCTGATGCGGTTCTTGCCCTTGATGTCCCGGTGCGTTACAACCTTGTAGACACCTGGCATCTCTTCTGCTTCGGAAGTATCTATGGAGAGGATGTTGGCGTGGGACACCTGGGCCTGCACAAGCTTCAGAACCAGAGTATCCGCAGGCATCTTCAAGCCAATGTCGGCGCCGTAATCCAGCGTGCCGGTGGTTTTTCCCACTGCCGTTGGCCTGGGATAATCAGTTCCCCAAATCTTTCCATCCGCAGGCATTTTAAAGTTGAACTCTTCCACTGGGATTTCGCCCCGTACCAGCCGGGCGGCATCCATGACTGCGTCAACAATGGGCTTATAGCCTGTGCACCGGCACACGCTCTTGTGTTTTTGAAACCACTGGCGTGTTTCCTCACGGGTCGGATTTGAGTTCATATCTAGGAGGGCTTTTGCCGTCACAATGAAGCCCGGAGTACAAAAACCGCACTGGGCGGCCCCGTGTTTGACAAAGGACAATTGTAAGGCGTGCATGTTATCCGGGGTACCAATACCTTCAATGGTGGTGATGACTGCATCGTCGGGGACTCGGCTCATCTTGGTGGCGCAGGCAAACACCACTTTCCCATCCATGATGACATTGCACGCGCCGCACTGTGCTTTACCGCAACTGAGCTTTGTCCCGGTCAGGTGGAGTTGCCCTCGCAATACGTCGGCCAGCGTCGTGTCCGGTTCAACCACCAGACTTAACTGTGCGCCGTTGATATTGACAGGTTTCTTAATCAATCTTTTCACTCCCTGCCACTGGATTTTTATTCACAGGCTCATCTGTAGACGACATACCCCATACCTCAGACACTTTCTCTACTGGTATCAAATCCTTCCCATGTAAAGTCAAACCATCTGTAAGTAGTTTCCAGTCTCCTTTTCATCTTACTCCGGTGTGCCAACCTTTCGAATAGTACTTTCGAAGCATTTTTCGTGAAAAATCAGACTAGTCTACGGAACTCTCAATTGCATGGTTATTCAAGCTATGAAGAAGGCTATGAAGAAGGCAATTCCCCAAGTCATGGAGAGTTCGCCCATCCGGTCCAACCGCCCTACATCAGAACCTAGTTCAGCCGGAAGGTACTCACCAGTCCCTGCAGTTCTTCCGCCAGGTGGCTCAATTCTGCAGATGAAGCTGAGATTTCTTCCATGCTCGCCAACTGCTCCTCAGTGGAAGCCGCCACCGTCTGCACCTGTTCCCCTGCGTGTCTGGATATATTCGCCATTTCCTGAATCGATGCCGTGACCTGTTGGGACGATGCGCTAATCTCCTCTGCAGCCGCTGAGACTTCCATGATTTGCTGCGATACGTCCTTCACCTTTGCAACAATGGCGGAGAACGCTTGTCCAGCCTGCCCCACCACTTCGCGACCCGTTTCCGTTTCGCGCTTCACCTCATCCATGGATGACACAGAGTGTGCCGTGCCCTCGCGCATTTTCTCGACAATTTCTATGATTTCCTGCGCAGACGTGGCTGACTGCTCTGCCAGTTTTCGCACTTCATCCGCCACCACCGCAAACCCGCGACCATGCTCACCGGCTCTCGCGGCTTCGATGGTGGCGTTCAAGGCCAGCAAGTTGGTCTGGCTGGAAATAGCGGTAATTGCCGCGACAATGGTACTGATTTGTGTGGACCTGTCGTTGAGCAGCCGCAATTGATGGAGTGAGGCGTCCACCGATTCATGAATTGCGTTCATCTGCTTCACGGCCCTGTTCACTGCCTCAGCTCCCGATTCGGCCGTCTGCCTCATCTCCACGGATGCTTCCGTCACTGTGGACGACGTGTCAGCCACCCGTTGCACTCCCGTTGCCACTTCTGTCATGGCTCTGGCGCTTTCCGTCGCCGCGCGGACCTGGGCGTCCGATCCGTTAGCCACTGCCTGTGCCGAAAGGGCTACTTGATTTGTCGCCTTTGACGTTTCTTCCGCACTGGCGGACAGCTCCTCAGAGGAGGCAGCTACCTGCTGCGAGGAATGAGACACCTTGCCAATGAGATCTACCAGTTGCTCCAGCATGTGGTTGGCCGAACGCGCCAACAGGCCCATTTCGTCGCGGCTCTTGACCTCTACGGTAGGCACGGTCAAATCCCCATCTGCAATTCTGCCGAGCGTGGCAGCAATCGTCGGAATGGGTCGCAACACGCGGCGAATGAAAAACAGTGTGACAATACTCAAAAGGAAGACCAGCGCACCGACCGCTGTGGAAATCAGGAAACTGGTTGTGGAACGACTGCTGGCCGCCGTGGCATGGTCAAGCAAGCGCTGCTCTGCCAATTGCTCCAGCTTCGCTAGGTCGGAATTCAGCGCGTTGGAGGCACTTGCGTTGTTGACGTACATGATTTGCGCCGCTTTGGTGTGGTCGGTGTAGTTGTACTGATATACCTGGCTGAAGTAGTTATTGTACGACTGGGAATCCTTTAATGCTTGTGAGATGAGGGACTTTTCCTGAGGCGTGGCGGTATACTTTTCAGCGGCCTGCAAGGACTGCTGCACCTGTTTTTCCGAGGTCTGAATCTGGCTCAACGTCTGCGTCACCAACTGTGAAGACTTCGGCTGTTGGTAGAGGCCGACCCACATGTTTGACTGGTCGTCCATGGTGAGAAAACTGTCATTGGCCTGTCTCAGACTCTGTTCAAACAGAGTATCCCGGTTTTTCAACGCGGCAATGTTGCTGCTGAGGTTTCGTGCCAGCAGCCCCGCCGTTACCACCTGTGCCAGAATCAATACAATCAAAATGCCCAACAGCGTTGACACCTTTGTACCAATGCTTGTGCCAGGGCGGTCACTGGCTCCTCCCGCAGACGATTTCATGGGTAATCCTCCGTCTCATGGATTAGTTTTTAGAAAATACTGATATTGCAGCCGTGTAACTGGGCTTTGAATCCGTCCGTTGCAGACTCGTGTTATTGTGTAAAGGCTTACACCATGTCGTCAAATTTCCTCAAATACAAGGGACACTTGTCGAATTCGACGACATTTTGTCGTATTATGACGCTGCTGTAGAAATTCTCCGAATTTGCGAAATCTCCTGCAGGCAATTAGTCGACGGCTTGGTCATACTGCACTAGACTCCCAGGATACCCCCAGTAATAACCCTGTCCCGCATAGATGCCCCACTCTGTCACCAGGCGGGCTTCCTCAGCGGTCTCAATACCTTCGGCAACGGTGTGAATGCCCTCGCTTTGTGCCCAATCCATGAAGAGCAGCAGCAACTTTCTCGTGCGCTCCTCCACAAACGCTGCCTTGACTAGGTTCCGGTCGAGCTTAATCCACGTAGGAACCGCGTCTTTGTTGGTGGGAACGAAGTTGTGACCAGACCCCCAATCGTCAATCGCCCAGTGCGCGTTGGGGTAGCTGTGCAGCAGGATGTGAATGGCTGTCGTTTTAGCGGGTGAGATTCCCTCTTCGGAAAGTTCCCAGATTAAGCGGGAAGCCCCAACGATGTTCGTCAACTTGTCAATCCATGGTTTCCACTGTCCAGAGTCGTTCAGTGTGTCTGCGCGAATATTTACAAAGAGCTTCTTGTCCGGCAACCATACCCCGGGGCGTTCCAACTCTGCAATGAGAGCATCCAGGCACTTTTCGTCCAACTGAGCCGTTTGCTGAAGCTCTGTTGCCATGGCAAACAAGTCCATGGGCGGAACCGGGACACCGTCCACAGTCGGCCGTGAAAGTGCCTCATAGCCTAGGATGGACCCGCTTTTCAGCTCGATGATGGGTTGAAAGACCGGGTCAATGACAACATCCTCCCAATCCAGCCGAAGCGTTTCCAGTACGGAACCCTGCCCAACGCGACGGACATGGATGAAATAACCGGAGGGTGAGCCATCGTCTGCCAGCACCGGCTCACAGTATTGCAATGCCCATGCCAAGGATTCGTCGTCCTGGCGCTGGTGGAGGAGGCTATAGGAAGGTGAAGTTGGATTTTTGGCCGTTGCCTGAATGGCAGCGCCCATGTCATTCACGTGAAACGCCTGCATAAACTTTCTGTACGCCGGATTGGACATTAGCACCTCGCCTGTGGCATTCGTCAAGGCGACTGCGGACGCTGACGACCACCACATTCGCCGCGCAGACTCAATTTCCCACCAACTGAAACGAACTTCCCGGCGAGGACTGAGAAACGTGTCACCGCTGCCCGAGACGTGGTTCTTGCCTGTATGTTTGCTGCGCAACAGGGCTTGATCGGCGGCTTCGTAGGTCGTAAAGTTCAGGGGCCCCACAGCCCACCCCACGGAGATACCAATAGTACATGTGCAATCAGGAAACTCCATTTTCTTGTCGGCAACGTGGCTGTGGATGTGCTCAGCCAACTCTCCGGCCGCCGCCGTAGAAAGACCTGGAACCCAGATACTGAATTCGTCCCCTCCAGGGCGAACGACAGCATCCTCCGCGCGGCATACGTTGCGAATGCGATCAGCCACAATCTCAAGCACTTCGTCTCCGACGCGGTGCCCCCAGATATCATTGAAAGGCTTAAAATCGTCCAAATCGACCATAAAAATGGCACCCTCACCATTGGGGTGAGCCTTCAGCCATTGCTTGAGACCATTTCTGGTGAGGGCTCCCGTCAACGGATCGACCGTCGCCTGCAGGTTCATTTCTTCCTGAACTTGAGCACGTTGATTCCGGAAGATGCTGTACAACCCAATAAACACTGCCAGCATAACCAGCCGTAGGACTAGGGCCAGTGTTCCCGTCATGGGATAGAAGGAGCGAAGAACAAGAATCAACGCCGCTATACTGGCGTAAAGCGACAGCAGATACATTACGGGATGGTGGACAAAACGCGTTCGGTACAGGTAGCCGCCGATGGCATAAATGCAGAGGACCCCAGCACCGACCAAGGCAGGAACTGTCTGGGTCACAGTAATTCTCTGCACTTCCCAAGCCAGCATGAAGGAAGCACTGGCTTCCAGTGCCACTGCCCGGGTTCCCACAGCCAAACCGCACCCACGCCAATAACGTAAATGGTGAGAGGAATAGGAATGTGACTGAAGCTGGCGAGAAGCAGGCCCCAGGGAACAAGCAGAGCCGTGATAGTCGGGCCCCAACGCCCCCACCACAACGAGAGAAACTCGCCAAACTCCCAGGTGCCCACTATCATGCCGGACAACAGTAAACCATTGCTGATAGAGTCGAGGATATTGTGATACCACGACATGATGACCTGACTCCCTTCAGAAACCAGCTCGCGTGCCAAATCGGCACCGCGGTTCCTGACGTATGCCAGCTAAGGATGAATTGTGGACCTTTTTTCTATGAAGTCCGCACCCAACCGCTAACGTAATTTTATCTACATACAATCTACTTTGATTATGAACTTTCATGAGTGAAAAATGATATACGTGTCGATAGGTGTCGAAGTTTCTTCACAATGACGTCGTTGTCCGCCGGTGTTGGCGTCTGAAGTCGTCGCGGTATCAGTCCTCATTGGTCCCGCATCCTGCAAATGACCCAGCCGGAGGGACATAGCCGAACCCAGCAGCTCATGAGTTCTCCATGGCCAGGATCAGCTCCGGCAAGCAGGTTTGAACACTTTGCAAACATCTCTCCGCCTCTAGTCAAGGCCCACCCTCATCCAACTGTCTCCTCGTAGGAACGAAAATCTACGCCCTTGCGCGGATTCATAATCCCGTTAGGATCCATGAGACCCTTAATGTTGCGCATGAGATTCACAGCCTCAGTGCCAAACTCATCCAGAAGGTAACGTCCCTTACCCAGCCCCAGACCGTGTTCTCCGGTGGATGTGCCGCCGCGCTTCAAGGCATAGCTGACAATTTCCTGGTTCACTTGCTGGAGACGGGTGATGTCTTTGTCGTCGTCCGGATTGACCATGAAGCCCGCGTGGTAGTTCCCGTCACCCACGTGACCCAAAATTGTCCCGTTCAGGCCGTGTGCGGCGATGGTCTCTCGGGCGTGTTTGAGAGCTAGCGGCAAATCCGTGATTGGAACGCAGACATCCGTCACCATCATCCGTTTTCCAGGCTCCTGGGCCATGAGAGCGATGGCTGCCTGGTGCCGAGCCTCCCATAACCGGGCTCGGGCGGTGCTGTCGGACTCAAACAGGAAGGCCTGGCAGTGCTCACTGAGGCAAAACTCCCGAGCCGAGTGGACGTCGTGTGCTACACTGGCCTGGCTTCCGGAGAACTCCAGAAAGAGGGTGGGCTGTTCTTCATAGGCAGTCCCTTTGTAACTGTTTACAGCGGCCACAGTTGTCGCATCCACCAGTTCCACGCGGCCAACGGACATGCCGGAGCCAACCATGGCCGTCGCCGCACGGCCAGCGCTGTCTATATCGGAAAACACAGCGCGAGCTGCCACAATGGATTCCGGGATCCCGTGCAGTTTCAATGTAATTTCCGTGAAAACCCCGAGGGTTCCTTCTGACCCCACAAACAGACTTGTCAGGTTATAGCCGGCGGATGACTTAACCGCCATACCACCCGTTTTAATGATGCGTCCGTCTGCCAACACCACCTTCAGTCCTCGCACGGCATCGCGCATGGCACCATAGCGAACCGCGTTGGTACCGCTGGCGTTGGTGGCTGTCATGCCGCCGATGGTCGCGTCGGCGCCGGGATCGACCGGAAAAAATACTCCGTGTGACTGCAGCTCGGCATTCAATTGGGTCAGAGTTACGCCCGGCTGCACACGCGCCACAAAGTCGCCGGGACGAAATTCCAGAATTTTATTCATTCTCGTCATATCCAGGCTGATGCCACCTGCCACAGGAATCACATGGCCTTCCAAACTGCTGCCGGCCCCAAAGGGGACCACGGGAATCCAGCGTTCGTTGGCAAAGCACAAAACCGCCACCACGTCGTCTGTGCTTTCCGGATACACCACCGCGTCCGGCAACTCCGGTTTGTGATACGTAAAGTCCCGCCCGTGCTGGCTGAGCACAGACTCTGTCCGAACCACCTGACCCTGTCCTTTCAACAACGCTTGCAAACCACTGAACCACTCCATTTCACCCCTCCTCCACGCAACGGCCCCTGTCTATGAGCCTCATTGCGCCAAGACGATTTCCGGACGTTCCAAATATTCCTTGAACCGGTACATGAACTGACCCGCGGGTTCGCCGTCGATTACCCGGTGATCGAAGGTCAAGGAAAAGGTCATCCGCTCCTGCGCCACAATCCGATTGTCGTCCAGCACGACGGCGCGCTTTTCAATGCTGTGTACGCCGAGGATGGCCACCTCCGGGTAGTTGACAATGGGGGTCGCGAACCAGCCGCCGTGAGCACCAGTACTGGAAATGGTAAACGTACTTCCCGTTAACTCCGGCAGCGTCAGTTTTCTGTCGCGAGCCCGTATGGTCAACTCCTGAAGTTCCTGGGCAAGGCTCATCAGTGACTTGCTGTGGGCGTTGTGCAGAACGGGGACCACAAGCCCTTCTGGCGTCGCCGTGGCAATGCCAATGTGAATCGCTTCTCGGAAAACAATTTCCATCTTCTCGCCGTCTACTGTTGCGTTGAAAATGGGAAAATCCTTCAAGACCAACGCCACGGCCTTCACAATAAAGGGCAGGTAGGTGAGCTTGATACCTTTCTCCTCCGCGAAAGGCAGCAGGGTCTGGCGCAACTGAATCAGGCGGGTCGCGTCCAGGTCCCCCATTCCCGTGGCCTGTGGCGCCGTGTACATGGACTTTGTCATGTTTTCGAAAATGCGCTTGCGGATCCCGCGAATGGGTTCACGGTGCTCCTTGGCCTCCGGCGGCTGCTCAGCAGCTCTCCCATCCGCTGCCACCTGCGCTCTTTGCGGCGGGCGCGGCATCTCCGGTATCTCCAAACTCTCCGCCATCTCCGGCATCTCCGCCATCTCCAAACTCTCCGGCATCGCTGCGGCCATAGATGAGGGCTTCGCCGCCTCCTGCGTCTCCCGTCGCTCCTTGAGAGCCCGTTCCACGTCTGCACGCGTAATGCGCTGGTCCACCCCCGTAGGCACAACCAGGGCAAGGCTCACGCCTAAATCTCGCGCCAGCTTGCGCACTGCCGGCGACGCTTGAATTTCAGTCCCGGGATTCCCGATTCCAGCAGACACGGTTTCTTCAGAGCGGCTGGCAGCCGTGCTCATGTCTTTGCCTCCCGCTGTCGTACCTACCAAAACATTTGTCACAGCCTTTGCCTCCGCATTTGCCACAGCCTTGGCCTCCGACTGTGACTTTCCAGGAGTGTCCAGTGCCAGTAGTACCTCTCCCACATGAACGGTTGTCCCTGCAGGACCACAAAGGGAGAGAACCCTTCCCGCAGCGGGTGAGGTAATTTCCACCGCAGCCTTGTCTGTCTGAATCTCCGCCACTTTGTCGTCCGCCTCAAGCACTTGTCCTTCCTGAACGAACCACTGCAGCACCTCGGCCTCGTGCAGGCCCTCCCCTACATCAGGCAGGCGAAATTCGTATGTCAAATTCATCCCCCCTATTCGTAGTTCATCAGTTGTTTGACGGCCGCGCCAATGCGCAGCGGGTTGGGCAACCAGTCGTCCTCCACGGCCGCAACTGGGTAGGGTGTGTCATACCCTGTCACCCGCAGAATCGGCGCCACCAGCGAAAACAGTCTTTGCTCGCTCACCAAAGCCGAGATTTCCGCACCAACACCGCCCGCCTTCACGGCTTCATGAACAATGAGAAGTCGATGGGTCTTGTCCAGAGAAGCAAAAATTGCGTCCACGTCCATCGGCACAATGCTGCGCAGGTCGATGACTTCCACAGAGACACCCTGGGCATCCAGCTCCCGTGCCACGGCTGCGCATAGCGGAACGGTGGGTCCCCAGGTGACCAGCGTCACGTCTGTTCCCTCCATGACCACCTTGGCCCTGCCCAGCGGCACGGTGTAATCTTCATCCGGCACCTCTTCCTTGCGATACCGGTACAGTTTCATGGGCTCCAGAAACAAAACGGGATTGTCATCACGCACGGCCGCCAACAACAGCCCCTTGGCGTCGTAGGCACTGCTGGGCATCACCACCTTGATGCCTGGAGAGTGTAGGAACAATCCCTCCAGGCTGTCCGAGTGCAGCTCCGGAGTGCGGACTCCTCCGCCGTAGGGGGCTCGCACCACCATGGGCAAAGTGAACCGCCCGGCCGTGCGAAAACGCATCCGTGCCGCCTGGCCAAGAAGCTCATCCATCGCCTCATAAATGAATCCGAGAAATTGAATCTCTGCCACCGGACGCAGTCCCCTTCCTGCCATACCCACCGCCGCTCCGACGATGGCGGACTCGGCCAGAGGCGTGTCGACAACTCGCCTTGCGCCAAACTTTGCCTGCAGTCCGTCCGTAGCCCTGAAAACCCCGCCCGCCTTGCCAATGTCTTCGCCCAGCAGCAGCACCCGGCTATCGCGCTCAAGCTCGATTTGTAACGCCTGATTCACAGCTTCCACAATGTTCATCTGTGCCATCCTGTCATTCTCCCTTTCGCGCGCTCTTCATGGCCAGGAATGTTTCCGCCTCGGCCCGTTGCTGGGCCAGCATCGGAGGTGCCGTCTGATAGACCCTGTCCATGGCTTCCGTCAGGGTCCCCTTAGGCGTGGCTTCCGCCGCTGCGACTGCTTGCTCAATTTGACCGGCGGCCTCTTCCCGTATCGCCTGGTCCCAGGCCTCGTCAAGCAGGCCACGGTGCTGTAAAAATGAAGAGAAACGAGAGATTGGATCGCGTTGACGCCATGCCTCCACTTCCTCCTGGCTGCGATAACGAGTGGGATCGTCAGAAGTGGTGTGCGGTCCCGCCCGATAGGTGACGGCTTCAATGAGGACGGGGCCACCGCCGCCGCGGACCGTTTCCACCGCTTCCCGCATGACCTGATACACCGCAAGGACGTCGTTGCCGTCCACCTGAATTCCCGGTATATCGTAGGCGATGGCCTTTTGGGCAAAAGTTCGGCTTGCGGTCTGCCGGCTTCTGGGGACACTGATGGCCCACTGATTGTTTTGTATGAAGAAAATCACAGGCAGATGATAGACGGAAGCAAAGTTTAACGCCTCGTGAAAATCGCCTTGGGACGTGGCGCCGTCGCCGATGTAGCAAACGTTGACAGCAGTGTCTTCCAGGTATTTTGACGCCCAGGCGCTACCCATGGCGTGCAGTGTCTGTGCAGCAATGATAATCTGGACCGGAAAACTGTTGACTTCCGGAGATATGTAGCCGCCTGTCACGCTGCCCATGGTGTACAGCAGGCTTTGTTCCAGGGACATCCCCCTAACCCAGACCACAGGCAACTCGCGGTAGCTGGGAAAGACCCAATCCTGCGGATCCAGCGCGTAAGCGCTTCCAACCTGTGCCGCTTCCTGCCCGCTAAAAGGCGCGTAGGTTCCGATTCTGCCCTGGCGCTGTAACTTTAGGGCCCGTTCGTCAAACAACCGTGCCAACACCATCCAGCGGTACATCTCCAACAGTTGCGTCTCGGTCAAGGATTGAAAATGAGCACTTGTTTGCAGCACCTCCGTGGGCGTTCCATCGGGCAAAAGTAATTGAAAAGTCGACACATGCACATCACGCTTTGGATTTATCCACATCCTCACCGCTCCTTATGAAACGCTTCCTTAAACACAGAATATTTCGCCATGTCTGTTAGTATACGCCTTGCGAACCAAGCCGTCATCCACCCGGGCCGTCAGGTTTGTTCAGTTGTTGGTGGGTGGATAGTCAGCAGTCGCCAAAGTGAAGGAAATAAAATACAGCAGGTCTGAGGTTCCAAACCTGCTGTACTGCCGTATCTATAGAAACGTGACTGTGGAGCATGGAACCTTTCCACCTGCAGGACATGGAATCTTTCTGCCTGCGGGACATGGAATCTCTCTGCCTGCGGGAGAGACCAACTCACCTGCTAGAAGTCCGCTTCAGTTCCCGGCCCCGGCGCACGCGGGGCAAACGCCTTTCACCACCAGGTCCACGTCTTCCACCTTGTACCGGGTTTCTTCCTCTACATATTTCAAATACTCCTGCGGCAATGGCAGGGTCCAGTCGTCAATCCGTCCGCAAGCGCGACACACGCTGTGATAATGCATATCCGTGCGAGCATCGTAGCGGGTGACTGCGTTGCCAAAATTCAGTTCGTTGAGCAAGCCGACACTGGTCAAGTAACGCAAGGAGTTGTAGACCGTTGCGTATGCCACCTTGTGACCCTGTTCACGCAGACCTTCAATAACCTCTGTGGCAGTCGGATGATTTGTGGCCTGTATGACAAAATCCTGCACAAGTCTTCTCTGGGGTGTCAGGTGTGCTTTCGCAGTCATGGGGTCCCCTCCCTACTTCAGACAAAATGTATTTAAATCAATTATAATTTTCCCACACGTCGTCCGCAACCAGGCGCAGGATGACACGACCTCAGCTATTCCAACCAAAGGCAGCCCAGCTCATGGGACCGGTGCCGGCACTGATACCTGCCGGCGCCGTTGTTCGTCCTGACCGATTGGACCCCTTGGGGCAACTGGGGCCACCAGAACGCTATTCTGGTGGCCCCTGAATTCATATTCTCATGCGAGAAATTTGCAGGTATGAACTAGTTCAATGACGGACCACAGGTTCCTTCCGTGGAAACAAGCGGTGTAATGGGTTCGGGCTCTCTTTCCCGTGTCGGTGCCCGTCTTTTCAGTGGACCATAAGTATCAAGATAATTTCGGTACAGCTGTTTTGCACGCCTATGAAAGTCTCGCGACTGAAAGTATTCGAGCGAGTTAACGCCTTCCAGCGCCAGCGAATATAAGTCTTTCACGTCCTGTGTCACGTCGGGGCGCTGAAGGAACTCATTCAAATTTTCTCCGCTGTGGGACCGCTGCAATGCCCTATCGATAAATAAGTCCAAGTTTCTCCGAAGCTCATCTTCGTCTTGAGGCCAGGGCAGGTGCAGTGCGGTGGCGATGCGGCGGAGACACTCCAGAGGATTTCCGAAAAGCTCTTCGTAGGAGACAATAATTCTCTTCCCGCCATAGGTGTCACAGATGGAAAACAAGGTGCGCAGCTGCCACTGACGCAATCCCCACAACTCGTCCCGGTTCCACGCACTAACGCTGGACGCCACGACGTCCATAGGATTGCGCACAATGACGACGTAGTGTGGCTCAATATTCAAATCCCGAAAAATAGCTTTCCACAGCTTCATAAAATCGTTTGTCCGTGGGTCCTTCAGTCCCCAGACCGGTCTCCACAGAAAAGTCTTGCGAATGTACTCAGTAAGTTCCTCTCGGTATGCGCGAATGTCTCGAGCGTGTTCATAGCCCCAGGACCCTGGCCGGTATTTCATGGTTGAGCCGATTTTCTTGTGCATGCTGATAACGAACTCGTTTTCAAAGTATCCCTTTGGATTAATCTCCGTTGCGCCAAGTAACTTGTCTTCCCCTAAATCCACCCCCATCAGATTCAGTGCTTTCGTCAAAACGGAAGTACCCGACCGACCGCTCCCCAGTACCAGGACAGCCTTGCTTCTAGGCTTCTCCAGTCGAAACGGATGATAACTTCGCAGTGTCCAAATGCTTCTCATGGTCAGCGAAGTCAGTCTGTGGAGCGGTCTCCACATTGTTGATGGTGATCCTCGACTCAAGTCGCAGCAGTCCTCTCCAACCGAATCTGGCTTCTCTACCTATTGCCACCGGTCCGCTGTTTCTAAGTTTCGCATCACAAGACCCCTATAGGACTAGGTTACAAGACTTGTAGGAGGATTTTCAACTCTCCGGACGCAGTTACCCATTATCCGGCAGACTGCGAGAACGATTTGCAATGGAAAAACAAGGAATGTGCAACGCTAACGCCATCATCCCCGAAGATTCCCTGCAATTTAGCGCTGGACAAGCGCTGCAGTGATTGTCAGAATGGCTATGAAACAGGTGAGGGAGGCGTCAGATTGGATTCACAGGATAAACAACCGCGGGAATGGCAATCTTCATCCCCACAGCAGCGTGTGCAGCAACGGCGACGCACTCTTGGCGGTGGCCTCGCGTTCCTCGTTGTCATACTGTTTGTTATCATCTACTACGTGTTTTTTCATATTCACTCTATCGGCTCGCGTGCCATTGTCGTCAATGGTGAGAATGTAGAACAAATTGACGGATTTTCCGTTCATTCCTCCACGTGGCTCTCGCAGTCCCAGACACAGCGGTTTCTCGGCAGAATACAAATGAACAATCTGCCCGCGACCATCAAGAAGAAAACCTTTCGGGGTGTCGTGTACGTCCGAGCCACCGATGTGGCTCACGCACTTACCTTGGCTGGCGATAAGAGCGGTGTTGCCGATGGGCAATTGGTGGTGCAGTTGCGACCGGGACAGCACTATACGTATCAGGATAAGGAAGGCAGCATTCGCCAGGAACAGATTCTTGTCCGCGGCAAAGGGATTGGCTACGTACTGGCCCTTTATCATAAGGAAGCAACCTACGTACCGGCTGCGGCAGTTGCCGGTTTGCTGCAAAAGGCAGACATCCAAAGTTCGTGGAACGGCAAGTCACTGCAGTTAATGCTCACGAAAGCGGCTTCCCCTACCGCCGTATTATATCCGAAGCAGGATGGCCTCATTGAGTTTGGACCGGGCCAATCCCTGTACGCGCCGGACTTCACTTGGCTCAACGATACCTACCTGCCTCAGTACAGCCTCGGCACGGCGCTCGGGCAACAGGGATGGACGTCAAAGTTTGGCACCTGGAGTTGGGCATTGACCCCGGCTGGCAAGAAACCAGCCAAGACCAGTGAAGTCGGCGGCGCCGCTGCGGGCAAACCGGTCTTGATGGGCTTTGTCACTTTCTACGGAAGCTCCCTGGCATCTCTCGATGATGCGCTCAACCACCCGTCCTCTTACAACGCCGTAGCCGAGGATACGTGGGCGGTGACTCCATCGGGATCGCTCTCCACATCTGCTCCTTCCGGCAGCGCCGGCCAGGCTGCCATGGCAGGCGATACCGTTTACACCACCGTGACCAATCTCGACAGCAACGGCTTTGACGGCAAGGAAATGGCCGCCATTCTGGCTGACTCCGCCAAAAGCCGCACCTTGATAGACAACATCACTTCCGGCGTGCTGCTGGAGGGGTCCGACGGAGCCATGCTGGACTTTGAATCCATTCCTGCGGCCAACCGCGATGAATACAGCGCATTTGTCAGTGCCCTGGCAAAGGAACTGCACGCAGAGGGAAAAAGTCTGGCGGTTTCGGTGCCTGCCGATACCGGCAGCGACAATGAGCCCTGGAATGACGCATATGATGAGGCAAAAATCGGTCAAGTGGCAGATTACGTCGTGGTCATGGCCTATGACTACTCCTATCCAGGTAGCAAACCTGGTCCCATTGCTCCGGTCCCGTGGGTGCAGCAATCACTGGCTTACACCATCTCCAGGGTTCCTGCCGGCAAGATTCTCCTGGGCATGAATGCCTACGGCTACGACTGGACGTCAAATCCAGGAACGTCGGCAAGTCTCCTCGATGTCGACCACCTGATTTCCATTTACCACATTAAGCCCAAGTGGGATGCCGCAGGCCAGGCACCGTGGTTTCAATGGAAAGACAGCCAGGGGACTGTCCATACCGTTTGGTATGAAAATGCCAGAAGCATTTCCGCCAAGCTGAACCTCACCAAAACCTACGGCATTGACGGCGTGGCCGTCTGGCGCACGGGGCTGGAAAACAACACCCTGCTCAACGCCCTTTCCCAATACGCCAAAGGAAAATAGCTGACACGACACCAGCGTGCCCTGACGCAGCTGTCTGACGTCGCTGTCTGGCGCAGTGGTCTGGCGCAGCTGTCTGGCGCAGCTGTGGCAAAAGCACTCCGGTCTCTTTGAATTTTTCCAATGCAGGTTACATAATGGTAGAGGCCACCCTGAGCTTCTGCATCACGAACACAATTGGCTCGCCTGACCAATACAGTCGAATCACGCATGCCAGAAGGAGGTCCTGGAAGATGGACGAACGAGTTGCCCTGGTCACCGGCGGTGGGCGCGGAATTGGAGCTGCCACCAGTAAGCTGCTGGCAGGACGCGGCATAAAAGTAGCTGTGAACTTCGCCAGAAATGAGGCATCTGCACAGAAGGTCGTGGAGGACATTACAAAGGCCAACGGCAAGGCCATGTCTGTTCAGGCAGACGTCCGGGATGCCGCCGAGGTAGAGCAAATGGTAGCTGCCATTGTCAAAGCGTGGGGAAAAGTAGACATCCTGGTGAACAACGCCAATATGTCTTTTGCCATGAAGCCGATTGCGGAGATGACATGGGAAGAATTTTCCCAGAAGCTAAACGACGAGATGAAAGCCGCTTTTCTCATGACGAAGGCTGTTACGCCCCTCATGATGGAACAGAAGTACGGCAGAATTGTGTACGTTGCCAGCGGCCTTGCACGCCGCCCGACTCGGCGCATGGGTGCACACGGTAGTGCCAAAGCAGCCCTGGTTCAGTTTGCAAGATACGTTGCGGAAGAATACGGTCAGTACGGGATTACTGCCAACACCGTTTCACCGGGCTTGGTGCTGACGGAAGCCACGCGTTTTCGGCCCGAGGAAAACCTGAAGAGAACCGCGTCACTGACACCCTTGGGCCACGTAGCAACGCCGGACGATGTTGCCCATGCCATCGCCATGTTCTGCGGAGACGAGTGCCAGTTTGTAACCGGCAGTTATCTGCCTGTTAACGGTGGCATGTCCATGGATTGACGCGAAGGGCGGTGGCCGGGTGAGCGAGAAGCCGGGTAGATGGCAAAGCGTGCTCAAGCCAGCGTGGTGACTGGCACCGTGCGTTGACTGAGGGTTTGCCGTAACTACGAAAAGCCAACTGATACAAAACGGCAGTTGCCAACTGCAAAACCGACGTTAAAAACAGAGGCAGCGCCATGTCGCTAATGTCGAACAGATACCCGGTAATACTGGGCCCGATGGAAGAGGGCAGGCGCAAGGACAAGGCATTGACACTTGTGGCCAACCCTCGCAGCGTCGGTCAAGGCGCCATGGTGGTCGAATTTCAAAAGCACAGCCGATATTACCTCAATGAGGCTATACCCTCAACTATGTTATGAAAGCTACGAAATACCGGCTTGCAAATTCCAGGTTGTCACGGTGAGTCTGCTAAGCTATAATACTCCACAGTGACAAAACGTGAAGAATCGGTGATGGAGCTCACCGAAAATGCCGAAAGGCTAATGGCTCCTGCCCAGCACTGCTGGACAGGGGCCATTTTTTGCCTGCAAGCGCCCCTCCGGGCCGTTACCCGGTCCTGGACGCACCTTCTTAGCCAGAGTGTGCAGCACAGATTATCTTTCAGAGGAGGAGCCCCCACCGTGACGTCAGGCCAGGCCATTATCCTGCAAGCTTTCCAAATTCTTTTTGTCCTGCTGCTTTCTCCGCTGATTAAAGGCATTTTGAATCGGTGGAAGGAGTTTCTGCAGGGCAAACGCGGACCCAGTATTTTTCAGCCCTACTATGACCTGCGCAAACTGTTTCACAAGGAGATTCTGATTCCCGAAGATGCAGGCCCCCTGTACCGCATTGCTCCCTACATCTACTTTGCGGCTCCGCTCATTGTGACGCTACTGATTCCGGTGCTAACATCCTTCCCCCTGTTCATGGCGTTTGCCGGTGACATGATGGCCGGCGGATTCATCTTGGGAATGGGTACGTTCATGCTGCTGACGGGTGCCACAGCGGCATCCAGTCCCTACGGAGGCATTGGCAGTACTCGTGCACGATTCGTTTCCATGGCGGTGGAACCCGCATTGATTCTGATTCTCTTCGGCGTCAGCTTCAGCACGCATTACACCATCCCCTACTTTGTGAATCAGAGTTTGGCACAAATGGGGTGGTCGCCGGTGCACTTGCTCCTCATTGCCAGCTTCTTTGCCGTCTTTCTGGCGGAAACGGGCCGGATTCCTGTGGACAATCCGTCGTCTCACCGCGAGTTTTCCATGATTGACAAGAATCGCGAATACGACTACTCCGGTCCTTACCTGGCTCTCATTGAATGGGGCGGAGGTATGAAGTACGTCGTTCTCGGCACCATTTTTCTGAACGTCATCGTGTCGCCCTGGGCACTGGCTCCACGTTGGGGTCTGTGGCCTGTGGTCCTAGCCATTATCCTCGTCTTTGTCAAGTTCCTTGGACTCAACGCCGCAGTGGCGTGGCTGGAGTCTTCCGTGGGCAAACTACGCCTGCTGCGGGTTGCGGAATTTATGGTATCAGCAGTGGTTTTAACCTTTGTGGCCGTGGTTTTGACCGTCACCGGGATGTAGCCAAAAACACCGTTCACCCCCGCAGCGCGCGGAAGAACAACCTTGACCGATTCTGTCGAAAAGTGAGGCGTAACCCGTGGAATTTAGTCAATGGCTATATATTCTCGTCTTGTTACTGGCCATCTGGAACGGTATTGCCCGAGAGCTTCGCAACGGGCTGTCAGGATATCTGCTGCAAACCGCGTTCATTGCTATCTTGTACGGTGTGGCGGCGACTCGGTACCAAGACGTTGGCATGTGGACTGCCTTCGCGGGTCTCGTCGTGCTTCGGGGCATAGTGATACCTGCCATCCTGACAAAGGGCCTTCCCCACGGCATCATCCATGACAGGCTAGGTGGTTTCCTTTTGACTCCCACCTACCTGATTCTGGTCTATCTATTTGTTGCTTCAGTTTCTTTCGGACTTGTATCTACGACGAACAGTCCCTGGGCTATTCCCCTGGGTGCCGGACTGGCCACGCTCCTAGTGGGGCTCTTATCCGTCGCCCTTTCTCACGACGCAGGTAAGCAGGTGCTAGGGTTAATGACCGCGGACAACGGCATCGATTTGTGTGTTGTAACCATCCTGCCCCGCATCACTGCTCTGGGTGACTACGTCATGTTCCTCGACATCACCCTGACCGTGTTCTTGCTGGTCATTCTGATGCTGCGGCTGCGAAATGAACAATCACTGTCCATCAAGGACTACCACCAACTGAGGGGGTGAAGGCATGACTTGGCTGCTGCTCATTCTAGTTATTACGTTGTTGGGCATTATCGTGGAGACCTTCGCCCGAGGAGTGCTCCTACGCTGGTTGCCTATTGGTGTCACCGTCGTAAACATTCCTCTGTTTATCGTTCAACTTGTGACCGGCGAACTGCAAACAACGTCCGTATTCTCCCTAACGTTGTTAAGTGCCTTCCTTGCGAGCATCACGCTGTTCATTGGCTGCACGGCCTCCATCTATTCCTTGGGTTACGTGCAAAGCCACCTGCAGGAAGTGGAAGGCAGCGGCAGTCGTCAGGCGCGCAGCTACTATGTACTTTTTATGGCCTTTTACTTCAGCCTCCTTGTCGCCACACTGCTCAACAACATTTTGCTTACTTGGGGAGCCATTGAATTGACTGCGCTATCCTCAGTACTGCTTGTAGACTGGAATCACACCCGTCTCACCCACGAGGCAAGCTGGAAGTACATTGTAATCATGGAAACTGCGGGACTGCTGGCCCTGTTTGGCTTGTTGCTGCTCCTGGCGTCCACGGGAACCCCTGTGGCGGCGGCCACCTGGACCAACCTGGCGCAGGCCGCAGACTCGCTGACGCCGGAAGTCCAGCGAATTGCCTTTGTGTTTGTTTTGGTTGGATTTGGATCGAAAGCCGGCTTGGTTCCCTTCAACTTTTGGTTGCCGGACGCACATAGTCAAGCGCCGTCGCCCATCAGCGCGATGCTCAGCGCCATCAAGCTGAACACGGCCATGTATGGAATTGTGCAGATGCAGAAGGTGATTTTGGCAGGTGGCCAGGGCCGTTTTGCTGACCACACGCTGCTGACGGTGGGATTTGTAACTGTGGCCGTAAGTACCCTCATGACGGTCTACCAACGGGATTTCAAGCGCTTGTTCGCATATTCCAGTTCAGAAAATCTGGGTCTCGTCGCCATTGGCTTTTCCCTGGGTCCCATTGGCATGCTGGGCGCGTACTTACAAATGGCGAACCACTCTCTGATTAAGTCCATGCTCTTTTACCATACCGGTGAACTACACCGTATTTGGGGATCCAATGACATGCGCGGTCTCAGCGGTATTGCCCAAATCCTGCCCCGAACCGGCCGCAGCCTGGTTCTCGGCATGCTGGCCATTGCAGGTGCGCCTCCCTTTGGTCTGTTTCTCGGAGAGTTCTTCATTGTCTTCGATTTGCTCAAACATTCTTCCACGTGGCTGGCCGTTCTGCTGCTTCTGCTGCTGGCCATCCTCTTTGCAAATTTCCTGCGTTACGCCCTGTCTCTGGGCTATGGTGAGACTTCGTCGCGGCTCCTTCGCCACGGCGTTCCGATTGAGCCGGCCACCGTGTTGCTGCCGACGGCCGGACACTTGCTGGCGTCCCTGGCTTTGGGACTGATACTGCCCGTCATTGTGGTGGGACTGCACCTCACGGGTATTTCCTGACAAAGGAGCGTTGACCATGAGTCCTTCCGCAGAAAGTGCAAGCCTGGCCCCACCAGTGCAAGTTTCCATGATGGGCGCAATGACAGCCATGACCGACTACATCCTTGCCCGCTGTGTAGAATCGGTTGCAACAGACGCCGTTGGGGCCGGCAATCATGGCAAAGCCACAGATTCGGCGGCCCCTGCGACGCTGCTCTACTACGACGTCGCCGTCGTGGACGGCGCAGATTGCCTCCTGGCGGTACTGGAATCCGGCGGCGGGCAAGAATGGCTGGCATGCAGGCTGGACCTTGACAATCCGATTCCGTCCATGGGGAAGGTCTGGCCCGCTATGATTTGGCCAGAGCGGGAACTGGCACAGAAATCAGGCCGGGAGGTCCTTGACCATCCCCAGATGCAACCTGTATTTCAACCCCACAGGTTCCTTCCCCAGCCCCGCGCCACGGGGGCAGGGGTGTTCACACTGCCCCTGGGGCCAGTGCGGGCTGACGTAACAGAATCGGCCCTGTTCCTGTTTGAAACCGTGGGCGAGCAAATTGTGTCGCTGCAACCACAACTGTTTTACAAGCATCGTGGCATTGAACAAATGGTCCGCGGCCAGACACCGGAGAATGCGCTGCTGCTCGCAGAGCGAATTTCCGGAACCTCCAGTTTCAATCACGCCTATGCTTTTGCCCAGGCCGTTGAACAGGCTGCAGGGAAATCCGTGCCGGAAACGGTTCAACTGGAGCGAATCCTGTTTTCCGAACTGGAGCGGCTGTACAACCACGCCGGAGACATGAGTCAAATCGCCTCTGCCGCCGGCATGACTGTCGGTCAGGCCCAACTGGCCCGCATTAAAGAGGAACTGCTGCGGTTGAACGCAAACTTAACGGGATCGCGGTATTTGCACGGCGCTGTGAAACTGTGCGGGGCCAGCGGCATGGTCTGGCAGGAACAGGCGACTGAAATCCACAACCTGCTGGAGGAGATGAACCATCGATTGGAGCACTATGTCAAATTGTTGCAGCGCACGCCTACTTTTGTGGATCGCCTGGTGGGCACAGGCATAGTGGACCCCAGTTGGGTGCGGGAGTACAGCTTGGTTGGTCCCGTCGCCAGGGCCTGCGGTGGAGAGACGGATTCCCGCAGTGGATTGATGACGCAGTCGTCAGCGCGCTCCATCGATTTTTCGCAGCTTGGATTTCGCACCTCTGTCTCCCAGCGCCGGGCTGGAGACGCCAAGGACCGGTTTGACGTCCGCGTGCAAGAATGGAGAGTCTCCCTCGCCATGGTTGACCGGCTACTGAACCGGCTGGTGACTGAACAGAGCGCCACCACTGGGCAGAGTGAATCCACTTCACAGAGTGAATCCAGTGGAGAGAGCGCCGCCTCGTGGGATGTGACAGCCAGCCTCGACGGGGTCTGGTCTTCTTTTACCGGCAAATCCGGCTGGGGTGTGGGCATTGCTGAAGGTCCCCGCGGCCGGATTGCCCACGTGGTGCACTTGAATGAGGGAAAAATTGAACACTATGGAGTTCGGTCTGCATCCGCCTGGAACTGGCCGGTTTTTGGACTCGCCACGGCCAACGGCAACATTCAGACGGACTTCCCGGTGATTGACGCGAGTTTTGGTCTGTCTTACGCAGGAATCGATCGATAGCAGACAAGACAGATAGCCGCCGAGACAGATAGAGAGATAGATGGAAATTTGCAACCACTTCTTTCAAAACGGGACTTGGAGGGATAGGACATGCTGGCCGATTGGCTGCGAAGTGGCTTGAGCTCAAGAAGAGTTACAACCACGTACCCCTATGGCAAAGAAGCAAATCCAATTCACAGAAACTGGCGCACCGTTCCTGTGATTGTGTCAGCCTGCAAGTCCACTATGCCGTGCCGCTGTGGGGATTTTTGCCCCACACAAGCCATTACCTGTCCTGACGGGTTTGCGGTTCAAATCGATGTGGGGTCGTGCATTGGCTGCGGACGCTGTGTCAACCTCTGCCCGCAAGTGTTTGCCTGGAGTGGCGATGTGACCGTGGCGGCATCCGGCAGACGGCGGCTCATAAGCGTCGCAGACGGAGGTGAAATGGCTCGTGGTATTTGACGTTTCGACGGACAGTCGCAACGAAGTTCAATCGGACTGGGGCTCAATGGAGCAGCGGATGGCGCAGCGCTTGCGCCGCATCTTCGGCCACAGTCTCAATATTCGCCACATTGACGTAGGGTCGTGCAACGCCTGTGAATCCGAAGTGCTGTCCTTGTCCAACCCCTACTATAACTTTCATCGCCTTGGCTTGTTTTTTACGGCTTCCCCGCGCCACGCCGACGTTTTGCTGGTAACGGGCGCCATGACCCACGCCATGGAAGACGTCCTGCTCACCACCTACACGGCTATGCCTCAGCCAAGGCTGGTTGTGGCGACGGGCGTCTGTGCCATTCACGGCGGTCTGTTTCGGGAGAGTCCGGAGTTTGCCGGACCGGTGGACACTACCATCCCCGTCGACGCCTATATTCCCGGATGCCCGCCCACGCCCTACGCTATCATCAACGGCATCCTGCAGGCAGTCGACCGGCGAAAGGGGAAGAAACCGTGCTAACCTGTCTGGCTCTTTCCATAGCTGTATTCCTTGGAGTGGTTCTGCTGGCGGTTCCAGTGAAACTAACGGCGCAAACAAAGGCAGCAAAGCCCACCGTTCTGTGGAGTCTGTTTGGCCTCGGTGCTGCGCTTCAAGCCTCTGTTGGAATTGCGGACCTGGCAACGGACGGCGTGCGCAACCTGTGGTCCCTTCCGTCGTCGTCCATTCTCGGACACTGGAGTTTTCAACTAAATCCGTTAGCAGGCCTGATGTTCTCCCTGTTGGGCTTAGTTGGCCTAGCGTCAGCTCTGGTGGCGCTGCAGCATTCCCGCCACCGCTCCGCGGGGACCGGACGAGGAATGGCAAGTATCGCCGCCCTTCAGTACATTTTTACGGCCTTTCTGGTGACAGCCACAAACGCCATTCCCTTGTTGATTGCCTGGGAAAGCATGTCTCTGTGCGCCTACGCCTATATTCTGGTGAACCACCGCGCTGCCTCGGTCAGAAAAGCCGCTTTTGAGACCCTGTTTGTCAGCGAAGTGGGATTCCTCATGTTGGTGCTGGCCACGGCGCTGGCTGCGCCTCACACCGGCGATTTCAGCTTTGCCGCCATTGCCCGGCACTTGAGCAGCAGTTCGCCGGGACTGCGCGATGGCGTGTTCCTGCTGGCGCTATTCGGCTTCGGTACCAAGAGCGGTGTATTTCCATTGCAGTTGTGGATGCCGGCGGCCTACGACGCCGCTCCGCCCCATCTTGCCGCAATCCTCGCCGGCGGACTTCTTAACTTGGGCTTGTTTGGCGTTCTCAGAATCGCCATGGTGAGTGGTCCCGTTTCCGATTGGGTGGGCGTACTGGTGGTCTTCATCGGTGCTGTGGCGGTCTTTTCCGGTGCGTTGTTCGCTGTCATTGAGGGGAAGATGCGCCGCATGTTGGCCTACAGCAGCGTGGAAAATGTCGGCTTCATGGTCATTAGCCTGGGACTATTCCTGTTGTACACCACCGCCGGCAATACCAAATTGGCAACACTGGCCTTGATGGCACTCATGATACAAATGGTATCCCACGCATTGGCGAAAGCACTGGCCTTCCTTGCTGTCGGAGAGATAGCGAGAAGGATTGGATCGACTCAACTGGACCGGTTGGGTGGCTTGTTCCGGGTGATGCCCGCCATTACTTTGGCGCTCATGGTGGCGTCCCTGAGTCTGGCGGCGGTGGCCCCTTTCAGTGGTTTTGCCTCGGAGTGGTTGACACTGCAGACAATGCTGCAGGCCTATCAGAGCCTGCCAAAAATTGCGACCATCGCCGTCGCCCTAGCGGGGCTGTTGACGGCGACAGGCGCCGCCTTGGGATTCACGGCATTTCTGCGATTGTTCGTCTTTAGCATGACCGGGCGGATGCGAGATGTGGCCCTGGTGGCGCACTTTCGCAAGTTTCAGCGGGAACCGGTTGTGGCCGTGGGGATTGGACTGCTGGCTGTGGCTTCCGCTGTATACGGCTTGTTTCCCACAGCCTGGGCGCCCGCCTACGAAAACGTAGTACGAGTCTTTCCAGCAGGGGCAGCCCCGTTGCAGAACATCATTCCCGACGTCTTTTCCAATCCGGAAAAAAACGCGACCCTGACTAGCCTGGGGGGGCATCTCCTGTCCTTTGTGCCGGTTCGCGGATTCGTTATTCAGCCAGGTGCCTTAGTGGCCTCCATTGCACCCACCTATTTGCTTGTCTGGTTCTTCATCTTCGCAGGACTGGCGTGGGTCCTAAGCCAGTTGCCCAGGCACCGCCCCTTCCGGCGGCGCGCGGTGGCGGCATGGTCCGGAGGACGCTACAACAACCCCCGTGCCACGCAGTATACGGCATCGGCCTATGCCAATCCGTTTCGCATGCTGTTCGCCACGCTCCTTCGCTACCGGCTGAATCGAGTCATTACGCGCGGCAACCATGCTTTTCCGGAAAAAATTGAGTTACACAGAGACATCGCCTTCTGGCTGACATCAGACAGTTTCAACACGCCATTGCGATCGCTGCGCATCAAGCTGGCCTCAGTCCGCCGCCTTCAACACGGCTACTTGTGGGGATATCTGCTGACCATTCTGGTGGCCTTGGGACTCTTGCTGGTGTGGGCTGTACTCTAGGCTGTACTGTAGTGGAAAGAAGTGGTGGTAGAGATGAGTTTTTCAAGTATTCTGTTTCTCTCGCCCAGCGATGAAAAGGTTCAGGACACCGACGAGACCAGGGCATATTTTGAGGACTTGAATCTCCCGTACCTCATTGAAACCGTCACAGCAGGCAAGGAGCAGTATCACCTCCAGCCGTATTTTCACATGCCCTTGGGATCGGTGGATGCCGTGAATTACCGTCTGGAAGTCTTTCGCAATCTGGAGCAGCGTGAAGTCCACGCTTCCCTCCAATCCTTCGCAACATCCATGCAGAATGTGCGTCAGTCCCTTGCGCGCAGTGAAAAACTGTACTACAGCCAGCAGAAGCAACGCTGGTTCCTGGATGCCGTGGCCACCTACATCCACGGCATCCGGCAGCTCAACCAGGAGCTTTCTCAATATACCCTCTCATCCCGCGGACTCCTGTCTTTCTCGCGCCATCTCCAGCAGTATGTAGAGTCCCTTCCCTTTACCACCCTTGCTCAGGACGTGGAGGAACTTTCTCAGCAACTGGCGCGGATTCACTATACAGTGCACATCAAGGGTAACGCCGTGAACGTCACGAAAACGGAAGCAGACAGCACCGACTACAGCGCCACCATTGAGTCAACCTTCGCCAAGTTCCGGCAGGGCGCTGTCAAGGACTACCACATGGAGTTTCACGAGTCCCAGGATATGAACCACGTGGAAGCGAATATTCTGGCAGGTGTGGCGCAATTGTACCCGGATACCTTTCGGCAACTGGAGGCCTTTTGCAAACACAATAGAACTTTTATGGATGGCACCATCACCCGGTTCGACAGAGAAATCCAGTTCTACATCGCGTATCTGGAGTCCATTGCTCCTCTGCAACGCAACGGCTTGTCGTTCTGCTCGCCACATGTGGTGGAAACGTCCAAAGAGGTTTACAGTCAGCAGAGTTTTGACTTGGCACTGGCGTTCAAGCTTCTACGGGAAGGCGGGAAAATGGTATGCAACGACTTCCGCACCATGAATCCCGAACGGATTTTGGTAATAACCGGTCCGAACCAGGGTGGCAAGACCACCTTTGCCAGGGCTTTTGGTCAACTGCACTACCTTGCTCACCTGGGTTGCCCTGTTCCTGGAAGCGAGGCTAACCTGTTTTTCTACAATCACCTGCTCACTCACTTTGAGCGGGAAGAAAAGCTGGAGGACCTGAAAGGGAGACTACAGAACGATCTCGTTCGCATCCACGACATTCTCGAGGTCGCGACAGACCGCAGCATCATCATTCTGAACGAGGTCTTTTCCTCCACTTCCCTCATGGACGAACTGCTGCTGAGCAAAGTGGTACTCCGGCAGATTATGGACATGGACGCACTCTGTGTCTGTGTCACCTTTGTGGAGGAGCTGGCACAGCTGGGAACGAAGACAGTGAGCATGGTTACAGTGGTGCCGGAAGACAACCCGACTCTACGTACGTTTCGCGTTGTGCGCAAGGCGCCAATGGGACACTCCTTCGCACTGGCTTTGGCAGAGAAATACGCGTTGACCTACGACGCAATTAAGGAGCGCATGGCTCATGAAAGTTCATCTGATGCATGACAAGGCGGACTTCAATCCCGACCGTCCATTACCGGTGAACGCAGAGGAACTGATACAAGACCTCCACGTGGACGCAGTGCTGTCCGCCATGGCTGTAGGCGACGATTTTCTCCTGAAAGTGGCCAAGGCGGGCGTCCTGGCAAGTGTGGGTGATGTGGACGGCGTGCTGTATCGGCAGGACGTCCTGAAGGATTGCCTCAGACATGAAGCTATCGTGAAAAAACTCTACAGCATTGCTCTGAGAGCCATTGAGGCGGACAAGAAGCACTATTTTGGACTGTTGAACCGCTATCCGTCCGGGCTCCTGAACCGATCTATCGACGTTCTATTGGAGTTTATCCAACTCCTGCGGCAGTTGCGAGATATTGCGGACGAGGACGCCGGCCGCTTTCAGTCACAGGGGTTTACCCAACTCTTTGCCATGCTCCAGGAAGAGTTGAGCGACGACTATTTCGCGGAAATTGACGAGCATCTGAAGCAACTGAAGTTTCGCGACGGTATCTGGCTGAGCGCAACCCTGGGTCCAGGAAACAAGGGTGCCCACTACCTGTTGCTCCAACCCCACGAAACCCAAAGCGGCTTGTTACAACGGCTGTTCCCGGGTCGTTTTGGCCAGGGCTACACCTTCCACATTGCCGACCGGGATGAAAGCGCATCGCGCGCACTGTCGAACTTACGGGACAGGGGGCTCCACTTGGTGGCCAATGCCCTGACTCAGTCTGTGGACGCCATCCTCAGTTTTTTTGTACAGCTCCGTAGCGAACTAGGGTTCTACCTGGGGTGCGTCAATTTGCATGAACAACTGACGCAGATAAGCGTTCCCGTCTGTTTTCCCAAGCCCCTTCCTGCCGCCACCCGTCGCCGCCAGTTTGCAAAACTGTGCGACGTCTCCCTGGCTCTTCACCTGGAAGGACCCGTCGTAGGTAACACCCTGACACTGCACGGGAAAGAACTGGTGGTTATCACAGGAGCCAATCAGGGTGGCAAGTCCACCTTTCTTCGTAGCCTGGGTCTGTTTCAGCTCATGCTCCAATGCGGCATGTTTGTAGCGGCTGAAAGCGCCGAAGCCGACCTCTGCAGTGGCGTTTTCACTCACTTTACACGGGAAGAAGACGAAACCATGACCAGCGGCAAATTCGACGAGGAACTCAATCGCATGACCGACCTTGTCACCCAAATGCAACCCCAGGCAATGCTTCTGTGCAATGAATCCTTTGCGTCGACGGACGAACGTGAGGGGTCTGAAATTGCGCAACAAGTTGCCTTGGCACTCGTGGAGAGCAGCGTAACCGTGGTTTTTGTCACCCACTTCTACCGGTTTGCCCACGGCTGCTACGAGCTGAACATGGAAAATGCATTGTACCTCCGCGCAGAGCGTCAGGCGGATGGTCATCGAACCTTCAGAGTGAGACCAGGAGAACCTCTAGAAACCAGCTATGGGACAGACCTTTACCAAAGAATATTTGCAGCCCCCCTGGACGAACCCTCGCCCTGACGGCCTTGAGACGTCCGCACCAGGCACGTTTCACAAACATGACCTTGTGGGCACAGTGCACTCACTTTTTGGCTGCGCCAAGCATTGTGCTACACTAGATTTATTGAAACAATGCATGGGAGGTTGAGTTATGAGTATCCACCGCGACGACAGTTCCGGGAAACACGACTCTCTCACACGCCACCCGTCTCTCCAGCCCCTGTCCCGCCACCACCACCATGCTCTGGTGTTGGCGCAGCGCCTCATCAAGCAATCTCAACCCATGGACGTCCTGAAAGCGGACCTACAGACCTTCTGGGACAATGGCGGGCGCCTTCACTTCCGTGAAGAGGAGGAATACCTTCTCCCAGAGTATGCCAAGTACCGATGCATCGAGGTCCCTGCCATTCAGGAAATGCTGCTGGAACACGTACGGATCCGCAGCCTAGCCAGTGAAATCGCGGCCGGAGCAGGAAAGGACAAGTTACTCATGCTCGGGGAACTCCTGCGCAATCACGTGCGCAAAGAGGAGCGTGTCATTTTCCCGATGATGGAAGAAGGAATTCCCGACGAGCAACTGAGAAAACTCGAGCCTTGGTTCTCGGAGCACACCGAAGCCTCAGTGTTTCATGGCAACGCCTGAACCTTCACCTAGGCAACGCCTGTACTTTCACCTTGTCAACCCTGTCATGGGCTATCAGCCGCCTGCTGAACACTGCTAGTCTTTCGTCTTGATAACGGAAATAATCCACTCAGAAATGTCTGTTATCACTTGTTGATTGACATGTTGTAAGACTTTATATTCCTTTCTCGCTTTGCGTATTTCTCCATAAACGTAAGGCATAAACAAGTGGTTCAAATTCGAGTAGAGTTTAAATGTCACGTTGGCTTTGTCACTCAACAGTTCTTTGTAGGCATTAAAGTCTCTTTCTACAGATACATGAAAATCCTTATCGCCCTGAAGAATTAATACAGGTTTATCCGTCGCGCTGAGATAGTGGATGGCTGGGTGCTCGCCCATCTCTTTGAAGTAGTAAGCTGTCGTATGTCTCCCCACAACCACAGTCGCTTGTGCTTCCTCGTCTGTAAGGTTGTATATGTTGTGAAGTTTCGCTGATAATTTCGCAATTTGCTTTCTTGCAATCACCTTTAAAAGTTTATTCAGTGAGTCCAGGACGTCGTCGTTCTGATCCATAATAATTTCTTCCAATTTTCGTGGAGAACCTGCCAAAATAATGATTCCTGCGAAATCCCCACCCTCCGCATCGATTCGCGGTGCTAGCATGCCTCCCATGCTGTGGCCAAGAATAAACACATGGCCAGCATCGATGCGCACGTCATTTCGCAAGATTTCAGCCGCAAGGATTGCGTCTTGAATCGTTTCTTCTTCCACACACAAGCCATGGTCTGTTCTCATTTGCTTGCCATAGGTAAATGTTCGCTTGTCATAACGTAAGACTGCAATTCCTTCCCTCGACAAGCCCTCAGCAAGGTCCTTAAAAGGAGTGACATTCCCCACTTTTTCATCCATGTTTGTGGGTCCAGAACCGTGAACCAAGACAACGGCAGGGAGCGGACCAGTGGTGTTGTCGGGCATCGTTAGTATGCCATCCAAAGGAAAATTCGTATTGGCACCTATGACAACTCTTTCATCAGTCATTGCGTTTATCACCCTTTCAGTTTTCCGGCGAGGGTCATCAAAAAGATTCCCCATGCGGCCATGGCGTCCGAATTCCTAACCACCAGTTGGGCTGAAGGCGTGGCAAAACATTCGCCAACATGAGGATTAGGATTGCGTATACCGTCGGTCCGAAGCGTAACAAGACTGAAACTGGCGCCACGTTCAAAAAATGCCCCACCGTTGACAGGTACATCAACCCAATAAACACAATAATCACGCCGCCAATAAATCGATAAGTGCTCCAGAAAGCGTCGTAGTTTCGTTTCTTCGGGTCGATTTTCCATAATATGTGCCACAGGAGAATAATCCCAATCATGATGGCAGGCTCGACTATCACTGCAGCGAATCTGGATCCAAATTGATTGGGTTCTCCAGCTAAGTTGTAATGCGTAGGCACATGGGTCGGCATGTGAAAATACAAGACGATGCCTACGGTCATTGCTATAAGCCATGCCAACCAGCCCCACCATGGCATTGCATTACTTTTCTTCACCACGCGCCGCACCTCCAAAATGCTCCATTAACCAGGCAAGCCACTCCTGCAAAACTGTGGTGTTCAGCCTGTAAATGATGTAAGGACCAGCCCGTTCATCGACTATGAGATGGGCATTTTTCAGTACAGTTAAGTGACGACTAATCGTCGGCTGAGCGGACGGAAAGTGGCTAGCAATGTCTCCCGCTGTTTTCGGTCCATCCTTTAACAATTCGATGATTTTTCGACGCGTCGCATCGGACATCGCCTTAAATACGCCCTCGTTCATGCAAGAATTCACCTGCCATTGTCGGCTGCTTCAGCTAATTGAATCATATAGCTAATTAGCTAATAGGTAAATGGGTATTTGTAGCTACACACAGTTGCTGTCCAGCTCTATTTTCCGAATGAAGAGACGGCCCTGATATGGCCGTCCCTTCATCATGCATACTGGAATCCTGCCCTGTGAGAATTCCGTGTGAGAATTCCGTGTGAGAATTCCGTCTGAGACAGGCCGAGCGGTTCCCTTTACCGTCTCAGGGTGGTGCTCCTTCGTCAATTACATGAACATCGTCTCTAGTTGGCGCAACAGGTTTTCGTCCATGGGCCCGCTTTGGATATCCGCAATGTGCCAGTCAATGCCCAACTGGCTTTGGAAGTCCTCTTGTTTCTCCTGGTAGATGACGCCTGTGAACAGCCCACCACACTGTTTCACATAGCCAACAGCAGCAGCTCTGGACGCAATCGGAGCGTTCAGTTCCACCAGATGGTCTTTGAAGAAGTTGTAAGTGTTCACCTTGTTGAAGGTAACGCAAGGGCTGAACACGTTCACCAGAGAGAAGCCTTTATGCCTGATGGCCTGTTCAATAATGCCCGCAAGTTCGACCACATTGCCGGAAAACCCCTGAGAGACAAAGGTTCCGCCATTGACTAATGCGGTGGAAATGGCATCTACAGGGTACTCTTTATTGCCCTTCACGGTGGTTTTTGTCACAAAATCATGGGCGCTGCGGGGAGACGTTTGGCCTTTGGTGAGGCCGTAAATCTGGTTGTCCATGACAACGTAGGTGATGTCAATGTTCCGGCGCACAGCGTGGATGAAGTGACCGGCACCAATGCCGTAGCCATCGCCATCGCCGCCAGCAGCAACGACCGTAAGATTGGGATTCGCCATTTTCGCACCCTGAGCCACAGGAAGAGACCTGCCGTGGATGCCGTGAAACCCGTAGGAACGGGTGTATTCGGAAATCTTGCTGGAGCAACCAATACCGGAAACAATGGCCATCTCATGAGGTTCAAGTCCCAGGTTCACCGCAGCGCGCTGTAAAGCAGCCATGACACTGAAATCACCGCAGCCTGGGCACCAAGTTGCGGCGTCACCCTTGAAATCCTTGACCGTCGCCATTTATATCAACTCCTTTATCTTCTCAACCACTGTTTTGACCTGAAAGGGATTGCCGTCGTACTGGCGGATGGAGTGCGCAGAGGAGTGAATAGGCAGGTGCTGTTTCAACCAGTTGAGCAACTGTCCCTCGTAGTTGTTCTCCACGACGATGACTCTCTTGCCCGTCAGATACGGACGCAATTCCTCCACTGGCAGGGGATGCAGTTGCTGCAGGCTTAGTTGCCCCAAAATACGGTTTTCCTCAGCCAGGCGTTGTAGAGCCTCCTCCACGACACCACATGTGGAGCCCATGGCAACCACTACAGTTTGTGCCTCAGGCTGGGTTGCGTAAAAAGGCCTGTGCGACATAGCCGACTGGATTTTGTGCATGCGCTTTTCCATCATCTTCGTACGAATTTCCGGGTCTTCAGTGATGTAGCCGGACTCGGAGTGTTCGTTGGAGCTGGTCACGTGGACACCCCCTGGCGTTCCAGGCAGCACCCTGGGCGACACACCATCGGGTGTTAATCTGTACCTTTGAAATCCCTCCGTAAGTTTTTTCAAGTCCCCCTCGCCAAGGATCTTGCCTCGCTGAATCGAAACCCGTGTGACGTCAATGGGCAAAATGGTGGTCTTGTTCATAGACATGGCTAAATCCAGCATGAGGAACACTGGGCACTGGTACTTTTCGGCCAGATTAAAGGCTTCCGCGGCTAGGTAAAAAGAATCCCCGATGGTGCTGGGGTAGAGGACAATTCTGGGGAACTCTCCATGAGACGCGTTAAGGATGTGCTGCAAATCCGATTGCTCGAATTTCGTCGGCAGTCCCGTTGATGGTCCGGCACGCTGGGAATCCACAATCACCAGAGGTGTTTCGCTCATGCCGGCCATACCTAGGGCCTCCGTTTTCAGGGACAATCCCGGTCCCGAAGTGGAAGTCATCGCACGAGCTCCAGCGAAAGCCGCGCCAATGGCGAAAGTGATGCCGGCAATTTCGTCTTCCACTTGCATAATGGTGCCGCCAACCTTAGGCAGTTCGTGACTCAGCCATTCCATGATCTCGCTGGCCGGTGTAATTGGGTAGGCGGAGAGGAACCGACAGCCCGCCATCAGACTGCCAAAAGCGACAGCCTGGTTGGCCGAGATAAACATTCGCCTTGTACTGTCCGGCGTGGGCAACGGTTGGACAAACCGACTGAGGTGGTCTTGCACGAGGTCATAACCCTTTTTCACAGCCAACTTGTTACTGCTGATAATCCGTTCTCCCTTGTTAGAAAACTGTTGTTCAATTAAACTGAAAAATTCCTCCCGGGGCAATCCCACCAGGCCTCCACTGACGCCCAGGGCAATCATATTTTTGGCCAGGGGATTTCCAATTTCCTTAGCTATCTGACGCAGCGGCAAGGACACCAGTGTATGGCCTTCAGAGGTCCCTTCAACCTTGATGTCGCCGTCAAACAGAACCAGAGCTGTCGGTTTCAGCTCGCTGCGATTTACCTCGTAGGTCTCGTCGTCCAGAGCCAGGAGCATATCCAATTCATCCCCAGCGTGCTGCGTGGGATAGGTGGTGGCTCGAATTTTGTAGTTGGTGTGGCCGCCCTTGATGCGCGACATGAACTGCTTATATGTGGTCACATAAAAGCCGTGCTGAAACAACATTCTGGCAAAAATTTCACCCGTACTGTCGACGCCTTCTCCCTGCTGTCCGCCGACTTTCCATTGGAAGCTGTTCATAACCATCCCTCCATCATCATCGTATGCGAAACTTCGTTACAGGCTTTACGCTTTCCTCTATGAAACTTTTTAAATATTTCACGTCTGTAGTATAACAGGACTATTGACATTACTAGATTTTATGTTCCACACGGAGGAAAATTGCATGGGCAGGGGAGTTTGCCAGATATGCACTAGCTTTGCCTAATAGGGAGTACAACACAGGAGATGTAAGGAGACTAACGGAAAGGCTCATCGTTGTTGGGAAAGTATGCAAGAAGGCACCGCGAGGTTCAAGAACCTCGCGGTGCCCCTTCATGGCTATCCTTTATCTAACGACTTTGAAATGGGGCCCGAGTTCAGCCCTGCCAGCGCCCACTTAGGCGCCACAATCTAGGCTCGTAACGGTACTTCCGACGGGAACTGCCTACTCGCGAAAGGAGACAGGGCCCTATCCATAATGCCCTCCATATAGGCAATGGCCAAGCCAAAGTTGGTAATGGGGATACCAGCTTCTACGGCTCTCTCCACCCGGTTCATCACTTGTCTCCGGTTAAACATGCATGAACCACAGTGAACAATCAGGCGATAGCTGCTCAAATCCTCAGGAAAGTCAATACCGCGAGCGACCGTAATGTCAAGAGGGCCACCCACGCACTCCTGAAGCCATTGCGGCAGCTTTTCCCTGGCGATATCCCCCTTCAGAGCATGGTGGGTACAGGCTTCTGCAATAAGAACTTTGTCGCCGGACCTGAGGTTGGAAATCGCCCTGGCCCCTTCCGCCATGATACCGAGATCCCCTTTGAACCGTGCCAGAATGATGGAGAACGATGTCAGCCGCACCGTCTTTGGCAACATCTTGGCTACCTCGTCAAAATACTGGGAGTCGGTAATTACCAGGTCGGGTGGCTCCTTCAGGCTGTCCAACAGCACCGGCAACTCACGCTCTGTCGTCACCAGGGCGGAAATGTGATTATCGAGCAGGTCTCTGATGACCTGCGTCTGAATTAACTTCAAGCGTCCCTTTGGCGATTGGAGATCCGGTGGCGCCACCAGTACCACATTGTCTCCCTCACACACCAAGTCCGCTGCCAGCGTGGGTAACTCGTAGTCCCGCGGACCGTAGTCCTTAATGACACTAATGAGACTATCAATATGCGTCCCCAACTTTGCGCTGACCTTGACAAAAGGAATTGAGAACAGTTTTCGCCACGCCGTGTCATCCACATCGCCTTCGTCAATGCGATTGACCACGCCAATGACGGGAATATCTCTCTGGCGAAGCTCCTCGTACCACGCCAACTCGCAGTCTGTGTCGGACTGAGTTGCCGAAAAAACCAGCAGGGCCAAGTCGGTACTGTCAAGGACCTGGCGAGTCCGATTCACTCTAAGGTCTCCCAGTGTGCCTGTGTCGTCAAGACCTGCCGTGTCAATCAGGGTCACAGGTCCAATGGGCAGTATCTCCATGGACTTGTAAACGGGATCGGTGGTCGTTCCCGCAAGTTCGGAGACCAACGCAATCTGTTGACCGGTCAGTGCATTGACCAATGTGGACTTGCCGACGTTTCTCCTGCCAAAGATGCCAATGTGCAGTCTGCTGGACCTTGGTGTCTCATTCAACATGCTTCACGCCCTCTTTCTGTGTAAATGTGTCCTGCTATGGATAGAATTCAGCCAAGGTTCTCAGAACCTCAAATCTCTTTCTCCGTCCTCAATCCGTTTCAGCCGTGCGACCGTGGCGGCCTTGACAGATTCGTTGGGAATTTCCTCCATGTGAGTATGAATCAATTCATTCCCCAACTGTTGCAGTTCCTCGTCTCCGTAATCCAGTTGGTACTCCTTGAAGGTCAGAATTGCGTTAGGTTGGCAGACATTGTGAATTTCACTGGACTTAGCCAGCGCCATAAATCTGTCACCTGTCCGCCCCGCACGATAGCAAGCAGTGCAGTAGCTGGGAATATAGCCACTCCTGGCCAAGCTCTTTACCACTTCCAAGGGAGAACGGTGATCGCCCACTTCGAACTGGTTGGAAGCGAGTTGCCTCCGATTCAGTTCGTCTGTGTAGCCGCCAACATCCGTACACGATCCGGCACTAATCTGTGAAATGCCCAGGGCAATGACTTCATCGCGGAACGCCGCCTCTTCCCGTGTGGACAAAATCATGCCCGTATACGGTACTGACAGACGAATCACCGCAACAATTTTCCGAAAGTCTTCGTCACTCACCTTGTAGCCGAACCGTTCGGGATCCATGCCGCCCGCCGGACGCAGCCGCGGTACAGAAATGGTGTGTGGCCCCACACCTTGAGCGCGCTCCAAGTGCTCCGCATGCATAATCATGGCCACGGTCTCGTACCGGTAATCATAGAGACCATACAGCACGCCGACGCCCACGTCGTCAATGCCGCCTTGCATAGCTCTATCCATTGCAGTGGTATGCCAATCGTAGTTGCTTTTTGGGCCACTGGGATGGACGCGACGGTACGTGGGCCGATGGTAGGTTTCCTGAAACAAAATGTAGGTGCCAATGCCCGCGTCCTTCAGTTTCGTGTAGTTCTCCTCTGTCGTGGCCGCGATATTTACATTGACACGACGTATACTCCCGTTGTCTACCCGTACCGAATAGATGGTTTCCAGGCACTCCAAGATGTAATTGATGTCACTGTGCACAGGGTCTTCTCCCGCCTCAAGGGCAAGGCGTTTATGACCAAGTGCCTCGAGAATTTCCACCTGCTGCCGTACCTCGTCCATACTCAAGCGCCGACGAACCAAATCGTCATTGGAATGGCGAAAACCACAGTACTCGCAGTTGTTCACGCAGTAACTACTCACGTACAGTGGAGCAAATAGCACAATGCGTTTCCCATAGACCCGCTCTTTCAGTTCGCGAGCCAGTTGAAAAACTTCTTCCCACAGTTCCTCGCCTTCCATGCTCAACAGCGCTGCCGCGTCCCGATGGGATAACCCATGTCCTTCCCGTGCCTTGGCAATCACGTCGTGGATAGCAGCTTGGTCAGTACAGACGCTTTTTGCCCACGCCAGGCTTTCCATTATTTCCGCATCGTCGATAAATTCCGCCGTCTGCTGGTTCCTCACGAGACACGCCTCCTGTCTTTCCTCATAACCCTCTACTCAAACTCTACTTGAACAATGACCTAGCTGCATAGTGGGTGTGCAGCAATTCATGAGCCAAATGGCTGTTGGGTTCTCCGAGAAATTCTTTGTAGAGTAACTGAATGTCCGGATTCTTATGCGACTTGCGAACTGGCAAATCGCGGTCTTCGTCATAAACTGCCTTAGCGCGCAGCGCCTTCACGTCAATAAGTTCACGGGTGCGAGCGTCAATGATGGGCTGTCCTCCGCCGGTGACGCAGCCGCCGGGGCAGGCCATGACTTCGATGAACTCATAGCTGCGCTCACCCTTCTCCATCATCTGCATAACCTTTCTTGCATTCCCCAACCCGTTAACGACCGCCGTACGAATCACCTGGCCGTTGGGAAGTTCCACTGCCGCTTCCTTGATGCCCTGAGTGCCTCTAACGGAGGTGTACTCAATCGTCTCCAGCTCTTTCCCTGCCACCAGTTCAAACACGGTCCGGAGTGCAGCCTCCGCAACGCCACCGGTAGCTCCAAAAATAACGCCGGCGCCGGTGGAGGTGCCAAAGGGATTGTCGAAGGGCTCGTCTTGCAGGTTGACGAAGTCGATGCCGGCTTCCTTAATCATTCGTGCCAGTTCGCGAGTCGTCAGAACGTGGTCCACGTCGGACAGTTCCTCATAGGACAGTTCCGGCCGCCGCTGTTCAAACTTCTTTCCGACGCAGGGCATGACCGATACTACCGTGATTCGAGATGGGTCAACGTCCATCTTTTTCGCGATGTAGGTCTTAATGAGAGCCCCTTCCATCTCATGGGGTGACTTGCACGTCGAAAGGTTGTCAAGTTTGTCGGGGAAGTTGTGCTCGACAAACTTTACCCATCCGGGACAGCAGGAAGTCATCAGGGGCAGGTGCTCGCCGTTTTGTAAGCGGTGCAGCAGCTCCGTTCCTTCTTCCATAATGGTCAAATCAGCGCCAAAGTCGGTGTCGAACACTTTGTCAAAGCCCAGTCTGCGCAGAGCGGCCGCCATTTTTCCCGTAACGCGGGTGCCGATGGGAAGGCCAAACTCTTCACCCAACGCCACGCGCACCGCCGGGGCTGTCTGAACAACCACAACTTGGGTGGGATCCGCAATCGCGCCCCACACCTCGTCAATGCTCTCTCTCTCCCTGAGGGCTCCTACCGGGCAGGCCATCACACACTGGCCGCAATTGATGCACACCGAATCTGCCAAGGAGCGACCGTAGACAGGACCCACCACAGTCTCAAAGCCCCGGTTGTACATCGTGATAGCTCCCACAGTCTGGATGTCGTTACAGGTAGAGACGCAACGGCCACACTGGATACACTTCGCCGAATCGCGAACAATGGACCACGATTCGTTGTCGACCACAGACCGACTTCTCTCCACACCGAATCTACGCTCTCTGACGTGCATGTTCGACGCCAGCGTCTGCAGTTCGCAGTTTCCGCCCCGCGAGCAGTAGTTGCATTCTTCCTGGTGGTTGGATAGGAGGAGCTCAATGACAGCTCTTCTAGCATCCCGAACCTTTGACGAATTTGTTTGCACCTGCATGTTCGCCTGGGCTTCCAGAGAACATGAGGCCAACAGTTTGCCCCCAACTTCCACCAAACACATGCGACACCCGGAAGGTTGGTTCACGTCTTTCAGATAACACAGTGTAGGAATGTTTACGCCTATCTGTCGAGCCGCTTCCAGGACCGTGGTACCGGCTGCAACTTGTACGTCTTGCCCGTCAATGTTAAATTGGACAACCTTATCTTCCATTCATCACACCACCCTATCTGCAGGCTACTGCGTCGTAGTTGCATACTTCTGCGCAGGTCCCACAGCGAATGCAAATATCGTCGTCAATGACATGCGGTTGTTTCAGTTCTCCGGATATTGCATTGGACGCACAATTCCGTGCGCAGAGACCGCATCCGGTACATGCTTCGGCATCAATGGTATAGTGAATCAACGGCTTGCAAACTCCTGATGGACACCGTTTCTCCACCACATGGGCCACATACTCATCCCAGAAATACCTCATGGTTGACAGCACTGGGTTGGGTGCCGATTGGCCAAGGCCACACAGAGATGCCACTTTCACTTGTTCGCCCAAATACTTCAGGTTTTCCAGGTCTTCCATGGTGCCGTTGCCAGTAGTGATTTTCTCCAATATCTCAAGAATGCGCACAGTTCCAATGCGGCAGGGCGAACACTGCCCGCAAGACTCATCTTTAGTGAAGTCCAAGTAAAACCTGGCCACATCCACCATGCACGTGGTCTCATCCATGACAATCATACCGCCGGAGCCCATCATGGACCCTAAAGCTGTCAACGTTTCGTATTCAATTGGAGAGTCAAGGCACTCCGCAGGGATACTTCCGCCCGACGGGCCACCGGTCTGTACCGCTTTAAACTTCTTGCCCTTGGGTATTCCGCCCCCAATGTCGTAAATCACCTTCCGCAAGGTGGTGCCAATGGGTACCTCCACCAGTCCAACGTTGTTGATTCTCCCGGTGAGAGCGAACACCTTGGTACCCTTCGCCTTTTCCGCTCCGATTTGTGCAAACCAGTCCGCACCGCGCAGCATAATGGCAGGTATATTGGCGTAGGTCTCCACATTGTTGATGACAGTGGGTTTCCCCCAAAGGCCACTGACCGCCGGATAAGGAGGTTTCGGCCGAGGAGTACCTCGCTTGCCCTCAATGGAGTTTAATAGGGCTGTCTCCTCACCACAGACAAAAGCACCCGCACCAAGTCGGATATCAATATCGAAATGGAAGCCTGTTCCGAAAATGTCGTCACCCAGCAGTCCGTATTCACGTGACTGTGCAATGGCATGCTGCAGTCGCTGCACGGCCACAGGATATTCCGCACGAACGTAGATATAGCCCTGGTTCGCGCCCATGGCGTACCCACCGATGGTCATGGCCTCCAGCACGGAATGGGGATCGCTCTCCAGCACTGACCTATCCATGAACGCTCCCGGATCGCCTTCATCTGCGTTGCAAATAATGTACTTCTGGGGCCCGGGTTCCTTTGCAGCCAGTTCCCACTTCAGGCCCGTCGGAAATCCCGCGCCGCCGCGACCGCGAAGGCCGGATTTTTTGACTTCCGCAATGACGTCGGCGGGCGTCATTGATACAAGGGCCCGTGCCAGCGCTTGATATCCGTCGTTGGCAATGTAGTCCTCAATGTCCTCGGGATCGACGATGCCGCAGTTCCGCAAGGCGATTCTCGTCTGCCCCTGCAAAAATGGGGTCTCTTCGATGCGCCGGAGGAACCTCACATTCAAATCGGGGGCATTGTTGCTGAGTCGCTCAACCACATTCCCCTGAACCAGGTGGTTTTCCACAATTTCGTGAGCATCTGCCGTCTGCACATGTGTATAAACGGTGCCTTCGGGATACACTACAACCACAGGTTCGTACTCACACAAGCCCAAGCACTGGACATGGACTAATTCCACGTCCTCCGCCAGTGAAGCCTTGGTAATTTCTCTTCGCAACATGCGATACAGTTTCTTGTCTTCGTTAGGTGCCTTGCAATCTGTTCCATCACTTACTAGCACTCGCCGTAAACTGGTCACCACAAGGGTCACCTCCTATTCCATTACTGTGTAGTCGTTGAGCATGATGTTGTTGGCAACGTGCACGGTATATTCCTGCACGATTTGCCCTTCAATGACATGACGTTGGATGACGTGGCGCATCTTGTCCGGCGTCATTTTCACATAGGCTACGGGTTCATCGTTGGGCATCTGTACCATGACTAGCGGATCAAGACTGCTTACGCCAAAGGAACCAGTCCGCACGACCTTTGCTCTCGGTTGGGTACAGCGGGTCGCCTCTTCTTCTGCCGTCCTCAGCACCTCTTCTGCTCCCGCAGCGATACCCCCGGTATCCAAACAGACGACAATCCGCGCGATTGATTGTGACTCCTCTTGCTTGCGCTCCAGGACCCGTTGTTTTATTCTGTAAAGCTCTTCAACCGTCACGAAAACCCCTCCTTAAGCGTACTCATTCAACAATTTTGTGACGTCGCTCGCAGACATTTTGGCATGAACGGTGTCACCCACAGCAACGATTGGCGCGAGACCGCAGGCACCGAGGCACCGAACGGCTTCCAGCGTGAATTTGCCGTCTTCTGTGGTGTGTCCAACAGAGACTCCCAGTTGTTTAGAGAGCTCATCCAATACTTCCTGGGACCCCCGGACGTAGCATGCTGTTCCCAGACATACCCGCAGCACATGTTTACCCTTGGGTTCCAGAGAGAAAAAGGAATAAAACGTGGCGACACTGAAAATCTCGGCCAGAGGTATCTCCAGTCCCTGCGAGACCTCCTCCAACGCTTCTTCAGGCAGATAACCGCACAGATCCTGGACATCGTGCAACACCATTATGAGAGACCCGGGTATCTGCCGATATCTACGGCAAATATCTCGCACCTGCTCCCGTTGACGATTGTCCAGCTTCTGAAACGCCGGCTGCACTGACTGCGTTTGTGGCATGTTCTTCACTCCCCTGTGTGAATTTTGACCCTGCATGTAAGCCTTGTATTTCATGTGGCGACTTGAACAGATGTCTTGATGCCGGACTGTCACCACGGGACATATCCACATCCAAGTCAACAGACTCAATGCGCCATCTGAGACAACTCTGGCAGTGTTCGAAATCCTCATCTACGCAAATCTTGTTCTCATAGAGTTGGTATTTGGGCCTGACCTCCACGGGAGAAACGTTGGGCATAAGTACGTTGGCGCCTGCCGCAAGTGCCTTTTCTCTCCCTATGGGGTGAAGTGTCCCTAAAGCAGTAGTCGCAGGCAACAAACACTCGGGCAACAAAAGCCGAGTCACTGCAACCATCACCAGGCTGTCCTCGAGAGTTCCGCCCGTTGACGACGCCAGTGGGGTTTGACTGTGCGGAATAAACGGGCCGATACCCACCATATCGGGTTCGAAGTCCTTGAGAAAAAGCAAATCGTTGACTAGGTCTTCCGGTCGTTGGCCAGGAAGCCCGACCATGAAACCAGCGCCCACTTGGTACCCTATCCGTTTCAGGTCCTGTAAGCAGCGTCTACGGTTTTCCATCGTCATATCGGGATGAAGTTCCTTGTACAACCACGGCGACGCAGTCTCGTGCCGCATGAGAAAACGGTCTGCACCCGCCTCAAAAAACGCCTCATACTCCGACGTACTCCGTTCACCGATGGAAAGCGTAATGGCCGCGTCGGGGAACCGTCTTCGAATCGAAGCGACTAGTTCCGTAACGCGACGTTCGGTGAACCATGGGTCTTCCCCGCTTTGCAGAACGAAGGTCCTAAAGCCCAACGCGTACGCCCGTCCGCAACAGTCGATAATTTCCTGTGGCGTCATCCGGTAGCGAGATACCCCGCTGTTTTGCGCACGAATTCCGCAATAGCGACAGTTTCGCCGGCAGACATTGGAAAACTCAATCAGGGCCCGAAGGTACACATTTCTGCCAAACACCCTCAGCGCTGTGCGATGGGATAGCTCGTAGAGCTTCCCGCGATCCGCTGCGTCCATGTGTGTCAGCAAAAAGAGAAGTTCCTCCGAGTTCAGCTGATTTTCGCGGTACAGTTTTTGCAACAGCGACAGCACCATCGCAACCCCATCCTTAAGCGACTACAACAGTTTCCGCAGTCTAAGTATGACAGTCCTCTACTCTGTGGACATCAGTAGACTGGATACTTCTTTTTCACACAAGGGACTAATCTCCGAAGTCACTCCTGACAGTTCAAGAACTGCCGCCTTATGACGCTAACCGTCTGTTCCATCTAGTCCACATAGATTAATACGACTATGGGGGAATAGTGCACTTGAAGAGGCGAACTGTATTACAAATAATCGACAGGGAGTTTCAGCAATTTTCAAACAATCAGACCGTTGTGGAAACATGCCATGGTGGACAGACTAGGAGGAAGCGGGTATGGGGAAATGCCTCTAAGACTAACTGTGCGCGGGTTGAAAAGACCATCCAACACAACCGTGCTTGGTTGTGTTGGATGGTCCGTTGATGAGACGGTCTCTTGCCTTGCTAGTCCTGTTTATTTCTTTGCCGAACGTACACGGGCGTACTGCGGCTGCCACATGGCATCCTGAACAGCTTGAATCCAGTCTTCACAATGCAGCCTGGCAACGCCCTCGGCCTCCGCCGCTTTCGCCACTGCCACGGCCACCGTTGCAGACACTGGACGCAGGTCCTGAACTCGCGGCACCAGGGAAGACCCTGGCTCGTCCACTTTCACCATACCCGTAACGGCGCGAGCCGCTGCCTCCAGCATGCTGTCGGTGACGCGACTAGCCCGAGAAACAATGACGCCAAGACCGACGCCGGGAAAGACAAAGGCGTTGTTGGCCTGGCCAATGACATAGGTGGTGTCGTTATAGACAACGGCATCGTAGGGGCTACCTGTCGCCACCAACGCCCGACCTTCTGTCCACTTCAGCAGGTCGGCCGGATGGGCCTCTGAAGAACTGGTTGGATTGGACAGCGGCAGAATGACGGGCCTGGCTGCGTGTGCCGCCATCTCCCGAATAAGTTCCTCTGTGAAAGCACCAGCGACCGTGGACGTACCAATGAGAATGGTGGGTTTCACCCGACGGATGACTTCCAACAGGCTTATGTTTCCCGTTTCATCGCGGTGCCATCCCTTAACGTCTTCCGCCGGCCGCGCATAAGGAATCTGGGATTCCCGCAGTCTTGGCGAATCCATGGTGACCAGTCCGGTGCTATTGATGAGCCAGAACTTGCGGTTGGCCTCTTCCGTCGCCATGCCTGCGCGAACCAGGGCATCGCGAATCTGTTCCGAGACGCCGATGCCGGCCGATCCCGCTCCAAACATGATAAACCGGTGCTGCGACAGGGGGATTCCGGAAGCGCGGACAGCGGACAGAATCACTGCCAGCGTCACAGCGCCTGTACCTTGGATATCATCGTTGAAGGTGCAAATCTTGTCGCGATAGCGTTCCAGAATCGGTCGCGCATTTTCCTGGGAAAAGTCTTCCCAATGAATCAGAGCATTGGGGAACATGCGGCTGACCGTCGTTACGTAGGCTTCAATAAAGTCATCATAGCGCTGACCCCGGACCCGGGAATGGCGGTTGCCAATGTACAATGGATCGTTCAGCAAGGACTCGTTGTTTGTCCCTGTATCCAGAACTACCGGAATCACGCGGTTGGGGTTGATGCCGCCTGCTGCCGTGTACAGTGCCAGCTTTCCGTTGCAAATCTGAATTCCTCCGACGCCCCAGTCGCCGATGCCCAGGATTCGTTCACCATCGGTAGCCAGAACGAGATCGATGTCTTCGGGGTTGGCGTTCAAGTTCTGAAATGAAGCTTCGATGCGCTCGGGATGATCGATGGACAGGTAAACACCCCGCGAACGCTGATACTCATGGCTGTAACGCTTAATGGCCTGACCGACCGTTGGCGTGTACACAATGGGTAGCAGCTCTTCCACATGTTCCGTGACAAGCCGATAGAACAGGGTCTCGTTCCTGTCGTGCAGAGCATTCAGGTAGGAGTTCTTCGCCAAGTCGTCAGGTTGCTTTGAATACTGCTCGTACGCGCGACGAGCTTGTTCGTCAATATTCAGCACCCGCGGTGGCAGCAGGCCTTCCAACCCCAGTTCCTCACGTTCTTCCTGGGTAAACGCTGTACCCTTGTTGATAGTTGGGGTTTTCAGCAATTCTGCTCCTCGTAGAGTGGTTTCAATGATTCCGTCAGAGCATACGTTTCCTTCGTGCATCCAGGTCGCCTTCTCTTCAGAGTATTGGCCTACGCGCGCATACAAGCACAGCGCAAAAGGGGGTCTGTCCCAAAAACCTTCACGGCGCGTGGGCTATTTGCATTGTAGCACCTGGCGCTCACAGATGAGACCCTTGGTGGACAATAATCTGTCCCGCCAAGGGCGGAGTTCATAAATTTGTACTCATTACGGTTCAAGAAACCAGTCTGGGAATGACAATTGCGGCGGCCACGATGGCCAGAAGCAAAATCCAGGCCACGGGGTGGCCAAAGTTGAAGGTCACGCCGACGCCGAAACGCTTTGGTACAAGAATTCCGGAATCCGATGTATTGAAGTAGAACATACCGCCAATCCAATAGCGATCGTCATCCCTGGCAACGACTCTGGATTTGCGCGCGGCTTCGTCCACGTGGCGATTCCCCTGTGCGGCTCGGGCCATCCACAGGATGCACACAGCGACTCCACAGAAGATGAGGACGGTACCGGCAATACCCAGAACGGTTTCATTGTGCGCAAAAATGCCCCACAAGGGCAAGAGCATCAGGAGTGTCCCGGCGTTGATGAAGGCGAAAAGCACCCAAACCGCTTTGACTCCTTCGCGAACAATGGTGCTATAGCGGGCGCGGGAGGCGCCGGGATTTGCCGGGTTCAGGCGAACCGAGAATCGGCCTAGGCTGAGATGGATAACCACCAGTGCAATGAAGAGGACAACCTGCGTCATGGCGGACCCGAAGACGCTGCCAAAAGACTTCGTCGCAAAGCTGTCGGGCATGCCGGCGGCATTAAAGTGGACGGCGATGGTTGCAGGCAGGGACTGATAGCGCAGAGCAGGAATGACAACGGCGCACAGGGTCACTGCTAGATTGGGTATTCCCCACGCCAAAGACGGACCTTGAGTCGTTCTGTGTACGGCGGTATCCGCTACGATGGTTTCCACGACACCCTTGTACCATGATTCTGTTTCTTTGGCAGTCAGCAAACGCCGACGCGCGAGAAAGTAATTTCCGTAGTTCAGGAGCAGCGTTACCACCAGCGTTGCCAAGAGGACTCCGGCGCTGGCTGTCATGGGAGGGGAAACTGTATCCAGAACTGCCGTTACCGCAACTGTAACAAGGAACAGTACCAGCCACAGTCGGTAGTAACCACGCCGTGCGGCGGCAATAGCCGGAGAATCCGTGTGGGCTGGCGGAACGCGCACACCGTACTGCAAGGTATCGTGAGTCAGCAACGGAACCAGTCCGTAGACTGCGTTCAACACAATGACAGTGACCAGATTGACGACAAGAATTGGCAGCATAGCGCTTGACTCCCCCAATCGGCTTGGATGGCATTGGTTTACTTTAGGAAACGCTCCCTGTTACTCAGGCTCAGGCTGACAGAACGCGGACATGAGGGCTTCACACTCGGCCAGGATTTCGTCTTTCCCCAACCCCTTAACAACGGCTTCAGCCAGCCAGATACGGGCGCTTTCACGCCACCGCCCGCGAAAATCCGGCGGCGACTGGATGGCTACCACCGCTCCGGTTTTCCGATTGACGCTCAAAATTCCCTCCTGGCGCAACATGTCGTAGGCTTTGTTCACGGTGTGAAAGTTAATGCCAAAATCGGCCGCCAGTTGCCGCGTGGAAGGCAGAGTTTCATGGTTCCGCAACTCGCCTTCGGCGAGCCCCAGAATCACCTGGTTTCTGATTTGCTGATACAGAGGTAAATCGCTGTTTATGTCGAGGAATAGCTCCAAAATTGGTCACCCCTCAAGTTCTGAACTTATATGGTCTTTTGTTGTATAACTACTATAACAATAGACGGTGCCCTAGTCAAGTCGAAAAAAAGTGCCGTGAGAGACTTCTCCACGGCAACTACACGACCCAGGATGACTGTTCACCGTCTATGCTCCGGAAATTCAACTCGTTCCAGCCTAAAAGGCTATATCTCCAGCCACTCGGTGTGAAAGACCCCTGGTTTGTCCACCCGTTCATAGGTGTGCGCACCGAAATAATCCCGTTGCGCCTGCAGCAGATTGGCCGGAAGTGTCTCAGTCCGGTAACTGTCGAAATAGGCCAGGGCGCTGGCCAGCGCAGGCACCGGTATGCCTTGCTCCACGGCAACGGATACCACCCGTCGCCACGCTCCCTGGTACTCTTCAATAACGGTTCTGAAGTAGGGCGCCAGGAGCAGATTCGGTAAGTTGGGATTCGCCGCGTAGGCATCCTTGATGTTCTGCAGGAACCGTGCCCGAATAATACAGCCGCCACGAAAAATCATGGCGATGCTGCCATAGTCCAGGTCCCAGCCAAACTCCTCAGAAGCGATGCGCATTTGGGCAAACCCTTGAGCATAGGAGCAGACCTTGGCCGCGTACAGGGCTCTGCGAATCGCCTCAATGAACTCTGCCCGATTCCCACTGAACGCTGCCGCCTGTGTCACCTGTGGTCCCCGCAGCACCTTTGCGGCTTGTACCCGCTCCTCTTTCATGGCGGACAGGTAGCGCGAAAACACCGATTCTGTGATGATGGACAATGGAATTCCGAGATCCAGCGCGCTTTGGCTCGTCCATTTCCCTGTGCCTTTTTGCTGCGCCGCATCCAGAATTACGTCTACCATCGGCTTCCCTGTTTCGACATCGCGCTTGGTCAGGATGTCACTGGTGATTTCAATCAGATAGCTGTCCAGTTCTCCCTGATTCCACTGTGCAAAGACCTCGTGCAATTCCTCGATACTCAGTCCGACCACCGTCCGCAGCAGGTGGTACGCCTCGGAAATCAACTGCATATCGCCGTACTCGATGCCATTGTGAACCATTTTCACGTAATGTCCGGCGCCGTCGGGGCCAATGTATGTACAACAGAAATCCCCCTGTACCTTGGCCGATATTGCCGTCAGGATAGGCGCAACCAACTCGTAGGCTTCCTTTTGCCCGCCAGGCATAATGGCTGGACCCTTCAGCGCTCCCTCTTCACCACCGGAGACCCCGGTACCAATGAACAGGATACCTGCCTTCGACAGTTCTTCGTTGCGCCGGCGAGTATCCTGGAAAAAGGCGTTGCCGCCGTCAATAATCACATCGCCTTCTGTCAGCAGAGGTTTCAGCTGCTCGATAACGGCGTCTGTGGCGGGGCCGGCTTTTACCATAATCATAAGTTTTCTGGGGCGTTCCAGAGAGTCTACCAGTTCTTCCAACGTGTAGGCCCCCACCAGGTTCTTGCCGGTAGCCTCCCGCAGCAACTCGTCCGTTTTACTTCGACTGCGGTTGTAGACGGCCACCGAGAACCCATGGCTTTCCATGTTCAGCGCCAAGTTCCTGCCCATTACAGCCAGCCCAATTACGCCAAGTTGTTGTTTTGACAACACATATCACCTTCCTTTCCTTAGTTTATCCCAAGACGGGCTGTGTACCCAACCACCCGCGGGCGGAAGGGTGAAATTTGTAGGAGACTTAGGAATGGTAAAGAGGCGTCAGGACGGCGAGGCTGCCTGCTGGAGGAAAACGAAAAGATGCGTGGACCGGTGAAGCCACGCAGGTGGAAGGTGAAGAGTTATGTGAACTTGTGAGCCTATCCCCTGAGGAAGGTATAGCCACAGGTTAACTGATGGCGTTGGACATGCGTGCTTCCAACTCATTCAACGCGTCTTCTCCCAATGGGGCAGAAGAGAAGGGCTCGTGCAAACGCCAGGCCCGTAACAATGCTCCCGTCACCGCAGGACGCTTCAATAATTGGACGGATGTCTCGGGCAACCGGGTTCTGAGTCCGTTCACAATGATATCGCTACCGGCAAAGAGGCCGCCTGACAGCACCACCTGACGCGGAACATCAGGCAGTTGCACAAAGACAGATTGGACCAGAGCCGCCTGTTGGGCGACGCAGGTCGCCACAATGGCCCTGGCCGAATCATCTGTTGCGGCCTGCTGAATCACAACTTCGGCGAAGGAAGCCATGACGCTCACCGGGTTTTTTGCATCGTAAATTATAGGAAGAATGGCATTGGGGTGTTGAACTTGAAACTTCCCCGCTGCCGCATCCCACAGGCTCGTGTACTCCCCTCGGTGCTCACGGTATTTAAGAGCCGCCAAGAGACCCTGACGGCCCAGTTCAAAACCGCTGCCTTCATCGCCAATGAGGTGCCCATAGCCTCCGGCTCGCGCGACTTGGCCATTCATCCCTTCGCCAACGGCCACTGCCCCCGTGCCACCAATCAGGACAACGCCGGGGCCGCCAAGGGTGCCGGCCGTCAACGCCGCCATGGCGTCGTTGGCGACTTCAATCTTTGCCGCAGGAAAAAACTGTTTCAACTCAGCGCTCATTCTTTCGGCTTGCAGGGGAGAATCCACGCCGGACAGACAGGCGGATAGCCCAGTCACTTCACCCAGCGAGCGGCCCAGTTTTTGGACGGAATCCGTCACCAAATCGACGAGAATCACCTGCGCCTGACTCCAGCCCACGGAGCTCAGTCGCGATGACGCACCCAGAGTCATGGAAGCGGCCAAAGTCTCGGTCTCCAGTGCCAATACTCTCGTTGACGTTCCGCCGCCGTCTATGCCTACGCAGATTCCCACCCAGCAGCCCTCCGTTCCCGTCTCCCGCGATGTTACAGATGAACCGGCTGGCCCGCCTTGGCTGAAGCATAGGCTGCAAGGGCCACCTCAACAGCCTTCAAGCCATCCCAACCTGTTGCCAGTGGAGTTGTGTCTTCCCTGATACACTGGATGAAACCTTGAATCATTTGCGCATCCGCATCGTCGCCCCAAGCCACCTGCCGCACGGAATGTGAAACATCGTCCCAGTGCCAGAGAGCCTGTGCAAAGGCATCCACGGATACGACTCCGTCCGTGCCAATGACCCGCAAGGTAACGTCCCCCCAGGTGGGATTCGTCTTGGGGCGGGACCAACTGGGATCGTGGGAAGCAATCACGCCATTGGCAAACGTCAAGGTCAACAGCCCACAGTCGTCAATGTTCACATCGGTAAATCGCGTATCCACTTCGGCGTAGACTTCCCGAACCTCACTGCCCGTGTACCAGCGCATGATGTCAATGACGTGAACGGTGTGATCGAACACGGCTCCGCCACCGGACAGCCTCGGGTCCACGAACCAGCCACCAGGATTCTGACCGCGATTCGTCCCTGTGATAGTCAGGATTCTCCCCAGCGATCCGCTGTCAATCTGCTGCTTGACGCGTAAGACGGGTGTACTGTATCGAATCGGAAACGCCGTCTGCAACTTGACATGGTGCCGCTCACAAACTTCCAGCATGGCTTCGGCATCCGCCACAGTTGTTGCCAAAGGCTTTTCACAGAGGACATGTTTCCCCGCTTTTGCTGCAGCCTCCACCAACTGACGGTGGTAGACATTTTCAGAACAGACAATTACAGCCTCAATATCGTCTTTGCGAAGCACGTCGTTGATGTCTGCATAGAACTCTGCATGAAATTGCTCCGCAGCTTTTGCTCCTCGGGATGCATCACTGTCCCAGACGGCGGCCAATTGGGCGCCGTCAATCTGACTCAGGGCGTTGGCATAGCTGTATGCGTGCATGTGGGCGAAACTCAAGACCGCAATCTTCATTTGCCAACACATCCTTTTTCTTCGCTACCCAAAGAGACCACTTGCCCACTTGTAGCAGATTCCAGGGCTGCCAGGCTGATTTTCAGAGCTTCCAGCGCATCTTCCGGTTCGACGAGGCTATCGCCGCCCGTGCGCAGGCACTCCATAAAATGAGCCAACTCCAGGTAGTAGGGGGAATGTGCCAGCGGACTTGACGGAACCTCAACAACGGGCTTTCCGTCCACCGTGTGGCGGCGAGAAAAATGCACCGGCGCACTGTCTGCACTCTTGTGCTGCAGCGTCCCTGTAGCGCCTGCAATTTCAACTTCCGTGAAAAACCCGGAAGGCAGAGCCCAGGACCCCTCAACATGGGCAATAACACCGCTGTTGAAACGAAGGCTGACAAAAGCGTGATCGACCCTGTTGGCTTCGTAGGGCAGTAGGCTTCTGGCAAATACCCGCTTCACATCGCCGAAACACCAGCGCAGGAAATCAAAGTCGTGCACCAGCAAGTCCACCAGCAGCGTCCCACTCATTTTTGCGTTGGCGTACCAGTCATTCCAGGCCGTTGGAAACACGCCCCCGCGAAAGGTGCGAACCGTTCCCACTTGCCCTAGTTGATTTTCCGTCACTACAGCGTGCATGCGCTGATACTCGGGAAAGAAGCGAACCACCTGGCCAACAAAGAGACGGACGTGGTTGTCCCGGCAGACGTCTATGGCTGCCTGGGCATCTTGTGCCGTCAGTGCCAGTGGCTTTTCGCAAATCACGTGTTTTCCGGCACTGGCTGCCCGTTCAATGTACTGCCGGTGAAAGCAAGTGGGAATGCAAATATCTACCACGTCGGCATCGCAATTACGCCAAAACTCGTCATAGTTGGCGAAGAAAGGGACGCCTAGTTGCGTCGCCAGCGGTTCCGCTACGGCAGTTCGCAAATCAATAATGCCTGCGAGCTGGATGTCAGGCATGTTGGCGTAAGCCTGACTGTGCACGGAACCCATGGTTCCAGCTCCGAGGACTACGACTTTCATTGGAACAACCCCTTTGACGTTGATTTCACCCGGACAGCCGTTTCTTAGGAAACGGTTCTCTCTCAAAGATGTGACTGTCCCTGAAACCTCCTGCTGTCACATTTTCAGAATCTCTTCCATCTGCTGTGAGGTGTCACGGACGGCCTGATACGGCGATGAAGCATAGGGCGAAATCTCGGCTGTCAGTACATCGTCATAGCCAATGTCGCGAAAGGCTTGCATGACCGCCGGCCAGTTGACGTTACCCGCGAGAAGCGGTACAAAACCCTGACCGCTGCCAACAGCGACGACAAAATCTTTGACGTGAACCTTCCATATCAGTGATTTCAGGGCGTGAATCCACTGTTGCGGATAACCATACTGAAGCACATTTCCCACATCAAAGTAGACGCCTAAAGCAGGGTGGTGAATCTCCTCCACAAATCTCTTCATTTCCAGCGCAGAAAGCAAGAATTTGTTCCAGACATTTTCCACGCCAATGCGAACACCGGCTGTCTGAGCCACGTCTGCCAATCGAGCCAGTTCGTCCTGACTTCGACGGTAGCACTCCTCGTAGTCGTCCGATTCCCTGACGACACCGGGCACAACCAGAATCACGTCCACCTCCAGCGCCGAGGCCATTTCCACTTGCTTCAGTACCACTTGCCTGCCCCTCTCCCTCAGGGCTCTGTCTGCGGAACTTAGAGGAGCGGTCCACAGCAACGCTGTGGACAGGCAGGAAGGCTGAATTCCCGCGTCCAGCATCTGCTTGCGAATAGTCGTCATGTCCGCGCAGGTACTGGCAAGGGTGACGCCTGCTTCGCCCGTGTCCTGCAAATTCAGTTCTATGCCCCAGAAACCCGCACGGGCCGACTCCTCAATGACTGTGGACAGCGGCGTACCTTCCGGAAAACACCACTGATTTACTGCTTTCTTCACATGAGCACCCTCTTAGTGACCCGGGTCAATCCAAATGAGTTTCAGGTTCTCCGGCAACGACGTGTTTCTCACATAGCCGTGTACCCAAGGCTGGACGGCATAGTTGAAGACCGGATAGTACAGCGGCACCCAGGCAGCGTCAGCCATGACCTGTGTTGTCACCTTGTCGTACAGCTGGTACCTCTGGGTGGTGTTCATGTCAGTCTGAGCCTCTGTCAACCAAGTATCGACCTGGGGATTGGAGTACATGGTGGCATTGTTGAACGGCCGCTGATTGGAATTGAACAGGGTGTTCAGAAAGTCGGAAGCATCAGGATAATCCTGGCCCCAAGCGGACAGGAAGATGGGTTGAACGTTTCCTTTGCTGTTCTGGTCAAAGAAGATGTTGGGATACTCTGTTTTCAACTGAGCCTTGATACCCACTTGCTGCAACTGTGACTGGATGGACTGGCCAATGCGCATGGAATCGCTGTCGTTCATGACATACAGTGTAGTTGAAAAACCATTGGGATACCCTGCCTGAGCCAGTAGCTGCTTGGCCTTCGTGGGATTGTAGCTGTAACTGGCAGCGGCCGGCAACGTCTTCATATAACCCGTAATATTTGGCGGCAGGGGTTGATTTGCCACCTGAACACGATTGTTCATCAGCTTCTTGATGCCGTTCTTATCCACGGCGTACTCAATGGCCTGTCTAACCAACTTGTTGTTCAGGGGCTTGATGGAATTATTCAATCCCAGATACCAAGTAGTTCCGGCTGAGACATTGACAATGCTGGACTTCAGCTTGGCGTTGCTCATGAATTGCGGCCACGCCTGTGAAGAAATGCCGCTGAGCAGGTTGCCAATGAAGGCAATCTTACCAGCCTGGAAATCGACAGCGTTGAGGCTCGTGTTGGTGGTTACGTTTATGGTTACCTTATCCAGGTACGGCAGTGTATTGCCTGCTGAGTCTTTCCCCCAGTAATTCGGGTTCTTGCTCAGTACAATCTGGTTTGAAGAAAGAGTCTTCAACTCAAATGGACCCGTTCCCATGGGCTTGTTGGCATCGAACGCCTGTGCGCCCTCTTTTTGAATCCAAGAGTTGTCCACGGCGGACATCATGGGCATGGCCAGTACCTGCAAGAAAAAGGGCTCTGGCTTCGACAACTTAATCACCAGCGTCTGCGAGTTAGGAGTCGACAGGCCGGTCACAGTCTTCGCTTTGCCGTCGAAGTATGCCTCCGATCCCTGAATCACTGGGTTCAAAAAGCCTTCTAGCGGTGAACCAAAAGACTTGGTTAGAATGCGGTCAAACTCGTCCACAAAGGATTGAGAGGTCAGTGGGTCTCCATTCCAAAATTTAACATTTGGTTGCAAGTGAAAAGTGTACGTCTTCCCATCCGGCGAAATGGTCCACGACTTTGCCAACAGAGGAACAATTTTCGTGGAGTACCCTTGATACGTTACTAGAGGTTCGTACATGGAAAAGACCAGTTCCGACGATACAGCGTCAAAGGCCTTTGCGGGATCCAGGTCCTTGGCCGTACTGGCACTGTTGATTGTGATACTCCCGCCCTCGTGCACAGCGGGCTGCGTGGTCGTTTTATTGGTCTGCTGAGGCGACTGCCCGCAACCCGTCACTGCCACTGCGAGAACTCCGGCCATGGCAATCATTGAAGAAGCTTTCCACACTGCCACATTGACTCCCCCTGTTCTGATTTCACCGAATTTTCTTGCCTCACTAAGATGAGAATGCAAATCCGTGGTCTTATTCACATCACCTCCATAGATTGTCAAGTTAGTTTCTCTAGTGGAACAATTAATGCGCGACATAAAGCCTCTTTCTATTTAAATGGAGAAGTGAAATACCTGATTCAGTGCGACAGTTGCCGCTCCAATCAATTTGTCGTCCTCACCCAGGGATGTGAACCGAATCACCAGCTCGTCGTTGATGCCATGCAGGGCTGTCTCGGCAACATACCGCTGAACAATGGAGAGAAACCGCTGGTTGCCTTGAAACAATTCCCCGCCCAGTACAATGGCGCTGGGATTTAGGATGTTGGTCAGAGTGACCAGACCTTGAGCAAGGTACTGCGCCGCCTCATCGGCAATCTCCAAAGCAAGTGAATCGTGCATATCCAGAGCCTGATGATAGATAGCCGGAGTAATCTGATTCAAATCTCCGCCACACAAATCAGCAATCACGGATGGAATTCGGCGTACAATGGACGAACAGATTTTCGAGTAAACGCTAGGCCAACCGACGTAGTTCTCGAGACAGCCTGTGTTGCCGCATTCGCAGCGGATGCCATTCTTGTTAATACTGATGTGTCCGACTTCACCCGCTCCGCCTTTTGCGCCACGGTAGACGGATCCGTTGACAATAATACCCGTACCAATGCCGTCGCCAATGGTGACGAAAACGAGATTATCTCCGGGGTCAAAATCCCCCATCTCCTTCTCTGCCATCACGAGAGCATTGGCATCGTTCTCCAGCCAGACTTTCAGCCCGAAGCGTTGCTCCAGTATGTCCGTGACGGAAACGTTGGTCAAATGAAACTTTGCGTTGTAGAGCAAAACCCCTCTCTCACGGTCCACAATACCCGGACTGACCACTGATAGGCCAAGGCAGTTGGAGAGAGACGGAAACGTGCCCAGAAAATCCGCGATAGATTCTATGAGTCTGTCCATGACCGCCGGGCCCAAACCGTTCACCAACGGAGTGACTCGCTTTCTCTTGACCACAGCGTTAAGATTCACTTCAGAAAGAACAATGGCCGAATTGGTCACGGAAACGCAGACAAGAAACTGGTTGTCCGGACAAAACTGAATCAGGACGGGCTTTCTGCCACCGTTGAGCGTCGACTCTCCCGGGCCTGCTTCTTCCACCAGACCTTCTGCAATAAAATCGCTGACCGCTGCCGTGACCGTTGTTGGACTGATGCCCAGATCCTGTGCGACCTTTGCTCGGGAGATAGGTCCGTTCTTGCGAATGGCGTCGAGAATCAAGTACCTGTTCAGTTCCTGCATCAGCTTTAAATCGCCCGTTCTTTTCATGTCCACTCCGTTCCTTGAGCACAGGTTTATGTACGCATGGGTTCAGGGCCCTGCTTCTGTGCCATCTCGCTGTTCTATAAAAGTTTACGATTAGATGTTTTTCCAATGACTTTACTAACTCTCATCGTAGACTTATCATTGGGTTTAGTCAATACACTTCCTCACGGTTCGATGTTCAAGGTTTGATTTTTGGCATGTTGACCGAAGAACCGCGGCGCCCTGTGCTTGAGATGTAAAACTTCTATTACGCGACAAATTGGGAGGCCTGGCTCCATGTTCTTTACGGAAGAGAAACTCACCCGTCGCATTGCGGAATTGGAACCCCTTCGCTACCGCGATGAACGCCCCATCCATGAATTTCAAGTCCAACCCGGCACGGCCAATTCCCCAGGCTCGACTCCCCCTGCCAAGGGCTCGTGGACGGCCATGCACCTGGGAGAAACCTGGGCCGGCACGGATGCCTATCTGTGGCTCACCACCACCGTCGCCGTCCCCGCCACCTGGCGCGGCAAGACCATCATGGGACTATTCGACTTTGGAACCACCGGCGCGGGCTACAACTCCGGATTTGAGGCGCTGCTGTTTGTGGACGGCCACCCCTATCAGGGTGTGGACTCCAACCACCAGGAAGTCCTGCTCTCAGAAAACGTGGCAGGCCGGGAAGTGGATCTCGCCTTCCAATTGTGGTCCGGCCTGGGCGGCATGGACGGGTACCACTTGGCTCAGACCCACTGCCTCAAGCGAGCGGCTCTGGTCTGGCTGGACGACGACTGCGACGACCTGTACTACACCGCCACAGTGGCACTCCAGACTGCACAGTCATTGGAGCAGAGTCATCCCCATCGATTCGCGTTGTTAACAGCCCTGTCCCATGCCTTTCAACAGTTGGACTGGCGGGAAAAGGGATCCGCTGCCTTTTACACCTCCGTTGCCGCCGCCAACGCTGTCCTTCACCAGGAACTGGCTAAACTGGAGAAACACCACACAGTGACGGTCCATAGCATCGGTCACACACACATTGACGTGGCCTGGCTGTGGCGACTTCGGCATACGCGGGAGAAATCAGCGCGATCGGTCGCCACCGTCCTTCGCCTGATGGAACACTACCCGGACTACAAATTTCTGCTCACCCAGCCGCAACTCCTGGACTTCCTCAAGACGGACTACCCGGAGCTGTTCCGCCAGGTCAAGGAACGGGTGGCCGAGGGCCGCTTCGAGGTTGAAGGCGGCATGTGGCTGGAAGCGGACTGCAACCTGCCTTCCGGGGAATCTCTGGTGCGGCAAATTCTCATGGGATCGCGGTTCCTCAAGCGGGAGTTTGGCGTCACCTGTCGCTACTTGTGGCTGCCCGATGTTTTCGGCTATTCTTGGGCGCTGCCGCAGATTTTGAAAAAGTCCGGCCTCTCCACCTTTATGACCACCAAAATCAGCTGGAACCAGTACAATCGCATGCCTCACGACACGTTCTGGTGGCGGGGTCTGGATGGATCGGAAGTGCTGACCCATTTCATCACCACGCCACCGCCGGCGGCGCCCAAAGGCAATTGGCGCTATGTGTACGAAGGGGACCTGACACCGCAAACGGTGTTGGGTGCCTGGGAGGCCTATCAGGACAAGGCGCTGAACCAGGACTTGCTCATAGCCTACGGCCATGGCGACGGCGGCGGCGGTGTCACGCGGGATATGCTGGAACGCAGGCGCCGCATGGAGTTCATGCCGGGCCTGCCCCGAACCGTGACCAATACGGCGGGCCGGTATTTCGAGAAGCTGCAGGCAACGGTCGCGTCGTCCCAGGAGTACGTCCATCACTGGGACGGGGAACTGTACCTGGAGTTTCACCGCGGCACCTACACTAGTCAGGCCTACAACAAGCGCATGAACCGGAAGCTGGAATTGCGCTACCGTCAGGCGGAGTGGCTGTCCGCAGTGGCAAGCATCCAAGCGAAGGACTGGAAGCTGTATCCACATCACCAGTTGACAGATGGCTGGAAAATCCTGCTGCGAAACCAGTTTCACGACATTATTCCGGGATCGGCCATTCACGAAGTCTACGAAGACAGCCGCGCCGAATACGCGCAGGCGGAGCAGTTGGTGGCGGAGTTGGAAAGGGAGGCATGGTCCACCCTGTTGGAGCAAAATCCACAGGACAGTCCTATGGCTCTAACGTGGACCGTGTGGAACCAGTCACCGTGGCCCCAAACGGGTCTCGTGGGCATAGAGGATGACAGAGTTCCATCAGAGGGAGTGTGGCTGAGCGACGGCCAGCCCTTGTCAGCTGCCTTCAGCGACGGCCGCTGGTGGATTGAAGTACCGGACGTCCCGGCCATGGGCGCGAGAACCATCGTCTTCCGACATGGCGGCGCAACCGGGCCACAACAGGCAGACAGAGCAGCCATCGGCACAAGACTTCCGGCAGATGAGCGCGACCTTGGCGACGCCACCGCCACCGCAGACACAGATACGGTTTTTCAGGTATGGGAAGGCGGCCTGAAAACACCCTGGTACGAAATATTTTGGGACAACGAGGGGCACTTGACGCGAATTTGGGACGCCACCAATCAGCGGGAAGTCCTGCAGCCAGGAGAACTGGGCAATCTCCTGCAGGTCTTTGAAGACAAGCCTCTCAACTTTGACGCCTGGGACATCGACCTGTTCTACCGCGAGAAATGTTGGACAGTCAGCGACTGTCAGGAGGCAGCGGTGATTGAAGCCACGCCGCTACGGGCGGTGGTGCGCTTTCGCTGGAACTACGGCAACTCCACCATCGGCCAGGAGATGACGGTGTACAGCTACAGCCGCCGCATTGATTTTGTTACAGAAGTGGATTGGCACGAGCGCCAACAATTGCTGAAGGTGGCCTTCCCCGTACAAATCCGGGCAACGGAAGCCACCTACGACATTCAATTTGGAAATGTGAAGCGACCCACGCACTGGAACACCTCATGGGATTGGGCACGTTTTGAAACCGTGGGTCACCAATGGGCAGATTTATCCGAATACGGCTACGGCGTCAGCCTCCTTAACGACTGCAAGTACGGCTACGACATTCACGACAACGTCTTGCGACTAAGTCTCATTAAGTCTGCTATTAGACCAGACCCAACGGCAGATGAAGGTATTCACAGCTTTACATATTCTCTTCTGCCCCATGCGGGTGACTGGCGGACAGGTGATACGGCAAAGGAAGCCTTTGCCTTGAACGCACCCATGCTGGCAACCACGGGTTCTTGGAAACAAGGGCAACAACCGCCCTTTATCCGGTTGTCGTCTGAAACCGTCATGGTGGACGCCGTGAAAAAAGCGGAAGACTCTTCACAGGTAGTGATTCGCCTGCACGACTTCTCTGGCGGCCGACAGAACGTGACTGTGGATTTTGGATTTCCGGTGGACGGGTGGCAGCTTTGCGACCTCATGGAAGCGCCGCAGGGAGTGAAAGCGAGTACCCTGCCAGTTCAGCTGGAATTTGGCCCTTATGAAATCCACACGCTGTTGCTGGATGTGTGAGTCGGACTGAGCAGGGTCCATACACTGAACCGTCGTTTCAGCCGGTGTAGTCCCCACCGTTGATGAAAAACAGTTGCCCGGTAATGTACGTAGCTTTGTCCGAACAAAGGAATGACACCATATTGGCGACATCGTTGGGCTGACCTATGCGACGGATGGGAATGGACGCTAGCACTCTTTCGCGGTTGGCCTCGTTCTCCAACTGGAATCTGTCCACGACTTCCTGCGTTTCAATAAATCCGGGCAAGATGCAGTTCACTCGAATGTGAGGTGCCAGTTCCAAAGCCGTACACTTTGTGAGCGCAATCACACCTGCCTTGGATGCGCAGTAGTTGGCGCCATTCTTCCGCCCACTGATGGCGGTGCTGGCGGAAAGGTTCACGATACTTCCCGCTACCCCCAGATTCATCATGGATTTGGCAACAATCTGGGTACAGTTGAAAGTCCCATTCAGATTCACCTGCAGAACCGTCGACCAGTCTTCCACGGACATGTCCAGAAACGGTCCGTCGATGTTGAGTCCCGCATTGTTGATTAGGACATCAATGTGCCCAAATTGTTCTATCACATCTTGCGTCATGACAGTCACTGCCTCGCGAGAAGTGACGTCAGCCTGGTAGCAGGTAGCCTCCCCACCCGCGGCGGTAATTTCCGTCACCACGCCTTCGGCCTCCTGGCGTGAGGTGTTGTAGTTCACAACGACAGTATATCCTTCAGCGGCCAAGGCCATGGCCACGCCTCTTCCAATTCCCCGTGTTCCCCCCGTGACGATGGCGATTTCTCGTTTGTGCGACATGTTGTCGTCCCCCTGCCGGCCTTGTACAGCCCAGTTTGTCTCAATATACCATGAACTGTACTCCAGCGGCGTCAATTCACGTTTTTGACCATGAACAGGGTGTTGACATAGACTTCCCCCCGACCTTCGTATCCCAGCTTGCGGTACAGCCCAATCGCTCTGGCGTTATTTGTCTGAACCCCCAAAGTGACTCGAGCCAGGTGCAAATTCCGGGCAATTCTTTCTACTTCCGTCATGGCTCGCTGTCCGAGCCCTTGCCCTTGAAAATCCCTTGCCAGAACAAGAGTATTGAGATGAAGCGCATCGCCCAATTGGGACACGGAAAAGAACCCCACCGTCTGTCCTTGTTGCTCCATCACCGTAATCTGCGCTTCGCCATCCCCAAAGATCTCTTGCGGGTTGGCTCTTCGCCCCCATGCCTCCATGAGAATATCATCCATCTCCCGCGCCGCCATGCGGAAGAGACCGACCTCTTCGCCCCTCGCCATCGGTCGAAACGTGAGCGCCTTGCGCTTAGCTTTACGCGTGGATGTGCTCGCGGATGCGCTCGTGGGTGTGCTCGTGGATTTACGTGCGGACGTGCTCGTTGATTTAGGCGAGGGTTTCCCGCCCTTCTTTGTCACAATCTCCGTCCCCTTTGCAGTCAGTATCACCGTATCCTCAAAATGCGCGGCCAACGCTTGGTCCACGGTTCGGTCTGTCCAGCCATCAGCATCCTGGTACACCAGTCCCCTGCCCGCAGAGATGACCGGTTCAATGGCAAGTGCCATTCCCAATCGCAGTCGTGGTCCCCGGTTCGCAGGGCCAAAATTGGCAATGGCAGGTTCCTCGTGCAGCGTCGTGCCAATGCCGTGACCAAAAGCTTTCCGGACGACGCTGTACCCTGCCTCCTGGACAGTCTGCCCGATGGCATGGGAAATGTCCGAACACCGACGGCCAGGCCGCGCACATTCAATGCCCGATTCGAGAGCGTTCTCCGCAATTTGCACCAACCGCAGGGTATTGTCGGATGCGTGGCCAACAACGTGCGTTATGGCACAGTCTGTATGATAGCCTTGGTACTGTACGCTGACGTCAATCTTTACGACATCCCCATCCTGTAGCGTCCTCTGTCCAGGCACGCCATGCCCCACCTCGTCGTTGACAGAGATGCAGATGCATCCCGGAAAACCCACAGAGTCAGTGATGGACGATTTCGCCCCCGCCTGCTCCATGACCCGGAGAGCAATCTCATCCAGTTCCGCCGTGGAGATGCCGGGATTCATACTCTCTGCAACCGCGTCCTGTACTTCTGCGTTGATGATGCCACAGCGCCGAATGGTCTGCAGTTCCTCCGCCGTACGGACATGAATCATTGCCATCACGCTCCCATTGTAGAAATATGCAACCGGCATCGGTAATGAAAAGGGCCGTTGCCTCTGTGGCATATGTGGAGTCTGACTGGAATGTTTCCGCATTTTCTACAGTATTGAAAAGAGGGAGGGGAAATTTGTGACCGTTCGACAGATACTGCAGGGGGACATTCCAGAGTTACGCGAGGTAAGCGACGCTGTTTCCTGCTTTGACGAAGAACTGAAGCACCTGGTGGACGATCTCGCCGATACACTCCGTGAACACCGCGGCCTTAGCCTGGCAGCGCCACAAATCGGCGTGACACACAAGGTTTTTGTCATCGATGCAGGCGACGGAATCCAGGCGTTTATCAATCCGGAAATCGTTGAAGCATCAGGACAAGCTGAGGGCTATGAATCTTGTTTGAGTTTTCCCAGCTACACGCTAAAAATCTCGCGACCCAAACAAGTTTCCTTGGTGGCCCAGGATGTGTCCGGTCAACGCGTTCACGTCGTGGCGCGGGACCTGGTTGCTCGGCTCATCTGTCACGAAGTCGATCTCTTGAATGGAATCCTGTTCATGGATCACCTGTCCGACGAAGAAGTGTTTACACAGTTGTTGGAGAACGCTGTTGTCCTGGATGGCGACCAGCATCCGGATGAAACGCCTATGGACCCTCGGGGACTGCCCGAAGAACTGGTAGCAGGAACCGGAAATAGTAAAGAAGCCCAGGCTCGTCAGGAAGAACTGCAACTGGTTGCGGACATGCTCAGCGAACTGGAGTGGAAACTGGCCTTGAGCCTGGAAATTCTCAAGGACTACGCCTTTGGCGACAGCCTTCCCTGGGAGGGGCTCAAAGACCTGACCCATGCTCTGGAAGAGACGATTCAACGGGTGGAAGAGCGTATTCCTCTGCTGGAAACAGGTCTCTAGACATTACCGGCGACAGCGAGAGAAACATTGTGGCATTGACCCGAAGGTAAAAGACAAGTGTGAACCGGCGTCAATTCATGCAAAGGAAAAACAGCCGACCGCACGGTCTCGCTGAGAGGCGTGCAATCGGCCCTTTGCTTTAATAGCCTTGGGTTGTTGTACAGGTCGTGACCGCGTACGGAACTAGCAGGATGAACAGCACAAAGATAATCAAAAACACCACCGCCCAGCGCGTGTAGCCGCCAAAGGCGCCACCATCGTACATCGCCAACACCTCCTACATCAGCCAATTGCAGATACTTCACCCTGACTCCATTACCGCTGGAATCAGTACATGCCTGCTCCACCACCTGCACAGGATGCGCCGGCGCCATAAGCACCGGGAACCAACAGGAAGAACAGCACGAAGATGATGAGGAATACGACCGCCCAACGGGTGTACCCACCAAATGCGCCGCCACCGTACATTGATACCCCTCCCTTCGACTCGACATGGTGATCAATATGTCACAAGTCACTATTAGGGGAGGGTGAGTGTCCACCAACATTCATACAACTTTACTCCCTCAAGATGGCGTGGACTCGTCCATGCCACGGGCGTTTCGCAGGGGCGACAGCGCCACCAGAGCAATGGCCAGGAATCGCACAGCCACCGCCACAAACAGGGTGTCGCGCAAACCGACGCGTCCAGCCATTTCACCGGCCATTAAAGTCCCTGCCAGCATGCAGAGGGATGTAATCACCTGCCAAATGGAGTTGACGCGCCCCAGGAACCCGTTGTCCGTCTGCGTCTGGCAGAATGCCGTAACCCCGATTTCCAGGACTGTGTCCGCACTATCTCCCACGACCTGTTGCGCCAAAATAAACAGGATGACTAGCCACATGGGGCCGAAGGCTACTGGGAGAAACGCGGCGCCCGCCGTGCCCACCACCGACACCAGTATCAGGACCTTGCCAAGGCCCAGTTTCTGAAACAGTCTGCCGGCAATGAGGGATATGGCAAAGCTGGCAACGCCACCAACAGCATACAAAACACCCTGAACTCCCGGAGCAACATCCAGCCCGCGACTGATGTACAGCATATAGACTGTGCCGGACATCCCATAGAAAAAATTCTGTACGCCTGAAATCCCCGTAAGGACCGTCAGTTTCTTGTTGCTCCAGAGATAGGTGAGCCCCTTCACCAGGGCCTGTCGCAGTGGTTCGCGCTGTTGCGATGTGACAGTGTGGACTTCCGGCTTGCGAATGGAGAGGAGAGCAAATGCCGAAAAGAGAAACGACAAAGCATCCAGGGAAAGCGTAAGGGCCCCTCCCAGCCATTCAAAAAGGGCCCCGGACAGACTGAATCCCACCACCTCGGCAAGCGCTCCTGTTGCCGACAATTTCGCATTTGCATCCGTGATTTCATCGGGTTTCACCAGTGTGGGAATATAGGCACCATAAGCACTGTCAAAAGTCACTGTGAATATGGACAACACCGCAGACGTCAGCAGAATTGGGATCCAACCCAGGTGGCCAAGAAAAAGCACAAGCACAATCCACCCGACCAGAACGGCCCGCGCAATATCGGACACAATCATCAGTTGACGACGCCTCAACCAGTCCACCCACACCCCTGCAAATAACCCCACCGCAATCCCAGGCACCGATTCGCAGACCCTGAGCCAGGCAATCTGCGTGGCAGAGGCATTCAGAACATAAATCACAACAAAGGGCAAGGCCAGACGGCTCACGAGCGATCCGAAAAGTGATACCCCTTGTCCTACCCACAGTTTTGTGAAATGACGGTTCTTGAGCAGAGATATGTCAATGTCCATAGAGTGTCGTTGTCTCCACGGGCGATGATGCCCACAGAGTCAAAAAGGTGCTAACGGATTCCCCAGATGGAACCAGCGTCAGGCCCTCTTTGGAATTCAGGGCCTGAGGTAGAGCCATCCATGGTTCCACACAGACGAAAGGCTTCCCGGCCACGGTCCAAAACACAACATATTTGAACTCCGATCCGTACTCCAAATGCACCTTCACCGGCTGCTCCGACGTATTCGTCTGTGAGTCTTCCGAAGTCGCAGCGGCAGCAACCGGCTCAAACTCGAGGTGTCTGCTCTTGGCATCCAGCAGTACCAGAGACTCCACTTTCTCCGTTAAGTCCACCGTGCCGCTGT
>Ga0187809_10000038_pt1 | contig 103843 bp, 102 predicted proteins | sample NC_wetland_sal_i_8_FD_132415 | JGI IMG/M metagenome (GOLD analysis project Ga0187809, IMG submission 132415) | Wetland sediment microbial communities from Neuse River Estuary, North Carolina, USA - ASW_4 | ecosystem: Environmental > Aquatic > Freshwater > Wetlands > Sediment | place: USA... | reverse complement strand
GCTCGCCCTCAACGCCACCATCGAGGCCGCCCGCGCCGGCGAGGCCGGCAAGGGCTTCGCCGTGGTCGCCAACGAGGTCAAGGAGCTCGCCCAGGAGACCGCCAAGGCCACCGAGGACATCGGCGCCCGGATCCAGGCCATCCAGACCGACACCGACGCCGCCGTCGCCGCCATCGGGCAGATCTCCACGATCATCGCCGCGATCAACGACACCCAGGCCACCATCGCCTCGGCCGTGGAGGAGCAGACCGCCACGACCAACGAGATGGGCCGCAACGTCACCGAGGCCGCCACCGGCTCCACCGACATCGCCATGAACATCACCGGTGTCGCCCGCTCCGCCGCCGACACCACCGCCGCCGCGACCAGCACCTCCAGCGCCGCCGAGGAGCTCGCCCGGATGGCCGCCTCACTGAAGCAGGTCCTGTCCCGGTTCGCCTACTAGCCCCAAGTCGCATGCCCGAGCCCGCGCCCTCGACCTCCGTCCCAGAACAGCACTGGCCTGGGACGCTCCTCGACGCGGTCATCCTCCAGCTCGCCGCCTTGGACTACGCCTACGAAGGGGCCGGCGAAACCGGCGCCATCCCCGGCGCCCACGCTTCGGACTTCCGCGCCGCCTTGGCGGTCCTGTTCGCCGACCTGGCCCACCTCGACCCGGCCTCACCGCCGGGACCTGACGGGCCTGGCAGCAGCTGACCCCTGCGGCGCAGGCAGGCCGGGCGCCCCCCATGACGGGACGGGCGTCCGGTCTTGGGTCGGCGGTCCTCGACCGCGCACTCGCGGCGGGCAGGGCTCAGAGCCCGTGGCCGAGGATCTGGTGACAGGCCGGGCAGCGCTCTTTGAGGCTCACCCCGGGCCCCCACTGGCCCACCACCGGCCTGTTCGCTCGAGGCTCGCCGCAGACCGTCACATCGTCGTCGTCACGCAGGGCATGCACCCACCCGGGCGGGTGGTCCCCGGGTGAGACCGGGCCGGGGGGCCCGGAGACTGCCAGCATGGCCCCGGATGGTACGGGCATACGGTGAACAGTGGGACCGTGGACGCACTATCCGGACAGGACTAGGGTGGATGACGGTACCGATCCCCTCGGGTGCCAACCCCCCAAGGCTGCCCCCTCCACAGACTCCCGGCTTTTGTGGAGGGGGCGGACCATGTCCGGCGGGCACGCTCGCAGCTACGCTGGACACCGACATCTCGCAAGGGTTGTTGCGCCTATCCCAGGGCGGATGTCCCCCACGGCCACGCACCGGGGCTGTGGGGGACGTCTCACGCCGTGGCCTGGTCAACCACCCTCGGGCCCGGCCAGGATGTCGCCCACGGCCGCTTTCATCCGTGGGTGCGACAACCTCGGCCGAGGCTCCGACCTTTCCCCTATTGGTCGGGGCCGTCGCGCACTTGGGCGCGGCGCACACACGAGAGCTGGGTGGGCGCCCGCACCGAGGGAGGGGTTGGTGCGGGCGCCCCGACGAGGCGCCCCTCAGCGCCACCGCCTGCCGGGAAGACGGTGCCCGACTCCCAGCACCGTACTCCCGGCGTCCACCGCGGCTGCGACGGGCTCCGCCTGGTTGAGGTACAGGCCTGGCCCGCACCCCGTGATGGTCTGTCGCGCGCTGGGCCGGGCCAGCGGTCGGGCCGTCAGCGGGTCAGCGCGTGACGTCGAGCTCGGTGTGCATGCCGGCGGCGTAGTGGCCGGCGATGTTGCAGACCAGCTCGTAGCGGCCGGGGGCCAGGGTCAGGGTGACCCACCCGTCGCTGCCCGCGGCGATCCCGTCACCGGTGCCACCCGCGCACGTCGCGGAGGCCTCGCCGAGGCTCGCGTCCTCGTTCACCTTCCCGTCAGAGCCGACCGCCCGCTGACCGACCTGGGCGCGGCTGGCCAGGGGGAGGACGACGAGCTCGTGGGTGATCGACCCGTCGTTGGCGACCCGCAGCGAGACCGTTCCGGTCGTGACGGTGGTCGGGCTGACTTGGACGCTCATCGCCCCGGACATCATCCCGTAGCCGTACCCGGAACGCCCACTGCCGGAGTTGCCGCGCATCATCCCGCCATACCCGCGCCAGCCAGTGGCGCCGTGGCCGTACCCGCCCATCATGCCGGCGCCCATGTCGGTCTCCGTGACGTCGACCGTGGTCCCGGGCAGGGACGGCACGGTGCACGCCGACGCGCTGCCGCCGGCGGCGGGCCCGAACGGAGCGAACGCGAGCGCCGAGCCGTTCGAGCCGAGCCCGCCGGTGGCGGCGGCCAGCGCGACGGTGGACCCACCGGCGAGCAGGACGGCCGCGCCCGTCGAGGCGAGAACGACTTTGAGCTTGGTGCGCACCGCGATCACCGGGCCTGCAGGACGGCCCGGCGGGACCGGTACTCGTCCTCGGTTAGCTCGCCCCGGGCGAACCGCTCGTCGAGGATCTGCAGCGCCGCGCTCTGGTCCGGTCCGGCGGCCGGTGTCGCGGGGTAGTCGCGGTGGTGCTCCGGCCCGGACCAGCGCAGCAGAGCCACGATCAGGGCGATAACAAGCCCCCAGAACACGAGCATCCCCAGGCCCATCCCGACCCACTGCCCGGCACCCCATCCGCCGCCGTACCAACCCATCATCGCCGCTCACTCCTTGCCGCTGCCGGCCCGGTCGGGCCACGTCGTCGCCTGTGGCGCCATACCCGTGGGACGGGCGCCTGTCTGGTCTCCACCTTGACCGCCGGGTGTGAAGCAACCCCGGTACGTTCGATGAAGGTTCAGTCAAGACCAGGGCGCCAGGGTCCGGCCAGCCACTGACTCGACGCCGATAATGGGTCACGTGCCCGACCCCACCCGCCGCGCCGCGTCGACGGTCCTGGTCGTCGACGACGAGGAGGCGCTTCGGACGGCGGTCGCGGCCTATCTGAGCCGGGACGGGTTCGACGTGTCCACGGCCTCGGACGGCCTGCAGGCGCTGGCTAAGGCCCGGACGGACCCGCCCGACGTCGTCGTCCTCGACGTCGTCATGCCCGGCCTGGACGGGATCGAGGTCTGCCGGCAGCTGCGGACCTTCTCCGACGCCTACATCATCATGCTCACCGCCCGCTCCGAGGAGGTCGACACCCTCGTCGGCCTGGCGGCCGGCGCGGACGACTACATGACCAAGCCGTTCTCCCCGCGCATCCTGCTCGCCCGGATCCGCACCCTCATGCGCCGGCCGCGCGTCGGTGGCCCGGCCGTGGGCGGCCAGCAGGATCAGCCGGTGCGTCGGTTCGGGGCGTTGAGCATCGACCCGGCGCCGCGGGAGGTGCGGCTGGCTGGTGCGCTCGTCCCGCTCACGCGCACCGAGTACGACCTGCTCGAGGCCCTCTCGGAGCGCCCGCGGGCGGCGCTGCGCAGGGCCCAGCTCATCGAGCGGGTGTGGGGCACGGGGTGGGTCGGCGATGACCACCTCGTCGACGTCCATCTGGCCCACGTGCGTCGCAAGCTCGGTGACGACCCGGCCAACCCGCGCTACATCGCCACCGTGCGCGGCGTCGGCTACCGGATGGGTCCCGGATGAGCCGACCGGACCCGCGGACCGGCTCTGCCCGGGCAGGACGCGAGGCGCCCCGGCTGGTGTGGCGGCTCTTCCTCGCCATGAGCCTCGTCGTCGTCTCGGGTGCGGCGACGATGGTCGTCGTCGCGGTCACCGTCGGCCCGGCGGTGTTCCATCACCACCTGGGGATGATCGGCGCGCCGCTGCCTTCGGACACCGCGCTCCACGTCGACGAGGCGTTCGGTCAGGCCGTCCTGTACTCCCTCGGAGCCGGCATCCTCGTCGCGCTCATCGCCAGTGTCGCGGTGACCTGGCTGGTCTCGCGGCGGGTCGCCGACCCGATCGGGGCGGTCGCCGCCGCTGCCGCACGGGTCGCGGCAGGCGACCTGACCGCAAGGGCCCCTACCCCAGCGGCGGGTCGCGAGCTGACTGCGCTCACCGACTCGTTCAACACGATGGCCACCCGCCTGGCGGACACCGAGTCGACCAGGCGCCAGCTCATCGCCGACGTCGCCCACGAGCTGCGCAACCCCCTCGCCTCGCTGCAGGCCACCGCGGAGGCCGCCGCCGACGGGGCGCTGCCCGATGACCCGGCAACCTGGCAGACCGTCCTCGCCCAGACCACCCGCCTACAGCGGCTCGTCGACGACATGGCCGCAGTCTCTCGCGCCGAGGAACGACAGCTCGACCTCCACGTGCGCGCCATCCCCGCACGCGCTCTCGCCGAAGCAGCCGTCTCCTCGGTCCAAGCCCGATATGACGCGGCCGACATCGACCTGAGGCTGCTCAACGACCCCGGCAACCCGCGCGTCGCGGTGGACGCCGAGCGGATGGCCGAGGTCCTGGCCAACCTGCTCGGGAACGCCCTGCGGCACTCCCACCCCGGGGGGGTCGTCACCGTGCGCCTGGCCACCCGCGAGTCCCGACTGAGCATCGAGGTCATCGACACCGGTGACGGGTTCCCACCCGAGGAGTCCGGACGGCTCTTCGAACGCTTCTACCGAGGCGACACCGCCCGCAGCCGCGACGCCGCCGGCAGCGGCATCGGCCTAACCCTCGCCAGATCAGTCATCACCGCCCACGGCGGCACCCTAAGCGGTCGCAGCGACGGACCCGGCCATGGAGCCACCTTCACCATCACCCTCCCGCTCACGCGTTGACCCGGGAAGCCCGAGGACGGTGGCCGCCGGAGCCTTTCCACCTGTGATCGCCGGAGCCTTTCCACCTGTGATCGCCGAAGCCGGGGCCGGCGGTGGCCCGCTCGCCCGAACAGCGTGACGACCCCGCGAGCGCGTCCTGGAGGCCTTCCCGGGGCTACCAGAAGCCCGTCACGACGACGCGGCTCGCTTCGGAGGTCCCGGACGCTCACGAGAGGTCGGACCTCCCGACGTGGGTCGGCGGGCAATCCAAGGTCGGTTTCCTGTCTTCCCAAGCAGGCCGCCGACGTGGCGCGCACCCACCTGCTCCGACCCCTTCGAAGCCTCGGACCGAGACGACCTACCCACTGCCGCGACACACGAAGATGGCAGGGAAGCGATCCGGCGGGAGGCTGACGATACCGCGGGGAGGGAGCGGGCGGTCCGCCCACGCTCACCGGCACCGTTGGGATGTTGCATCGTGCCACTCGTCAAGGCTTCGCGGCCAGGCCCGGCGGGGGTGGGGTGTGACTGCAGCCCGGACTATGGCTTAATGTTTGCGTATGCGTGCAGATGAGCAGGTATCGGGGTTGGCGGAGGGGCATGTCGAGCTGGCGGTCGAGGTGTTCCGGATGCTGGCCGAGCCGACCCGGGTGCGGCTGTTGTGGGAGCTGTTGGAGGAGGAGCTGCCGGTCAACGAGCTGGCGGCGCGGTGTGGGAAGCCGGGTCCGTCGGTCTCGCAGCATCTGGCGAAGCTGCGGATGGCCCGGCTGGTGCGGGCCCGCCGGGAGGGCAAGCAGGTGTTCTACAGGGTCGGCAACGACCATGTGGCGCGGCTGGTGCGTGACGCGATCTTCAACGCCGAGCACGCGACCGACGAGGTCCCCGCTCACCACCTGGGCCAGGCCAGCCCGCTGGCGGGGCGAGGGGGGTCGGCGTGAACGGCCGGGACGGCGTGCGGCCCGGGCAGGACCATCACCACGGGCACGGTCAGGGGCACGACCACGACCACGCGCGTGGGTCGTGGTGGGGGCGGGTGCGGCACGCGGTGGCGCCGCACTCGCATGACGCAATGGATTCGGTCGATGCGGCGTTGGTCTCGAGCGCGCGGGGGGTGCGGGCGGTCAAGGTGGGCCTGGTTGGGTTGGCGGTGACCGCTCTCGCCCAGCTGGTGGTCGCGATGTCCTCGGGGTCGGTGGCGTTGTTGGCGGACACGATCCACAACTTCTCCGACGCGTTGACAGCGGTGCCGTTGCGGGTAGCGTTCGTGCTGGGCCGGCGGGCGGCGACCCGCCGCTACACCTACGGGTTCGGTCGGGCCGAGGACCTGGCCGGGTTGTTCGTCATCGCGATGATCGTCCTGTCGGCGGTGCTGGCCGCCTGGCAGGCCATCGACCGGCTGGCCCATCCGGCCACCGTGGATCATCTGGGCTGGGTCGCCGCCGCGGGCCTGGTCGGGTTCCTCGGCAACGAGGCCGTCGCGGTGTTCCGGATCCGGGAGGGCCGGGCGATCGGCTCGGCCGCGCTGGTCGCCGACGGCCACCACGCCCGCACCGACGGGCTGACCTCACTGGCGGTGTTGGTCGGCGCGGCCGGTGTCGCGGCGGGCTTCCCGCTGGCCGACCCGCTGGTCGGGCTGGCCATCACCGTGGCAATCCTGCTCGTGCTGCGCACCGCCTCCCGGGACATCTTCCGCCGGCTGATGGACGGCGTGGACCCCGACCTGGTCGACGACGCCGAGGCGGCGCTGGCCGCGGTTTCCGGGGTCCTGGCCGTCCGCCGGGTGCGGATGCGGTGGATCGGCCACCAGATCCACGCCGACGCCGACCTCGACCTGGACCCCGGGACCGCCTTGGACCAAGCCCACGGCATCGCGCACACCGCCGAACACGAGCTCACCCATGCGGTACCCCGGCTGGCCGCCGCGGTCGTCCACGCCTACCCCGCCGGCCCACCCGACCACGACCACCGGCACCACCGGACCCTGCAGGACCCGACCTGACCCCTCGGACCCAGCGACGAGGGGCTCCCGGCCGAAACCCGGTGGGGGCCCCTCGTCAAGGCGGTCGGGTCAGCCCCAGCGGCCCCCGCCGTGCCCACCGCCGAGCATCATCGGCTGCCCGGCCTCGTGTGCGGCCAGGATCGCGTCGGCCTGAGCCTGGGTGATCGTGCCGGCCTTGACCATCTCGGCCAGCCGCTCGGTCATCTGCGTGGTCATCGCGGCCTGCCGGTCCTCCTCGAAGGACTCCAACGCGGCCTGCACCTTCGCGGCGTCCACCTTCAACCCCGACGCCAGGTAGTCGGCCTCGGCCTTCTGCCGGGCGGCCAGATCCGCATCGGACAGGCCCCGCCCGGGGGCGGTCATCGGGTTGGCGACGTGGTAGGCCTGCAACGCCGCGGCCACGTCGTCGGCCGAGACACCCAGCTTCTCGGCCAGGTAGTCCGCCACCGCGCTCACGCCGTAGCCCGCGCCGTTCATCATCCCGCCGCGGCCTGCCCAACCGCCCATCCCGTGACCGCCCGGCCACGTCGTGGACGTCGTCGAGGTCGGCGCCGGCGTGGTCGCGGCATTCGCCGCAGCGACCACACCGAGGGGGCCGGCGACGGCGATCAACCCGCCGGCCAAACCGAGGGCGATCTTCTTCGTGGTGTTCATCTCAGCTCCTAGAGTCCGTATCGGCTGCTGCTGAACCCACGATGGCCACCGAGCATGTGGCCCCTGCGACGACCCGTGTGAAGGTTCCATGAAGCGCCCCTCCGCCCCCACCGGAGCGCCAGTCCCAGGCCCCACCATCAAGCCCGCGCCCCCGCCCCACAGTGGGTGAAGTGGGGCAGTTCAAGAGTTTCTCTTGTAGGCATGGCCTGGTGGCCCGCAAGGCGATCCCGGCTGTTGAGCATCCGCGGGGCGGGGCCGGGGTCGCCTCGCGGGTGGAGGGGTCGGGGGCTGTCATCGCGAGGGTGCTGAGCGGGGCTGCGGGTTCGGTGTTCGCGGCGGATTCTTGGGGCTGGCTGTCGGGTGGTGGTCGGGGGTGCCGGCGTTGGGGCTGGTTGCTGTGAGCCGGTCGCGGACGGTGGGGAGTTGTGCAATTTGCTCGCTGACGGTGGTTCGGGGGTCTTGGTCCCATGCGCGGACGGTTGCGGCCAGGTTGTGGCGGATCGCGGTGGCGGGGATGCCGGTGTGCTCGGAGATGAGGGCGGTTCCGTGCTCCCAGGTGTGGGGGTGGGCGGCGGCGAGGATGGTGACGGCGTGTCGTGCGGCGTGGGTGCCGGTCAGGTTGGTCAGCCGCTCGTGGATGAGGGTGTCGGCGAGGGGCGTGGCGTTGTCAAGGACCTGGTGTAGTGCGTGGGGGCCCTGCAGGGCGAGGGCGTCGGCTGGATCGCTGCCTGGTCGCAGCGGGGCCGTGCGGGGGTTGAGGCCGTGTTGGGTGAGGAGCCAGTAGTCGCGGTGGGCGGCGAGCAGGCCGGCGAGGTCTGCGTCGGTGGCCACGATCGGGGTGGTGTTCTGGTGGTGGGCGTGGTGGGCGAGTTGTGCGGCCTGCTCTTCGGTGAGGGCGGTGCCGAGTGGGGCCATGCCGACGTAGGTGCCGGCACCGGCGAGGGAGATGGCGAGGGCGTCGATGGGCCCTTCGACCAGGACGGGCGTTGCGCCGTGGTCGAGCAGGTCGGCGCGCACGGTGTAGAGCTGGGCGCCCTTGTGGAACACGGGTGTGTCGGGGGTGTTGAGGTACTTCGGTCCTGGGTGGCGGGCTTGGGTGTTGGGGTTGGAGCGGCCGATGAACCCGAGGGGGGCCTGGCCGCGGTCGTCGGGGCGGGTGATGGGCAGGACGAGTCGGTCGCGGAAGCGGTCGATGATGCGGCCGGTGCGGGTGGTGGTGGCCAGTGCGGAGGTGGTGAGTTCGAGGTCGGTGGCTCCGTGGCCCCGGAGGTGGGTGACGAGGTTGGTCCACCCGGTGGGTGCGTAGCCGGGGTGGACGTGGGGGTCGCCGGTGAGGTCGACACCGAGCCGGTCGGCCAGGTAGTCCTGGGCCCAGGAACCGGGGAACCGGCTGGTGTAGTAGGCCAGGGCGAGGCGGTTGAGTTCGAGGATGCGTTCGGGGCTGACCGGCGCGGTGTCGGCGTCGTAGGCGCGGGCGAGTTGGGTGTCGATCTCGCGGTCGGTCGGGGGGAGGGGCTGGGCGTACTCGCGGGCCCTGGCGGCCCAGGCGAGGATGCGGCCGGTCTCGGCGTCGTCGACGGGGTCGGTGTCGGTCCGGGGTGGGGCCGGTGCGTCGGTCTGGTCGACGGGTTCGTGGCCGTCTAGGGGTCGCAGGTCGGCCCATTCGGCGTCGGTGGGGGTGGGGTTGGCGGGGACGTGGTCGTTGTGGAAGGGGTTCTCCTCTCCGGGTTGTGGCCCGTTCAGGATCGGCCAGGCGTCGCGGTCCTGGTCGGCCGGTGGCGGGTCGATCAGCACCCCGATCCGCCAGAGCAGGGCCTGGCCGGGGTCGACGTCGTCGGGGGCGCTCGCCGGGTTCTGCTGGAGGAGGGTCTGCAGGGTGTGTCCCCGGGCGATGGCCTGGTCGATGACGGCGACCAGCGCCGGCCACCAGCTGCTCTGCCGCAGCGCGGTGGCGTGTGCGGCGCCGACAAGGCCGGGCAGCTGGCGGGTCCAGGTCGTGGTCAGGGTGTTGTCGCCGTCGGCCTGGGCGGCGACGGCGGGGGAGAGGTGTCTGGTGATGCGCCACCAGAGGGCGGCGCCCTGGTGGTCATCGGGGAGCGGGCCGGCGGCTAGCGCGCGGCGCACCGTGGTGGGGGCGTCGATCCCGGCGCGGGAGATCGCGGCGAGCCGTTCGGCCAGGAGCGGGGTGAAGGGGTCGGTGCGGTGGCGGTGCAGGATGTGGTCGAAGGCGTCGGCCCACTCGGCCAGGGCGGGGGTGCGGCCGCGGGCGAGTGCGGTGTCGAGCTGGGCCTGCCATCGGTGCGGGGCCTTGGCGCGCTGGGTGGGGCCGGTGGGGCGCCGGTCGGTGGCCGGAACTGCGGTCGCGGCGCGCCAGACGGCGACGTCGGCGAGCAGGTCGGGGGAGGGCCGGGCCTGTCCTTGGCGGGCCCATGCGGGCAGCGCGGTGGTGGTGGCGTGGGCGGCGACCTGGGCGGTGAGAGCGCGGACGGCGGCGGCGCGGCCGGCCAGGTAGGGCCCCCAGACCGGGTCCTCGACAAGGGCCTGGGGCACCCCGGGCAGCCAGGGCAGCGGGCCGGTGCCGGCGGAGCGCAGGCCGGTGTCGTCGAGGCGGCCGTCGATGACGGCGGCGGGGTCGGCGGCGGTGTCCACCTCGCGGGTGGTTGCGGCGGTGTGCAGCGCGGTGACCGGGTCCAGGCCGTGGGCGGAGAGCAGGGTCAGGTGGGCGCGCAGGGCGGGCCAGGCGGGGGCGCGGGTGAGGTGGGGGACGATCTGGTCGGCGAGGGCCTCGAGGCGGGCGATGCGGTCGGGGCCGAGCAGGTGTTCGGCGGCGACGCCCAGCGAGTCGAGGTATCGGGCGACCGCGGGACCGAGCTGGGCGGCTGGGTCGTGGTCCTCGCGGCGGGTGGTGGTGGCCGAGCGGGAGGAGTCGTCGCGGGCCAGGATCTGCTCGAGCAGGTCGGTGGCGGTGGGGGGGTGGGTGTGGTCGGGGCGGATGATGTTGTGGGGGTCGCCGTCGCCGACGACCTGGAGGTAGAGGTGGTTGGCGGTGCGGCCACGGGTGGCCGCGGCGTAGGCGAGCTGACGGGACTCGGACCCGGTAATCAGGGTGTGGCTGACGTCCGCGGTTACCCCTTGGGCGGTGTGGATGGTGCAGGCGTAGCCGAGCTCGACCGAGGCGGTGACGTAGCCGGCGGGCAGGGTCACGTGGTGGCCGTTGCGCAGGTGTTGGACGGTGAGCGAGCCGTCGGCGGCGAGGCGGGTGACCCGCCAGCGGTCGCCGTTCTTGACCCAGTCGGTGGCGGTCGTCCGCAGGGTTCGGTCGTTGGTGCGGGTGATGACGGTGTCCCCGGCGGAGGCGGGGTTGCCGTCTGCGAGGGTGACAGTGGTGGTGGGCCGGTCGGGGCGGTCGGTGGTGGCCAGGCGGTGGGTGCGGGCGCGCTGGTTCAGCTCGGCGACGAGGTCGCGGGTGGGGGCGAGCATGATCGCGTCGGTGCCGTGGCTGCGGGCGGCGGCCCAGGCGGTGAAGACGTCGTCGGTGAGGGTGGCCAGGTCGCCGACGTGGACCCGGCCGGTGTCGAGGTAGAACCCGAGGGCCTCGGGCAGCCCGTCACGGAGGGCGAGGGAGGCGGCGGCTTCGGCGGGGTCGGCGAAGCGCATCAGCTGGGTCAGGTGCAAGGCGCCGTGGGTGGCGGCGATGTCGCGCAGGACGCCGCCGGCGCCGACGGCGGCGAGCTGCTGGTCGTCCCCGATCAGGCGGACCGAGCCGCCGCGGGCGGTCACGTGTTCGACCACCCGGTCCAGGGTGATGGTGTCGGCCATCCCGGCCTCGTCGAGCAGGACGAGGGTCCGCCGCCCGATCCGCTGCGCCCAGTGCGGCAGGCCGGCCAGATCGGGGTGGTCCAGGTGCCAGGTCAGCTTGGCAAGGGTGTCGGTGGGGGCGTCGATGTTCTCGCCGAGCACGCCGGCGGCGGCCGCGGAGGGGGCCAGCCCGAGGACCTGGCCGCCGGCCCGGGCCCAGGCGTCGGCGAGGGCGCGCATGGCGGTGGTCTTGCCGGCCCCGGCCGGCGCGATCGCCAGCTGCAGGCGGGCCCCGGAGGTGGCCATCTCACGGACCAGGGTGGCCTGTCCGGCGTTGAGTGCGCTACCGGCGGCGGCACGGGCGGCGATGGCGGTCTGGACGGCGCCGGCGGGGGCGCGGGCCCCGTCGTGCTGGCCGGCGCGGGCCAGGATGCGGGCCTCGGCGGCCAGCAGTGCCGGTGAGGTGTACAGGCTGGCCCCGGCCACGGTGTAGACGCTGGTCCCGTCGCTGCGGCGCAGGGCGGGCGGGACCTCGAGGGCGTCGCCGGGGCGGGTCAGGGCCACGCAGTGCTCGGTCAGCACCTGGTCGACGAGCAGCCCGACGGCGGTGTCGAGGCCGGCCGCGGTCAGGTCCGTTCCGCGCAGGCGGCGCAGGGCCTCGGCGCGCACGTGCCAGACCTGCCAGACCGACCGCGCCGCCGGCAGGGTGGTGGCGATGTCGGCGGCGGTGGCGCGGATCCAGGCACTGTCGATGCGGGCCGCGTCGCCGGCGGGCCCGGACAGGACGGCGGCGAGCATGTCCCGCACCCCGGCCTGGCCGCCGAGGACCTGCCGGGCTTGGGCGGCCCAGGTGGTCCGCTGCTCGGCCAGGCTGCGCGGTTCGTGCTTGGCCTGCCGGGTCTCCAGGGTGGCCTGCTGGGCGAGCTGGATCGACTCGATCGGGGTCGGCGGCCGGCCGTGGGTGGCCTGGAACTGGGTGGCCAGCACGCTGCGCCGGTCCTGGATGGAGGCGCGCCGCGTGGACCAGCGGGCCGCGAGCGCGGGGTCGACGCCGACGATCTCGCGGACTGGGCGCTTGCGCGCGTCGCCGCCCGGGCGGGCCTCGAACCGTACCCCGAGTGCGGCGCGCAGGTGGTGTTCGAGGGCGGTGTTGTAGGTCTCCGACGCCGCGACGGTCGCCTTGAACAGCACCCGTCCGTCGATCGCCAGCCACCGGCCGCCGTCCCGGGTCTGGACCTTGTTGGCGAGCGCGACGTGGGTGTGCAGGTCGGGATCGCCGGCTCGGGAGTCACGGTGGGTGAACGCCGCGGCGACCATCCCGGTGGTCTCGACCTGGCGGACCCCGAGGTGGCCCTCCCGGGTGAACAGCGCGGCCCGCTCGAGCCAGGCCAGGGCGTCGCCAACGGCCCGGGCGTGGGCGGCCTCGATGACGGCCGCGACACGGGGGTCGGCGATCGCCCATAGGGTGCTGACCGATTTCACCGGGGAGAAGGTCAGGTCGTAGCCGGCGACCGCGGTGGTCCGCGGGCGGGAGTGTCTGGCGATCATCGCCGCGACCTCCCGGGCGTCGGCCGGGTCACGGTGGTGCTCCTCGCGGAACAGCTCGACGCCCACCTCGGTGCGGATCCGGGCCCTCTCGGCCATGTCCACGGGGGCGCCGGCCGGCAGGCCCCGGGCGGCGTTCAGCTCACCGACCCGGGCGGCCACGGCCCGCCGGAACAGCGACACCTCGCCCGAGTAGACCGGGAACGGGGTGCCCAACCATGCGGCCCGGTCCTGGCCACGCGCGTCCAGGCCCGCCTCGGCCGCGGCCCGGCGCAGCTGCTCGGCCAGCGGGTGCTTGCCCGCGCCGAACAGGTTGCGCATCTGCGCCTCGGTGACCGGGTCCCCGGCCGACAGGCCGTCCAGGCCGGCCATCCCGGAACCGACCCACACCCCGGGCGTCTCACCCTTGGCGGTGTAGTACGACGCCAGCCCGCCGTGGCCGCGCTCGGTGACGTCCTGCGCGGCGACCTGCCGGGTCAGGTAGTCATACCCGGACCCGGCGGTCAGCTTGTGGATGGACATCGTCACACCCTCAATAAGCGGAATCCGCCGCCCCTGGCGCTCACTGGTTGACGGTTCAACGACCGGGGGTGCAAGAGGTGTGTGGGGCAGTGGATCGGCCGAAATCGGGGGTCGGCGGGTCGTGGCCGCTGGGGGTGGGGACGACCGGTCGGGGCGGCCCTGCGGGATGTGCGACGGCGGGAGGGTCTGTCGGTGGTGAGCACCAGGGGAGGGCCGGTTCGCTTATGGGGGGTGACAGCGCAGGGCAGTGGGAGGAGATCTCGATGGCTGATCAGCGGGCGAGGCAGCAGGCGCGGCGGGTCGCGTTGGACGCGCAGGCGAGGATGCGCAGGGACCGGGCCGAGCAGGAGCGGCGGCGCAGCGCGCTGGCGGTCACCGTGGTGACGGCGCTGGCGGAGCGGGACGCGCTGGTGCGCGTGCATGAGGCGCGCGCCGGCGATGCTCTGCGGTCGTTGACCGAGGCGGAGGGGCTGAGCCTGCGGGAGGCCGTCGCCTGGTGCGGCGGCGAGGAGCAGCTCAGCGTGCGGGAGGCGACGCGGCTGCGTCAGGTTGTCGCGGCGCCGGCCCGGGCGAGCGGCCCGGTGACGGTCGCGGGGAAGGCCGCGGCGGCGGCGGCCGGGAAAGAGCGGTGAGCGGGGGCCGGCCCCGACGTCCCCGGGCCGATCAGGCGGGGACCGGGCAGGGCGTCGTATCCGCGGCTGAGGGGGTGTGGGGTGGGCGAGGACTGGTCGGTCACGTCGAGGACGGTGGGCGGGTCGCCGGCTGGCCGGAGCTGGCCTGCCAGTGCGTCCGCGGCATCAACCACCTCACCGGCCGGGGCCACCCCGTTCCGGCCCCGCTGCTCTACGAGATCCTCGGCAACCTCAAGGGCGTCGGCCACCTCCTGCCTCAGGCGCTGGACCAGCTCGGTGCCGGCCTGGGGCGGTCGCTGGAGGACTGTGACGTGGATGACGGGCCCGGCCGTGACGCGGGGGTGAGCCTCGCCCAGGCGCGGGAGCTGATGGCCGCGGCGGCCCGGGCCGCGGGTGAGCTGGGCGAGTACCTCGAGCGGGCGCAGGCCGCGCTCGCCACCCAGGGGTACCGGCCGGACCGCCCCGCCGAGCCGGATCGCTCTCCGGCCAGCGGGGAGCCCGACCGTGGCCGCGGCGCCGGCGGTGCCGGTCCACGCCGATGAGGACCCGCGCGCAGCGCGCCGGGCACCAGACCCAGGGATGGAGGTGAGCCGATGCCGTACCGGAAGGCGTGGGCGGTGGCGTATCAGCGTGACCGGGCGGCCGGCCGGGCCAGGTATGTCGACGCCGAGCCGTCCCGGGCCCGGTTGGCCGAGCTGTCCGCGGATGGTGTGCCGCTGCGGACCCTGGCGCGAGCCGCCCGGCTCAGCGACACCGCGGTGGGGGCGATCCTGGGCGGGTCCCGCCAGCATGTGCAGAGTTCATCGGCCACGCGGATCGCGCAGCTGACCGTGACCGGCCTCTACGACGGGCGGGACGGCGCTCACGTGCCCCGGGTGGGCGCGGTCCGGCGCGTGCAGGCCCTGTTGGCGCTGGGGTGGCGGCATGAGGACCTTGCGGCGGCCGGCGTCTCGGGCACGCCGGGCCTGCTGTCCCGGCCCGGGGAGCTGGTCACCCTCCGGCGCTGGCGGCAGGTCCGCGAGGTCTATGACCGCCTCTCGATGCTCCCCGGCCCCTCCCCGCAGACCCGAGGCTGGGCCCTGGCGCGAGGCTACGCCCCGCCGTTGGCGTGGGACGAGGACGTCATCGATGACCCGGCCGCCACCCCCCGTGGTGAGGCGAGGAATGGACCGGGAGCCGAGGTGTTCGACGAGGTCGCCGTGCGCCGCACCCTGGGCGGCCGCGCCGCCGGGCCGCCGCTGACCGGGCCCGAGCGGGCTGAGGTCGTCCGGGCCCTGACCGAGGCCGGCGCCTCCGACGGCCGGATCGCCGAGCAGCTCGGTGTCACCGACCGGACCGTGCTGCGGATCCGTCACCGCCACGGCATCGCGTCGGGGCGACCCGCACCGCGGATGCCGCGGCCCGTGCAGTGGGCCGAGGACGCGGCGGCCACCGCACGCCCCGGCCTGCCGGCCCTTCCCGGGCCCGGCGCCGGGGGTGCCGCGATGGTCCCGGGGCGGTCGGTCCAGGTGGGGGGACGGTGATGGCCCCGGCGCCCGCAGCGCCGGAACCGTGCCCGGTGTCGAGGGTGGTCGGGCCTACCGGTTGGCCGGGCAGCTGGTCGACCCGACCACCCGGGCGGGGCAGGCCGCCCTCGAGGCCGCCCATCGCGCCCACACCAGGCCGCGCTGCTTCTGCGTGGCCGAGGACGTGCTGATGTACATCGCCCACGTCGGTGGCCGGTTCGTCGTCAAGCGGATGCCAGGCTCCGGGCCGGTCCACGCCGTCACCTGCGCCTCGCACGCCCCCGCAGATCCTGCGGCACCCCGACGGCGTGCTGGGCGGCGCCGCCTGGTTCGACCCGGAGACCGGCGGACCTGCCTGCGGCTGGGCTTCGGGCTCTCCGTCGGCGACCGTGGCGGCGGTGGCCCTCAGCGGGGTGCTGGCGTCGGCGACGTGCCGGGTTCGCCGGCCCGGCTGGGCCTGCGCGCCCTGCTGGACTACCTGTGGGACGAGTCCGACCTGGTCTCGTGGAGTCCGGGCATGGCCGGTGCGAGGGGCTGGCCGGTGCTCTCGTGGCGGCTGCGTCAGGTCGCCGCCGACACGCAGGTAGCAGGCCATTGTCTCCTCGACCGGCTCTACCTGCCCGAGCCGTTCCGCCTGGACCGCAAGGCCGCGATCGCCGCCCGGCGCGCCGCGGCCTGGAGGGCTGCCACCACGCCGCCGGGAGCCGCCCGGCAGCTGATGCTGCTCATCGCCGAGGTCAAGGCCATCGGCCCGGCCCGGTACGGCCATAAGCTCACCCTCAAGCACCTGCCCGACGCGCCGCTGTTCCTCGACGAGCACCTGCACCGGTGGGCGAGCGAGCGGTTCGCCCGGGAGATCGACATGTGGCACGCGCACGAGCGCGGCCACCTCGTGGTCATCGCCACCGTCGCCGTCGGCCGCGGCGGCTCGGCCACCGCCCGCGAGCTCGCCCTGATGCCGACCACCCAGTGGTGGCACCCCTACGACAATCCCCGCGCCAGGGCGCTCCTGGACGCGGCCGTGGCGCAGCGCCGACGCTTCCGCGTCGCGGTTCGTGGCGCCCGGACCGCGGCCACGGCACCGCCCGTTCTCGTCCTGACCGACACCCGCCTGAGCACGCCGCTGTTCCTCAGCGACGACAACCCGCACCCAGGCACCCCGCCCACGATGGCCCGCCATGCCCCCATTGCGGGAAGTGGACCTGGGACCCGGCCGCGCCGATGCCGCGGCTGCCCCTGCCCGGACCCCGCCCGGGGCCTACCTGACCAGCGCCAGGTGCCCCCTCGACCCCGGGGCGGTGTTCACCGCGGCGGAGAGAGCGCGGATGCGCCGCCGGGTCTGCGGGTCGCTGGGTAGCCGACGCAGGTAGGCGAGCATCGCCCGATCCAGACCGGCCTCACCCAGGGCCGCATCGCCGGCGGCGTCCTTGCGCAGCTGCCAGGCGCGCCCGGCAACCGGGACCGCGTAGCTGACGGCGAGGATCCCAGCGATCAGCGCGGCGAAGACGCGCTGCCCCTGCTGGGCCTGCTGCACCACGGCGATGGCCCCGACGACGACCCGGGCCCGCCACGCCAACCTCGTCGGGGGCAGCGCCCGGCCCGCCGCCGCGGTGAACGCCGTGACCACGGCACCGAGCACGTCCCACGGCAGCGACCACCAGGTGAGCAGCAGGTCAGCCCGCACCCACCCTCCTTGTACCAGGGCCGCCTGGTCAGCGATGACCGCCGCCGCCTGATCTGCCGGCAGGACCCCATCGGCCATCGCCTCGACCAGCCCGGTCGAGAGCACCAAGGTGCGCCGGCCGGCGCCCCGGGCCCCAACCCGGCGCCAGCTCGGGCGGACCCGGATCTGGATCACTGGAGGGCCCAGCCCTACGCGGCACAGCATCGTCACCGCGGGGGCGAGCACCCCCCACTCCTTCGGCCGCGGCCGACGGGCCGCCATCAGCGTCAACGCCGCCAGCGGCTCGGTGCGGGCACCCCCGGCCACGGCCGCGACCGCCAGACCTGCCCAGAACAACACCGCCCCGCCGGTCGGGGGCAGCACCGACCCGACCATCCAGACCAGAGCCGTGCTCACCACGACCCCGGGGCAGACCGCCACCGTCTTGACCAGCCACCGCGGCATCGTCATCGCCACCACCCTCTTCGATCTATCTCGGCCTAGGCCGAGAAGGATCAACGTGCCCGCGGGGTGAGCACCAGGGCGGCGCCCGCCCGCTTACGGGGGTTGAGACCCCAGTGTCCACCGCGACACCGACACACCCACGAGTCATCCACAACCTCGGTCGGGTCGTGGCGCGCCCCGGACCGCCTCTGTCCTGATGAAGGCACGCGGGCCAACCAGGCCCCTAGACAGCGCAGGGAGACCGCCAGATGAGCACCATCGACAACGACCTCACCACGACGAGCAGCTGGTCGCACGTGGTCCTCCTGCTCTTCGCGGCCGCCGACTGCGGCTTCGCCGAGGCCGCCGGCGACCCCCACCGGCACTCGACGGCCGTGGGCGCGTACACCACGGCCTGCGTGGCCCTGTCCCTGCCGCCCAAGGCCGCGCTCGTCGACACCGCCGAGATCCCCGCCGGTGACATGGCCACCCTGATCCGCGCCGCCGACCAGGCCATCGACGATCTGCCCGAGGCCGGCCGCCCCCCGGGCGCCGGCGTGGTCATCCGCCTCGTCCAGGCCCTGGCCGACGAGGTCCCTCGGTGAGCCCGCGGGACCACCGCAGTGTCGGTGAGCTGCTCGCCCAGGCCGACTCCACCGCCCGCCAGCTGCTCTTCGACGCCGACGCCGGCAACGCCCGCGACCTGGTGCGCGGGTGGGGCGAGATCGTCCAGGCCGCCGCCGCCCTCTGGGAGGCACTCCCGGCTCCACCCGGCCCGACCGACCCCACCATGGGAATGATCGAGGCCACCGCCGCGCGCGCCCACCGCGCCCACGCCAGGACCGGCTGGCCCGGCCCCGGTCAGGCCGACCCGCGGCAGACCCAGATCGCCGACGACCTCACCCGGGCCGCCGACCTGGTCACCCGGCTGGCCCGCGTCGACCCGCCGCTGCGCCTCGAGGCCGCCCGCGACGTCACCGCCGCCCGAACCCGCCTCATCCACACCGTCTACGTCGCCAGTCACGCGGTCACGGTCGCCGTCGGCGCCCACATCGCCGACACCGAACTGCTGCGTCGCAGCCGCGGCGGTTCACTGCCCGCCGGCGAGTCCGTCGCCCAGCCTCGAGCCACCCTGGCGCGGGTGACATCCGCCGAACGCCTTGCCGGCACCTACCTGGTCGGGCGCTGGCCGGCCGCCCTCACCGGGGAGCACCGCGAGCCCGCCGAGCCGGGCCGGCTGTCCCTGGCACTCGCGGGCTGGAACCTGCAGGCATACCGCACCCTCACCGCAGACCCCACCACGGGCACCCTGCTCTACATCGCCCACGTCCAGCACCACATCGCCATTACCTCCCACCTCGTCATGGCCGGCGCCGCCGCGGCCAGCGCCATCGACCCCGCGCGCTTCCACAACGGCCACCAGGCGGCCCTGATCGCCCACGAGGCATCCTGGACCCGACTCGGGTCCCTCCTGCACCACCTCACCGCCCCAGCCCAGCGCCGCGTCGACACCGCGCTGCTGGCCGCCGGTCACGAGCTCCGCGCCGCGATCAGAGACCTCACCCACGACGGTGCCACGCCCCGCTCGACAACCCGAATCGGCCACGAGATCGACCTGGCCGCCGCCAGTCTGACCCTCCACGGCGCCGCCGCAGCCGAGATCGACCTAGTGCGAACGATCGCCGACGCGGTCGCCAACGCCAGCCTCGAAGGCTCCGCCCGCGCCGTCCAGAACGTCAGCGCGCGCACCACCATCGCCACCCCACTTCAAGCCTGGGTCCCGGCCTCGGACCTTCACCGCAAGACGACAACACCCATCAACGACCCAACCCGCGGCATCCTCACCCAAGCCGTCCGAGACGTGGCCGCCACCATGGCACGAGTTGACTCCGAGGGCTCCTATCTCAGCGTCAACCGGCCGGGCCACAGCAGCCCTCCCACAGAGAAGAGCAGCACCCTCCCAGAACCGGTCAAGCGAATCCCCGCCGTGACCGTCCCCCGAGACCGAGAAGTCGACCTGCCGCGCTGACAGACCGGAACCATCGCTCCCTGGCCTTCGAGGTGTCGCCCTAGCTCTCACCCAGTGGCATCCCTAGGAGGGCGCCAGGTGGCTCTGAGCAACGTCCGCACCCTTCCTCGTCTACGTGGCGACAGGGTGGCGCATGCTTCCGCCCATCATGTGCGGCGCCGACTTCCGCTCATGTCAGAGAGCGGGGCGGGTCCTTCCGGCCCACAAAGACGGCTCAACGGGGAGGACGTCGAGGCAACGACGAAGGCGGCACCCCCAGGCATCCCGACTAGTTCACAACCACCGACGCTGGGAGGTGGTAGGAGCCGGTCTCGTTCGCGTGACGCTTCTTGGCTTTGAGCAGTTCGTCGAGTCGGATGCGACCGTCGAGCACGAGGAAGAGGTCGCCGCCGTCCATTGTCAGGAAGGGGGTCTGGTCCTCGTAGGGGCGAAGGGCGGGTTCTGAGAAGCCGTTGACCGCCACGAGCAGACCGAGGGCGTTCTTGAGCTTCCGGCGGGATTTGGCAGCGAACGCGTCCGCGGCCTCGCGGCTGACGGTGTCCGAGATCCACGTCGCTTCGACGATGTAGTCGTCAGTGTCAAAGGTCAGGGAGCCGTCGTTCTGTTCCAGGGTTGTCACATAGCCGAGCCGGGGCTCCATGTCGAAGGTCTTGAAGAGGTGGGCGAGGAAGACCTCGAACTCGTAGCCTCTGCGTCGGGCGTCGTTGGCTCTGCCGAGGGCAAGAGGGCGATTCTTCAGGTCGGCAAGGTCGTCCCTAAACTGGCGAAGCGCCACCGCCTGAGCTTCGTGCGAGGCTCGCTCGGATTGCAGGCGCTCTTGCTCAGCGATCCGGTCGGCGAACTGCTCCGTTGTCGCCTTCATCCGTGCGATGGCGTCCTTCGCCTCGTCGAGCCGGAGCGATTGATCAGGCTCGACGAGTCGCTCGATATCGGGGAAGCGTTGGAGGGCGGCGACCTCCAGCATCAGGCGGATGGTCACGTCTTGTTAGTGGGCCTCGCCTTCGGGGAGGCGACTGACGAGATCATCGGCGACCTCACGCTTCGTGCGACCGTCGAAGTTCAACCCGGCAAGGACCTCGGGTGGACTCGAAGGGTGCTCCGGAGAATTGACTGGAATGGGCGCTTGAACCATGTCATGACTGCTAGGGAGTCACAGGAGCGCCTGGTAGGCCTCGGTACTCAGTCGCTTCACATCGCGATCCTACGAGCCTCTGTCGCCAGGACGTCCCACCGGGACAGATGGCGTATGGCCAGCACGGATGGGCGAACTCGAGCTCGGACGCCGACCCAACCCCGACCTAGCCACCCGCTACCGCGCCTGGCTAAACGCTGCTGGACACAGAAATGGAGCATCAGTCCCGCGACTGGGGGGGCAGCTTTGGTCGTAGAGGGCGGGGCAGCGGCAACTCTCGGAGCGGTATCAGTGCTCGCTGGCGCGGCCGCAACGAACCTCGACGTCGACCCGTGCCTCAACGGCAAGGGCTTTGAGAAGGGAGCGGCCTGTGCCGCGGTGGCCCTCGGCATGGCCGCAACAGCAGGCGGAAGCGTCGGCGTGGCGGCAGACGCCGCTTCCCTGGCGTTTGACTCCACCGCATACGCAGTGCTCCACGGCCTTGGAGCGTTTGGCTATATGATGGGAATCGGCGCAGCTGGAGTGGACGCGGGGCAGAGCCTGAGTCATGTGCTCGGCTGGGACAAGACCTGCAACTCTGGGACACCTGGTCCGTCGCGCAACTCCGTGCCCGTGTCATTCTGAGTCATACAATGGATACCTGGGGCTTGATTGAGAGGCAGTGAATGCCGAGCGAAAGGCGTGCGCGTTTCTGGATCTCTCCCCCCGAGCGATGGCTCATTGCGAGATTCAACCCCTTTAAACGACAGGCCGGCACCTCCAGCGTGTCGCGCGGGCTAGTCCTAAGTGAGCGCGGCCCCCTGGGACTGGTGCTCCTTATCGTTGGCGAGCTCGATATAGCCACCGGCGGGATTCTTGCGACCATCAACATCGGTCTGCTTCTCGCGAGGCGCTCTGAACTCGCGCACTTGGTCCTATTGCTGGGCGTCTTGCTGATCCTCCTTGGGATGTTCAGGCTGTGGCAGTCCTCCGGAGTTGACGCGAACGAGCCCTTGCCGCGTTGGTGTCCGCGTCCGCCAACATGAATGCAGAGCAGACTATCGAGAGCACGCGTGAGACACCCCTGCAGCACGTGTATCCCGGCCAGGGGATCTCTTTAAGATACTCGGTCTGTGCGGGGGCTGTTGACCTGGGGGAGGCGGCTTGGGTGTCCGAAGTGCGTCCGAACCCTCGCGGAAGGTTCTCGAGCGTGCGCCCCGTGCCACCTCCACCGCCGTAGTTGTCCTGAACTATGTTCAGTCCACGACAAACCAGGCCTGATTCGGGATCCGCTGCACCGATGGGGAACGGGGTCAGGAAGCCTGAGCGGCTGGTGCGGTCATGAGGTTCCTTCATACTCGATGGGGGTCAGTCGACCCGAACCTCTCGCCGGGCGAGATCGGGTATTGAGCACTTGAGGTCGGCACACACTGACGCCGCGCCGGTCGGGGTCCAGAAGGCCCACCACCGAGCCAACGGCTGAGGCAAGGCATCTTCTCCGCCCTACTTCTCCGCGCTTAGCTCCGTTAGGGGCGGTCGGAGGGTAGAGCTGTCAAGGGCGTCGGCATCCGGAACGGGCCGCGAATCTAGGGCGCAAGCGTGCTCTTTTGTATCGGTTTCTCTGCCGACCAACAATGAAGGCATCGCGTCGAGCCCCCGCCGCTTTAGCTGTCAATCGAACTCTCGTCCTTGTATACTTGCAATCATGACATTGGAGGAGCGACTAAAGGGCTGGACTGGCCCTTCCAGTGATACCGAGCAAGAGAAGCAAGAGCGGGCGGAGCGGATGGCCTTGATCTCGGGCTCGATGGATGGCGGGTAGGTGTTGATGACACCGTTGATCTCGATCGTCGCTGAGCGCAGGGGTTTCAGGTGCGTAGGAATCGGCGCAGGGAGAGGCCGGTGCGGTTCTGGATGGTGCGTGAGAGCGCGAGGGCGGCGAAGACGACGGTGAGGTGGGCTTCGATGGCGTCGCGGGTGCGGGCGAAGATCGGCCGGGCGGCAAGGTCGGTCTTGGACATTCGGAAGGACTGCTTGAGGTGCCAGAGGTCGTGGTAGCTGGCGATGACCTCGGCCGCGGGCATCAGCGAGGCGGGGATGTTGGTGACGTAGCCCTTGAGCCCGACCAAGCGGCGGGCGCGCGCCAGCGAGGCCTCGTCCAGGTATCGGCTGCCGTTGGTGATGGTGACGAAGCGGGGGGTGCGGGCGGTCTTCTCGCCGGCGATGACGGCCTTGGCCCGGTTCTATTGCATCGTCAACGTCTTGCCGTCCCGAACCGCGCGCTTGCTCGAGTAGGCCCACACCGCCCGCCACGACTTCTCGTGGGCCGTCGGGTCCCACACCGGCTCGGCGCGTTGGTGTTGATCGTTGACCAGGGCCGCCTTCCTGGTCGCGATGCGTGGGGTGATGGTGTCGATGACCTGCCCGTCTCCCCGCCCCGCCCTCAGGCGCCTGGTGTTTGGCGTGACCGACATGGTCGGTCATCTCCTCCTCCAACGCCGCCTCGAGCACGGTCGCGGTGATCGACTTCAACAACCCCTCAGGGCCGGTGATGTCCTCACCCCGCTCCCGGGGGGCCTTGACCAGCTGCGCGATCGCCGCCCGCTCGGTCGGCGTGGCAGTCGAAGACGAGGACCGCCTCTTCGGATCCTTGGGCATCGAGCTCACGCCCGTGATTGTCTCGGTCATCGGTGACCAGCCTTCCCCGCCAGCCACGCTGGCGTGTCGAGCCGGAAACACCGTTCATCGGACAGCCCCCGACCCGATCGGGCTGAGTTCCTGTCGGCATCCCACCAGCATTTGGGATGGTGTTGGGAGTCTGGTGGATTGCGTTTCGAAGGGCGACCTCGAAGGTGGAGCTGACACGGTGGCCACGGTTGGACTGCGCACGACCTCGACCGTCATTGCCGGTTCGGCGACGGGCCGATCGCTTTCCTTGGCGAGCCGTGCAACCGGCATCTCGTTGGGGGGATGTATAAGTGGCAGCGCCTTCGGCGGGCCCGATGTGACGGGTTCTCTCTGCTACTACGCGACTCCTTCCGGCGAGAGTGGCGTCACTGCGCCTGGTGGCCTGGGCGTCGGCGGACCGGCCGGGGCGAACCTCTTGGTTGGCCCCTCCGTCAGCAACGCCGAGAACCTGTCGGACTTCGAAGAGTGGTTCCTCTATGGAGGAGCGAGCGCCGGAGAGGCGCAGTACGGCGCGGGGGTTCAAGGCCAGATCGGCAAGAACGGTTGTGGACGCACGATCTGGTCTGCGACGGCTGGCTGGGCGCCTTCGTTGCAGCTCGGCGTGGGCGGCGAGGCTGGTGTCAGCTACACAAGGACCTACACGTAATGGTGACCACGTGGCCCAAGACCTTCTCGGTGGGCGTGGTTACGTTCCCCGGATACCTTCGCGGTGGCGGCGTGTTGTCCGTCGCTCCGGGGTCGATCATGTGCACCCCGGGGCGGGTCATGGCCTCGCTTCACGGTGCCCGCGCGGTGAGGCACGAGGGAACCCGGGTCGAGATCTACACGCCCCGACTGATTCCACCGTGGTTCAACGTGAGCGTCCCGATTCGGGGCGAGGGTGGCACCATCGTGGCGGTGACGTGGCTTCTTAGCAGGGGCAGCCTGCGGAGGGCGTTCCAGGAGGCTGGGTTCGAGGTCATCGAGCACGTCACCTGGGTCTACCGCGGCTTCCGGCGCAAGGAGGCGATGCAGGGCGCCAGACGCTTCGGTCTCTTCAGACGATGGAGGTAGACGTCCTCGGGGTCTCGCGGAGTGGCCCTGGGTTTCGTCAAGTTACGTCACCAGGCCGAGAGCCATCCACAGGTTCTGATCATTGCTCCTTCTCGACACGCCAGCGTGGTTGGCGGGGAAGGCTGGTCACCGATGACCGAGACAAATCGCGGGCGTGAAGCTCGATGCCCAGGGACGTGAGGAGGCGGTCCTCTTCGTCCACTGCGACCCAGGCGGCGCCTGGCCGCGATCGCGCAGCTGGTCAAGGCGGCCCGGGAGCGGGGTGAGGACATCACCGGCCCTGAGGGGTTGTTGAAGTCGATCACCGCGACCGTGCTAGAGGCGGCGCTGGAGGAGGAGACGACCGATCATGTCGGTCGCGCCGGGCATCAGGCGCCTGAGGGCGGGGCGGGGAACATCCGCAATGGCAAGTGGCCGAAGACGGTGCTGACGGATGCGGCCGGTGAGGTGATGATCGAGGTTCGCCGGGACCGGCGGGCACGTTAGAGCCGGTGATCATCAAGAAGCGTCAGAAGCGTCGGTCGGATGTGGACGCGGTGGCGATCTCGTTGTTAGCCAAGGGGTCTGACCACAGGGGGATCTCCGCGCAGTTCGCCGAGGTCTACGGGGCGAGCTTCTCCAAGGACACGGTCTCCCGGGTCACCGACGCTGTCGTCGAGGGGCTCGTCGGCAAACACGTGATGGTCCAGACCCCTGAGGGTGTGATGGTCGCCAGCTGTCACGAGCAACGCGGCAGAGCCCAGGTGGAGCTCGGCCAGGCCCTGCTTGCCGGGTATCGCCGAGGTCGCCACCAGTCGGAACTCATCCCAGTCAGGTTGAGCGCAACCTGTCACAAGACTGACACGCGTACGGTAATCGGCGTAAAGCACAAGGTCAGCGCCTACTTAGAAGAAGTTCCCGCCACCTCCACCATCGGCTCAGCCCACGCCGTCCGCTCATCGTGGCCCGGTCCCCTGAGGACCGGGCCACGACGACTGTCCGGCTCCGTCCACCTCGGATGGCGCCCCGACCTGCTGTATGCCGCCCCGACCTCCCGGATGCCACCCCGACCTCCCGAATGCCACCTCGGGCGAGCACGATAGGGGGCACACCGCCGCGAGAGGACGCCCATGCCCGCCAGCCCCACTCCCGTCGCAACCGACCCCGAGGCCCTCGCCGGGATCTACCGGGACCTGCACACCCACCCCGAACTGTCGTTCCAGGAGCACCGCACCGCCGGGGTCGCCGCAGAGGCGCTCGCCTCGTTCGGCTACGAGGTGACGACCGGCGTGGGCCGGACCGGGGTCGTGGGGGTCCTCCGCAACGGCGACGGGCCGACCGTGCTCGTCCGGGCCGACATGGACGCGCTGCCGGTCGCCGAGGACACCGGGCTGCCCTATGCGAGCACGGCGCGCGGGGTCGACCCCGCCGGCGCGGACGTCGCGGTCATGCACGCCTGCGGTCACGACATGCACGTCACCTGCGTGCTCGGCGCCGCCGCCCGGCTCGCCGAGGACCGCGCCGGCTGGTCCGGGACGCTCGTCCTCGTCGTCCAGCCCGCCGAGGAGCTCGGCCAGGGTGCCCGCGCGATGCTCGACGACGGCCTCTACGACCGCGTCGGCCGACCCGACATCGTCCTCGGGCAGCACGTCGGGCCGCTGCCCGCCGGGGTGGTGGGCCTGCACCCCGGTCCGGCGTTCGCGGCATACGACGCCCTCGCGGTCACCCTGTGGGGCCGAGGCGGGCACGGGTCGCGCCCCGAGACCTGCGTCGACCCGATCCTCATGGCCGCGGCCGTCGTCCAGCGTCTCCAGGGCATCGTGTCCCGCGAGATCGCCGGCACCGACACGGCCGTCGTCACCGTCGGCGTCATCCGCGGGGGGACCAAGGTCAACATCATCCCCGACGTCGCCGAGCTCGAGATCAGCGTGCGCTCCTTCGACGCCGTGGTCCGCGACCGGGTCCTCGCGGCCATCGAGCGGATCATCCACGGCGAGGCGTCCGCCTCCGGGGCGCCTCGACCGCCCGAGATCGTGATGACCGAGTCCTTCCCCCTCCTCCTCAACGACCCCGCCGCCAGCGAGCGCACGGCGCACGGCCTGGCGGCAGCGCTCGGCGCCGCCAGGGTCGTCGACCCCGGCCCGGTCACCGGCAGCGAGGACGTCGGCCTCTTCGCGACGGATGCCGGTGTGCCGTGCGTCTACTGGATCCTCGGCGGAGCGGACCAGGCCCCGTTCGCCGGAGTCACTGACGCCGCGGGCCTCGCGCGGGTCGTCGAGTCGCTCCCGTCGAACCACTCCCCGCGGTATGCGCCGGTTCTCGAGCCGACCATCTCGACCGGGGTGGCGGCCCTCGTCACCGCCGCGCGCACCTGGCTCGGCTCGACGGCTTGAGCTCGACGGACTGAGCTCCACGGACCGGCCACGGTGCGGCCGGCGCTCGGGGCGGCGCCCCCGCCCCCCGGCCGCGCAGGACGTCCGCACGGTCCTTCTCCTCGGAAGGGGGCCAGCCGGGACCTCGTCTCCGAGAGGAGCCACCCAGACCGTTTCCGTGCCGTGGCCGCCATCAGGTCCGGCGGCCGTCCCGACAGGGTGAGGGCATGTCTGTGGCCCCGCCGGCTCGGGCGGGGCGCGGGGCGGGGTCGCTATCGGTGCCAGCCGAGGCCGCCGTCGAGGTGCCAGGTGACCCCGTCGGCAGTGACGGTGGCGGTGAGGCCACGGACGTGGACCTCGGTGTGGTGACGTTGGCAGAGCAGGGCGGCGTTGGAGAGGTCGGTGGTCCCCCCGTCGACCCAGTGGGTGACGTGGTGCGCCTCGGTCCATGTCGCGGGGATCGTGCAGCCGGGGAACGAGCAACCGCCGTCCCGGCGCCACAGCAGCCGGCGCTGCCCCGGGGTGAACAGTCGCACGAGCCGCCCGAGGTCGAGCACCTCGCTGGCCGAGCCGAGGACAGCCGGCACGATCCCTGCGTCGCAGGCCAAGCGCCGGAGCGTCCCGGGCGACAGCACCTCCCCGGACTCGGTGACCCCGCCGCCGACCACCCTGTCGCGCAGCGTCTCGAGGGGGATGGTCACGATGACCTGGGCCCGCTCGGCGGTGGTCACGCCCTGCGGTGAGGCAACCCCCCGCGCAACGATGCTCAGGAGCGCGTCCGCACGGCGCTGCGCGGCGGGGCGTCGGTCGCGCTCGCCGTCCGGCCCGGGAACGGGTGCGGACAGCGCCGCCACTGCCGCATCGACGGTCGCGGCTCCCTCCGGGTCGAGCCGCAGGATGTACTCCACCAGACCGGCCGGACCGCGCCGCTTCGTCAGCGATCGGCCACGCCGGAGCGACTCCTCCTCGCCCTCGAGCTCACGGGCGGGACGAAGGAGGCGCCCGGCATAGCCGATCGCGACCGTGAGCTGCCGCTCGGTGAGCCCGGGCCGGCCGGGCGCGTCCTGGGCGGACGAGACGAGCACCTCCAGGTCGGCCTCGAGCTCGTCGGGGTCCGCGACGCGGCCCACGTCCTCGGTGAACCGGACGAGCTGGTCGGCCTTGGCGAGCGACAGGGACCCGGAGGCGTATGCCGTCGCCACCGCCCCGGCATCTGCCTCCCACGCCGAGCCCGCCCGGGTGCGGACCGAGGCGCGGGCGACACGGCATACCTGCGCGACGTGCGCCACGGAAGGGACCGGCACCTCGAGGCCCTCGCGACGTGTCACCCAGTCGTGGGTCCCCCAGCCGGCCGCCGTCGGGACACCACGGGTCAGCGCCTCGGTCACCGTTGCGACCTCGAAGCGCTCGAGGGAGGCCCGTAGCCGGCCGACGAGCGTGAGCGCCTCGCCGAGCTCGGCATCGCCGAGCATCCAGGCGGGCTCGAGGCCTGCCTTGCCCACCTCTTCGACGGCCGCCCGCACCAGTGCAAGCGCGCGCGGCACGGTCAGGTCACCGCTCGCTTCGGCGCCCTGCCCAGTGCTGTCCTCCATTCCCCGAACCTAGACGTCACCACCGACAACGCCACGGCGCGCGGAGGCGCGGCCGCACCATGATCCGGACGCTCGTCGCCAGGTGGTGGGGCCGACCGCGCGCCGGGAGGCGACCCGGGCCACCTCGTCAGCGGTGGGACGGGCCGGGCTGCCCGTAGAGGAGCCGGAAGCGCTGGAGGACGACCGGCATGTCCTGGTGGAACCCACGACCGTTTGACGCATGCTCGGTGAAGAACCGCTCGTGCACCTCGCGCCAGGTCCGCAGCGACCGGTCGCCCTCGCCCTCGAGGTAGGCGTGCTCGGCACTCACCTCGTCGAAGGGGACGACCTCGACCTCGGTCGTCACGACGAGGGCGTGCGGGACCCCACGGCCGTCGGTGACGATGCCGAGGACGCCGGGCGTGGGCAGCTGCTCGCCCTGGGCCTCGTAGTCCCACAGGGCGCCGGCGGTCGCCGTCTTGGTGCCGGACAGGACGAGCGCGAGCAGCTCGTCGGCCTGCTCCGGGGTGGCGCCGAAGGCCCACGCCGGGGGCGGGACCGATCCCAGGGGCCGCTCGCCGGTGTAGTAGCCGGTCGGGTTGAGCTTGGCCCGCATCCTGGCCACCTGCCAGAACGTGTCGACCATCGACGCAACCTCGGTGCCGGGCTGGTGCGGATCCATGCCCCGAGGCTAGCCGGGAGGGTGCTCGCCCGCCGACCGGCTCAGGACGCCGGCAGCGCCGCCTCGAACGCGCGGACCCGGGCGAGGAAGTCCTCGCTGCGGACCAGGTGGGGGTAGTGGCCGAGGTCGGGCCAGACCTCGACCTGGGCCTGCGGGATGCGCTCGGTGAGCCACCCGGCGTACCCCGGTCCGGGGTCGATCCCGTGGAGCGAGAGGTACGGCGAGCTGACGCCGGTCACCATGGCGGACACCGTGGCCGCGAGCTCCTCGGGGGAGGAGTCGAGCATGACCGACCAGACCCCGAGGACGACCGGCTGGTCGAACCGGCGCAGGCTCGTCAGCCGGGCCCACTCGTCGTCGGGGACCACGCCGCGCAGCGAGTCGAACAGCGCGGTCATCACCATCGGGAAGGCCTCGCCGCGCAGCAGCTCGGCCTGCTGGAGCAGGCCGGCCTGGAGCGGGGCGAGATCGAGGCTCTGGTCGACGTTGATGATCCCTCGGGACTCGAACATCGCGCCGTAGGCCGTGGCGACCATGCCGCCGAGGGAGTGGCCGACGACGAGCGGGGGCTCGTCGACGAGCGCGGCGAGGTCGCCCGTGAGCTCGTCGACGCCGTAGCCGTCGGCCATCGGTGACTCACCGTGGCCGCGCAGGTCGACGCGCAGGACGCGGTGGTCGCGGGCCAGGTCCGCGACGAGCGGGTCCCAGGAGTGCCGGTTCTCGGTGATGCCGTGGACGAGGACGAGGAGCGGACCCTCGCCGTGGGTGTCGTGCGCGAGGTCGACGGTCATGGCGCGGACGCTAGCAGCCGGCGCCGGAGCCCGGAAGGGGCTGCCGACGCCGGCTGCTGGGGCGGGCCCGAGGCTCTCGAGGTATGCCGCGGTCAGCGGGTGTCGCTGCCGCCGTCACCGGCCGCGCGGCCGGCCTCGAGACGGGCCACCGGAACGCGGAACGGGCTGCACGAGACGTAGTCCAGACCGGTCTGGTGGAAGAAGTGCACCGACTCCGGGTCGCCGCCGTGCTCGCCGCAGACGCCCACCTTGAGGCCTTCGCGGGTCTTGCGCCCCTCGGCGGTGCCGATCTCGACGAGCCGGCCGACGCCCTGACGGTCGAGGGTCTCGAACGGCGAGACCCCGAAGATGCCCATCTCCATGTACTTGCCGAAGAAGGCCGACTCGACGTCGTCGCGCGAGAAGCCCCACGTCGTCTGGGTCAGGTCGTTGGTGCCGAACGAGAAGAACTCGGCCACCTCGGCGATGTCGCCCGCCGTGACGGCCGCGCGCGGGAGCTCGATCATCGTGCCGACCATGTGGTGCAGGTCGATGCCGTGCTCGTCGCGGGTCCGCTCGGCGGCCTCGTCGATCTCGGTCTTGATGTTCGTCAGCTCCTGGACGGCGCCGACGAGGGGGACCATGATCTCGGGCTTGGCCACCAGCCCGGCCTTGGTGACGATCGCCGCGGCCTCGAGGATCGCCTGGGACTGCATCTCGAACAGGCCGGGGATGGCCAGGCCGAGCCGGACGCCGCGCAGGCCGAGCATCGGGTTCTGCTCGTGGAGGCGCTGGACCGCCTTGAGGAGGACCTTGTCGCTCTCGTCGGCGCCGCCCGCGGCATCCGCCAGGGCCACCTTGACCGACAGCTCGGTCAGGTCGGGCAGGAACTCGTGCAGCGGCGGGTCGAGGAGGCGGATCGTCACCGGCAGCGACTCCATCGCCTCGAAGATCTCGACGAAGTCCTGGCGCTGCATCGGCAGCAGCTCGTCGAAGACGGCCTGGCGGTCCTCGTCGGTCGCGGCGAGGACGAGCCGCTCCACGAGCTCGCGCCGCTCACCGAGGAACATGTGCTCGGTGCGGCACAGGCCGATGCCCTCGGCCCCGAAGCGCCGGGCGCGGGCCGCGTCGGGGGCGTTGTCGGCATTCGCGCGGACCCGGAGGCGGCGCTTGGCGTCGGCCACCGTCATGATCCGGTCGACCGCCTGGACGAGCGGACCACCCTCCTCGGGCGAGATGGTGCCCTCGAAGTACTGGACGACGGGGGAGTCCTTGACGGCGACCTCGCCGGCGAAGACCTCACCGGTCGAGCCGTCGATCGAGATGACGTCGCCCTCCTTGACGACGACGCCGGAGGCGGTCGTGAACTGGCAGGTCTTGGTGTCGACGTCGAGGGACTCGGCGCCGCAGACGCAGGTCCGCCCCATGCCGCGGGCGACGACGGCCGCGTGCGAGGTCTTGCCGCCGCGGCTGGTCAGGATGCCCTGCGCGGCCACCATGCCCGGCAGGTCGTCGGGGTTGGTCTCGCGGCGGATGAGGATGACCGGGGTGCCGTCCTCGGCCCACTTGACCGCGGTGGCCGAGTCGAAGACGGCCTTGCCGACGGCCGCGCCCGGCGAGGCGCTCATGCCCTTGCCGAGGAGGTCGCGGGCGCCCGAGCTGTCGAAGTGGGGGAACATGAGCTGGGCGAGCTGCTCGCCGGTCACCCGCTGGAGCGCCTCGTCCTCGGTGATCATGCCGCTGTCGACGAAGTCGACGGCGATGCGGAAGGCCGCGGCGGCGGTGCGCTTGCCGACCCGGGTCTGGAGCATCCACAGCTTGCCGCGCTCGATCGTGAACTCGATGTCGCACATGTCGCGGTAGTGGTTCTCGAGACGGGTCATGATGTCGAGGAGCTGGTCGTAGGACGTCTTGTCGATCGTCTCGAGGTCGGCCAGGGTCAGCGTGTTGCGGATGCCCGCGACGACGTCCTCGCCCTGGGCGTTCTGGAGGTAGTCGCCATAGACGCCGACGGCGCCCGTCGCCGGGTCACGCGTGAAGGCGACGCCGGAGCCGGAGTCCATTCCCTTGTTGCCGAAGGCCATCGACTGGATGTTGACGGCGGTCCCGAGGTCGGCGGGGATCCGCTCGCGACGACGGTAGAGGATCGCGCGCGGGGCGTTCCACGAGTTGAAGACGGCGACGATCGCGGCCTGCATCTGGGCGCGCGGGTCCTGCGGGAAGTCGGCGCCGCTGTCCCGGCGGACGATCTCCTTGAAGGTCGCGACGAGGCCCTTGAGGTCCTCGACGTCGAGGTCGACGTCGTTGGTGACGCCCTTGGCCGCCTTCGCGGCGTCGATGGCGTCCTCGAAGTGCTCGCCCTCGAGGTCGAGCACGGTCTTGCCGAACATCTGGATGAGCCGGCGGTAGGAGTCCCACGCGAACCGGTCGTTGGAGGTCTGCGCCGCGAGGCCGAGCACCGACTCGTCGTTGAGGCCGACGTTGAGGACGGTCCCCATCATGCCCGGCATCGAGAACTTCGCCCCGGAGCGGACGGAGACGAGGAGCGGGTCCTCGGCGTTGCCGAGCGAGCGGCCCAGCTTGGCCTCCAGGGCGGCCAGGTGCTCTTCGATCTGGGCAGCCATCTCGGCCGGCTCGGTGCCGGTCTCGAGGTAGGTCCGGCAGGCCTCGGTCGTGATCGTGAAGCCGGGCGGCACCGGGATGCCGAGGTTGGTCATCTCGGCCAGGTTCGCCCCCTTCCCGCCGAGGAGGTCCTTGAGGTCCTTGTTGCCTTCCTCGAAGTCGTAGACGAACCGCGGCATACCAGCCTCCTGAGGGCTTTTCGTGATCATCGGTGAACCTCAGGCATCGTATTACCGGCGTCACCCGCCGACTGCTCAGGCATGCCTCACGAAGCGGCCGCGGACGGCATTCGTGACCGATCCCACACCGGCGTGGTCAGGCACCGACGAGGTCGAGGGCCCAGTGGTCGGACTCGGCGGTGAACCCGAGCCGGTCGTAGTAGGGCGCGACCATCCCCGGCGGGGTGAGGATGCGGCGGAAGCCGCGCCCGGTGAACAGCCCACTGCGCCGGTAGACGAACTCGCCGGGGGTGAAGTCGCGGAACCTCGGCGTCACGTAGTCGAGCTCGACCTGGGCCACCCCGTCGCCGCAGTCGCGGACGATGACGACGCCCGCGGTCTCGTTGCCCTGCTGGACGAGGTATGCCGTCCGCCCGCCCGACTCGGGCGCCGCGCCGTCGAAGGCGGGGAAGTAGCGGGCGATGTCGGCCCGCTGCACGTCGAGGAAGTGCCGGAGGTAGGTGTCGTCGGCCGGGACCTCGAGCACCGCATAGGCCGTCTCGTCGCGGCGCTGGGAGACCAGCCGCCAGATGAACCACACGTTGATCACGGCGAGGACGACGTTCATCGCCGCCATCGGCCACACGGCGACGGCGGCGTTGAAGGCGACGAGGATGACGCAGGCGGCGAGGTTGAGGACGCGGAAGCGGAGGACCCGGGCCTGCATGAGCGAGAACACGAGCAGCGCCGACCCGAACCACCCGAGCGCATCCCACCAGCCCATCGACATGGGCTCACTGTAGGTCGCTCCGGCTAGGGTCACGGGGTGAGCGACACGCCGCAGGGGGACGACGGCCCGGACCGGACGGCCGCGTTCTGGGACGCCGCCGCGGCGACCTACGACGACGAGGTCGACCACGGCCTGCGCGACCCCGTGGCCCGGGAGGCCTGGCGGGCGCTGCTCGCCGAGGCCCTGCCCACCGGCCCCTGCCTGGTCGCCGACCTCGCCTGCGGCACCGGGACGCTCACCGAGCTCCTGGCCGAGGCCGGTCATGACGTCCACGGGGTCGACCTCTCGGCGGCGATGGTCGCCCTCGCCCGGGCCAAGACCGCCCGGTTCGGTCCCGCCGTCCGCATCGAGCGTGGCGACGCGTCGTCACCGCCGTTGCCGCCCGGCAGCTTCGACGTGGTCCTTGGGCGGCACATCGTCTGGGCCCTGCCCGACCCGCGGGCGGCCCTGCGGACCTGGGTGTCGCTCCTGCGCCCCGGGGGTCGCCTGGTCCTCGTCGAAGGTGTTTGGGGCGTCCCCTCCGGCTCGGCGCCGCCGAGCTCCCCCGTCCGGTGGCGCGCCGGAGTGCCGGCCGCGGAGCTCGCGGCATACCTGCTCGGCCTGGAGCCGGTGGAGGCCGTCGACGTCCGTGCCCTCGACGCCCCCGCCTACTGGGGACACCCGGTCGGCGACGAGCGGTACCGGCTCGTCGCCACCCTCCGGGACGTGCCGGCACAGGTCGACGGGTGATGATGCCGTCGTGACGGACGGACGAAGCGACGCGGCGGCGGTCGCGCGGGCGGTGCGGGTCGCGGCCTGGGCCCTGGCCGCGGGCGCGGTGCTCATGGTCCCCTGGACGGTCTACCTCGCGATCACGCTGCCGCACCGGGCCGTCGCGACGCACTACGACCTCGCCTGGTCGGGTTTCGACGTCGGGCTCGCGGGGGTCCTCGGGGCGGCCGCGTATGCCGCGTTCCGCACCCCCCGCTGGCTGCCGCTGTGGGCGGCGTCGGCCGCGACCATGCTCGTCGTCGACGCCTGGTTCGACATCGTCACGTCCCACGGCCCGGACCACGCGATCGCCATCGTCATGGCGGTCCTCGTCGAGCTGCCCGTGGCCGTCGCCAACATCTGGCTCGCCGACCAGGTCCAGGCCCTCCAGCAGTGGCGGGTCCGGCGGACCTCCGCCAGCCTCGAGCGCACCCGATGAGCGGCGCCGAGCCGGTCGACGAGGTGCCCGTCCACGAGACGGCGTCGGGCCCTGGCCGGCGGGTCTGGCTGGGGGTGCTGCTCGCGGCGCTCGTCGTCCAGCTCGTCGCGCTCTACTCACCGCGCGGGGGTGGAGCACCGCCCTTCCCCAACGCCGACAAGATCGTCCACGCGGCGATCTTCGCGGTCCCGGTGCTCGCCGCGTTGCTGGCCCGGCTGCGGGCCGCACTCGTCGTCGGGGTGGCCGCGGTGCACGCCCCGGTGAGCGAGGCCGTCCAGTGGGCCTTCCTCCCCGGGCGGGACGGGGACGTCTGGGACGCGGTCGCCGACCTCACCGGGGTGCTCCTCGGTTGGCTGCTGGCCCGCTGGCTCGTGGCGCGGCGCTGGTAGCCTTGGTCCTCCGATCCTCGCCGAACGCCGCCCCCTGGCGCACGGCGCCTCGCCCCTTGTCGTGACCTTCCTGGTCCCGCCACCGAACCGGACGGCGAGCCAGGTACCCACCCCACGACCGAAGTGAGATGACCATGCCCACCCCCAAGGGCTCCCGAGGCGGCAAGAAGGCCCGCTGGAGCGCCGCGCGCAAGGCCGAGGCGAAACGCAGCCCGGCCGCCCGCGGCCGCTCGGCCTCGGGCTCCGCACGAGGATCCGCTCCCGAGGCCCGCCCCGCCCGTCAGGGCGGCCGCCGCGGGCCCGGCGCACCCGGGGACCGCCGCGGAGCGGGCGCACCCGCCGACCGGCGCTCCTTCGACCGCGCTCCCGATCGCCCCTCGGACCGCTCCCCGGACCGCGCCTCAGACCGGCGTTCTTCCGACCGCTCACCCGATCGCTCCTCCGATCGCTCCGGCGGCCGGGCGACGGGTCGGCGCGAGCGCGACGTAGCGACCGGCCGCGGCGAGCGCCGGGTCCCGTCGCAGCGACGCGACCCGGAGGGGAGCCCCGGGCGGCGCTCCGGTGCCACCGCACCCGGGCGTCCCGCCCCGGCATCCGAGCGCGCGCCGGGTCGGCGCCCCCGCACCGAGGCCGGTCCCACCGCTCGCCCGTCCGGCGAGCGGCCGAGGTCGACGGGACCGGGTGGGCCGGCCAGGACGAGCCCTGCCGCAGCCGCCCGGCAGGGTCGGGGCGGACCCCGTCGCCCCGAGGGCGAGCGCGGACGCCGGGTCGCCGACCCGGTCCGCCGCGACCGGCACGAGGGACGGCATACCGACGAGTCCTGGACCGCGACCCCGGTCTCGGCGCCGACGCGGCGTGAGGCCGTGCGGGTGGCCCCTGACAACGGCTTCGCTGCCCTCGGGCTGCCGCCGGCGCTCGTCGAGGTGCTCGCCCGGGACGGGATCACCGACCCGTTCCCCATCCAGGCCGCGACGATCCCCGACGCCCTCGCCGGCAAGGACGTCCTCGGCCGGGGCCGGACCGGCTCGGGCAAGACGCTCGCCTTCGGCCTGCCGGCGCTGGCGCGGCTCGCCGCCGACCGGCGTCGCGCCGAGCCGCTGCGCCCGCTCATCCTCGTCCTCGTGCCGACCCGTGAGCTCGCCATGCAGGTCAGCGACGCCCTCGAGCCGCTCGTGCGCGCCCTCGGCCTGCGCCGCTCGCTCGTGGCGGGTGGCCTCGCCTACGACCCGCAGATCTCCGCCCTGGCCCGCGGGGTCGAGCTGCTCATCGCCACCCCCGGCCGGCTGGCCGACCTCGTCGAGCGCGGTGCCGTCGACCTCGGCGGGGTCGAGACGGCGGTGCTCGACGAGGCCGACCACATGGCCGACATGGGCTTCCTCCCCGACGTGAGCGCCCTGCTCGACCTCGTCCCGGTCGGCGGGCAGCGGCTGCTCTTCTCGGCGACGCTCGACAACGGCGTCGACACCCTCGTCGAGAGGTACCTCACCGACCCGGTCGTCCACGCGACCGACGACGCGACGGCGGCGGTGACGACGATGACCCACCAGGTCGTCCTCATCGAGCCGGCCGACAAGAAGACCATCACGGCGCAGCTCGTGCACCGGCCCGGCCGGGCCATCGTCTTCGTCCGCACCCAGCTGGGCGCCGACCGCGTGGCGCGCGAGCTGCGTGAGCGGGGCGTCCTGGCGGCCTCCCTGCACGGCGGGCTGAGCCAGGCCGTCCGCAACCGGGTGCTGAGCGCCTTCCGCGACGGAGCCGTCCCGGTCCTCGTCGCGACCGATGTCGCGGCCCGTGGCATCCACGTCGACGACGTCCAGGTCGTCCTCCAGGTCGACCCGCCCCGCGACCACAAGGACTACCTGCACCGCGCCGGACGGACCGCCCGGGCGGGTGAGCACGGCAGCGTCCTCACCCTGGTGCTTCCGCACCAGCGGCGGATGGTCGACAAGCTCATCGAGGCGGCAGGGGCCGAGGCGAGCGCCGTCCGGGCACACCCGGGCGACGCGGGTGTCCGCAGTCTCGGTGGGTCCGAGACGAGCGGTGTCCCGGTTCCCGACGAGGTGTGGCGCCCGATCGTCGAGGGCAGCCCCCGGCGAGGACCAGGTGGCCGTCGTCGCGCCCCCGCCAAGGCCGCGGACCGGCGTGGGGAGAGGCCCGCCCGCCGGCGATGAGCCACGGGCACAGCGACGCGGAGGCGCTCGGTCGGGTCCCGGTCGGGCGCCGAGCGCGCGCCGTGCTGCTGGGCCTGCTCGCGCTCGTCGCGATCGGCACCCTCGTCGGCCTCGTCGCCCTGTGGCCCTCCTCGTCGGCCGTCGCCGCGGTGGGCAAGGAGGTGCCCTTCGCCGCGCCCGGGGTGACCTTCCCCCACGCGCAGATCCGCTCGGTCCTGCCCCCGTGCCCGACCGGCAAGGACATCGACGTCTCGCCGTCCGCGGCCACGTGCGGACTCGTGACCGTCGTCGTCACCAGCGGTCCCACGGCGGGGCAGCAGGTCACCGCCCAGAACCTCGGCGGCGACGCCAAGGCGGGCCTGAGAGCGGGCGACAGCGTCCAGCTGATGCGGGTCCCCGGCCCCTCGGGCAGCGCGGACACCTACACCGTCTTCGGGGTCGACCGGGGCCGGTCGCTGGCCGTCCTCGCCCTGGTGTTCCTCGTCGTCGTCCTCCTCGTGGCCCGGCTGAGGGGCCTGCTGGCCCTCGTCGCCCTCGGGGTGGCCGGACTCGTGCTCGTCCGGTTCGTCCTCCCGGCCCTGCTGGTCGGCAGACCGGCGTGGGCGGTCGCGCTGGTCGGCTCGGCGGCGATCATGTTCGTCGTCCTCTACCTCGCGCACGGACCGTCGACGAGGACCAGCGCCGCCCTGGCCGGGACCCTCGTCGGGGTGGGCATCACCGCGGCGGTCGCGAGCCTCACCGTCGGGGCGACCCGGCTCAGCGGGATCGGTGACGACACTGCTGCCGTGCTCAGCTCCTACCTCGGCTCCCTCGACTTCCAGGGGCTGCTCACGAGCGCGATCATCATCGCCGGTCTCGGGGTCCTCAACGACGTGACGATCACCCAGGCCTCCGCGGTGTGGGAGCTGCGCGCCGCGGGGCCGGAGCTGTCGCGGCGCTCCCTGTTCAGCAGCGCCATGCGGATCGGGCGCGACCACATCGCCTCGACGATCTACACCATCGTCTTCGCGTACGCCGGTGCCGCGCTGTCCGTCCTGCTCCTGCTCTACATCTACGACCGGCCCGTCCTCGACATGCTCGGCACCGAGGACATCGCCGCCGAGGCGGTGCGGACCGCCTGCTCGGCCATCGGCCTCATCCTCGCCGTGCCGGCGACGACCGCCATCGCCGCCCTCACGGTGGCCGAGGCGCGGGTCCCCACCGATCCGCAGGCCCGGGAGGAGCCGGTGCTGCGCCGTCGCAGCGACCGGCATCGCCGGTCCCGGTGAGCCGCTGCGCCGTCGCAGCCCGGGACGGCAGAATGGACGGGGTGAGTGCCGACTACACCACCGGGCGCCTTCTCGTGGCGACCCCGCAGATCGAGGAGGGCGTCTTCCGGCGCAGCGTCGTGCTCATCCTCCACCACGACGAGGACGGGGCTCAGGGCGTCGTCCTCAACCGTCCCCTCGAGGCCGACGTCGAGGACGTCCTGCCCGGCTGGGAGGAGCACCTCAGCGCGCCGCAGGCCCTCTTCCAGGGCGGACCGGTCCAGCTCGACTCGGCGCTCGGCCTCGTGACCGTCCCGGGCGACGTCGCGGAGCCGGCCGGCGTGATGCGCCTCTTCGGGTCGGTCGGCCTGGTCAACCTCGACACCCCGCCGCTGCTCATCGCGCCCGAGATCGGCGGGATGCGGATCTTCGCCGGGTATGCCGGGTGGAGCCCGGGTCAGCTCGACACCGAGATCCGCACCGGCAGCTGGTACGTCGTCGACGCCGAGGTGCTTGACGCCTTCACCGACGAGCCCGCCGGGCTGTGGGAGCGGGTGCTGCGCCGCCAGAGCGGCCGGCTGTCGTGGGTGGCGCTCTATCCGGACGACCCCGCGATGAACTAGCGACCGGCGACGCACCCTGCGGGGTGGGGGCCGGGCCGCCCTGTCCGGCCGGTGCGAGAATGGCCGGATGAGCGAGCCGCCCGTCCCTCTCGACGACCCCCACGCCCCGTCGGCCCAGCCGCAACGGCAGACCGCAGTGCTGGAGCGCGAGGAGACCGTCCCCCAGCTGCAGGAGCCGGGTGACCACGAGCGGTTCTCGCACTACGTCCGCAAGGAGAAGATCCTCGAGAGCGCCCTGTCGGGCGAACCCGTCGTCGCCCTGTGCGGCAAGGTCTGGGTCCCCACCCGCGATCCCGACCGCTTCCCGGTCTGCCCGACCTGCAAGGAGATCTACGACGGGCTCCGGCCACCGGAGGACGGCGGCGAGTGAGCGGGGGGCCGCTCGGGGCGGCATCCGGCACGGGGGTGCCGGGCCTCTCACTCCGCTGACGGCCGCCGGACCGCCGCCTGGACCAGCGGCGAGGTGCGATGGTGCAGGTGGGTGACGAGGGAGATCGCCGTGTTGGCCCGGATGACGTGGGTGTCGTCGATGATCCGGTCGATGACCCTTCCGAGGTCGGCGTTGTCGCGCGCGACGATCCTGATGACGAGGTCCCCGATCCCGGTGATCGAGTGGATCTCGAGCACCTCCGGGATCGCCGAGAGGTGCGCGACGACCGCGCCGTGGCCCTGTCGTTGGCGGATCTCCAGGGTGCAGAACGCCGTGACGGGGTAGCCGAGCGCCGCGGGGTCGACCTCCGGGGCGAAGCTCCGGATCACGCCGCGCTCCTGCATCCGGTCCAGCCGCGCCTGCACGGTGCCCCGGGCCACCCCGAGCTCCCGCGAGGCGCCGAGGACCCCGATCTGCGGCCGCTCGGTGAACAGCGCGATGATGCGGGCGTCGAGAGGGTCGATTCCTGGCGTCGAGGGCATGTCACATTGTCCATCGGTCAGCGACTGATGGGCAACACTATGCGCAGGATGACCAGACCTGATGGTGAGGTTTGCATATCCGACGTGACGCAGCCCACAGTGACGCCATGACCGACACGACCCTCGACCTCACCACCGACGAGCGCGCCGCCGGGCTCGGGCTCGACCAGCTCAAGCAGCTCGTCGGCCTCGTCGAGTACGACGAGAGCACCGACCCGTTCCCCGTCACCGGGTGGGACGCCGTCAGCTTCGTCGTCGGCAACGCCACCCAGGCGGCGCACTACTTCCAGTCGGCCTGGGGCATGGAGCTCATCGCCTACCGCGGGCCTGAGCAGGGCCAGCGCGACCACAAGGCCTACGTCCTGCGCAGCGGCTCGATCCGCTTCGTCCTCAAGGGTGCCGTCTCCCCGGACAGCCCGCTCGTCGCCCATCACGGCGCGCACGGCGACGGCGTCGACGACATCGCCCTCGAGGTCCCCGACGTCGACCGCTGCATCGCGCAGGCGCGCAGGACCGGGGCCACGGTCCTCGTGGAGCCGCACGACGAGAGCGACGAGTTCGGGACCGTGCGGATCGCCGCGATCGGCACCTACGGGGAGACGCGGCATACCCTCGTGCAGCGGGTGGTCGGCGACAGCGCGTATGCCGGTCCGTACCTGCCCGGCTACGTCGCCGCATCCTCGTCCTACCGGCGCCGCGACGGCGCTCCCCGGCGGGTGTTCCAGGCGCTCGACCACGTCGTCGGGAACGTCGAGCTCGGCCGGATGGACGAGTGGGTCGGCTTCTACAACTCGGTGATGGGCTTCGTGAACATGGCCGAGTTCGTCGGTGACGACATCGCCACCGAGTACTCCGCGCTGATGTCCAAGGTCGTCGCGAACGGCAACCACCGGGTCAAGTTCCCGCTCAACGAGCCGGCTCCGGCCAAGAAGAAGAGCCAGATCGACGAGTACCTGGAGTTCTACGGCGGGCCGGGGGCCCAGCACCTCGCCCTCGCGACCAACGACATCATTGCCACGGTCGACGCCCTCGTCGCCGAGGGGGTCGAGTTCCTCGCCACCCCGGACGCCTACTACGAGGACCCCGAGCTGCGCGCCCGGATCGGTGAGGTGCGTGCCCCCATCGAGGAGCTGCAGCGCCGCGGCATCCTCGTCGACCGCGACGAGGACGGCTACCTCCTGCAGATCTTCACCCGCCCTCTGGGGGACCGGCCGACCGTGTTCTTCGAGCTCATCGAGCGGCACGGTTCGCTCGGCTTCGGCAAGGGCAACTTCAAGGCCCTCTTCGAGTCGATCGAGCGCGAGCAGGAGCGGCGCGGGAACCTCTGAGACCACCCGTCCAGGCCGGGCCACCCGGGCCTGGCCGCGCGGACGCGCCGGAGCCGCGGGCGCTCGTTCGCCGGGTCGGGGGCCGTGGGACAGTAGTCGGCATGGCTCAGCACTCGGGGTGGTACGACGACCCGTTCGACCCGGCCCTGCTCCGGTACTGGGACGGCGTCCTGTGGACCGACCGCACCACCCCCAAGGTCCTGCCGACGGCGCAGCCGCCGATGACCGGCCCGGGTGGCCCGGCCGCCGGCCAGGTCGCCGCCTCCGGCTCGCCGACCCAGGGGGCGACGCAGGCCGGCCCGCCCCCGGGCTACCTGCCCCCGGCGCCCTACGGCCAGCAGGGCGGCTACGGCGCCCAGGGCGGCTACGGCCAGCCCTACGGCCAGCAGGGTGGCTACGGACCGCAGGCGCCCTACGGGCAGCAGATGCCGCAGTGGCAGGGCGGGCCCTGGGCCCGCACCGGGCCTGTGGCCCCGGACGGCACCCCGCTCGCGGCCTGGTGGCAGCGGCTCCTCGCGCGGATCATCGACAGCATCGTCACCTCCACCCTGGCGGTCGTCCTCGCCTGGCCCTGGGTCTCCGACCTGTGGACCCAGTTCAAGGGCGTCATGACGTGGGTGACCGCGAACCCCGGAGCGAGCCAGAGCGCGATCGACGCGCGGGTGCAGGACTTCGCCCAGCAGGTCGCCGGCGAGGTCGTGCCGTGGGTGCTCATCGCCCTCGGGGTGCAGCTCGCCTACGAGGTCATCTTCCTCATCGTCGCCGGCGCCACCCCCGGCAAGTTCCTCCTCGGCATCCGGGTCCGCCCGATGGACCGCCCCGGACCGCCGAACCTCGTCGGCGCGCTGCGCCGGCAGGTCATCTGGGTCGCCATGACCGCCTTCGGCCTCGTCCCGTTCATCGGGGGGCTGGGCAGCATCGTGGTGCTCCTGGACTACCTCTGGCTGCTCTGGGACGGTCGGCGCCAGTGCCTCCACGACAAGGTCGCCGACACCGTCGTCGTCAAGAACGTCTGACCCCCGGGCTCCCACCGGCGGCGCCGAGCCCGGCGTATGCCGGTTCCCACCGGGTGGGTCCGCCGCCACGCCGGCGGGCGCGGACGAGCAGGGCGCCGAGGACGAGGGCGGCCGCGGCATACACCAGGGCCGGGACCGGGGGGACCGCGGCGGAGGCGTAGGCGACCGCGGCGGCCGCGGCGACGACGAGCCACGCCGGCCGGGTCGTGAGCGCCGCCAGGGCGATGAGAGGCAGGGCGTACCAGCCGTAGGTCGGGGTGAACGCGAGGAGGACAGTTCCCGAGAGCCACAGCCCCGCGCGGGACGGGCTCGGTGGGCGGCCGACCACGACGGCCACGGCCAGGGCGATGACGACCGCGACGGCGACGAGCTCGGCGGCGCTTCGGGGCAGCAGCAGGGCGAGGGAGGCTGCGCGGTTCGGACCGTCCTCCTCGGCGAGGTAGCCGGGGAGGTAGCCGACGACGAGCAGGCCGGCGGTGCGGGCATAGGGCAGGTACGCGAGCACCAGGGTCACGGCTGCCGCGGCCGGTGCGAGCAGCACCCGTCGGCCCAGCGCCCGCCACGGCATGAGGGCCGGGAGGAGGGCCAAGGGCGTCAGCTTGACGGCCGCGGCGAGGCCGAGCAGCGCGCCGGCACCGAGCCACGGAAGGACCCGGCGGGTGGTCCGCTGCCGCAGGGCGGCCTCGGCGAGGGCCAGGGCGCCGACGACGGCCGCGGTCGCGACGACGTCGACATGCGCGCCGTTGCCGGCCTCGGCGACGACCGTGGGGCACCAGGCCCACCACAGGGCCGTGGTGGGCGCCCGGCCGCGCCGGGCCAGCAGGTGGGCGAGCAGGCCCGCGACGGACGCCGCGGCGAGCGCGGCGCCCAGCTGGAGCCCGAGCGTGCCGGCGCGCCACGGCGTCACGGCGGCGACCCCGAGGAACCAGGCCTCGGCCAGCGGCGGGTAGATCGTGGGGACGTCCGGCCGGTTGATCCGGGTGCGGGGGTCGTTGCGGGCCCGGGCCAGCACCGCGGAGTGGCTGCTCGGCAGGGCCCTCGTGACGACGCCCGAGCGTTGCTGCGGGCCGAGGCCCGGGAAGAGGACTGGGTCGCGCAGCCGCGCGAGGCGGTCGTCGAGCGGGACGTAGCGGTAGGGGGAGATGCCGGCGAGCTGGACCCGCCCGTCCCAGACGTAGCGGTAGGCGTCGCTGCTCGAGCGCGGCGGTGCGGCCAGGCCGGGCAGCTGGACGAGGAACGCCAGGGCCGCGATGGTCAGCGCCGGCCGCCGCAGCCGTGGGGGAGGCCCGGAGGTGGCCCACCGGGCCACGAGCGCGAACGTCGCCCACCACCCGACGACGAGGACGCCGAGCCGGCCCCGGTGGGCGTCGAGGTCGCCGGCCGCGGCATACGCTCCGGCCAGGGCGAGGGTCACGGCAGTGCCGACGAGGACTCGTCGCATCGGTCCACTGTCCCCCACGGACGAGCCAGGAGAGGCGCTTCGGGCGCTTCAGGGCGGGTTCGTCAGCGTCCCGTAAGGCACGGCCCCCGGGTGCAGAAGCTCTGTGCCACAAGTGATCCGACGTCACCGTGCGGTAAGGGGCGAAGCGTTCCGCAGCTGCCACGGCATGCCTAGCGTCGGAGGCATGCGCCTGCCATCGACCGTCCCCGCCCCGACCCCCGAGGACTTCACCTCACCGGTCCACCACCGGGCGGTCGTCGTGCGGCTCGGCCTGTGGCTCGCCGTGACGTTCACCGTCTGCTTCGCCACCGGGCTGGTCAGCCACCTCCACCAGCACCCCGTCGGGTGGCTCCCGCTGCCCACCTCGCCGGCCTGGGGCTACCGGGTCACCCAGGGCGTCCACGTCGCCAGTGGCACGGCCAGCGTGCCGCTCCTGCTCGCGAAGCTGTATGCCGCCTACCCGCGCCTGTTCGAGCGGCCGGTGCTGGGCTCGCCGCTGCGGATGCTGGAGCGCGTCTCGGTCGCGGTCCTCGTCGCCTCGTCGATCCTCATGGTCACGAGCGGCGTCGCCAACGTCGCGCAGTGGTACGTCTTCGGGTTCGGCTTCACCCGGGTCCACTGGGCCTTCGCGTGGGTCACGGTCGGGGCGCTCGCCGTCCACGTGGCGGTCAAGCTGCCTGCCGTCCGGGAGGCCTTCGCCGAGGGCGACCGGACGGCGGTGGCGCAGGAGGGGCGCCGGGCGTTCGTCGTGGGGTCGCTCGCGGTCGCGGCCGGGGCGGTGTTGCTGACGGTCGGCTCGAGCGTGCGTCCGCTCGAGGGGGTCTCGCTGCTGCGCAGCCGACGGCCGAGCACGAGCCCGCTCGGGGTCCCGGTCAACCGGACGGCGGCGGCGGCCGGCATTCCCGACACGGTGGACCCCTCGGACGACGAGTCGTGGCTGCTCGTCCTGCGGGGCCCGCGCAGCGAGCTGACCCTCTCGGCTGCCCAGGTGCGGGAGCTGCCCGTCCGCACGGTGAACCTGCCCATCGCCTGCGTCGAGGGATGGAGCACCGGCGCGACGTGGGTCGGGGTACGCCTCGCCGACCTCCTCGAGATGGTCGGTGGCGTGGCCGGCGACGTCCGCGTCGTCTCCGCGGAGCGGCGCGGCACCTACCGCGAGAGCGTCCTGCCCCGGGAGTTCGCCGCCCACCCCGAGACCCTGCTGGCGATGTCGCTCAACGGCCGGCGCCTCACCCGCGACCACGGCTTCCCCCTGCGCCTCATCGCTCCCGACCGGCCCGGCGTGCTGCAGACGAAGTGGGTGCAGCGGCTCGAGGTGCTGCAGTGAACCGCGGCGCCCGGTGGGTCGCGGGGGCGCGGCCGCCGGATGGAGTGCCTGCTCGCCGACGGGGGCCGGTCGGTCGCGGCCGCTCGCTCGTCGGCCTCGCGGGGCTGGCGCTGCTCGCGACGGGGGCCTGGCTGGCCGTCACCGGGGTGTCGACGTCGGACCGCCTCAGGGTCCTCGTCTGGCTCGTCGGCGGTGTCGCGGTGCACGACGGGGTCGTCGCGCCGTCCGCCACGGTGCTCGGCAGGGTCGCGCGGCTCCACGTTCCGTCGGCGCTCCTGCCGACGCTGCGGGTCGCGGGGCTCGCCCTGCTGACCCTCGTCCTCCTCGCGGTGCCCCTGCTGGCGACCGGAGGGCTGCGTCGCTGAGAGTGACGGGCCGCCCTCACAGCCAACCGACAGCGGCCACATCGAGGTCCCGCACCCTGGGGGAGAACCATCGCAGCCATGTCGATGAGCCCGAGCTACGAGTCGATGACCGTCATGGACCTCATCAGGTCCCTCGCCGCGACCGAGGATGCGCTGCGGGTCTGTCCGAGCCGCCGACCCGACGGCACGCTGGACCCCCGACGCCGCGAGATCCTCCACGACCAGGCCGAGATCCGCTCCGGGCTGCGCCAGCGGCGGCGCGAGCTGGCCGCCAGGAGGGTGTCCGCCGTCGCGCCCCAGCCGCCGGTGCGCTGAGCCTCGGCGGGCCGGCTCAGGCCGCAGGTCGCAGCACGACGAAGGTCCGTCCGGCCGCCTGCCACTCCTCTAGCGGCAGCAGGCCCGCCGCCGCGGCATACCGGACGAGGGCCCGCGAGCCGACCCGTGCCCAGGGCACCGGCACCGAGCGCCGGCCGAGCGAGCCGTGCAGGACGACCTGGGTCCGCTCGTCCCGCGACCGGTCGGGGTCGGCCTCGACGACGGCGGACCCGTCGGGCGCGATGAGCTCGCGGCACCGGCGCAGCAGCGCCGCAGGGTCCGCTCCGATCCCGATGTTGCCGTCGGCGAGGAGCACGGTGTGCCATCGCCCCTCGGCCGGAAGCGGGTGGAAGACGTCGCGGACCAACGCGCTCGCACCGCGGGCCCTGGTCCGCCCGACCGAGGCCGGCGAGACGTCGATGCCGAGGGCCGGTATGCCGCGCGCGGCCAGCGCCTCGACGAAGCGCCCGGGCCCGCAGCCGATGTCGATGAGGGGTCCCGCACACCTGCTCACGACGAGCTCGTCCACGGCTGACAGGCTCAGCCACGACGCCACGTCGAGGGTGGCCGGTCCGGTACCGGCTCCGAGGCTGAGGGTGACCGGGCGCCCCTCGAGGGCCGACTCCCACAGCGCCATCGGGTCGCAGGGCGCGGCGACGATCCGGGCGTAGGTGCGGGCGAAGCGGGTCGAGGGGACCAGCCCGGCGACGACCCGCGCGTCCTCCGGCTCGTCGACGTCGCGCATCGTCGGCAGCAGATGGACGGTGAGCCCGCAGGCCAACAGCCGCGCGAGCTGGTCCGAGGCGGTGTGGTCGGTCGACATCGGGACATCGTCGAAGAGCCCGGGAAGATAGCGGCGCAGCCCGATCGACCAGTAGCCGCCGTCCTCGCAGGGGCCCAGCACCGCATCGGCACCGTGCCAGTCGGCCAGCAGGTCGGCGGGGGTGAGCTGTGGGGTGTCCATCCCGACGAGCAGGGTCGGCCGGTCCACAGCGGTGCCGAGGGCGTCGGCGAAGGCCGCGTCGAGGCGCTGCCCGAGCCCTTCGCCGCGCTGGGCGATCACCTCGGCCTCGGCATCGAGCCAGGGCGCGGGCGGGCCGTCCCAGGCGACCACCGTCCGCAGGCCGGTGCCCCGCGCCGCTGCCACGGTGTCCCGGATGGCCGCCGCGGCGAGACAGGCCGCCTCGTGCGGGCTGAACACGGGGGTCAGCCGCGTCTTCACCCGTCCTGGCCGGGGCGACTTGGCGATGACGATGACGCCGTCGAGCTCCGCCCGGGCGGGGTCGGGCGTCCCGAGGCATCGGCCGGCGCCGACGGGCGACCTCGACGCGGCCCGGCTCACGACGCCAGCACCCGGCTCATGTCGTGGACGGCTCTGGCCGCCCCGAGCCACGTACCCGTGACCTTCGAACGCCCTTCTCGCGCAAGGTAGTCCACCGGTACCGAGCTGATCCGCCAGCGCGCCTCAGCCGCCCGCAGCACCGTCTCGACGGGGTAGCCGGACCGTCGGTCCGCGATCCGCAGGGCCCGCAACGGCTCCGTGGGGGCCAGCCTCATCGGCCCGATGTCGGGCAGGGCCACCCCCGTGCGTCGCTCGACGCGGCGGGCGAGCACCCGGTTGGCCATCCGCAGCCGGACCGGCCAGGCGTCCGGGGTGACCGGGCGTCGGACTCCGACGACGAGCTCGGCCCCGCCGCGGTAGGCCGCGACGAGGTCGGCGAGGTTCACCGGGTCGAGGCTCGCGTCGGCGTCGAGGAAGGCGACGAGCGGCGCCTGCGCGGCGAGCAGCCCCGCGTGGCAGGCCGCACCGTACCCCCGCTGACGGGCGACCACGACGAGGGCGCCGTGGGAGCGGGCGACCTGGACCGAGCCGTCGGTACAGCCGTTGTCGACGACGATCGGACGGGCCCACGACGGCATCCGCGACAGCACCCAGGGCAAGGCGCGCTCCTCGTTGAGGGTGGGCAGGACGACGTCGACGTGGAGCATCCCCCGACGCTAGGGCCGGACCCGCCTGCCGGACCCGTGAGGCGCGATGACGAAACCCTTACGGGACAGGCCAACGCGAGCCGGGGGAGGCGTGGGCGCAGCCGGGCGGCATACTCTCGTCCAATGGTCGCCACCGTGCTGGTCGTCGAGGACGACCCGACCGTCTCGAGCGTGCTCTCGGCCTACCTGCGCCGAGCGGGCCTGCACTCGCTGCTGGCCACCGACGGCGTCTCCGCGCTCCAGCAGTGGCGTGAGCGGCGACCCGACGTCGTCATCCTCGACATCATGCTGCCGCTCATGTCGGGTCTGGAGGTGCTGCGCCGCCGCCGGGCCGAGGACGACCGTGCCGCTGTCATCGTGCTCAGCGCCCGAGGCGAGGAGGACGACCGCCTCCTCGGCCTCGAGCTCGGCGCCGACGACTACATGGTCAAGCCGTTCAGCCCGCGGGAGGCCGTCGGCCGGGTCGAGGCCCTGCTGCGGCGGGGCGAGCGGCTGGGTGCCGTCGCCCTGCTGCCGCGGGTCATCGAGGCCAGTGGCGTGCGGGTCGACGTCGGCGCCCACACCGTCGAGGTGGAGGGGCGTCCGGCGGTGCTGACGGCCCGCGAGTTCGACCTCCTCGCCTACCTCGTCGCCCATGCCGGCGAGACCTTCACCAAGGAGCAGCTCATGCGACGGGTGTGGGGGTGGGACTTCGGCGACACCTCGACGGTGACGGTCCACGTGCGCCGGCTGCGCGAGAAGATCGAGGACGACCCCTCCGACCCGGTGCGCCTCGTCACGTCCCGTGGCGCCGGCTACCGCTTCGGGGAGCGGGCCGACGACGGTGCGCGGGAGCCCGCTCCCGGACCGCCCGCCGGGGACGCGGACGGGGGCCTGTCGTGAGCGACATGCAGCAGATCGTCCTCGTCACGACCCTCGTCACTCTCGTCGCCGGCCTCGTGGGCGGGGGAGTGCTGGTCGTCCTCCGTGGCCGGTCGACGGCCCTGCTCGTCGCGGTGGCCGCGCTCGTCCCCGTGGTCGGCGTGAGCCTCGCTGTCGTGGTCAACGTGCGGCGGATGTTCATCTCCGCCCACGACTCGACCGTCGTCCTCGTCGCCGTCGCCAGCGCGGGTGTCGTGGCCGTGCTGCTCGCGGTCGTCCTGGGCCGCGGGGTGGCGGCCGGTGCGGTCGCCCTCGCCGACTCCCTGCGCGCGCTCGGCGACGACAGCGCCGAGCGCCCGGTACCCACCTCGACGGTGCCGACACCGCCGGCCGAGCTCGTGGCGCTCGGTCGCGAGCTGGAGTCGACGCGGGTCCGCCTGGCCGAGTCGCAGGCCCGTGAACGGGCCCTCGAGAGCTCCCGGCGCGAGCTCGTCGCCTTTATGTCGCACGACCTGCGCACCCCTCTCGCCGGGCTGCGAGCCCTGGCCGAGGGGCTCGAGGACGAGGTCATCGAGCCCGGGCCCGCCCTGGCCCGGATCCTCCAGACCGTCGACCGGCTCGACACCCTCGTCGGTGACCTCTTCGACCTCTCGCGGGTGAGCGTCGCCGCGGTCGCTCCGGTCGCCCCGCCCGTGCTCGTCAGCCTCGTCGAGGTCGCCCACGACGTCGTCGCCGAGCTCCAGGCGCACGCGGCCCGGCGCAGCATCGGTCTCGACCTGAGCGCCCCCGCGGACGGGGACCGGCTGGCCGTCCTCGGCAACGGCGACGAGCTGACCCGGGCGCTCGCCAACCTCGTCGGCAACGCGGTGCGGCATACGCCGCCGGGGGGCCGGGTCGTCGTGGCGGCTGACCGGGCGGCCGACGGGCGGACGACGGTGTCGGTGCGCGACGGGTGCGGCGGCATCGCCGAGGGCGACCTCGTGAGGGTGTTCGAGGTGGGCTGGCGCGCCGACCCCGAACGTGGCGGCGCCGACGCGGGCGCCGGCCTCGGCCTGGCCATCGCCAAGGGCATCGTGGAGTCGCACGCCGGCTCGATCTCGGTGACGAACGTCCCGGGCGGCTGCCGCTTCGAGGTGGCGCTGCCCGAGCCGGCCCAGGCCCGGGCCAGGTCCTGAGCGCGCCGTCTCACGCAGGGCCGAGCGCGGCCACGCCCTCCCGCAGCCCCACCCGCGCGGCCCAGCCGAGGGCCTCGCGGGCCCGCCCGCTCGAGGCGGTGATGTGCCGGACGTCGCCGAGCCGGTACTGGCCCGTGACGACCGGTGCGGGGCCGCCGGCCGCGCGCGCCAGCTCGGTCGCGAGGTCGCCGACCGTGTGGACGACACCCGATCCGACGTTGTATGCCGCGTGCCCGCCGGGCGTCCCATGGAGCGCCGCGACGAAGGCCCGGGCGACATCGTCGACGTGGACGAAGTCCCGTCGCTGGCCACCGTCCTCGAACACCCGGGGGGCCTCGCCGCGCTCGAGGGCGGAGCGGAAGATGGCGGCCACGCCGGCATACGGCGTCGAGCGGGGCATCCCGGGGCCGTAGACGTTGTGCAGGCGCAGCGACACGGCCGCCGAGCCGGTCTCGCGGGCCCACACCGCGGCCAGGTGCTCCTGGTGCACCTTCGTCGCGGCATAGGTGTTGCGGGGGTCCATCGGGGCGTCCTCGCCGACGAGGGCGGACACGAGGTCGGCCCCGCACCGCGGACACGCCGGCTCGAACCTGCCTGCGGCGAGGCGCTGCTCGTCGCGAGGAGGTGCTGCGCTCTCGCCGTGCTCGGGGCAGCGGTAGCGGCCCTCGCCGTAGACGACCATCGAGCTGGCCTGGACGAGCCGCCGCACCCCGGCATGGGCGGCGGCCCGCAGGACGACGGCGGTGCCGAAGTCGTTGGTCGAGACGTAGTCGTCGACGTCGTCGAGGTCGACCCCGAGACCCACCTTGGCCGCGAGGTGGACCACCGCATCGGCGCCCGCGAACGACAGGCTGGTCGCGGCCAGGTCGCGGACGTCCGCGACGACGAGGGGTATGCCGCTCTCGGAGAGCCGCCGGCGCGCGGACACGCCGCCGTCACGGTGGACGTCGGGGCGCAGGGTGTCGACGACGCCCACGTCCACGCCGGCGTCTCGCAGCGCGGCCACGACCGCCGTCCCGACGAACCCGGCCCCTCCGGTGACGACGACCCGCATACGGCCACGGTGTCAGACAGGCGGAGGGCGTGGGCCCGCGCCGGCCTTGCGGGACCCTTACGTCCGAAGGCAGCCCGGTGCGGGGCTCCGCTAGCATCGGGCGGATGAGCGACCCCACGGCATACCTGCTGCTCCCGGGCACCGCACGGGGGGCGCTCACCTTCTACGGCGAGGTCTTCGGGTGCGGGGTGCGGTTGCACACCCTGGCGGAGTTCGGCCGGACCGACGGCCCGGCCGACGCCGTCGCCCACGGCTACCTCGTCGACGGGCCCGTCTCCCTCTTCGCCGCGGACGTCGCCGGCGAGGAGCCCCCCTTCCGCGCTCAGGGCCTCCTGCTGGCCCTGTTGGGAACGGCTCCCGCCGCGACGCTGCGCGCGTGGTTCGCCGCGCTGGCCGAGGGGGGACGGGTCGTCGAGGAGCTGCAGGACAGGGCGTGGGGGGCCGCCGACGGCCAGGTGGTCGACCGCTACGGCGTGCACTGGCTCATCGGCTACGAGGCGGTCGACGAGGCAGGCGACGGGGCCTGAGGCCACCGCGGGGTGGGTCAGCGACGCCCCGAGCTGAAGGCCGCCGCGCTGTGCCGGGCTCCGGCCGACGTGGCCTTCTGCCCGCCACCCGCGCCCCGCGCGGGCCGGTTCCGTCGGGGCGACGCCCCGGTCGATGCGGCTTGGGGTGCCGTCACCTTGGCTCTGCCGCCTCGTGAGCCGGAGCCCCGTGAGCCGGAACCTCGTGAGCCGGAGCCCCGTCCGGCCGAGGACCCGCGGGTCCTCGGCGTGGCCGGCTCCTCGATCGGGTCTGACACGACTCGCTCACCGGGAGCCAGCTCGAGCAGGACGGGGTGCTGGGCACCCTTGATGCGGGTCGTCGTGGGCGCGATGCCGGCCGCCTTCGTGAGCCCGCGGACGTCGTGGACCTGGTCGGGGGTGGCCAGGGTGATGACGACGCCGGAGTTGCCCGCCCGGGCCGTGCGGCCGGAGCGGTGCAGGTAGGCCTTGTGCTCGGCCGGCGGGTCGGCGTGGACGACGAGGTCCACGTTGTCCACATGGATCCCTCGCGCCGCGATGTCCGTGGCGACGAGCGTCGACGCCCGGCCGGTGTGGAACGCGTCGAGGTTGCGGGCGCGGGCGTTCTGGGCGAGGTTCCCGTGGAGCTCGACGGCCGGCACCCCGCTGCGGTTGAGCTGGCGGGTGAGCGCCTTGGCGCCGTGCTTGGTCCGGGTGAAGACCACCGTCCGGCCAGGGGCACTCGTCAGGTCGACGAGGATCGCGAGCCGGTGCTCACGCTCGATGTGGAACACGTGGTGGGCCATGGTGCCCTCGTCCGCGGCCCCCATCGCGTCGACCTGGTGGGTGACCGGGTCGGTGAGGTACTGGCGCACGAGCTGGTCGACGGCCCGGTCGAGGGTGGCCGAGAAGAAGAGCCGCTGGCTCCGCCGCGGGGTCTGGGCCAGCAGGCGGCGCATGGCGGGGAGGAACCCCAGGTCGGACATGTGGTCGGCCTCGTCCAGCACGGTCACCTCGACATCGCCGAGACGGCAGTGGCCCTGGGCGATGAGGTCCTCGAGCCGGCCGGGGGTCGCCACGACGACGTCGACGCCACGGCGCAGCGCGGTCGTCTGGGGGTGCTGGCTGACACCACCGAAGACGGTCTGGGTGCGCAGGCCCGCGGCCCGGGCCAGGGGGACCAGCGCCTCGTGGATCTGGCTCACCAGCTCGCGGGTCGGGGCCAGGATGAGTGCCCGAGGGGCGGTGGGGCGCGCCGTCGTCCCGTGGGCGAGCCGGGTGACGACGGGCAGCAGGAACGCATAGGTCTTGCCGGAGCCCGTGCGCCCGCGGCCGAGGACGTCGCGCGAGGCGAGGGAGTCCGGGAGGGTGGCCGCCTGGATGGGTGTGGGCCGGTGGATGCCCAGGCCGACAAGGGTGTCGGACAGGTAGGCAGGCACGCCGAGGCGTGAGAAGGAGGACACGAAGAAGTCGCCATCTGTGAGGGTGTCTCGCCGACGGCCGGCTGCCGAGGGTCTCGGTCGGCCACACACGGAGCAACTGTCACGGCTACGACGTGCGGAGCAGCTCGCGGCGAGAGTCAACGACCTGCCCGACCATGGTACCCGACGCCGGACACCGACCCGTTCCGCGGTCGGTCCGGCAGAGGTGTGACGCGACCGTGGTACCCCTCGGCGCGCGCAGGGCGCATACTGGCAGCAATGGCAACCGCATCCGGGAGCCGGCGCCCGCACCTCGCCAGCAGTCCCTTCCGTCCGATCCCGGCGGCGGTGGTCGAGGAGTATGCCGTCGACGACCGGGTGACCCACGACTCGTACGGGCTGGGTCGGGTCGTCGGCGTCGACCTCGGGTGGGTGACCGTCGACTTCCACGACCGCACCATCCGCATCCCCACGCCCTTCCACAAGATGTCGAAGCTCTAGCCGCACCGGACGGGCCCGGAGGACCAGGCACCGGCGCGTCGGAACCGGCGACGGGCGGCATACGGGGGACTCCGGCTCGCGGTCGCAGCGGCACCGAAGCGGGGCGCCGAACCGCGCGTCGAGCCGGGCGCCGACCGGAGTCCGGCGCTGTGAAGGTGCTCACGGCGACCCCTGCGCCGACGAGCAGCCGCCCGGTCCTATAGTGCGTCGTGCGTCCGGGCCCACCGAGCGCGTCCCCCGCACTCACCGCCGGTGCGACCTCACGGCCGCGCGGCGCGCCCGAGCCACCGAGGCAGCAGGAATGGTCACCGTCATCGCCCACGCCGGCGCGCGCAGCCTGGCGCCCGAGAACACCCTCGCCGCCGCCCGCAAGGCCTACGAGCTCGGGGCCGACTACTGGGAGACCGACACGGCGATCACCGCCGACGGTCACGTGGTCCTCATGCACGACGACGCGATGATGCGCACGACCGACGTGGCCGAGAAGTTCCCCCAGCGTGTGCCCGCGCCCTTCTCCACCTACACCCTCGCCGAGATCCGCACCCTCGACGCGGGGTCGTGGTTCGAGCGGGACGACCCGTTCGGGCAGGTCGCCGCAGGGGCGGTGACCCAGGCCGAGCTGGCGTCGTACCGCACCGAGAAGGTCCCCACCCTGCGTGAGGCCCTCGAGCTCACCCTCGAGCTCGACTGGCGGATGAACCTCGAGCTCAAGGCCCAGCCGAAGCCGAACGACACCGTCGACGTCGTGAGCGCCGTCCTGCCCGTCATCGACGAGGTGGGCATCGGGCCGGACCATCTCGTGTTCTCGTCGGCGAGGTTCGACTGGCTCAAGGCCCTCTCGGCCCGCCGGCCGGAGTTCGAGGTGCAGGCCATCCTGGGGCTCTTCCCCGAGGACCCGGTCGACTTCTCCGACCCCTTCTTCACGACGTTCAACCCCCGGATCACCCGGGTCTCGCTCGACGAGCTGCGCGAGGTCCTGGCCCGCGGCATCAAGGTCAACCCCTACACGCCCAACGAGCCCGAGGAGATCGCCGAGCTGGTCGCCCTGGGCATCACCGGCATCATCACCGACTTTCCCCAACGCGGAGGACGAGCATGACCTCACCCACGACAACTGCGGCCCACCGGATCCTCATCGTCAACTGCTATCCCGAGGCGAGCCGCGAGAACTTCGACCGCTCCGACGTCGGGCACCCGCACGACCTGTTCCGGGAGTTCCTGGCGCGGGAGGCGCCCAACGCGACGACCGAGATCGTCTACGTCGCGGATCCCGGCTTCGCGCTGCCGCCAGACACCACGCTCGACGACTTCGACGCGGTCATCTGGACCGGGTCGGACCTCACCGTCTACCACACCGACGACCCACGAGTGGCGCCGCAGCTGGCCTTCGCCCAGGAGCTGCTCGACGCGGGGAAGCCCTGCTGGGGCAGCTGCTGGGGCATCCAGCTCGCCTCGCAGGTGTCCGGGGGCGAGGTCGCGGCGAACCCCCGTGGCCGCGAGTGGGGGATCGCCCGGAACATCACCCTGACGGAGGCGGCCGCGACCGCGCCGATGCACGAGGGCAAGCCGGCGACGTTCGACGCGTTCATCATGCATCTCGACGAGGTGACCCGCCTTCCGGACGGGACGCCGCTGCTGGCGACCAACGAGCACAGCCCCGTCCAGGCCGCCGTCATCGGCAGCTTCTGGGCGACCCAGTACCACCCCGAGTACAACCTGCACGAGATGGGCCGGCTCATCGCCGCCCGGGCCAAGGCACTCGTTGCCGAGGGCTTCTTCCCCGACGAGGCCGCGGTCGCGGACTACGCCACCGCGATGAAGGCGCTGGCCGCCAACCCGGACTCCGCCGACCTGCGGGCCCGGCTCGGTGTCGGCGACGACCTCATCGACCCCGAGATCCGCCAGGTGGAGCTGCGGAACTGGCTGCGGTTCGTCGACGCCCAGGCCCGGTAGCCGGCGGACCGGCGAGCCCGCCGGCGTCCTTCACCCCGGAAGGTGGCGGTTCACCCCGCAAAGGTTCCAGGGCGAACCGCCACGTTCCCTGTTCCGGCGGGAAAGTGCGTGTCGGCGGGGGCGGGCACCCGTCGCCGGGGTGGACGACGTAGGCTTGGGGCAGGTCCCGTGCCGACGGGGCCTTCGGGCCGGGGGGCCGGGGCTTGGTCCCTGGCGCCGGCTCCCATCGGTCTCGGTATGCCGTGTTCCCGGCGCCGCGGCCACGTCGGGTCTGCCGGTCCTCACGGCGCCGACCCGGCTTCGTGCTGTGTTCGACCCAGGAGAGGGAACCGCTTGGCACACCGTGCGTCACATCGTGCCGGAGCGCCGCGCCCTGCGCAGCGCGACCGTCGTCGTCCCCAGGGGCGGGACGACGAGGGCATCATCCCGGTCCTCGCCAAGACAGTCCGGCAGGTCGAGACAGCCGCCCAGCGCGGCAAGATCGGTCCGGGCACCCGCACGGCATACCAGGTGGTAGCCCTCCTCGTTCGCGAGGAACGGGCCCGGGTCAAGGCGGACACCGCGCTGCGCGAGGCCGAGCGCACCCTCCTCCTGACCCGCCTCGACGGCATCGCCACCATCCTCGCCAAGACCGCGGCGCGCGACACCTCGCTGCTCCGGCTGCTGGCCGACGACGCGGTCGTCTCCGCGGCCGCCGTCGACCTCAAGAACGAGCTGCTCCGGGCGGGTGGGCGCGAGCCGGTGCCCGAGCCCGAGCCGGAGCCCCCTGCGGAGACGGCCCCCACGGCGCGCCGGGTGGTCCCGCAGACGGTGATCGCCCGCCAGCTCGCCAACCCCTTCCTCGCGCCCGACTACTCAGCGGTGCCGGCGGCCCGGCCCCGGACGAACCGGCTCGGCGACTGGGAGCTGCTCGACCCCCTGTTCCGCGCGTTCGAGCAGGGCGGCGACGCGACGTGTATGCCGCTGCCCGAGCCGACCGACGTCGTCCACGGCATCCGCGACCTCGAGCTGATGCACCACCAGGCGCAGGTCGTGGCCGCCGCCGCGGCCGGCCACCGGACGTTCCTCCTCGCCGACGAGCCGGGTCTGGGCAAGACGGCCCAGGCCTTGCTCGCCGCCGACGTGGCCGACGCCTTCCCGCTCCTCGTCGTCGTCCCGAACGTCGTCAAGGCCAACTGGGCGCACGAGGCGGAGCTGTGGACGCCGCGCCGCAAGGCGACGGTCATCCACGGGGACGGCGAGACGATCGACGGTTTCGCCGACATCGTCATCGTCAACTACGAGCTGCTGGACCGGCACGTCGGCTGGCTGGGCAGCCACGGCTTCCGCGGAATGGTCGTCGACGAGGCGCACTTCATCAAGAACAAGTCCTCGCAACGCTCGCAGCACGTCCTGGAGCTCTCGCGACGCATCCGGTCGCGCAGCGGCAACCCGCTGCTCATGGCGCTCACCGGCACGCCGCTCATCAACGACATCGAGGACTTCCGAGCCATCTGGCAGTTCCTGGGCTGGATCGACGACAAGAAGCCCCTGCACGCCCTCAAGGCCGCGCTCGAGGAGACCGGTCTGACGCCCGCGGACCCCGGCTTCTATGCCGCCGCCCGGGCCAGCGTCATCGCCCTGGGGATCGTCCGCCGCCGCAAGGTCGACGTCGCCGCCGACATCCCGGCCCGCCGGGTCGCGGACCTGCCGATCGAGCTCGACGACGACGCGGGCCGGTCGATCCGGGCCGCGGAGCAGGAGCTGGCCCGGCGGCTCGTCAGGCGTTACGAGGCGGCCCTGGCCGCCCGGCCGGCGGACACGGTCGTCGACGGCATCGACCACGACCTCGTCCGACGCGTCGCCGCCTCCGAGCGCGAGGGCACCGGGTCGGACAAGACCGGCGAGAACGTCTTCACCGTGATGCGCAAGATCGGCCAGGCCAAGGCCGCGCTCGCCGCGGACTATGCCGCGCAGCTGGCGCGCAGCGTCGGCAAGGTCGTCTTCTTCGCCAAGCACATCGACGTCATGGACACCGCCGAGCAGGTATTCGCGAAGCGGGGCCTGGGCTACGCCTCGATCCGCGGCGACCAGACCCCGACCTCGCGACGGCAGAACATCGAGGCCTTCCTCACCGACCCCGACATCGCCGTCGTCGTGTGCTCCCTCACGGCCGCAGGGGTGGGCCTGAACCTCCAGGTCGCCTCCAACGTCGTCCTGGCCGAGCTGTCGTGGACCTCGGCCGAGCAGGCCCAGGCCATCGACAGGGTCCACCGGATCGGCCAGACCGAGCCGGTCACGGCGTGGCGGATCATCGCCGCGCAGACCCTCGACCCACGGCTCGCCCAGCTCATCGACGACAAGGCCGGGCTCGCAGCGCGGGCCCTGGACGGCTCGGATGCCGAGGTGGGCTCCTCGGCCGACGTGCAGCTCGAGGCGCTCGTCTCGTTGCTCACCGACGCACTCACCGGCGCCGCGGCCGGCGCAGGGGAGCCGTCCGCGACCTGGTGACGGCGCTCCTTCGTGGGGTCCGGCCCTCGTCCAGGTGGCGGTAATCGGACGTCGTCGGCCCCCCTGTTCCGCCGCCTACGAAGGTTAGGCTTGCCTGCGCTGGGCCTCGGCCGTCCGGCGGAGGTTCCAAGCCTCTACAGAGGGGAAGAAGCCATGAACCGAGGTGTGCGACAGGGAGGATCGCGGCTCAAGGACTTGGTGATGCGCCGCAGGGTGGTCGGGGTCCTGGCCGTGTCGGCGGGACTGGTGCTGTCGGCCGGACCGGCCATGGCCGCCGGGTCCTCGGGCCAGCAGGACGCGGCGCGGCCGATGGCCTACAAGTGCATGGGCGGCGAGATCCCCTCGGGCGCGTACAGCAGCATCACGGTCGCCGGGCCGTGCAGCGTCGGAGCCGACGCGATGATCCGGGTGACCGGCAGCGTGACCGTCAGGCCCGGGGCCGTCCTCGACGCGCAGACCGCCCCGTCGACGATCACCGTCCGCGGGAACGTCACCGCGGCACCGGGCTCGTTGCTCGGCCTGGGCTGCCAGTCGCCCGCCTACACCGGGAACTCCGGACATGAGTGCGCCGTCGAGCCGGACGGTCACTCGGTCATCACGGTCTATGGCAGCATCACAGCCATCCAGGCGAACACCGTTCTCCTGAACGGCATCACGGTCAAGCACAACGTCACGCTGACCGGGGGTGGCGGCGACATCCCGTGGTCGATCAAGAACAACATGATCGGCGGCAGCCTCTCGGTGCGGGGACAGACGACCTCCTGGCTCGGGGTCCTCTTCAACTCCATCGGCAAGGACGCCACGCTGACCCAGATCGTCGTGGTCGACGTGGACCCCGGCGCGCCGGGCGTCTACGTCGTGCGCAACACCGTCGGGCGCGACCTGACGTGTCGGAAGCTCTCCCCGGGGGTGTCCGGGGGGTTCGTCCCCGGTGAGGTGAACGTCGTCGGCCGGCACGCCACCGGCCAGTGCGCGTCCCTGGTCTGAGACCGGGTCCGGCATCCCGTGCGTCTGCCGCTCGCGCGTCCCAGCGGGTGGCAGACGCACGGGAACGACGCGGGGGTGCCCGGCTCCTCGCACGAGGCGGTGCGGCCGGTCTGAGACCATGGCCCCGTGGTGGCCCACCTGTCCGACCCGGACACCCTGACCCTCCATGCGGTGCGGCTGCTGGGGTTCGCGGAGCTGCGGCGGGTCGCGAACCGCTTCGCGCAGGATGTCGAGCAGACCCACGAGAGGCTGCTCGACGTCGAGGCCCTCGGCTGGGTCGACCGCTCGGCCTTCGCCGGTGAGGAAGGGTGGTCCCTGACCGCCCGGGGCCGTGCAGAGGGCGAGCGGCGGCTGGCCGCCGAGCTGGACGTCACCGGGGCCCGTGGGGTCGTCTCCGGGGTCCACGACCGGTTCCTGCCCCTCAACGCGCGCTTCCAGGATGCGGTGACGCGCTGGCAGGTCCGGCGGGCGCCCGGGGGGACCTTCACCGACAACGACCACACCGACCACCGGTGGGACGACCGGGTCCTGGAGGACCTGCGATCGGTCGGCCGACGGCTGGGCCCGCTCGAGGCCGAGCTCACCGAGGTGCTCGCGCGGTTCGCCGGCTACGCGCATCGCTACGACGCCGCCCTGGAGCATGCCCTGGCGGGTGGCGGAGCGCGGTGGGTCGACGCAATCGGGCTCGACTCGTGTCATGTGGTGTGGATGCAGCTCCACGAGGACCTGCTGGCCACTCTCGGCCTGGAGCGCGGCAGCGAGGGGTAGCCCCCCGAAGCGGCTCTCACGGGCGCCGGAGGAAGCGCAGGTAGAACGCGCCGAAGACGAGCACGATCCCCACGTTGGCGACAAGCCGGGGCACGAGGTGGTGGCGGAAGAAGAGCAGGTCGACCCCGACGACGAGCGCGACCATGACGAGGCCGTAGAGGATGTGGCCGACGGGCCTGGACATGGCCACCTCCCTGCGACGCGAACCTGCGGTGCTTCGGGCAATCATCGCCGCGAGATCTGTGGGAAGGGCGTGCCGCACCTGTGGGAAGGGGGCGCTGGGGGCGGACCTGCCGGCAGGGGCTGCCCGGGTCCGTGTGCCACGATCGGGTCATGACCGACCCAGGGCCGCACGAGTCCCGGCACGACGTACGGGGGGCCGCGTGGGTCCTCGTCGCGTGCGTCGCCTTCGGCGCCGCGATGGAGGCCGTCAAGAGCGAGACCGGCTTCGGCTACGCCTTCCGCTCCGACGTCGGCAACTGGAGCGCCCTCTGGCTGGTGCTGCCGCTGGTGATGGGCTACCAGTTCCGCCGGCCGCTGCCAGGGGCGCTGGGCGGCGTGGCGGCCACGATGAGCGCCCTCGTCGGCTTCTATGTCGTGAATGCCGTCATCTTCCCCCAGCCGGGAGGGCTCGCCGACACCGTCACGACGTTCACGCACATCATGGCGCGCTGGGCGCTCTTCGGCCTCGTCTCCGGACCGGTCTTCGGGGCTGCGGGGACGCGCCTGCGTTCGGTGAGCGGCCTGGCCCTGGTCTCCGGGGTCGTCATGGTCCTCGAACCGCTCGTCCTCGACCTGTGGAGCGGGCGGAGGCTGCCCCTTCCGGAGCCGCTCGCGATCTCGTGGTGGTTCGAGTGGCGCAGCGCGGCTACCGTCGAGGTGCTGCTCGGCGCGCTGCTCGTCGTACTCGCCACTCGACGCCGGGTGGCGCGACGGGGGGCCCGTTAGCGGGTGACGCTGCGCCGCGACCTCGCCCCACGCCCACCGACCGCGAGAGTTGACCGGCGGCTGGCCGGCGGACCGGACCCGGTCCCGAGGAGCGCGGGTCAGGCCGTGTAGAGGCAGAACGGGTGGCTGGCCGGGTCGAGGAGCACCCGGACGTTCTCCTGGGGCTGATGGTCCGCCAGGGTGGCGCCGAGCTCGATCGCGCGCACCGTCTCGGCCTCCAGGTCGGTCACCTCGAAGTCGAGGTGCAGCATCATCTGCTGCTGCCCGGGCCGCCCCGGCCAGGTGGGCCGCACGTAGTCCGGGTTCCGCTGGATGTTGAGGTAGGTCACGCCCTCACCGGGGTCCAGCGAGGCGTCCTCGTCATCGAGACGGTGGATTGTCCAGCCGCGCAGCTCGGCGTAGAAGCGGGCCAGCGCAGGCACGTCCTCGGCGTCGAGGACGACGCCCCACCAGTCGTGCCGCTCCCACCGGTCGGGGCGCTGCTGCGGCTCGCCCGTCGCCATGGGGCGACTCTACGTCAGGGCGTCCAGGGCGGACCGGCTCGGTACGGTGCAGCCATGAGCGGACGAACCTCGGTTGCCGTCGCCGCACTGGTGCGGGACGGCCTCGTCCTCATGGTGCATCGCAGTCCGAGCCGCGCGGCATACCCGGACTGCTGGGACCTCGTCGGGGGTCATGTCGAGGCGGACGAGTCCCCCCGCCGAGCGGTGGAGAGGGAGTGCCTCGAGGAGCTCGGCGTCCACGTCCACGACCCGCAGCCGGTCCCGATGAGGATCGGCGACCCGACCCTCGACCTGCAGGCGTTCGTCGTGACGCAGTGGGACGGCGAGCCGGTCAACGCCGCACCCGAGGAGCACGACGACCTGCGCTGGTACCGCCCCCGGGAGCTCGCGAACCTCGCCCTGGCGCACCCGGTGGCCCGGGCGAGCATCATCCGGGCGGTCCGGCTCGCGACCCGACCCGGACCGCGCTCGTAGCGGACGCGGGACGCCGGCGCGGACGGACGCGCCGCACGACCGGTCGGGATTACCGCCGATCCACCGTCTGGCCGACGAGGTAGACCAGTGCGCCCAGGGCGATGGACAGAGCGATGACCGCCGTGCCGACGAGGCCGCCGGGGTGGGCGAAGCAGCGGGGGTCGGCCATGCCCGGCGGGAAGGTCGTCCCCTCGGCACAGGCCACCTCGGTCCGCGACACCAGCATGACCAGGCCGACGACCACGCCGACGGCCGCAGCCAGGACGCCGACCCAGACCAGGGGAGCCCGGCGCTGACCCGTGGCGTCGACGCCCGCGCCGGGAACGTCGCGTCCCTCATGCTCCGCCATGGCCAGATGCTAGGGCAGATGAGGTCGCGGTGCTCCGCGGAAGGCTGGCGCCTCCCCACGCGCCAGAGGATCGTGGCATCCGTGCCTCGCCCCGGGCTACGGGGCCGGGCGTCGACGGGTGGTCAGGGTGACCGGGCGGGAGGACGGACGGATGAGGCGTGGTCGTGGGCGACGGGGGGCGCCGGCCCTGCTGGCCGTCGTGCTCGTCGCCGGCTGCACGGTGTCGGTGGGCACCTCGGCGAGCACCTCGTCGGGGCCCTCTGCCTCGGGGACCGCCTCCCGGCAGGGGCTCACGGGTCAGCACGTCCGCGTCCTCGGTGTCTGGAGCGGCCCGGAGTACGACAGCTTCGCGACGGTCACGGCGGCCTGGAAGACGGCGACCGGCGCGACCGTGGACTGGGAGGGTACCCAGGACCCCGCCGCGTCCCTCGATACCGCGATCGGGGCCGGTGACCCCCCGGACATCGCCGTGCTGCCCACGGTCGGCCTGATGGACACGCTCGCCGCGCACGGCGACCTCGTGCGGCTCGACTCGTTCATGGACATGGGTCAGGTCGCCACGGACTACGCCCCGGCGTGGACCGACCTCGGCAGCCATGACGGCGTCCTCTACGGCCTGTTCGTCAAGGTGTCGGACAAGGCGACCGTGTGGTACGACCCCGAGGCCTTCGCGGCGGCGCACTACGAGGTCCCCACGACGTGGGCCGAGCTGATCGACCTGGCGAACCGGATGGTCAAGGACGGTCGCGCACCCTTCTCGGTCGTGGCCCCGATGAGCCCGGCCAGTGGGTGGGCGCTGACCGACTGGGTCTCCCAGCTCGTGCTGAGCACCTGCGGCCCCGACCTCTACGACTCCTGGGTCGCCGGCACGACCCCCTGGACCAGCGCGTGTGTCACGCGGGCGTTCGACCTGTTCGAGACGATCCTGCGCACGCCCGGGTACGTTCTCGGCGGCGCCCAGGGGGTCCTCACGACGACCGACGCCAACGGCGTCCTCCCCGTCTACGCGAGCCCGCCGACGGCATACATGTACTATCTCGCCTCGTTCGCCCAGGCGTTCATCTCCGCCGCGTACCCGACGCTGCCGGCCGGCCGGGGCTACGGCTTCTTCCCGTTCCCGACCGTGGACCCGAGGTATGCCGGGTCCGTCACCGTGGGCGCGGACGTGGTCGTCATGACCAAGGACACCCCGGCGGCGCGGTCGCTCATGACGTACCTCGCCGGTGAGAAGGCGCAGGAGACCTGGGTCAGGCTGGGCGGGTTCACGTCCGTCAACCGGAACGTCCCGCCGGACAGCTACCCGGACCCGGTCGCCCAGGAGGTGGCGCGTCACCTGACCACCGCGACGGTCGTCCGGTTCGGCGCCGGCGACGCCATGCCGGCGGCGCTCCAACGGGCCTGGTGGGCGGCCATGGTCGACCTCGTCGACCACCCGACCAGGCTCCGCTCGATCCTGACCTCCCTGACGCGCACGGCTCAGGGCGCCGGCTGACCGGGGCGTGGGTCAGCGGGCACGTGGTCCCCTCGGTCAGGTGCCGGGCAGGCTGCCGGCCCACACGCCGAGGTCGGCGTAGTGAGCGGTCCCACCCGCGGGGACATGGCCGATGTACCAGCCGGCCGTGCCTGCGGCGAGGTAGTCGGAGGGAACGGTGGTCGTGCGTGCGTGGACCGCGTCGTCCCAGGCCGGCTCCGCCTCCCTGTCGGGGAGCCATACCTTGAAGGTGAGCTGGTCGCCGCTCGCCCTGGCGCAGACCCTCCAGGGGAACGGCAGGTAGTCGCCGTTGGCGGTGACCACAGCGCTGAGGTCGTACTGGCCGATGGGGGTGAAGGGCTGGGCCAGGCTGGTGTCCCAGGTGTGGACGTTGAAGGTCCACTGCACTCCGTAGATGACGTTCTTGGTCACGGTGAGGGCCCGAACGCGCCCGCCCTGGTCGAGGACGCGCAGGGCGATGCCCTCCTGGACGTAGCCGCTCGACTGGTCCTGCCAGGTGGCGCAGGCCTGTTGCTCCGTCGTCGCGGTTTCGGTCGCGGGCCAGAACACCTTCCGCAGGTTGCTCAGCTCGTGGTTGCTCGTGGGCGCCGACAGGGTCACCACCCCGTCGGCGATGTCGATGCCGGAGACGTCGGCCCCGTCGGCGGTCAGCACGCGGGTGGCCAGAGCCATCTGGGTCCGGGCCGACGCGGTGGCGGGGCGGGCGTAGTTGGGCCGCGCGTCGTGGGCGAAGAGCGCCTAGGAGTAGTCGGTGTCGCCGGTCAGGCGGGTGTCGGTGAAGGAGGTGGTACCCGCAGCGGTGTCCGCGACGTAGCTGCCGTCGGCCGGGCCGCTCGGAGGGGTCCTGCCTGGGGCGCGCCGGATCAGCACGCCGCCGAAGTCGGCGCTGGCGGGGTTGGTCCAGGTGAGGGTCACGGTCGTGGTCGTCGACCTGGCGACGGTGACGGCCCCCACCGGGGCGGGCGCCGTGGTGTCGACGAGGTAGAAGCCGGCGATGTCGGCGATCAGGGCGGTGGTGCCGGTGGAGGTGGAGGTCAGGGCGATCTTGCCGTTGGCGGCGACCGGGGCGATGACGAGGTTGGCGACGGTGGTGCCGGGGCGGTAGTTGAGGTTGGAGGTGGCTGGTCGGGGTGCGCCGTCGGCATACGCGGTGACGTAGCCGGAGCGGGTCGAGCCGGTGGCGGTCAGGGTCAGTGCGACGGCGCTGACTCCGCTGGCGGGGACCCTGCCTTGGCCTTCGACCTGCAGGTGGATGGTGCCGCCGGGTGTGACCGGTGCCTTGGTGGCGCCGAGGCCGGCGCGGGTGTCCAGGAGCCGGGCCGGCGGCAGCGGCTCGAAACCCCCCGAGGAGGTGTCCGTCGGCGACGCCGACGCGACGGGGCTCGCTGTGAGGAGGCCGCCGAGCATCATGACCAGGGCGAGGCCGATGGTCGACCAGGTCGGGCGTACGGCCACACCGCGCGCCTGAGCCGGCACCATCCCCGGGCCGGGCGACGCTCTCACGGCGCCAGCATGCCAGCCCGCGCGGGTCCCAGCGAGCGCAGGCCTCGACGGAGGTGGGCGCGTTCGGCCCCGCGGAGCCCACACCTGGCGTGCAGGTGGGTGTGCCAGCCTTCGGTCTCGTGCACGCCGTTGCGCTCGTGCTGGCCATCGGGTGGGCCGCGTTCTGGACCTACTGGCTGGTGGCGGCATTCTCCATGAAGAGGGGGAGGGTCCCCTGGGGGACTGAGCTGCGGATCCGCGTGCTGCTCGTGGTCGTCGTGATCCTGCTGAGCCGGCTCGGGGTGTTCAGAGGTCATCCGCTGCGGATGGGTCCATGGCTCGCCGCCCCGGGTCTCGTCCTCTTCGTCGCAGGTCTGGGGTTCGCGATCTGGGCGCGGGTCCACATCGGACGCAACTGGGGGAGCCCGATGACTCGGAAGGACGACCCCGAGCTGGTGACGAGCGGCCCGTACCGTCTGGTCCGCCATCCGATCTACTCAGGGATCCTCGTGGCGGGGGTCGGAACCGCGTTGGTGGTGGGCTGGGTGTGGCTCGTCGCGGTCGCCCTGGCCGGGGTGTACTTCGGATACAGCGCCACCGTCGAGGAGAGATGGCTCAACGAACGGTTCCCCGACGACTACCCCCCGTACCGCCGCTCGACCAAGATGCTCATCCCGTTCGTCCTGTAGGCCGACGGGCCGGATGCGGCGCGGCAGCCGCCGGGGCGTTGCCGAACCCTCCCGGCGCCGCTGCCGTCCCTCCCACGAACGGTCGACTGACAGCGCTGCCAGGACCCCGGTACGGTGGCCGCGACGGTGAGCTGAAGGTGCTGACAGGGTGATTCGGAGAGGCCGGGGGGTGAACGCTTCGCCTGCTGCGGCCCGGCTCAGGGGTGGAGCGTGGCTCGGCTGGGGTGGCCTGGCCCTGTGCGCCCTGCTCGGGGCGGCGAGCTCCGGCGTGAGCGGCGTGCTGGTCCTGTCGGGCCTGTTCGTGCTCGTGGTCTCAGCGGTGGCCTTGGTGCGGGGGCGGGTGCTCTGGGCGCGACTGCGAGGCAGGGCGGCCGGGGGCGCGGCCTTGGTGACGAGCCTGGTGCTGATGGGCATCGGCGGGGCGTTCGCCCCACCCGGCGGCGCCACACCGGCGGCCGCCCCCTCGAGCCCGACCCAGCCGTCGCGCTCTCTCACGACCGGTTCCGGCACCGCGACGACCACCGCGGGACCGATGTCCTCGGCCACGACACAGCCGTCCGCGACGGCTGCGTCCCCGTCGAGCAGCGCCGCGGCGCAGGGGACCGCCCTCGCCGCGCTGCGTGGGCTGCCGGTGAAGGGTCGCGCCCCGAAGACCGGGTACAGCCGCGAGCAGTTCGGGCAGGCCTGGGCCGATGTGGACCGCAACGGCTGCGACACCCGCAACGACATCCTCCGTCGGGACCTCACCAGCTACGTCCTCAAGGTGGGCACCAACGGATGCCTCGTGCTGAGCGGAACCCTGAAGGACCCCTACACCGGCCGGACGATCGGCTTCGTGCGCGGCGCGGCGACCTCCGAGGCGGTCCAGATCGACCACGTCGTGGCCCTCTCGGATGCCTGGCAGAAGGGCGCGCAGCAGCTCAGCCTCACCACCCGAACCGCGTTGGCCAACGACCCCCTGAACCTGCTCGCCGTCGACGGGCCGACCAACGACGCCAAGGGCGACGGCGACGCGGCCACCTGGCTCCCGCCGAGCAAGAGCTACCGGTGCGCCTACGTCGCCCGCCAGGTCGCCGTCAAGGCCCGGTACCACCTGTGGGTCACCACGGCGGAGAGAGACGCGATCGCCCGCATCCTCACCGGATGCCCCGGCCAGCGGCTCCCGACGGCCGCGGCCATCCCGCTCGGCGGCGGACGCACCCAGGCCGCAGCCGGGGTCGCGACGACTCCCGACCCGACGGCGAGGTCGGCGTCACTGACCTGCCGAGCGACCATGTCGAACACTGCCCCGTCGCAGTACTCCACAACCGATGTCATCGTCACCACCACCGCCGGGGCCCATGTGTCGGCGACCGCTCGCTACAAGACGACCACCACGACGAATGCCGGCATCGCCGGCCCCGGTGGGACGGCACAGATCGCCTTCCGCGTCAGCCGAGCCACGATCGGGCGAGCCGTGCCGGTCGACGTCACTGTGTCATCCGGCGGCCGAACCGGTAGCTGCTCCACCTCCTTCACCCCCCGGTAGACGGTCCACGAACCTCGGCCCGCCGGGCTCAGCCCGGCCACCGCTTCGCCCCGGCCGCCGCTTCGGCCCGGCTGCACCGGGGCTGTTGCGGCCGGACGGGGTTGTTGCCCCGTCCGGCGGCAACAACCCCGTCCCGAGGGTGGGCACGAGGACTGACTACCTCGCCGGGCGAACCGAGCCGGTGACCTCACCGAGCCCGATCCGGGAACCCCCGGCGCCGGGGGCCCAGGCGCGCAGCGTGACCGTGTCGCCGTCCTCGAGGAAGGCGCGGGTCGACCCGTCCGCGAGCGTCACGGGTTCGGCGCCGCTCCAGGTGAGCTCCAGGAAGCAGCCTCGCGTCCCCTTGGCCGCCCCGGAGACGGTGCCGGAGCCGAAGAGGTCCCCGTCGCGCAGGGTGGCGCCGTTGCTGGTCAGGTGGGCGAGCATCTGGGTCGGCGACCAGTACATGTCACGGAACTGCGGCCGGGACACGACCGTGCCGTTCCACTCGACCTCGTAGTGCAGGTCCAGCCCGTATGCCGTCCCGGCCCCGTCGGCGGTCGCCGCGCCCCGCAGATGGGGCAACGGAGCCGGGTCCTGGCCGGGCAACGGGACCCGCGCGGCCGCGAGCGCCGCCATCGGGGTGACCCAGGCCGACACCGACGTCGCGAACGACTTCCCGAGGAACGGCCCGAGCGGGACGTACTCCCAGGCCTGGATGTCGCGAGCGCTCCAGTCGTTGAGCAGGACGACGCCGAAGAGGTGCTCGTCGGCCTCGGCCACCGAGACCGGCTCGCCGAGCGAGGTGGCGCCGCCGACGACGAAGCCGAGCTCGGCCTCGATGTCGAGCCGCGTACTGGGTCCGAACGTCGGGGCCGCGGCATCCGGGGCCTTGCGCTGTCCGCTGGGGCGGATGATGTCCGTCCCCGACACCACGACCGTGCCCGAGCGGCCGTGGTAGCCGATGGGCAGGTGCTTCCAGTTCGGGGTCAGGGGCTCGGCGTCGGGCCGGAAGATCCGCCCGACGTTCGTCGCATGGTGCTCGCTGGCATAGAAGTCGACGTAGTCGGCCACCTCGAGGGGCAGGTGCAGGGTGACGTCGTCGACCGGGACGAGATGCGGTGAGACGCCGGCGCGGTGCACCTCGTCGGTGAGGATCTCGGTCAGCCACTCCCGGGCGGTCCGCCAGGCGGGGCGGCCCAGGGCGAGGAAGGCGTTGAGCGACCCGGTCGCCCACGCCTGGGCCAGGTGCGGCCCGTCGCCGGGGTCGCCCCCCAGCGCCGCGACCGCCGAGGCGTCGAGCACCCGGTCACCGATCCGCACCCCGACCCGGGGCTCGGTGCCAGGCGTCGAGAACACCCCGTAGGGCAGGTGCGCGATCCCGAACGGGTGGTCGTCGGGAACCTCGGTCCAGCCGGTCATGCTCCCACCTCCACGAGGCCGAGGCCGGCGAGCTCGCCGACCGGGTCGGTGACGTCGCAGCACCCGTATGCCGTGAAGAAGGCTCGCACGACCGCCGCGTCGGCCGCGCTCATCCGGACGACGTAGGGGACGAGCTCGTCGGGGTCGCGCTCCTCCAGGACGGGCACCAGCTCGGCGGCGTCGGCACCGTTGAGCGCCAACCGGGTGGCGACGACGACGTTGAGCACCCCGTGCTGCGGGTCGGGCGCCCCGGAGTCGCCGGGATGCTCGCCCCGGACGGCGTGGTGCAGACCGCCGGTCAGCTTGAAGCCCAGGTCGTGGTCCACCGCAGCCCTGATGAAGCCGGCGAGCTCGCCGGCGTCGGGCCACGGCCACTGCGGCGTCGCCCCGGTCCGGAACTTCGCCTGCACCGGCACGCTGTCGGAGGCCACGGCCGCGATGTCGGCGACCGCCCCGACGAGCGCCTCGCCGCGCGGCACCTCGAGGGACAGCGGGAGCCCGCCGACGTCGAGACCCCGCCAGGAGGGTGTCCACCCGACCTCGACACCGACGACGTCGATGGCCGCCGTGGCACCCAGGACCGCAAGGGCCTCGGTGACGACCTGCGGGTCGGTTCCCGGGCGGGCGATGACACCGACCGCCAGCGGGGCAACGGGTGTGGGGACCGCCAGCGCTGGTCGAGCCGGGGCGGTCTCGACGAGCGTCACCAGCTCGCGCGCCGCCGCGGCGGGGACGAGCAGCGGGCCGACGAGCGCGGCATACCCGCTGCCGCGGTGGCGCCGATGGGCGGCCACCGCGGGCCCGAGCGCGACCTGCGCCGGCGGGAACACGGCGGCGTCGTCGATGAGCCGGGCGAAGAGGGTCGGCTCGGCGAGGGTGCCGGTCGCGGTCGAGGTGGTCGGGGCCATCCCCGCAGGCTAGCCCGCGTCGTCGGGCACGCCCAGCGGTCGGCCGTCGGCGGCTGCGCCCATCGGGCGGGCCCACGAGCGGCGGTTACAGTGGCCGGATGCGGCCCCGCACGACGGCGCCGCCGGCACCGACGAACTCCGAGCACCGACCACAGCGAGGTGGAGACGTGGCGCACTACCAGTCCAGGGGCAGCATCCCGCCGAAGCGGCACACCCAGCACCGCCGACCGGCACGCGGTCGCAGCCAGGGCGAGCTGTACTACGAGGAGCTCATGGGCGAGGAGGGCTTCACCTCCGACTCCTCGCTCCTCTACCACCGCACCATCCCCTCGGCGCTCACCGAGGTCCGGGAGTGGAGCGTGGGTGACCTGGCGACGACCCCGAACCACCCGCTCGCCCCGCGACACCTTCGCCTTCACGACCTCTTCGCCTCGCGTGAGGTCTCCCGCGCCGACGTCGTCACCGGACGCCGCCTCGTCCTCGGCAACGGCGACGTCCGGATCTCGTATGCCGTGGCCGGCGCCCCGAGCCCCTGGTACCGCAACGGCATCGGCGACGAGTGCGTCTACGTCGAGGGGGGCCGGGCCCGGGTCGAGACCGTCTTCGGGGCCTTCGAGGTCGGCCGCGGCGACTACGTCGTCATCCCGCGCGCCACGACCCACCGGTGGCTCCCGCGCCGCTCGACGAAGGACCCGCTGCGCGCCTACTGCATCGAGGCCAACAGCCACATCACGGCGCCCAAGCGCTACCTGTCGCGGTTCGGCCAGTTCCTCGAGCACAGCCCCTACTGCGAGCGCGACCTGCGCACCCCCGACGGCCCGCTGCTCGCCGAGGACGTCGGCGCCCGGCCCGGAGAGGAGACCGAGGTCTACATCAAGCACCGGGGCAGCGGCCCGGCCTCCTCGGGCGGCATCCTCGGGTCGGTGCACGTCGTGCCGTCCCACCCGCTCGACGTCGTCGGATGGGACGGCTGTCTCTATCCGTACGTCCTCAACATCGACGACTTCGAGCCGATCACCGGCCGGGTCCACCAGCCGCCGCCGGTCCACCAGGTCTTCGAGGGCTGGAACTTCGTCGTGTGCAACTTCGTCCCGCGCAAGGTCGACTACCACCCGCTGTCGATCCCGGTGCCCTACTACCACTCCAACGTCGACTCCGACGAGGTGATGTTCTACGTCGGCGGCGACTACGGGGCGCGCAAGGGCTCGGGCATCGGGCTCGGGTCGATCTCGCTCCACCCCGGCGGGCACTCCCACGGACCTCAGCCTGGGGCGTCCGAGGCCTCGATCGGGGTGCACTTCTTCGACGAGACGGCCGTCATGGTCGACACCTTCCGCCCGCTCGAGCTCGGCGAGGCCGGTCGTGCCGTCGACGACGGGGTCTACCACCTGTCCTGGGTCCGCGGGTCCCGATGACCTCGCGCCGGCTCAGCCCAGGCGTTCGCGCAGCCGGGCGATCCCGCCGCGGATGAGGTCGCCGTAGCCGCCCTCGGGCAGGTGCTCGAGGGCCGCCTCGGCGTGGTCGAGGTGCAGCCGCGCCTCCTCGTAGCGGCCGAGGCGGTCGAAGTCCGCGGCGATGTTGAGGTGGAGCGAGGGGTAGAAGCCGCGGACCGCGAGGGTGTGGTGGTAGGCCTTGGCCCGCTCGTCGGTCAGCTCGTCCGCGGCGGCGAGCGCCTGCAGGTCCCAGCCGAGCTCGGCGGCGGTGTCGTCCTGGACGTCGGCCATGTAGTGGGCCAGGCTGACCCGGTGCAAGGGGTCGCCGTCGGGACCGATCCGGTCCCAGATCCTGGCGAACTCCGCTCGAGCCAGCTCCCGTTCGCCGCCGGTGGCCAGCTGCTGGGCCCGGGCGATGTCGGCCATCACCGCGTCGTGGGCCGGGGGCTCGGCGGCCGAGTCCGGGCCGGCTGTCGCGTCCTGCTCGTCCATGGCTCGCATCATCGCAGACCTGGGCCCGCAGAGCGCGGGGTCAGCTGACCTCGACGCCGGCATGGCGCATCGTGGTGACCGCCGCCGTCGTCGTCTCCGCAGCCACCCCTGCCGTCAGGTCGAGGAGGACCCGGGTCTCGAAGCCGGCCCGGACCCCGTCGACGGCCGTCGCCAGGACGCAGTAGTCCGTCGCGAGGCCGGCGACGTCGACGGCCCCGATCCCGCGTCCGCGCAACCAGTCGGCCAGGCCGACAGTGGCGTCGTCGAGACCGGTGAACCCCTCGAAGCCGCTGTATGCCGCGCTGCGGTGCCCCTTGCGGAACACGGCGTCGAGGCGGGGCAGCGCCGGCGCCAGGGCGGGGTGGAACTCCTCGCCGCCGCCGCCGACCCGGCAGTGGACCGGCCAGCTCTGCGTGAAGTCCGGCGCCTTCCCCGCCGCGGCCCAGTGCTCGCCGGGGTCCTCGTGCCAGTCGGCGGTGGCGACCACCGCGGCATACCCGCCGACGTCACCGGTCACGAGCTCGGCGATCCGCCGCGCGACGTCGGCGCCCCCGGCCACGGGGAGCGAGCCGCCCTCGCAGAAGTCGTTCTGGACGTCGACGATGACCAGCGCCCGCCTCACCCTCTCCATGCGGACCACGCTAGCGCCCGGAGCGGAGGTCCGAGCTCGGGTCAGCCGAGCGGGCGCTGCAGCGACTCGAGCTCCTCGGTCAGCCGGCGGCGCCACACCCAGCCGCGCACCATCGCCTCGGCGTGGTCGTTGCCGACGGCGACGTGGACCAGCCACGCCGCATCGAGGTCGGACTCGCGCACCGGACGGTTCTCCCAGGTCACCCGCCGCTCGGCGAGGAGGTCGAACATCGCGTCCGACAGGCGCGGGGCGATGACGACCACGGTCGCGCCGGCCCAGGACAGTGCCTGGGCCCGGCGCGCCGCGACCGGCCCACCGCCGACGACAAGGACGTGCCGGCCCGGCCGGGGCAGGCCGAGCAGCTTGGTCATCCCGACGGTCGAGCGACCCCGCTGTGACTCGGTCATGGCACGTCCCTCCTCCTCGCGTCGTGGCGTTGCGGCCAGCCTCGCCGACGGGGGTTTCCGGCGGGGGCGGCGCAGGTTACGCCCGCGTTACCGGTTCGCGGAACGGCGGAGCCGGGCCCGGTGGGGTACCGGGGTGGCCGGCAGGCGGGTAGTTCGAGCATCGAACTATCCGGGCTAGAGTGGGGGTATGCCGCACGTCGACGCCGTCCGGGCCACCGTCCGGCTCGCTCGCCTCCTCGAGCGTGCCGGGGGAGACCTCAGCCTCTCGCACTACCGCATCCTGTCCGCGGTGGCCGAGGGCGATGCCCGCGCCTCGCGGCTGGCCACCCGCCTCGCGCTCGGCAAGCCCGCCATCAGCGCGAGCGTCGACGCCCTCTGCCGGCGCGGCCTGCTGCTCCGGGAGCCGGTCGAGGGCGACCAGCGCGCCGTGGCACTGCAGCTCACCGAGGCGGGAAGGGACGCGCTGCTCGGGGCCGAGGAGGCCATGACCGCCGCGCTGGGGGCCGTCCTCGAGCGGACCCGTGACCCGGAGCAGACGGCCGCCGCCCTGTCCCGGCTGGGCGCCGGGCTCGACCGGCTCGCCAGCGACCGGCTCGCCACCGAACGGCTCGTCGCCGACCGGCTCGCCGCCGACCGGCGCGGCCCCCACGGTCCCGCGCGGTCCGACCCCGCCGCCTCGTCACCGGTGGCCCCGTGACCGCACCGACCCCGCTCCCGCCCCCGACCTCCCGTCCGGAGGCCGTCGCAACGGCCGCCGGACGAGGTCCCGGCGGAACGAGCCGAGGGGGCACCGAGGGCCGGGACGGGCGGGGCTGGGTGCGCCGGCTGGCCGGCTACGTCCTCGCGCACCGGCGCCCGGTCACCATCGCGGCCGGCGGCGCGGTGCTCGGCAGCCTCTCGCAGGCGCTCGTGCCGCTCGTCGCGCGGCACATCGTCGACGACGTCATCGGGCACCAGGGGGTCCCGGTCTGGCCCTGGCTGCTCGTCCTCGTCGCGGCCGCCCTCCTCGCCTTCGCCCTCGCCTACCTGCGCCGCTACTACGGCGGCCAGGTCGGGCTGGCGGTCCAGTACGACCTGCGCAACGCGATGCACGACCACCTCCAGGTCCTCGACCTCGGGACCTTGTCCCGTATGCCGACCGGGCAGCTCGTCGCGCGCGCGAACTCCGACTCCACCCTGGTCCAGGGGCTGCTGAACTTCCTGCCGCTCATGGCCGGGAACGTCCTGCTCATGGTCATGTCCCTGGCGATCATGCTCACGCTCGCGCCGGTGCTCGCCCTCGTGGGGCTCGTCGTCCTCCCGACCCTCGTCGTCCTGTCCTACCGGATGCGCAAGCGGGTCTTCCCCGCCACGTGGGACGCCCAGCAGCGAGAGGGCGACATCGCCCAGATCGTCGACGAGGACGTCAGCGGGGTCCGCGTCGTCAAGGCCTTCGGCCAGGAGCGGCGCGAGCTCGCCCGGATGGTCGAAGCGGCCGTGGCCCTCTTCGGCTCCCGGATGAGGGCGGTCCGCATCCAGGCGCGGTACCAGCCGGTCCTCCAGGCCGTCCCCTCGCTCGCCCAGGTCGCCGTGCTCGCCCTCGGCGGCTGGATGGCGATGCGGCACTCGATCACCATCGGGACCTTCCTCGCCTTCAGCACCTACATCGCCCAGTTCGTCGCCCCCGCCCGCCAGCTCGCCGGCGTCCTCACCATCGGCCAGCAGGCCCGGGCCGGGGCCGAGCGGATCTTCCAGCTCCTCGACCTGGCGCCGGCTATCGCCGACCGGCCGGGTGCCCCCGACCTGCCGCCCGTCGAGGGCGAGATCGTCCTCGAGGGTGTCGCGTTCGGCTACGACGGCGGCGAGGATCCGGTTCTGCGCGACCTCGACCTGCGCATCGGGGCCGGGGAACGGGTGGCGCTCGTGGGCACCAGCGGCAGCGGCAAGTCGACGGTGACGGCCCTGGTGTCGCGCTTCTACGACCCGCAGGCGGGGGTGGTCCGCCTCGACGGCCACGACGTCCGCGACGTCACGCTGGCCTCGCTGCGCCGCCAGGTCGCCGTCGCCTTCGAGGAGAGCTTCCTCTTCTCCGACACGGTCCGTGCCAACATCGCCTACGGCCGCCCCGACGCCACCGACGAGCAGATCCGGTATGCCGCCCGGGCCGCTGCCGCGGAGGAGTTCATCGCCGAGCTGCCGCAGGGCTACGACACCCCGATCGGCGAGCGCGGCCTCACCCTCTCCGGCGGTCAGCGGCAGCGCGTCGCCCTCGCCCGGGCTATCCTCGCCGACCCACGCATCCTCGTCCTCGACGACGCGACGAGCGCCGTCGACGCCCGCACCGAGGAGCGGATCCATGCCGCCCTGCGCGAGGTCCTGCCCGGCCGGACGACCGTGCTCGTCGCCCACCGCGTCTCCACCCTCCACCTCGCCGACCGGGTCGTCGTCCTCGACGAGGGTCGGGTCGTCGACGAGGGGACGCACGCCGAGCTCGTCGAGCGCAACGCGGCATACCGGGCCCTGCTCTCCGGCCTGGAACAGGGGCTCGACGACGAGATCGGGGACCGCATCGAGACCCTGGCCGCCCTGCACGCCGGAGCGGGCGGCATCTCCGACGAGGCGTGGACCGCCGTGCGCGGGCAGCGCCGTCGGGCTGGAGCGGGCGGTGCGGCCGCGGCCGGGGCGCCCAGCCTCGGGGCGGGGCTCGGACGCAGCTCCGGCGGCGGATGGGCGATGAGCCTGGTGCCCACTCCCGAGCTGCTCGCCCGGGTCGAGGCGCTCGGGCCGATCCGCGACGCCCCGGTCGTCGACGTCGAGGCCGACTCGGCCGCGGTGCCCGACTTCGCGCTGCGCACGGTGCTCCGCGAGTTCCGGCGGCCGCTGCTCGCCGGGCTCATCCTCGTCGTGCTCGACGCCCTGGCCGGCCTCGCAGGTCCGGTGCTGGTCAAGACCGGCATCGACAGCGGTGTCGTCGTCGGAGCCGGCACCGTCCTCGCGGCCGCCTCGATCGCCCTGCTCGCGATCACCCTCGGTGACCTCGCCGTCGAGATCGGCGAGACCTTCGTGACCGGCCGGACCGCCGAGCGGGTGATGTTCTCGCTGCGGATCCGGATCTGGGCCCAGCTCCAGAGGCTCTCGCTCGACTACTACGAGCGGGAGATGGGCGGCCGGATCATGACCCGGATGACGACCGACGTCGACCAGTTCGAGTCGCTCATCGAGAACGGCCTGCTGTCGGCGCTCGTCTCCTTCGTCACCTTCGTCGGGGTCGGGGTCGCCCTCCTCGTCGTCGACCTCGAGCTCGGCCTCGCGACGCTGACGGTCGCCGTCCCGCTCACCGTCGCCACGGTCGTCTTCCGCCGCCGGGCGGCCGTGCTCTACGACCGGGCCCGCGAGCGGATCGCCGTCGTCAACGCCGACTTCCAGGAGAGCCTGTCCGGCATACGCGAGTCCCAGGCGTTCGTGCACGAGGCCGCCACCCGGGCCCGGTTCCACGGTCTGGGCCGGCGCTACCTCGAGACGAGGGTCGCGGCCCAGCAGCTCGTGGCGACGTACTTCCCGTTCGTGCAGTTCCTGTCGGCGGTGGCCGACATCATCGTGCTGGGGCTCGGTGCCCACCTCATCGAGACCGGGTCGCTCAGCCCGGGGGCGCTCATCGCGTTCATCCTCTACATCGACATGTTCTTCTCCCCGATCCAGCAGCTCTCGCAGGTGTTCGACTCGTGGCAGCAGACCCGGGTCTCGGTCGGCCGGATCGCCCAGCTCATGTCGCTGCACACGATGACGCCCGAGCCGGACGATCCCGTCGACCCGGGCCGGCTGGCCGGCCGGCTCGAGTTCGACGCGGTCCGGTTCGCCTACCCCGTGCCGTCGCCGCAGCCGGGGGAGGGACGTCGTGGGCCCCGCGACGCCCGGCTGCCCGCCGTCGTGAGCGCCGTCCCGGCGCCACCGGAGGCCCTGCGCGGTGTGGGGTTCGTGGTCCGGCCGGGCGAGACGGTCGCCATCGTCGGTGAGACCGGAGCCGGGAAGTCGACGGCCATGAAGCTCATCGCCCGCCTCTACGACCCCGGCTCGGGGCGGGTCCTCGTCGACGACCACGACCTGCGCGCCCTGGGGTCGGCGGCCTTCCGCGGCCAGCTCGGCTACGTCCCTCAGGAGTCGTTCCTCTTCACCGGGACGGTCCGCGACAACATCGCTTACGGTCGCCCGGAGGCGTCCGACGAGGAGGTCGAGGCGGCGGCCCACGCCGTCGGCGCCCACGACCTCGTCGCCGGTCTGCCCGGCGGGTACCTCCACGAGCTCACCGAGCGCGGGGCCTCCCTGTCGGCGGGGCAGCGCCAGCTGCTGGCCCTGGCCCGGGCCCAGCTCGTCGACCCGGCCCTGCTGCTCCTCGACGAGGCGACGGCCAACCTCGACCTGGTCACCGAGGCGAGGGTCGGCGCGGCGATGCGCCGGGTCTCGACGTCGCGGACCACGGTCGTCATCGCCCACCGGCTCCAGACCGCGCGCACCGCCGACCGGATCATCGTCCTCGACCACGGGCAGGTCGTCGAGGAGGGGACGCACGAGGAGCTCCTTGCGGCCGACGGGACGTACGCCGCCATGTGGCTCGCCTTCGAGCTCGTCGGTCAGTCGACGAACACGGTCGGGATGGCGGGCTCGCCGCGCGAGAGCTGATGACCCTGCGGGGGAAGCTCGGCGACGGCGCGCTCGTGGCGGGCCCTCGCCGCCGCCAGGGTGACCTCCGCGGCGCCGACGGTCTCCCCGCCCCGGACGAGCTCGACGAGGAGGGGGCGGTCGCCCTCCTCCGCCGGCGGCGGCCCCCCGATCCCGACGACCTCGGCGCGCGCGACGCCGTCGGCTCCGCGCCGCCGGAGCGCGTCCTTGCGGCCCGCGACGCTGCCCTTGTCCTGGCTCGTCTTGGCCACGCCCTCGAGCCGACCGCTCGACCCCTCACGTGCGACGAGCTTGTAGACGAACCCGGCGGTCGGCGCCCCCGAGCCCGTCACGAGGGCCGTCCCCACGCCGTAGCCGTCGACGGGTGCGGCGGCCAGGGCGGCGATGGCGTGCTCGTCGAGGTCGGAGGTGACGAGGATCCGCGTCGTCGTGGCGCCGAGCCGGTCGAGCTGGTCCCGCACCTCGCGCGCCTGGGCGAGCAGGTCGCCGCTGTCGAGCCGGACCGCACCCAGCCCGGTACCGGCGACCTCGACGGCCGTGGCGACGGCCCGCGGGACGTCGTAGGTGTCGACGAGCAGGGTCGTACCGGCCCCGAGCGCGGCGACCTGCGCCGCGAAGGCCGAGCGCTCGTCGTCGTGGAGGAGCGTGAAGGCGTGGGCCGCCGTCCCCGCCGTGGGTACCCCCCACCGGCGCCCGGCCTCGAGGTTGCTCGTCGAGGCGAACCCGGCGATGTAGGCCGCCCGGGCGGCCGCCACGGCCGCCTCCTCGTGGGTCCGGCGGCCACCCATCTCGATGCACGGGCGCCCGGCCGCGGCCGACGTCATCCGTGAGGCGGCGCTCGCCACCGCGCTGTCGTGGTTGAGCACGGACAGGACGAGCGTCTCGAGGACCACGGCCTGGGCGAACTCGGCCTCGACGACGAGCACCGGCGACCCGGGGAAGTAGGTGTCGCCCTCGGCATACCCCCAGACGTCGCCGGAGAAGCGGAGGTCCGCGAGGAAGGCGAGGGTGTCCTCGTCGACGACCCGGGCGGCTCGCAGCCGGTCCAGCTCCTCGGGGCCGAACCGGAAGGCGGCGATCGCCTCGAGCAGCCGGCCGGTCCCGGCGACGACGCCATAGCGCCGGCCCTCGGGCAGGCGGCGGGCGAACACCTCGAAGACGCAGCGTCGAGCGGCGGTCCCGGAGGCCAGCGCGCTGCGCAGCATGGTCAGCTCGTAGTGGTCGGTGAGCAGCGCCGTCGACGGCTGGCCTGGCATGTCTCGCAGCCTAGGCCAGCCGCCTATTGTGGAGGCCGTGTCCCTCGCGCCCGTGGAGCAGCAGAGCGTCTCCTCCGACGCCGCCGCCGAGCCCGACGTCCCCTGGATCACCATCGTCTGGAACGACCCTGTCAACCTCATGTCCTACGTGACCTACGTCTTCCAGTCCTACTTCGGCTACGCGCGCGAGAAGGCCGAGACGCTCATGCTCGACGTCCACACCAAGGGCCGGGCCGTCGTCTCGACCGGTCCCCGCGAGAAGATGGAGATCGACACCGAGGCCCTCCAGGGCTACGGGCTCTGGGCGACCTTCCAGAAGGACGAGTAGTGGCCAAGGGGTTCAAGCGGCGCGGCCGGGGCGTGTCCTTGAGGTATGCCGCGCGGCTGGACGACGGTGAGCGGGCCCTCGTGGCAGGGCTGATGGAGCAGGTCCGGGACCTGCTCACCCCCGATGAGCCCGTGGCGGCCCAGCGTCGCACGGGCGACGACGCCTTCGACGACATCGTCGCGGGGCTGGGGGACCTCGGGGTCGAGCTCTCGGCGGACTCGCCCACCTGGCCCGACACGGGCCAGGTGCCCGAGACGGCGCGGTCGTTCGGGGAGCGCGACCCGGCCCTGGAGCGCCTCCTGCCCGCGGGCAACCGCGCCGACGACCAGGTCGCCGCGGAGTACCGCCGGCTCACCGAGGACGGTCTGCGCCGCCGCAAGATCGACGGCCTCGAGCGGTCCATGGCGTCGCTGCGCCGGGCCGCCGGAGACGCGGTGGAGCTCGATGGTGAGGGCGCCGTCGCCATGCTCGTCGCGCTCACCGACGTCCGACTCGTCATCGGGGAGCGCCTCGGCCTGCGCGAGGACGACGACGTCGAGAAGCTCGAGGAGGCCGCCGTCGGTCTGGAGCCGGCCCACCCGCTCGCCTTCGCCCTGGCGGTCTACGAGTTCCTCACCTGGCTCCAGGAGACCCTCGCCCACGCGCTGCTCCCCGGCGCCGACCAGGGGTGAGGCCTCGCTCGGCCGGTTCGTGGGCCAGGGCGGCCCCCGACCGGTCCCGGCGTGCCCGCCGGCCGGTCTCAGGCCGGGACGAGCAGCCCCTGGGCGAGGAGCTCCTCGACGAAGGCCGCCACGTCCGGGGCGATCTCGTCCGGCGGCCGCTCCACCCGGACGGCGACCCGGCCGGTCACCTCGGCAACGGTCCCGCCCCGGACGATCTCGGTCCAGATGAGCGCCGCCGAGCCCTCGAGGACGAACGGTGGCCCCTCGGGGACGCGGGCCAGGGCGACGAGCCCACTCTCGTCGAGCACGTATGCCGTGTCCGGCCCGGGCCGGACCGCGGCGCCTGAGCCCGTCATCGCCGGCCGCCGGTACGGCGGGCGCGCGGCCGCACCAGGGCCGCGCCCTCCCGGCCGGCCCGGCCGATGCGCCGGGCGAACTCGCGGGCCATCTCCGTCCGCGACGCAGGATGGCCGAGGCGCTGCTCGAGGTAGTAGCGGTTCACCCCGAGCGAGCGCAGCGCGACGGACGCCTTGGCCCGGGCCGTCGGCGCCGCCCGGACCCGGGCGCGCCACTCCGCGAGCCGGCTGCCGCCGTCGCCGACGGCCCGCCAGAGCGCGGCCCGAGGGTCGCCGGCATACCGACCGAGCTCGCCGGTCGCCGCGGCCAGACCGACCTCGGCGTGCAGCGTCGCCGCGAGGTCGCGGATCTGCCGGCGCTGCTCCTCCTCGAGGTCGCTCCAGTTGGGTCCGATGTCGGGGTGGCCACCACCCGCCCGGGTGCGCGCCGCGTGGAGCAGCAGGATGAGCGACTGGGCGGTGCGGTCGGGGACGGCGCAGTCGACCGCCGCGAGCTGGATCGTCCGGCGGTCACGCCACAGGGTCCGGAAGGTCAGCCCAGGATCGGCGTCGAGCCCCGGGTAGGTCCGGTGGACGTCGAGCAGCCCCCAGTGCTCGTGGACGTAGTTCGCGGCGTGGTCGAAGGGCGAACCCGCCGTGAAGCCGGTCGCCCGGCGCCAACCCGCGCCGGTCAGGGCGGCGAGCAGCACGTCGAGCTGGTCCGGCCGGACGATGACGTCGACGTCAGCGCCGCCGTGGTCCTCGCGCCGCAGGCCGGGGTCGACGGCCGGGCCCTTGATGTGGAGCAGGTCGACGCCGCAACGGGTGGCCAGCGCCTGGACCGCCGCGTGGGCGAGCCGCACGCGCGCACGCAGCGGGATCTCGCGGGCCGGCAGCACGGCCCCACTGTAGGGCGGGTCAGCGGCGGGACCGGTGAACCCGCGGCGCCCAGGTGGCCAGCCGGTAGAATCCAGCGGGCGCTGCGCCCGCCCGGCATCCACGACCCGAGGGGCCTCGTGACCTTCATCGACTTCGTCCGCCTCACCCGCACGAACGTGTGGACGCTCGTCGTCCTCACCCTCCTCGGTGCGGTGGCGGCCTTCGGGTACGCCCGGACCCTGCCGGTGGTCTACCAGGCGGACTCCACCGGCTACGTCACCGTGGGCGACCCGGCCCAGCAGACCACGGGCGACGTCGTGGCGGGCAACACCCTCGCCGCGACGAAGGCCGAGTCGTTCCTGCCCCTCGTGAGCGGTCGGGCCGTCGCGGCTCGGGCCATCGAGATCATGGGCACGACGGGCACCGACAGTCCGGCCGGTGTCGCCGGCCGGGTCAGCGGCTCGGTCGCCGCGAACTCCAACATCCTCACGGTCACCGCCACCGGACCCACGCCCGCGTCGGCCACCGCCCTCGCCGACGCCGTCATCCAGGCGACGTCCGAGGAGGCCAACGTGCTCGAGCTCGGTGGGACCGCCAACCCGGGCGCGACGCCGCTGGTCAAGATCATCCAGATCGACAGCGCCCTGCCCGGCGTGCGGATCTCCCCGAACCTCCCGAAGTACACCCTCGCCGGGGCGCTCGGAGGGCTCGCGCTCGCCTACGCGCTCGTCTTCCTCCGCCGCCTCATGGACACCAAGGTGCGCTCGGTCAAGGACGTCGAGGAGCAGGCCGAGGCCACGGTCGTCGGGATCGTCCCGATGACCCCCGAGCTGCGGGCCGCGACGGGGCGGGGCCGGATCGACCGGCTCGGCGGGGCGGCCGAGGCCTTCCGCCAGCTCCGGACCAACCTGCGCTTCGTCCAGGTCGACCAGCCGCCGCGCAGCATCGTCGTGACGAGCGCCAACGCCGGCGAGGGCAAGTCGACGATCTCGGCCGTGCTCGCCAGGATCCTCGGCGAGGCCGGCCAGCCGACCGTCATCATCGACGCCGACCTGCGCCGGCCCGTGCTCGCCCAGCTCTTCGACACCTCGGGGCGGGTCGGGCTGAGCCAGGTGCTCGCCGGTCAGGTCACCCTGGCCGAGGCTCTCGTCGCGACCGACCAGCCCGACGTCCTCTTCCTGCCCGCTGGCCGGACCCCCCCGAACCCCAGCGAGCTGCTGGGCTCGCAGCGGATGCGCGCCCTCATCGCCGAGCTGGCCGAGGACCGGCTCGTCATCCTCGACGCGCCGCCGCTGCTGCCGGTCACCGACGCCGGGCTCCTCACCGCGATGTCCGACGGTGCGCTGCTCGTCCTCGCGGTCGGCAAGACCCACAAGGAGCAGGCCCGGCTCTGTGCCAAGGTCGTCGACCAGGTGGGTGGGACCATCCTCGGGACCGTCCTCAACATGGCCCCGCGCAAGGGGATGGGCGCGGTCGTCTACGGATACGGCTACGGCACCTACCGGTCCGAGTACTACTCGAGCAAGGCCTACCACGGTCGCCGCCGCACCAAGCGCTCGCTGCTCGGCAACCGGGGCGGGTCGAGCCCGTCGAGCGAGACGATCGACGCCTAGTCAGCCGAGGGCGTCGATCTCGTCGCGCAGCCGCTCGATGAAGACGTCCTCGGCGAAGCGCGCCGCGTGCTCGCGGATCGCCTCGGCGTCCCAGGACCGCCCTCGGGTCGCCACGACCGCCGCGCGGATGCCGGCCACGGTGGGCTCGGCGAAGTAGTGCCCGGTCACCCCGTCGAGGACCGTGTCGAGGTACCCGCCGGCCCGCAGGGCGAGCGTCGGCTTGCCGAACGTGGCGCCCTCGAGGGGGGTGAGCCCGTAGTCCTCGAAGCTCGGGGCGACGACGGCGCTCGCCGCGGCATACGTCCAGCGGAGCTGGGCATCGGTGAGGTCGGAGACGAGCCGGACGTTGTCGGGCAGCGACTGTGCGAGCGCATCGTGGAGCGGACCCTGGCCGACGACGACGAGCCGCTCGGGCAGTCCCCTGAACGCCTCGACGGCGGCGTCGACGTTCTTGTAGGGGAGCAGGCGGGACACGACGAGGTGGAAGCCGTCGTCGGCCCACTCGGCGAGCTCGGGGACCGGGTCGAGGGTTCCGGAGTCGCCGCCGGCCACGCCGTGCGGCGCGGGCAGCACCGTGGCGCTCATGCCGTAGGCGTCGAGGATGCGGTCGCGGACGATGCGGCTGTTCGCGAAGTAGCGGTGCGCCCGACGGGCGCTCCACCGGTCCCACCGGATGAGCATCGGCCTGGTCAGCATGAGTCCGATGCCCTTGGGCGAGCGCCAGGGGCTGCCGCCGAGGTAGGCCGAGGGCTGGTAGAGCCAGCGCGCCGGCGAGTGGCAGTAGACGATGGACCGCCCGCTCGTCCGGAAGCCGTGGGCCCAGCCGCTCGAGGAGACGATGAGGACGTCGGCGTCGATCCGCTTCAGGCTCACCGTCGGCGCGAGCACGGGGTAGGCGTAGCGGTGGTTGTGGCGCAGGAACCCGAAGCGGTCGACGGGGGAGGTGACGATCCGGTGGTGACGGAACTCGGGGTAGGTGCCCTCGGGGTCGTAGAGCATGGTGTAGAGGACCGCCTCCGGGAAGGCCCGGAGCATCGACAGGACCACCCGCTCCGCCCCGCCGCGCTGGGTGAGGTAGTCGTGGGCGATGGCGACGCGGGGCTGGCGCGGACGCCCGGCGGGCACCGGGTCACGCCACGGTTCGCCGGCGAAGCCCGGTCCGGGGGCCACGGCCGACCACCAGCGGCCCGCGCCCGGAAGCGTGCTTTCCCGCAGTAGCGTCATGGCTCCTCGCTGAGTCGTCCTGAGCCGGGAGTCTAAACCGCGTCCGTCCGGCCGGCCCAGGACGAGCCCGCGCCACGCCGGTGGCCGGCGGCGGCGGCCCCCTCGACGACGAGGGCCACCGACTTCTCCGCCAGGTAGTCCGGCAGCGATCCGGCGGCACGGTCGGCGAGCCGGGCCGCGACGGCGAGCCCCCGGGGACCCAGGGTCCGGGCCGCCCCGCCGACGAGACGGTCCCACGCAGTGGCGCCCAGCGGCGGGGGCAGCGCGGCGTCGGGGTGCTTGGCCTCGAAGGCGCGCCGAGCCGCACCGGACAGGTAGGCGCGTTCGGCCCGGGCCACGGTGGTCGTCGGGGCGCCGAGGTGACGGGCCTCGAGCGCCGGGTCGAGGACGACCTCGGCCCCCAGGCGATGGAGCCGGTAGCCCCAGTCGACGTCCTCCCAGCCGTAGGCGCGGAAGGCCTCGTCGTAGCGGCCGACCTTCTCCCAGGTCGCCCTCGTCACCGAGACGTTCGCTCCCCAGAGCCGCCAGCGCTGGTCCGGGACCATGCCGTATGCCGTGCGCGCGAAGGCCGCGTCGCGGGGCCGTCCGTAGGCCGCGGCATACGCTGTGTCAGGGAAGACGTTGCGGCACAGCCCGACCACGCCCGCGGGTGGGTCGGTGTCGGCTCGGTCGTCGTGGTGCGACAGATGCCGTGCCACGTGCTCGGGTCCGGGGTCGAGGTCGTCGTCGCAGCGCAGGAGGACCTCGCCGGTGGCCGCCTCGAAGCCGGCGTTGAGGGCCGCCGACCGGCCGCGGTTCTCGGGCAGCACGACGACCCGCAGGTCCAGCCGGTCGGCCCACCCGGTCACGACGTCGGCGCTGCCGTCGACGTCACCGTCGACGACGACGACGACCTCGGCCCGGACGCTCTGGGCGGCGAGCGCCGTCAGGAGCACGGGCAGGCGTCGGGCCCCGGCTCGGGTCGGGATGACGACGGAGGCGCGGCGCTCACCCATGGGACGCCCCGTCGAGGAGGCCGAGGCGGGTCAGCACGGCCTCGAGCCGAGCCCGTCCGGCGGCAGGGGCGAAGCACCTCTCCCACCGGTCCCGGGCGGCTGCCACGGCGGCGGCCCGGGACGCGGGTGGCGCCGAGAGGACCTCGCGCAGGACCCCCGCGAGCCGGTCGGGGTCCCCGCGCCCGGCCACCCACGGGTGGTCGGGGCCGACGACCTCCGGCAGCGCGCCGGCGTCCGAGACCACGACGGGCCTCCCGGCGGCCATCGCCTCGGCGGCCACGAGACCGAAGGCCTCGGGGTCGACCGAGGGGACGACGACGACGTCGACGAGGCGCATGAACTCGGCGCGCTCGAGCCAGCCCGTCGTGCGGACCAGCCCGCCCAGCCCGTCGAGGGCTCGGCGGGTGCGGGCCCGGTCGTCGTCGGGGACGAAGCGTGGCTCGCCGGCGACGACGAGCTCGACGCCCGCCGGGCCCTCCTGGGCCAGCCGGGCGATCGCCGAGACCAGGACGAGGAGGCCCTTGCGCGGTCCGGGGCGGCCGAGGAAGCCCACGACCGTCGGCCCGGCGCCGCCTCGGGCCGGCTCGGGGGCGATGTCGGCGGTCCAGTTCCACAGCACCTCACTGCCCCGCACCGACCGGGCGAGGTCGTGCGACGGGACGAGGAGGAGCCGGGCCCCGCGGGCGGCCGCGGCCGCCACGGCCCGACGGCGTGCCGGGACGTGCTGGTGGAGCTGGACGACGCGGTCCGGGTGCCCGGCCGTGGCCGCCGCCGGGACGAGTCCGGCGCACCAGAGGACCCCCGTCCGGTGGTGGCGGTCCCAGGCCCGCAGCTCTCGCACGTAGTCCCCGCGGCCGGCGGCCAGGGCGACGGTGGACAGCCCGGCGGAGCGGGCCGCCTCGACGGCGCCCCCGGGCGAGCCCGGACCGACGACGGTGGTCGGCACCCCCAGGTCGCGGGCGACCGTCGCCACGGACAGCGCCATGACCTCCCCGCCGCCGATGTCGGCGTTGTTGACCGCGACGACGAGGCCGCGCCGCGGCTCAGAAGACATGGTCGGGCGACTCGGTCCGGTCCGAGGGGCGCAGCTCGTGAGGGGCGATGACGTGCCTCATGCCGAGACCGATGGCGATGGCGGCCGGGAGCTCGAGGAAGACCTCGCCGAGGCTCATGCCGACGACGGCGAGCATGACGAGCGACGCCTCGTGCCACGGGTGGCGCTCGTCGGGGGGGAGGCGCAGCAGCCGCAGCAGGACCAGGCCGAGCAGGGCGAGGAAGAGGACGAGGCCCACCCAGCCCGCCTCGTTGCGCAGGCCGAGGTAGCTGGAGTGGAAGAAGAAGGTCTGCTCCGGCCCGAGGGTGACCTTGGAGGTCCCGGCGCCGTTGCCGATCCAGGGGTGGAGTGCGACCTGGGCCCGCTCGTCCTGGAGGATCCGGGCGCGGAGCTCGTCGCTGCCCTCGCGACCGGCGAAGGGGCCCCAGAGCTTCCAGTCGGGGGACACCCGGTTGAGCGCGTAGGCGGCGATCCCGGCCAGCCCCACCGCCATCCACAGTCGCCCGAGCCGCCGGACGAGGAGCCAGACCGCGCCCAGGAGCAGCGCGACGAGAGACGTGCGCGAGAAGGTGAGCAGGACGACCGCGGTGAGCGCGACCATCCCGACGGTGCGGCGGATCCCGTGCCGGGCGCCGGTCAGCGCGACCGCCCCGAGGACGGTGAGCTCGTACCCCGCGACGTTGGGGTCGTAGAACCAGCCGGTGAGCCGCCCGGCATACCCGGTCTCGAAGACGGGGTATGCCGCGTTGACGACGGCGGAGGCCGCACCGAGGGCGAGCCCGAGGCCGAGCCCCCGGGCGGCCGCGAGCCGGTGGATCCGGCCCGAGGAGAGGGTGAGGGCGAGCATCGCGTAGATGACCATGTGGCCGAGACGACGGGTCCCGTCGACGTGGTTGACGAGCGTCGAGAGCCCGAGGATGCCGAGGAGCAGCACGAGGAGCCAGGGGAACCACCGTGGCCGGGGGGTGGGCATCGCGGGTCGGCGCAGCCAGGCGATGCCGACCATGGCGAGAGAGGCGGTCTCGGGGAGCGGGAGGTCGAGGACCGGCACCGTGAGCGGCAGCGCGATGAGGGCGAACAGGACGAGGTCGGGCAGCATGCTCGAGGTCTGGCGCGCGACGTCGACCTCCCGGGGCACGTCCCAGGCGAGGGACCCGGTCCTCATCGGGCCACCTCCGCATAGGCCTCGGCGAGCGCGTCGCACATCTCGGCGACGGTGGGCCAGCCCTCGGGCAGCTCCGGCCGCGCCGCGGCCTCGGCCTGGCTCTCGATGGCCGCGGCCACCGCGTCGCGGTCGTCGGCCTCGACGAGACACCGCTGCGGCAGGAGCTCGGGGTTGCCCCCCACCGGCGTCGCGACGACACCGAGCCCGTGGGCGAGCGCGTCGAGCAGGGCGTAGGAAGCGTTCTCCCACACCGAGAGCTGGACGAGGACGTCGGCTGTGTCGAGGAGGGGGCCGGGGTCGACGTGACCCGGCAGCTCCACCGCGAGGTCGAGGCCGAGGTCGTGCCGCAGGCGGCGCAGCGGCTCGGCGAGCGGTCCGTCGCCGGCGAGGGTGAGCCGGGCGGTCGGGTGTCGGCGGTGCAGGACGGCGAACGCCTCGACGAGGTCGGCGGGCCGCTTCTCGGGGGACAGCCGGGCCAGCGAGAGGACGTGCGGCCCGTCGCCGGACGAGGGGCCGGGGGTGCGCCGGTCCGCGAGCGGCACGGGGTCGACGCCGTTGCGGACCACCCGGACCGGCAGCCGGCGCGGCGGGTGCCACCGGTCCCGGACGGTGGCAGCCGTCGCCTCGCTCACCGCGAGGACGGCGTCGGCGCGGTGCAGCCGGGCGGCGTGGACCGCGGCCATCGCCGCTGACCGCCCCCGGCCCGCGTGGTAGACGCGGTCGTCGGCGGCGATGCCGTGCTCGGTGCTGACGTGCGCCGCACCCGTCCCCGGGACCGCGGCCGCGACGACGAGGTCGGCGTGGGCCAGGTGGCTGTGGACGACCGCTGGACGCAGGGTCCGCAGGGCGTGGCGCACCGTCGCGACCGACCTCGCCGCACCGGCCTGAGGGCCGACCGGTCCCACCATGACCGCGGCCCCGGTCGCGGCGAGACGGTCGGCGAGGGGGCCGGGAGGGCACAGCACGACATGCCGCCAGCCGGGTATGCCGTGTCCCGCCACGTCGAGCACGTGCCGGGCCACCCCGGCCAGGGCGGACACGGGGACCACCCAGAGGGCCGTGGGCCGGGTGCTCGCGGGCCGCGCGGCGGCATCCGAACGGCTCAGAACCACTGCTCGAGCCGTTCCAGCGCGGTCCAGAAGCCGGCGCCCCCGTCGACGTGGCCCTGCCAGATCTCGGGGATGAAGCCCGCGTCCGGGGCCAGGTCGTCGAGCTGACGGGCCAGCTCGGGCCAGTCGACGTCGCCCTCGCCGACCTGGACGCCCTCGCCGTCGACGCCCACGCCGTCGACGAGGTGGAGGTGCTCGGTCCACGGGGCGAGGAGCGCGACGGCGTCGGCGAGGGGGATGCCGAGGAACGTGGCGGCGAGCCGGGTATGCGAGACGTCGAGGGTGAGCCGGACGTCGTGGGCCCGCGCGAACTCGGCGGTGTCGGCGGGGTCCATGAAGAGGTTGTGGTAGCGCTGGCCGCCGAGGAGCCACGGGAAGGGCGGCAGGGTCTGTGCCGTGAGCCGGACCCCGGAGGCGTCGAGGCGGGCCAGGGCGCGGGCGATGCGGGCATAGCCGGCCTCGCGCTCTGTGGCCGGCAGATGGCGGTCGTGCGTGAAGCCGCCCATCGTCAGGACCATGACCGGGTCCTGCTCGACGGTGAACCAGCGGGTCAGCGCCCGGGTGATCCCGATGGTCCGCTGCACCTCGGCGATCGAGCGCTCCCAGACGTCGTCGTCGGCCGCGGCGAGGTCGACGATGAAGTCGCCGGCGAAGAGGTCGGGAAGGTGGGTGGTCAGGGTCATCGGCAGGCGGCCGTCGTCGCGCAGGAGCCGGTCGGGCAGGTCGGCGAAGAAGGGCTCGGGGTCGAGGTCGAGGTCCATGTAGGAGAAGTGGAACTCGACGAAGTCCGGATGGACGTCGCGGGTCATCGCCGCGAGGTCGTGGTAGCGGACCGGCAGGCCCCACGGCCGGCGGAAGGAGTAGGCCCGTCCTGCCGGGGAGGCGTCGGTCAGGTCGGTGGCATAGAAGAAGTCCCCGGTCCCGAGCGGCCGGTTCGCGGTGCGGCCGACCAGCCGGGCCAGCGCGTTGGGCTGCAGGCCGCGGCCGGGGCTCCGGATCTCGACGGCGTCCTCGGTGATGACCTCCCCGGCGGTGATCGGCCGCGCCGCGACGAGGCTCTTGGCCAGGTTGACCCGGTTCATCTGCTCGCCGGTCGACACCGTCCGCGGCTGCGTGGTCCCCAGCGCCTCCTCGACCTCGCGGACCCGCCGGACCAGCTCGGCGAACTCCGCGGGCAGGAGCGAGACGGTGTGGTCGTTGCCCTCGAGGCCCTTGTCGACGGTGAGGTGCTTCTCGATGATCGTCGCGCCGAGACCGACGGCCGCCAGCGGCACGTGGATGCCGCGCTCGTGACCGGAGTAGCCGACCGGGCAGCCGCCGAGCTGCGCGAGACGGGCGAGGTAGCGCAGGTTGACGTCCTTGAAGGGCGCCGGGTAGGTCGACTGGCAGTGCAGGAGGGCGTATGCCGTGCCGCTGGCCCGCAGCACCTCGACGGCGTCGACGATCTCGGCCTCGGTCGACATCCCGGTCGAGACGACGAGCGGGACGCCGGGGGCCGCGGCATACGCGAGGAGGGCGTGGTTGGTCAGGTCGGCCGAGGCGATCTTCATCGCCGGGATGCCGTAGTCGACGAGCGCGTCGACGCTCGGCAGGTCCCACGGGGTGCACATGACGTCGATCCCGCGCTCGCGGGCGTGGTCGAAGACCGTGAAGAGGCGGTCCGGGGGGAGGTTGAAGCGGGTGAGCAGGTCGAGGGTGTACTGCGGTCCGAGGTCCTCACCGGCCGCCGGGTCGGCCCCGGTGTTGCGGTAGAGGGCCGCCAGGTCGCGCAGCTGGAACTTGACGATGTCGGCGCCGGCGTCGGCCGCCTCGTCGACGAGCCGCTTGGCCAGGTCGACGGAGCCGTTGTGGTTGTTGCCGATCTCGGCCACGAGGAGGACGGGGCTGCCGCGGCCCACCTCGTGGTGGCCGATCCGGAAGCCGTCGCGGCGGTTGACGGCGACGGCGACGAGGCGGCCCCGCTCGTCGACGAGGGGCACATGGTCGACGACGGGGGTGAACAGCGGCCGGATCTGGGCAGGCGTCGCGGTCACCGAGGCGGTGCGCGGGACCGGGTTGGCGGCCTCGACGCAGGGCCGCGAGAGGTCGACGTGCTCCTGGCCGGCGAGCCACCGACGGACGTCGCCGTCGGTGATCGCGCCGAGCAGGTGACCGTGTTCGGAGATGCAGAAGATGATCCGCGACCGGTTGTCGGTGATCTTCTCGAGGGCGCGCAGCACCGGGTCCTCGCCGTGGACGACGAAGGGCACGACGTTGCGCTCGATGATCATCGGGTGGGGCGCTCCTCCAGCGACCTCAGGGCCTGCTCGGCGACGGCGAGGTCGAGCTCGTCGTCGATGTCGACGCCCTCGACCTCGGCCATGACGAAGAGGGCGACCCGCCCACCGATCCGGTTGTCGTGGTCCTCGTAGACCTCGGTCCGGGTGAGGTACAGGGACCCCGTCTCGTGGTAGCGCAGGTCGGCGGGCGTGAGGTCCTGGCGCCGCGGGCGGGCGGACACATCGTAGTCGGCGGTGGGTGGGTCGCCGGCCCGCCAGAAGAAGGGGGGCTCGGGGACCACCCCGACGAGGCTGTCGGCGCCGCCGGCGAGGAACTCCTCGACGGCCCGGTCCACGGTCCCCGGCAGCCGCACCGGCGAGGTCGCCTGGAGCAGCAGGACGGCATCGGGTCGGCCGCGCTCGGCGGTCACGACGGCGATGGCGTGCCGGACGACCGGCTCGGTGGGCGTCGTGTCGAGGGCCAGCTCCGCGGGCCGGTCGACGACCCGGGCGCCGGCCGAGCGGGCCACGGCGGCGATCTCGGCGTCCTCGGTCGAGACGACGACGTCGAGGTCGTGGCGGCTGGCCAGGGCGTGCCCGACGGTCCAGGCCAGCAGCGGGCGGCCCGCGACCTCGCGGACGTTCTTGCGCGGGACGCCCCGGGAGCCGCCCCGGGCCGGGATGACGCAGAGGATCCTCACGGCCGCCCCCCGAGGCCGCCCCGCAGGAGGCGGGCGATCGCCGCCGCCGGCTCGACCGGAGGGCGGGGCGGGGCGATGGTGGGCTCGGCGCCCCAGGGGCTCATGGCGTAACGGTCCCAGAACTCCTCGAGCCACGGGGGCGGCGCGGGGAACGCGACGTGGGCGGGCAGCCCGGCCGCGGCCGCCTCGAGGATGCCGGTCGAGAAGACGCCGACGACCGGAGCGCCCAGCGCCGGTAGCGGGGTGCCGGAGGTGTCGAGGTGGATCCCGAGGCCCGCGAGCCGGGCGTGGGTGGCGCGGGATCGGCGGTCCGTCTCGGCGGGGTGCGGCCGGTAGGCCGCCCCCTCCGCGAGGCAGAACGCCTCGGCGGCGCCAGCCAGGGCGCCCCGGGCCAGCTCGGCACCGTGGAGCTGGCCGAGGTAGACCGGCCGGGCCCCGCCCGTGGGGGCCGCCGCGACCTGCTCCGCGGCCCGCCACAGCAGCTGCGACCCGAGGACGACGACCTCGACGTCGTCGCGCCCGCTGCGCCAGAAGTCGGCGTCCGCCTCGCTCCACGCGAGCACCGTCGTCCCGGGCGCCAGCGGCGGTGCGTGCGGGGTGAGCAGGCCGTGCTCGACGGTGAGGTGCCGCGCACCGACGCGCGCGGCGGCGGCATACGCCCGGCCGCCGAGGGGGAGGAAGTGCCCGATCGAGACGACGTCGGTCGTCGCCGTGACGAGCTCGTCGAGTGCCGGAACCGGCAGGCCGGTGCGCTCGACCCAGGGGCCGGGGGGGAGCAGCGGCCGGACCGGGACCGGGGAGACGAGCGCGACCGCCGCGGGGTCGAGGTGTCGCACCGGGTCGAGGACGGCACGCTGGGTGCTGGGCGAGAGGGAGTCGAGGACGACGAGGACGCTCGGCGCCGGGCCCCCCGTCGTGACGACGACCTGTGGCGGAGGGTCGGGCAGCCCCACCCGACGGGCGCGGTGGGCGACCCGCTGCAGCCGGCGGCGGTGGGCCTGCCAGCGCCGCCAGTCCTCGAGGCTGCGTGGATGGGTCAGTCCCACAGCGACTCCAGGACGGCGACGCGATGGTCGACGGTGTGCTCCGCGAGGGTCCGCGCGCGGGCGGCCCGGGCGATGTCGGTGGCCCAGGCGGGCTCCGCGGCGGCCCGGCGGACGTGCTCGGCGGCCTCGTCGGGACCGCCGAAGACGAGGACCTCCCGGCCGGGTTCATAGACCTCGGCGACGTCGGGGCGGTCGACGAGCTGCAGCCCACCGGCGCCGGCGATCTCGAAGGTCCGCATCGTGAAGCCGTCCTGGTCGTGGTGGACGTTGACGTTGGCGCGGGCCCCGGCCATGAGCCCGTATGCCGCCTCGCGCGGCACGTCGCGTCCGGCCGGCAGCGACGGGCGGCCCACCCGCCAGGTGCGCAGCCGGTCGGCGGGATGGTGGGACCAGTCGCGGCCGACGGCCCGCACCGGCAGCCCGCGCTCGGCCAGGTCGAGGAGGAGTCGTTCGCGGTTGGGGTAGCGCGCTCCGACGAAGAGGACCTCGTCGGAGGCGACGGGCTCGACGACGGCGCAGGCGTCGAACCCGTTCGGCAGGTACGTCGCCGGCCGCCCTTGGGCCACGAGGGTGGCGACGTCGCCGCGCGAGTACGACGTCAGATGGTCGACGACGGCCAGGGTGGCGGCATCGTGACGCATCCGACGCAGCTCGTCGTAGAGCCAGAGGTGGGTCCGGGCGCGCATCGCGAGGGCGGCGTCCCAGAACCTGTCGTCGAGGGCGTCGCCGCGGATGACGAGCACGACGTCCGGGGCGGCCGCCGCGAGGACGGTGAGGGAGGTCTCGGTGGCCCGGCGGCGCAGCGCCCGCCAGCCCTCGTCCCGCCCCAGGCGCGCGGGCAGCTCGACGGTGACCTTGGTGCGGACCTTGGCCCCGACGGTCTCGTTGGCGTCGTAGTGATGGACGAGGACGGTATGCCCGCGTCGGCCGAGGGCCTCGCCGACGACTTCGGTGTAGCCGTGGAAGGCCGGGCCGACGAGCAGGATCCGCCGTCGGCTCACCGCGCCGGCCTCCGGACGAGCGCGAGCTCCTCGCGGGCGGTGGCGATCGGGTGGACGTCGCGGCCCAACGCCCGGCGGCCGCCGTTCCAGGCGAGGTTGACCGCGGTCGCGGCGGTGAGGGCGGCGCGGAGTCGCCGCTCGCCGCCCCAGGTCGCGGCATACCGCAGCCGCGACTCGACGAGCCAGGCGCGGCGCCGCTGCGGGTCCGAGGAGGCCCCGCCCAGGTGCGTCGCCTCGACCGTGCCGGCGAAGACCGACGGGATGCCGCGGGCCCGCAGCCGGCGCTGCAGGTCGACCTCCTCGGCGTTCATGAAGTAGCGCTCGTCGAACCCGCCGACGGCCCGGAACTCCGCGGTCGGCAGCAGGAGTGCGGCTCCGACGAGCCAGTCGACCGTCGTGACGGCGCCCGGCCGGGCCCGGGTGTCATGGCCGACGGCCTCGTGCAGCAGGCTCCGGTCGCGCCACCGGGCGAGCGGGCTGAGCCACTCGACGCACTGGTGCGTGGCCGTGGGGAAGTGCCGCCCGGTGTAGGCCGCGGTCCCGTCGGGTGAGCGCAGCAGCGGGCCGACCACGGCGGGCTGCCACGGCCGGGCCGCCACGCAGAGGTCCTCGACGAAGGTCGGACCGATGAGCAGGTCGCTGTTGAGGATGAGCAGGAGCTCGTGCTCGGCGAGCGCCGCGCCGGTGTCGACCGCCGCCCCGAAGCCGCCGTTGGTCCCGCGCCGGACGACCCTGGCGCCCGGGTGTCCCTCGAACGGCTCGGGGGAGGCATCGTCGACGACGATGACCTGGAGCGGCCGCTCCGTGGCCTGGCCGGCCAGCCGGGCGACGAGGACGGCGGCCGGGTGCGGGTCGCCGTAGTGGGGGATGACGACGGTGACCCCGGCCGCGGGCTCAGCCGGCATACGCCCGACCCTCCGCCGGACCGACCGGCTCCTCGGGCTCCAGGGAGCCGAGCGCCACGAGCCGGTCGAACTCGGGGGAGCGCCGGCGCACCTCCTCGAAGGTCCCCCGGGCGACCACCTCGCCGCGGGAGAGGAACGCCACCGTGTCGCACCGGCGCACCGTCGAGAGCCGGTGGGCGACGACGAGGAGGGTCATCTCGCCGCGCAGCGACTCGATCGTCTCGGTGATCCGCCGTTCGGTCTCGTTGTCGAGGGCCGAGGTCGCCTCGTCGAGGACGAGGACACTCGGCTCGAGGTAGAGGGCGCGGGCGATCCCGATCCGCTGGCGCTGTCCGCCCGAGAGCCGCACGCCGCGCTCGCCGATGACGGTGTCGAGGCCGTCGGCCAGCTCGGCGATGAAGGCCCCGAGCTGGGACCGCGTGACCGCCCGGTCCAGGCGGACCGGGTCGACCTCGTCGGGCCGCTCGCCGAAGGTGATGTTCGCCCGCAGCGAGTCGTCGAGCAGGTAGACGTCCTGGGGCACCAGCCCGAGGCTGCGCTGCCAGGCGGGCAGCTCCTCGGCGATGTCCCGACCGTCGACGGTGACCCGGCCGGCGGTCGGGGTGTGCAGGCCGAGGACGAGGTCGACGAGGGTGCTCTTGCCCGCTCCGCTCGGCCCGACGAGCGCCAGGGAGGTTCCCGTCGGGATGGTGAGGCTGACTCGGTGCAGGACGTCGGGACCCTCGGGGCCGTAGCGGAACGAGACCTCGTGGACCTCGAGCCGGTCACGCACGGCGATCCGAGCCGGTGCTCCGGCAGTCACGGCCGTGTCGGCGCCGGGGTCCTCCGGGACGGCGCCCTCGGTCAGGTCGGCGACGAGGAGGCCGACGCCGTTCCTCCCGATGCGGACCATCTGTCCCGACGCGACGCCCCGGACCAGGCTCGGCATCATCCGGAAGCCGGCGCCGACGAAGAGCGCGAGGGTGCTGACGGCGGTGTTCGTGGGGTTCTGGGAGAACACGACGATGGTGAGGACGGCCACGCCGACGACGAAGACGACCTCGAGGTAGTAGCGCGGCAGCTCGGTGAGGAACCCGGACAGTCGTCGCGCCCGGGTGTACCGGCGCCGGGCCACCGCGTAGTGCTCGACGAAATGGTCGGCGTTGCGCCGGACGAGGATCTCCTTGACCCCGCCGAGTGCCTGGAAGGCGCTGATGTACATGCCGTAGGACGCCTCGCCCATCTCCTCGCCGGCGGCGAGGGCCCGGCGGCGGACGAGCCGCGAGAAGGTGTATGCCGCGACGCCGAAGTAGGCGAACGCCAGCACCGCCGGCACCGGCCGGGCCACCAGGAGGACGCCCCCGATGGCGAGCACCGTCAGGCCTTCGGTGAACGTCCCGATGAGGCCGGCGACGACGAGGGAGTAGGTCTGGTTGACGGCGTCGTTCATCGTCCGGACGAGGTCGGCGCTGTTGCGCTGCAGGTGCATCCAGTAGGGCGCCCGCAGGTAGCGGCGCAGCAGCAGGACGGCGCTCTCGCTCTCCTGGGACGAGATGAAGCCGAGCATCCACCAGCGGAAGACGATCGTCACGAGGGCCTTGAGGACGAAGGCGCTGAAGACGAGGAGGGCGACGTAGACGGCGAGCCGGTCGTCGGCGGGCCGTCCCGTGTGGGCCCACACCCAGCCGAGGGCGCCGCTGCGCGAGCTGACGCCCGTGACGAGCTGCATGAGCGGGAGCAGGGCCGCGACGCCGACGATCTCGAGCGTGGCGACGAGGACCGACCCCGCGACGGACAGGGCGAGCCGGCGCCTGGTCGCGGGGGAGAACAGGACGGAGATCCCGGGCGGTACTCCGAACACGGCGCGTCCTTCGTCGAGATGGTCGGCGTCCAGGCTACCGGCGCGAGGAGGTCCGACGACCCCACGCGTGTGATGGACGCGACGGGGGTGTCGGGGCCGGCGGGTTCGGCGAAACGCCTACCCTTGTGCGGTGGCCGACGCACCCATCGGGATCTTCGACTCGGGCTACGGTGGACTCACCGTGGCCCGAGCCGTGCTCGACCAGGTCCCGCACGAGTCGATCGCCTACTTCGGCGACACCGCGCGCGCGCCGTACGGCCCCCGGCCGATCGCCGAGACGCGGGCGTTCGCGCTCGAGTGTCTCGACCGGCTCGTCGACCACGGCGTCAAGGCCCTCGTCATCGCCTGCAACACCGCCAGCGCGGCGGTCCTCCACGACGCCAGGGAGCGCTACGACGTGCCGGTCATCGAGGTGATCCACCCCGCCGTCCGCCGGGCCGCCGCCGCGACCCGCACCGGCCGGGTCGGCGTCATCTCCACCGTCGGGACCCACCAGTCCCGCGCCTACCTCGACGCCTTCTCGGCCGCCCCGCACCTCGACGTCGTCAGCCGCCCGTGCCCGCGCTTCGTCGAGTTCGTCGAGGAGGGGATCACGGGCGGCCCCGAGCTGCTCACCGTCGCCCGGGAGTACCTCGCCCCGCTGCAGGACGAGGGCGTCGACACCCTCGTCCTCGGCTGCACGCACTACCCCCTGCTCACCGGCGTCATCTCCTACGTCATGGGCGACGACGTCACCCTCGTCTCCTCGGCCGAGGAGACCGCCAAGGACGTCTACCGGGTGCTCTCGGACCAGGGGCTGCTCCGCCCGGACGACCTGCCCGCCCCCACCCACAGCTTCACGACGACGGGGGACGCCGAGACCTTCCGCCGGCTGGCCCGGCGGTTCCTCGGGCTCAGCCCCGACATCGACGTCGTCTTCACCTCATCCCACGTGTCCGAAGGAGGGGCCGCGTGAGGCTCACCGTCATCGGCTGCTCCGGCTCCTTCGCCGGGCCCCACTCGCCCGCCTCGAGCTACCTCGTCCAGAGCGAGGTCGACGGGCGGACTGTCAGCATCCTGCTCGACCTCGGCAGCGGCGCCCTGGGGGCCCTGCAGCGCCACCTCGACCCCGCGGCCCTCGACGCCGTCTTCCTCACCCACCTGCACCCGGACCACTGCGTCGACGTCCTCGGCCTGCACGTCCAGCGCAAGTACCGCCCGCAGGGGCACCTGTCCCGTCCCCTGCCGGTGTGGGGCCCGCCCGGGGCCGGCGCGTGGCTCGAGGGGATGTACATCGGGATGCCGCCCGGTGGCATGGCCGCAGAGCTCGACTTCCGAGACCTCGTCGAGGCCCAGCCCGTCGAGGTCGGTCCCTTCACCGTGACCCCGTATGCCGTCAACCATCCGGTCCCGTCGTTCGGCTTCCGCGTCGAGGCCGACGGGAAGGTGCTCGCCTACACCGGCGACACCGACTCGTGCGCCGGCCTCGGCCCGCTCATGGCCGGCGCCGACCTCGTCCTCACCGACTCCGCCTTCGTCGACGGTCGCGACCGGCTGAGCGGGATCCACCTCAGCGGAAGCCGGGCGGCGCAGGCCGCGGTCGACGCCGGCGGGGTCCGGCGCCTCATGCTCACCCACCTGCCCTCGTGGAACGACCCCGAGGTCTGCCGGGCGCAGGCCGCGGGGATCTGGCCCGGCGAGGTCGAGCTGGCCGCCCCGGACACGGCATACGACCTCTGAGCGGACCGGTCAGCGCTCGGCTGCCGGCAGCAGGTCGCGCTCGCGCAGCGCGGCGACGATCCTCGCCCACATCCGCTCCGTCGTGAACCTGTCGAGCACGTCGGCGCGGGCCGCGGCTCCGAGCGCGGCGCGCCGCTCCCCGTCGCTGTGCAGGGCGGTCAGGGCCGACCGCCACCCGTCGGCGTCACCGACGCCGACGAGGACGGCCGTCGTGCCGTCGACGAGGTGGTCGCGCAGGCCGGGCGTGCCGGTCGCGACGACGGCGCAGCCGCTCGCCGCCGCCTCCAGGGCGACGCTCGACCCGGTCGGGTAGGCCAGCTCGCGGGTCGGCACGGCGACGACCCGGGCCCGGCGCAGCAGGTCCCGGTAGGCCGCCAGCGGCACCGGGCCGGACACCTCGACGTTGGGCGGGACGTCGAGCCCGGCGACGTTGCCGGGCCGGCAGACGACGTGGACCGACAGCGCCGTGCCGCGGACCGCCTCGAAGAGGGTCGCGTAGTCGCGGCCCCGGTCCTGGCCGACGGCGAGGACGTCGAGATCGCGCTGGCGCCCGTCGGGGGTGAAGTAGCCGGCCGACACCCCCAGGTCGACGTGCAGGAGTCGCCGCTCGTCGAAGCCCGCGTCGACGAGGATGCCGGACTCACCGCTGCCGAAGTGGGTGAGCAGGTCGACCGCGGCGAGCCGGCGCACCGTGCGCCGGCGTGTGGCAGGGTCGGCGGCACGCAGGTCGTCGGCGAGCCAGCACGTGACGGCGACCAGGGGGCGGCCGGCATAGGGCGGGATGCCGCGACCCTTGAGCATCGCCGGCAGCATGCCCTGCGCCTCGAGCAGCGCGATGACGAGGTCAGCCCGACGGACGGCGGCGAGCCCGCGCAGCGGGCGCTCGAGCACCAGGCCGGAGCGGTGCTCGGCCACCGCGCGGACCTTCGCCGCCCAGCGGGCCCCGGACACCGGCACCGTCGTCGTCGTCACGCCGTGCTGGTGCAGGGCCTCGGCCCCATAGGGGAGCTCCGCGGCGACCTCGCCGCGCGCCCAGCGGGCCGCCCACAGGGCGGGGTCGTGCTCCGACAGCAGAACGGCCCGGGTCACGCCAGCGAAGTGTAGTGGCGCACCCGGCCGACCCTCCGGCGCGGCATACCGGGGGAGCGGGCGCGGACCAGGACCTCGTTAGCCTTGCCCCATGACCAGCCGACACGACGGACGACGTCACGACCAGCTGCGCGAGGTGCGGATCACCCGCAACTGGCTCGACCATGCCGAGGGGAGCGTGCTCGTCGAGTTCGGCCGGACCCGGGTGCTCTGCGCGGCCTCCTTCACCGAGGGGGTGCCCCGCTGGCTCAAGGGCCGGGGGACCGGCTGGGTGACCGCGGAGTACGAGATGCTCCCTCGCTCGACGAACACGCGCACCGACCGGGAGTCGCGCAAGGGGCGGGTCGGTGGCCGCACCCACGAGATCTCCCGCCTCATCGGGCGCAGCCTGCGCGCGGTCATCGACACCAAGGCGTTGGGAGAGAACACGATCGTCCTCGACTGCGACGTCCTCCAGGCCGACGGGGGGACCCGGACGGCCTCGATCACCGGGGCCTGGGTGGCCCTGTCCGACGCCATCGCCGACGCCCGGGCCAAGGGGCTCATCGCGCCGGGGGCCGAGCCGCTCACCGGCTCCGTCGCCGCCGTGAGCGTCGGGGTCGTCGCCGGCGAGCCGGTTCTGGACCTGGACTACCCCGAGGACTCCACCGCCGAGACGGACATGAACGTCGTCCTGACCGGCGACGGCCGGTTCGTCGAGGTCCAGGGCACCGCCGAGGGCGAGGCCTTCGACCGGGCCCTGCTCGACCGGCTCCTCGACCTCGCGGTCGGGGGCTGCGCCGAGCTGACGAAGGCCCAGCAGGCCGCCCTGGCGCTGACCCCGCGGGCCCGCACGTGAGCCGCCGCGTCGTCCTCGCGACGCGCAACGAGCACAAGGTGCACGAGCTGGGCCAGATCCTCGCCGACCTCCTCGCCGAGCTCGACCTCGAGGTCGTCTCGGCGGCCCAGGTGCCCGGGGCTCCCGACGTTGCCGAGACGGAGGTGACCTTCGTCGGGAACGCGACGCTCAAGGCGGTGGCCCTCGCCGAGGCCACCGGTCTGCCCGCCCTCGCCGACGACTCCGGCCTGGCGGTCGACGTGCTCGGCGGCTCGCCCGGGGTGTTCTCGGCGCGCTGGTCCGGGTCGTTCGCAGGGTCCGACGCGACACGTGCCGAGCGCGATGCCGCCAACCTCAAGCTCCTCCTCGAGCAGGTCGAGGACGTCCCCGACGAGCATCGCGGGGCCGCCTTCGTCTGTGCGGCGGTCCTCGCCCTGCCCGACGGGCGGGTCGAGAGCGCCGAGGGGCGGGTCGTCGGCCGCCTCGTCCGGGCGCCGAGGGGCGGCAACGGCTTCGGCTACGACCCTGTCTTCGTCCCTGACGGCGACACCCGCACGACGGCCGAGATGACCGACGTCGAGAAGAACGCGATCTCCCACCGGGGCCGGGCGTTCCGGGCCCTGGCGCCCGCGGTCCGCCGCCTGCTCCCGGCCGGACCGGGCGCCGTGGCACGATGACCCCCGACCGGATGGACCGGGGACGAGCGAGGAGCAGATGCGACGACTGGTGGTCGCCCCGCACATGGACGACGAGGCGATGGGCTGTGGCGGTCTCATCGCCAAGTACCCCACGGAGTGCCTCGTCGTCACGGTGACCGACAGTGGCCCGGTGCGGGCCCGTGAGCACGAGCGCGCCCTGGCCATCCTCGGCGCCGCCGACTCCGTCCGGCTCGGCTTCGACGACGGCGGCACCCCCCAGCTCATGACCGACCTCGTCCGGGCCCTCGACGAGGTGATGGCCGAGGTCCGGCCCGACGAGGTCTACCTGCCGTACCCCTCGTTGCACCAGGACCACATCGCCGTCTACGAGGCCGGGATGCGCTCGTGCCGGGTCTCGATGAGCCCCGACCACTGGCTCCCCCCGAGCGTCTTCGTCTACGACATCGCCGTCTACGACATCAACCTCTACCCGACCGACCTGCGCTGGAACGTCTACGAGGCGCTCACCGAGGAGCACGTCGACAAGAAGGCGGCCGCCTGCCAGGCCTACGAGTCCGAGATCCCCACCGAGATCCACCCGATCCGTAGCGTCCGCCAGATCGCCGGTGCCGTGGGCCAGGTGCGGCTCCTGCCGTACGCCGAGCAGTACGCCCTCGTCCGCCAGGTGCGCCGGTGAGGGTCGCCATCCATCAGCCGGACCTCCTCCCGTGGCCCGGCTTCTGGTTCAAGATGGCTACCGTCGACCGGTTCGTCCTCGCCACCCACGACCAGCTCCAGAAGCACTGGGTACAGCGCCGCGTCATGATGCGGGGGACCTGGGTGACCCTGCCCCTCGTCGGCAAGCCGCGGCTCGTGCCGATCGACACGGTCGAGGTCAAGGACGGCTGGCAGCGCCACCTCCAGGACTCGATCCGCGGCCGCTACGTCGGGGCCCGGCACTGGCGGGACCGCGGCCCCGACCTGCTCGACCTCATCGGGTCGGTGGAGTCCGTCAACCTGGCCGAGATCAACGTGCGGCTCATCGAGGCGGTTCGTGACCTGCTCGGCATCCGGGCCGAGCTCGTCGTGCCCGACCCGCCTCGTCAGGCCGGCGTCGAGCGGGTCCTGGAGGTGCTGCAGGCGGTCGGTGCGACGGCATACGTCTCCGGGACCGGGGCGCGCGGCTACCTCGACGAGGCGGCCGAGCGGCGGTTCGCCGAGCTGGGGATCGACCTGGAGTGGTCCGACCACCTCAAGAGCACCGGTGACTCCGTCGTCACCCTCCTCATGGACGTCGACGACCCGATGGAGGTCATCCTCCGCCGGGTCGGCGACCCGGATCGCCCGGCCTAGCTGCGGCGGCGGGTGCGCGCCGTCGCCGCCCGGTCCAGGAGGAGGCGGGTCGCGTGACGGGCGCCCCGGTATGCCGCGCCGGCCTGCCCCCATCGGGGGGCGTGGGCCTGGTAGTGGGTCAGGGTCATCGGCTCGGGGAGCAGCGCGGGTGAGCCCGGGGCGGTGAGCGGGTCGAAGGCGGCTGCCAGCGCCGCGCGGACCCGCTCGGCGTTGTAGCGCTCCGCGACCCGGGCCCGGCCCCGCTCGACCCGGGCGTCGAAGCCCGCACGGTCCGTGTCGAAGCGTTCCATGGCGGCCAGCGCCAGGTCGGCCATCGCGACCACGTCGGAGTCGGGGACGACGTCGCACGAGTCAGGAAGGAGGTACTCCTTGGCGCCGTCACCGGTGAACCCCACGACGTGGCAGCCGGCGGCCATCGCCTCGGCGCCGGGCAGCCCGAAGCCCTCGCGTTCGGCCCCGAAGAGGAAGATCGCGCACCGGCCCAGCTCGTCGGCCACCTCGCTGCGGGTCATCCCGTCGACGACCGAGAGCTCCCAGCCGTTCATCCGTCCCGACCGTCGCATGAGCTGGACGGCCCCGATGAGGTCGGCGTGGCGCCGCCGGGGCATGAAGGCGACGCGGCGTTCCTTCTCGCGCGGCCGGAAGAGCGGCGAGATCTCGACGGGGACGTGGTGGACGGGGAAGCCGGGCGCGCACGCCCGCTCCAGGAAGGTCGCGATGGCCTCGGAGACCGCAACGGCCGCGACCGCCTGGGGCCAGCCGGGGTAGGCGCCGGGCACCTCGGCGGTGTAGGACGCGTCGGCGAAGACGAAGTCCATGCCCTGGCACAGCATGACGACCGGGGCCGGCCCGTTGAGGAAGCTCCATCGGCCGCCGCCGGTCTCCGGCATGACGAGGAGATCCCCGGCGGCGAAGGGCAGATGGAGCCCGGTGTCGACGGGGACGGCGTCGTGGTCGGGGTAGTGCAGGCCCGGCGTGCCGTGCCACACCCGGGCATCATGACCGAGGTCGACGAGGTGGCGGACCAGGGAGTAGATGACGGAGGTGCCACCGCTGGGACGGGGCAGGTCGGGCGTCATGAACCGGATCATCGGGGCCAAGGTACCGTGGCGGCCCGGCCGGTCGACGGTGCGCAGGGCGCGTGCCCGCGCGTCTAGGCTTGGCCCGCCCGCGCAAGTGGTGGAACTGGCAGACACGTCAGGTTTAGGTCCTGATGCCTTCGGGTGTGGGGGTTCGAGTCCCCCCTTGCGCACTCAGAAACACCGGGTCTGACCTGGGGTTTCGCGCTTGTCAGGCGTAGTCTGGCCTCTTCGGGTAGCACGGTGGTAGCACCAGCCCGGCTTGGAAGGGGCGGTGTGATGGCGTGGATCGAGAAGCGCACCCGAGGCGACGGGGGTGTCTCGGCGCGGGTGGTGTGGCGTTTGGGTGGTACTCGGGGGGGTGCCTACCAGGCGGAGACGTTCGGTGCGGGCACGGATGCGCAGAACCTGGCGCGGGCTGAGGGGTTCAAGAGGATGGTCGACGCGGCCGGGCAGCACTGGCCGGAGGGGTGGGTCAGGGGTGAGGGTTTTGTCCGGCCTGCGGGGGCCGATCCGCTGACGGCGCCGCCGCGGTTCGATGTGATCGGTGAGGAGTATGTCCGGCAGATCGTCGACCTGTCCCCGGGGCAGCGGAAGCGGTACCTGGGGCAGGTCGGGGTGTTGGCGCGGACCCGGGTGCGCGGGGCGCTGTTGTTCACCCGGCCGGTGACCGGGATCCACGAGTCGGATATCAAGGATTGGCTGATCGGGTGGGACCGGTCGCTGAAGACGAAGGCGAACTACCACGGCCTGGTCCACGGGGTGTTCGGGTATGCGGTGAAGCGGGGGTACCTGGCGTCGAACCCGGCGGTGGGGACGGCCCCGAGGCAGTCCCGGGTGCGGCAGTCCCGGCCCGAGTTGCGGTTCCTCACCGAGGCCGAGCTGTCGACGGCGGCGCGGCTGGCCGGCGCCTACGGTGACCTGCTGGTGGCGGCGGTGGGGACCGGGTTGCGGTTCGGGGAGCTCACGGCGTTGTGGGTCGGCGACGTCGACCTGGCCCGGGCTACGGTGCGGGTGAACAAGGCGTGGAAGCGCAACGGGGAGGACGGCGAGACCGAGATCCCGGGGTGGCTGGCCAAGCAGCTGCAGCCCAAGCACGCGATGTATGACCATCACTTGGGCAACCCGAAGACGCCGAAGTCGCGGCGCACCGTCTCGGTCTCGCCGGCCGTGGCCGAGGTGCTCGCGGGCCGGGTGGCGGGCAAGGCGGCGGATGACTTCGTCTTCACCACCCGCACCGGTCGGCCCCTGCACAACGGCATCTTCTATGCGCATGTGTGGCGCAAGCTGATGTCGGCCCTGGCGGCTGAGGGGGTGGCTCCGTTCCGGTTTCACGATCTGCGGCACACCCATGTGGCCTGGCTGGTCGCCGGCGGCGCGCCGCTGCCGCACATCCAGGCCCGGCTCGGCCATGAGTCGATCACGACGACCATCGACACGTACGGGCATCTGCTGCCGGCCGGGGACGAGCTGATCTCCGGGATCATCGACACGGCCCTGACTGGCGGCACGATCCGGCCGAGGGGGGCCGGTGGCGGGTAGGGCGGTCATAGCCGGGAGCGCCCGCCGCGCCTGCCTGGCTGGAGGGCTACGGGCCGGGTCTGTGCTGGTGTGGTGACGGGTTGTTCGCAGGCGTTGACGAGCTCGTCGAGGTGTTCGAGGCGGAAGCGGACGTGTTTGCCGATGCGGGTGCAGCGGATCTTGTGTTGTCGGACGGCGTCGGCGACCCAGCGGGCGGGGACGTTGAGGTAGGCGGCGGCCTGGTCGATGGTCAGCAGAGGGCGGCCGGCTCGGGTGTCGGTGTCGGCGGGGGTGGTGCTTGGCGGCCGGGCGGGTGGTGGGGTGGTCATGGGCGGGTGATGCCGAGCCAGTGGCGGGTTTCGGCGACGGTGGTGTAGAGGCGGCCGGTGCCGTTGAAGCGTGACCAGTGGGGGCCGGTGCCGCGGCGGCGCCAGTCGCGGACGGTGCGTTGCGGGGTGTGGATGAGGGTGCAGAACTGTTCGAAGGTGAGCAGGGCGGGGGTCTGCTGCGGGTTGGGTTGACATCGCTTTCGAGGGCTCTGGGTCCTCGGGGAGGATGTCGCTATGCCGAAGAAGTACCCGCCTGAGTTCAAGCGTGACGTGGCCGCGGTGGCCCGTCGTG
>Ga0187809_10000037_pt1 | contig 106092 bp, 99 predicted proteins | sample NC_wetland_sal_i_8_FD_132415 | JGI IMG/M metagenome (GOLD analysis project Ga0187809, IMG submission 132415) | Wetland sediment microbial communities from Neuse River Estuary, North Carolina, USA - ASW_4 | ecosystem: Environmental > Aquatic > Freshwater > Wetlands > Sediment | place: USA... | reverse complement strand
GCTCCAGGCAGACGCTCCAGGCAGACCAGGCGGACCAGGCAGACCAGGCCGGCCGACGGGCCGGCTGACGGGCCGGTCCCCTGGTGGGCGCACGGCGCCGGAGCGCACGGCCCCGGACGCCGGCGACGGCGCCCCGTGCGGGGACGCCGTCGTCGCCCTGCGGCCCGAGGGGGATCAAGCGTGCACCGTGTGTGTCGCAACGGGACCAGCCCGGTCGACCTGCCCCTAGGGGGGCCATCCTGCGCGTGGGTTCCCTCGGCCCTTCAGTTGTGACTCCGTGATAGCCCCTCGCGGGCCACTTGCCCACCCCTGGCGGCATCGGCGCACGTGGGGTGCCGATGCCGACCGGATGTTGGGACGCCCCGCCGCGATGTGGACGTCCTGGGCGGGTCAGGCCGCCCGGGCGCCGTGCCGTGCGCGGCCGAGCAGCCAGCCCGCCGCCGCCGCGAGCACCACGAGCGCGACGACCCCGGCCGCGGCGACGCGCGAGCGCCGCGTGGCGAACGGCCGCAGGCTCACGGGTCGTTCGAAGCGGAGGGCGCCCCAGCCCCGCTCGTCGGCCAGCCGGCGCAGCGTCCCGTTGGGGTTGACGACGAACGCGTGGCCCACCACCTCGAGCATCGGCGTGTCGGTGATCGAGTCGGAGTACGCGTAGCACTCCGCCAGGTCGTACCCCCGGACCGCGGCCAGCTCCGCGATGGCGTCGGCCTTCTCCTGGCCGTAGACGTAGCGGTCGATGCGCCCGGTGTACCGCCCCTCCTCCACCTGCATGCGCGAGGCGATGACGTCGTCGGCGCCCACGAGCTCGGCGATGGGGCGCACCAGCTCGGTGCCTGAGGCCGAGACGACGACGACGTCGCGCCCCGCGGCGTGGTGCTGCCCGATGAGGGTCACCGCCTCGGCGTAGACGGTCGGGTCGATGGACTCGTGCAGGGTCTGCCGGATGATCGCCTCGACCTGGGCGGTGTCCCAGCCGGTGACCATGCGGGACAGCTGCGCGCGCAGCCGCTCGGTCTGGGCCTCGTCGGCCCCGCCCATGAGGAAGACGAGCTGCGCGTAGGCGGCCCGCAGCATCGCGCGCCGCGTGAGCAGGCCCTCGGCGAGGAAGGGGCGGCTGAACGCGGTGGCCGACGAGGTGGCGATGATCGTCTTGTCCAGGTCGAAGAACGCCGCCGCACGCGGGCTGCCGTCCATCCGCCCTCCCCTGGGCCGTGCCGAGCTCGCCGGTGACCTGCCGTCGCGCCGAGAGTAGCGGGGGGGTCCGACGTGCGGGCCCGCTCCCGGTGCGCGCGTGGCGCCGGCCGCAGTAGCGTCGCGGTCGCGGGGCGTCCGGCCCCGGGGCGGGACGGGGTCGCATGGTCACGACGAACCGGCATGTCCGGCGCAGCGACGACGAGCGGGAGGCGGTCGAGCTCAACCCCGTCTTCCTCCGCCCGGGGGAGGCGACCTCGCTGCCCAAGCACCGGATGCCGCAGGGCGAGAGCCTGCCGGAGACGGCGTACCAGATCGTCCACGACGAGGCGATGCTCGACGGCAACGCGCGGCTGAACCTCGCCACGTTCGTCGGCACGTGGATGGACGACCACGCCGGCCGCCTCTACCTCGAGGCCGCCGACAAGAACATCGTCGACAAGGACGAGTACCCCCAGACCGCCGCCATCGAGACGCGGTGCTGGACGATGCTCGCCCACCTCTGGCACGCGCCCGACCCGGACCGCACCATCGGCACGTCGACGGTGGGCTCGTCGGAGGCGGCCATGCTCGGCGGCCTCGCGCTCAAGCGGCGCTGGCAGCACGCGCGGCGCGCCGCGGGCAAGCCCGTGGACCGGCCGAACCTCGTCATGTCGAGCGCCGTGCAGGTGTGCTGGGAGAAGTTCTGCAACTACTGGGACGTCGAGCCGCGGTACGTGCCCATCAGCGCGGAGCACAAGGTGCTCGATGGCTCCGACCTCGCGGCGTACGTCGACGAGAACACCATCGGCGTGGTGGCGATCATGGGCGTCACGTACACCGGCATGTACGAGCCGGTCGCGGCGATCGCGGCGGCGCTCGACGAGATCCAGGCCACCACGGGGCTCGACGTGCCGATCCACGTCGACGGCGCGTCCGGCGCGATGGTCGCGCCCTTCCTCCAGCCCGAGCTGGCGTGGGACTTCCGCATCGCTCGCGTGGCGTCCATCAACACGTCGGGGCACAAGTACGGGCTCGTCTACCCCGGGGTCGGGTGGGTGGTGTGGCGCGACGCCGCGGCGCTGCCCGAGGACCTCGTGTTCCACGTCAGCTACCTGGGCGGCGACATGCCGACGCTGGCGCTGAACTTCTCGCGCCCGGGGGCGCAGGTGCTGCTGCAGTACTACACGTTCCTGCGGCTCGGGCGGGAGGGGTTCCGGCGGGTGCAGGGCGCGGCGCGTGACGTGGCGACCTTCCTGTCCGGGCGCATCGCGGCGATGCCGGCCTTCGAGCTGTGGAACGACGGCTCGGACATCCCGGTGTTCGCGTGGCGGCTGCGCGCCGGGCACACGGAGAACTGGACGCTGTACCACCTGTCCGACCGGCTGCGGATGCGCGGCTGGCTCGTGCCTGCCTACCCGATGCCCGCGGACCTCTCGGACATCACCGTCCAGCGCGTCGTGGTGCGCAACGGCTTCAGCCACGACCTGGCCGGCGCGTTCCTCGCCGACCTCCGTGCCGAGGTCGCCTACCTCGACGCGCTCACCTCCCCGCTGCCGAGCGTGGGGACGCAGCCGGCGTTCCACCACTGAGCCACCCACAGCCCGGGACTTCGGGCACGTCGTCCGCGCTCGCGCGCTGGGGCCGCGCGCGCCGCGGCGCTCGGGCGTCATCGTCGGCGCGGGTCGGGCCGGGGCACGCTGCCGGGTCCGCGGGACGTGGCGGACGGCGGGGGGTGCAATGGCGCTGGGGACGGTGGGCCGGCGCGGGGAGCACGACCGTGCCGGACGCAGTGCGGACGGCCGGTCGGGCGCCCGGGGCGTGGTGGTGGGCGTGCTCGGCGCGCGCGGCGGCGTCGGCGCCTCGAGCCTCGCGGCGCTCGTCGCCGCCCGCGCCGCGCGGCGGACCGCCACCGCGCTCGTCGACCTGGACCCGTCGGGCGGCGGGCTGGACGTGCTCGTCGGGCTCGAGGAGGAGCCCGGCGCGCGATGGCCCGACCTCGCGCACGCGCGCGGCGACGTGGACGGCCGCGACGTCGTGGCGCTGCTGCCGCGGTGGGGCCGGGTCGCCGTGCTCTCGTGCGACAGGTCCCGGCCCGGGCCGGTCGACGCGGCGGGCGCCGGCGACGTGGTCGAGGCCGTGGCACGGGCGTCGGGGTGCGTCGTGGTCGACCTCGCCCGGGCGGATGCCACCGCGGCGCACCCGGGCCTGGCCGCGTGCGACCTCGTCGCGCTCGTCGCCGCGCGGGACCTGCGGTCCGTCGCGGGCGCCCTCGCGCTGCGCGAGGTCCTGCCCACGCTGTCGGCCGGGCTCGTGGTGCGCGGGCCAGCGCCGGGCGGGCTCGGGGCCACCGAGCTGGCCGAGGCCGTGGGTCTGCCGGTGCTGTGGGCGGGCCGGGCCGACCGCCGGTTGGCGCGTGCGGCCGAGCAGGCTGTGCTGCCGTTGCACGGGCCCGCCGCGCGCGCCGCGGCGGCGGTGCTGGCGCGGGTGCTGTGAGCGACGCGGGCGTCGCGCCGGCGCTGGTCGGCGCGGTCCGCGCGCGGCTGGGAGAGCGTGGACACGGGCCCGGGGCCGCCGCCGGGCTCGACGACGAGGTGCGGGACGCGGTGCTGGCCGCCGCGCGCGCGGCCGGGACGCTGCTCGGACCCGCGGACCTGGAGCGCACGGTGCGTGACGTGCGCGACGAGCTCGTCGGGGCCGGCCCCCTGCAGCGGTGGCTCGACGACCCCGCCGTGACCGACGTGCTCGTCAACGGGCCCGACGAGGTCTGGGTGGAGCGGGCGGGTGCGCTCGCCCGCACGGCCACCCGGTTCGGCTCGGCGGCCCAGGTGCGGGCGCTGGCGGTGCGCCTGGCGGCGGCCGGGGGCCAGCGGCTCGACGACGCCGCGCCCACCGTCGACGCGCGCCTGCCCGACGGGACACGGCTGCACGCCGTGCTGCCGCCGCTCGGCGGCCCGTGCGCGCTGCTCAGCCTGCGGGTGGTGCGGCCGCGGCCGTTCACGCTCGACGAGCTGGTGGCGTGCGGCTCGGTGGCGCTCGAGGCGGCGCCGGTGCTGCGCGCGATCGTCGCCGCACGGGCCACCGTGCTGGTGAGCGGTGCGACCGGCTCGGGGAAATCGACGCTGCTGGCCACCCTCCTGTCGCTGGTGCCGCACGACGAACGGATCGTCGTCATCGAGGAGAGCGGCGAGCTGCAGCCCGACCACCCCCACGTGGTCCGGCTGGTCACGCGGCGCGCGAACGTCGACGGCGCCGGGCGCGTGGACCTGCCGGAGCTGGTGCGCCAGGCGCTGCGGATGCGGCCGGACCGGATCGTCCTCGGCGAGTGCCGTGGCGCCGAGGTGCGCGACGTGCTGGGCGCCCTCAACACGGGGCACGAGGGCGGCTTCGCCACGGTGCACGCCAACACGGCCGCCGACGTACCGGCCCGGCTCGAGGCGCTGGGCTCGCTCGCGGGCCTCTCGCGCGACGCGCTCGCCGCGCAGGCCGCGTCGGCCGTCGACGCCGTGCTGCACCTGCGCCGGGTCGGGCCCGGCCGCGCGCTGCGCCGGCTCGAGGAGGTCGGCGTGGTGCGGCGGTCGCCGGGCGGCACGCTCGAGGTGGTGACGGCGCTGCGCTGCCCGGTGGGCGGGCCGCCCGAGCGCGGACCGGGGTGGCCCCACCTGGCGTACCGGCTCGCCGGGTCGCCGGAGCTCCCTCCCGGAGGGATGGCGGCCGGTGAGCGGGAGGAACGGCCGCCGGCGCTGCCGGCCGCGGCGCCGCTCGACGCCCTCGAGGCGTGGGCAGGCAGAGCGCCGCAGGCCCGCGCAGGCGGGACCGCATGACCGCGAGCGCCGCGCTCGTCGGGGCCCTCGTCGGCTTGGCCGTCGCGGCCGTCGCGAGCCCCCGGCGTCCGGCCGCCGCGGCGGAGCGGGCGGGGCCCGCGCGCCGAGCGGCGCGGATGCACCCCGTGACATGGTCGGTGCGGTCCCTCCGTCGCCCACGCCGAGACGTCGGACCGGCCGACGGGCGCCTCGCGGCGGCGCTCGTCGAGGTCGCGAGCCTGCTGCGGGCCGGCCTCCCGCCGACGGACGCCTGGAGCCGGGCGCTCGGCGTGCCGGTCGCCGACCGCGTCCCGACGGTGGCGCAGCTGGCCGGTCGCGCCGGCCCGGGCCGCGGCAGGGGCCGCCGGCGCGGCGCTCCCGGGCCGCCGCTGGAGGCCGTCGTCGCGGCCGCGCGCGTGGCGGACGAGCTCGGCGCGCCCCTCGCCGCGGTGCTCGACCAGGTGGCGGGCGCGATCGCGGCGCAGGCGGAGGCGGCCGCGGACGTCGACGCGGCGCTGGCCGGGCCGCGGGCGTCGGCCCGGGTGCTGGGCTGGCTGCCGGCGCTCGGCCTCGCCCTGGGCGCGGCGCTCGGCGCCGACCCGGTCGGCGTGCTGCTGGACGGCGGCATCGGCACGGCCTCGGGCGTGCTGGGGGTGCTGCTCGTGGCGGTGGGCCACGCGTGGAGCGCCGCGCTGCTGCGACGGGTCACCCGGGCCGGGGTGGGGTCGTGACGGCGCTCGTCGCGCTCGCGGTCGTCGCCGCGCTGCCGTGGGCGGCCGCGCGCCGGAGCGTGGGTGGGTGCCGACGGGTCGGAGTGCGGTGGGTCGGCGTCGGCGCGGTAGGCCCCGGTGCGGCAGGCGTCGGAGTGGCTGAGGGTCGAGCGGCACCCGGTCGAGCGACTCTCGGTCGAGCGGCACCTGGTCGCGCGATGCCTGGTCCCGCGGCACCTGGTCGCGCGGCTCTCGATCGAGCCACCCCCACGGCGGAGGATGCCGTCGCCCTGCGTGGCGGCCGGCCGCACACCCCGGGCCGCACGTGGCCCTGGCCGTGGCCCGGGCCACGGCCCGGCGGGGCCGACGGCGGTGACCCGGCCCTGCTGCTCGAGCTCGTGGCGGTCGCGCTGGCGGCCGGCGCCCCGGTGCCGCTGGCGCTGGCGACCGTCGGCGCCGCCTGGCCCGGCGCCGCCGGGCGGGGGCTGGTGCGCGCCGCCCGGGCGATCGAGCTCGGGGCGCCGTGGGACGTCGCGTGGGCGCGGGGCGTGTCGTCCGTCGGCGCGGTCGCCGAGGCCCTCGAGCCCGCGTGGACCGCGGGCGCGTCGCCGGTGCCGCTGCTGCGCACGGCGGCGGACCGCCTCCGCTCCCGACGCCGGGCCGAGACCAGGGCCGCCGCGGGCCGGCTCGGCGTGCAGCTCGTCGTGCCCCTGACGCTGTGCTTCCTGCCGGCGTTCGTGCTGGTGGGACTCGTGCCGGTGCTCGTCTCGCTCGCCTCCGGGCTGCTCGGCTGAGACGTCCACGGGCCGTGCCCCCTGAGGCGCCCACAGCCCGTGCCTCGGAGCCGTGCGTCCCCGGAGCGGTGCCCGCGTCCCGGCTCGCGGCCACGGTGCCGCGACGCTCGTCCGGCCGGTCGACCGGCCGGCGCAGGACGAGGACGGAGGGGACATGCGCGGGGCGATGACGAAGGTGAGGCGCGCCTGGTGGACGGCCGTGGGCCAGGCGCTCGGTGACCGAGGCACGACGACCGCCGAGTACGCCATGGTGACGATGGCGGCGGTGGCCTTCGCGGGCCTGCTGGCGCTCGTGCTCCGCAGCGACGAGGTGCGCGGCATGCTGACCGACCTGGTCCACCGCGCGCTCAGCCAGTGAGCAGGGCGCGCGACGGCGGCGCGGTCACGGCCGAGCTCGCGATCGGGATGGTGAGCGTGGTCGCGCTGCTCGGGCTCGTGCTGGCGCTCGTCGCAGCGGGTGTGGCGCAGATCAGGTGCACGGACGCCGCGCGGGCCGGGGTCCGCGCGGCGTCGCTCGGCCAGGACGACGACGCCGTCGCGCTCGTCGTGCGCCGGGTCGCGGGCGCCGCCGCTTCCGCGACGGTGGTCCGCGGCGGCGGATGGGTCGACGTGTCCGTGGCCGTGCCCGTGCTCGGCGATGGCGTCGTCGACGGTGTCCGGGCCAGGGCCGTGGCCGGCCTGCCGGCCGAGCCGTGAGTCGCTGGCGGTCGGACCGCGGCTCCGGCTCGGTGCTCACGCTCGCCGCGGCCTGCGTGGTCGTCGTTCTGGCCGCGGCGCTGGGCCTGCTCGCACAGGCGGCGCAGGTGCGCGCCCGGGCGCAGTCCGTCGCGGACCTCTCGGCGCTCGCGGCAGCGCGCGAGGCCCAGCGGGCCGCGTTCGGCGACCCGGACGCGGTCGAGCCGTGCGGTCGAGCGGGCGCCGTAGCGACGCACAACGGAGGGCGCGTCGCGGCGTGCACGCTGCTGGCCGCCGGCCGGGTGCGGATCGAGGCCGTCGTCGCGGCGCCGGTCGGAGAGGCGCAGGCATCCGCGCTCGCGGGACCGTCGCCGTGAGCCGTCCGGGCGTCAGGCGCCGGGCGCCTGCGCCAGCACGGCGTCGAGCAGCCGCACGGCGGCGTCCTTCTCGAGGGGTTCGTTGCCGTTGCCGCACTTCGGCGACTGCACGCACGCCGGGCACCCGGACGAGCAGCCGCACCCCGCGACGGCGTCCCGCGTCGCGCGCAGCCACGTGGCGCCCAGGTGGAAGCCCCGCTCGGCGAAGCCGGCACCGCCGGGGTACCCGTCGTGGACGAACACCGTCGCGGTCCCGGTGTCCGGGTGCAGCACGGTGGACAGGCCGCCGAGGTCCCACCGGTCGCACGTGGCCAGCAGGGGCAGCAGGCCGATCGACGCGTGCTCCGCCGCGTGCAGCGCGCCCGGCGCCTGCTCGGCCGTCACGCCGGCCGCCAGCAGCACGGACGCCGGTGCGGTCCACCACACCGCCGCCGTCGGCAGCGTGCGGGCGGGCAGGTCCAGGTCGTGCGTGCCGATCACCTGCAGGTCGGGCAGCCGCTTGCGCTGGTAGCCCAGCACCTGGGTGGTCACCTCGACCGCGCCGAAGCCCCACGTCACGGGACCCCAGGCCACCTCGTGGTCCACCCGTCGGATCTCCGTCGAGGTCACCCAGCGCGCCCACGTGCCGTAGTCGACGGACCGCCGCGTGGCCAGCGCGATGCCGTCCTCGAGCGCCAGCGAGTCGACCACGTAGGTCGCGCCCTGGTGCACGTAGACGGCGCCGGGGTGCACCGTCGAGTCCGCCGCCGCGGCGTCGACCGTGCCCAGCAGGCGCCCGGTCGGCGCCTCCACCACGCGCACCGGCTCGCCACCCGAGCCGCGCAGGTCCGTCAGCCGGCTGGCGGGCTCCGCGTGCGTCCAGTACCAGCCCGAGGCGCGGCGCCGCAGCCAGCCGCGTTCGACGAGGTCGGCGAGGACCCCGGGCGCGGCCGGACCGAACGGCCCGAGCTCGTCGGCGCGCAGCGGGCGTTCGGCGGCGGCGGCCGCCAGGTGCGGCGCGAGGACGTAGGGGTTGCCGGTGTCGAAGACGGTCGCCTCGACCGGGGTGTCCAGCACGGCCGAGGGGTGCTGCACCAGGTAGGTGTCCAGCGGGTCCTCGCGTGCGACCAGCACCGCGAGCCCCTCGGTCCCGGCCCGCCCCGCGCGGCCCACCTGCTGCCAGAACGAGACGCGCGTCCCGGGCCACCCCGCGACGAGCACGGCGTCCAGCCCGGTGATGTCGACGCCCAGCTCGAGGGCGTTCGTGGTGGCCAGCGCGCGCAGCTCACCGGCGCGGATCGCCCGCTCCAGCTCGCGGCGTTCCTCGGGCAGGTATCCGCCGCGATAGGCGGAGACGAGGTCCTCCAGGCGCGGATCGACCTCGGCGAGATGGGCGCGCGTCGTCGTCGCGACCGCCTCGGCCCCGCGCCGCGAGCGCGTGAACGCCAGCGTGCGCGCGCCGGACACGACGAGGTCGGTCAGCAGGTCGGCGACCTCGGCCGTGGCGGTGCGGCGGGGTGCGTCCACCGGGCCCCACGGGTCGTCGTCGGGCAGCAGCTCCGACCACGGTGCCTGGCCGCCGGGCAGCTCCGGCGGCCGCCAGAGCACCACGGTCCGCCGGCCCGCGGGGGACGCGTCGTCGTCCACCGCGACCACCTGCTCGGGTTCGACCCCGATGAGCCGCGCCGCGCTGACCTGCGGCTCGGCGGTGGTCGCGGAGGCGAGGACGAAGGTCGGGCACGCGCCGTACGCCTCGGCGAGGCGTCGCAGCCGGCGCAGCACGAGCCCCACGTGCGCGCCGAAGACCCCGCGGTAGGCGTGCGCCTCGTCGACCACCACGTAGGCGAGCGACGAGAGCAGGCGGGACCAGCGCTCGTGCTGCGGGAGCAGGGCGAAGTGGAGGAAGTCGGGGTTGGTCAGCACCACGTCGGCGTGCTCGCGGGCCCAGCGCCGCTCGTCGGGCGGCGAGTCGCCGTCGCACGTGGTGACACGCAGGTCGCGCAGCTGAGCCGCGGCCAGCAGCCGCTCGAGGCCGTGGAGCTGGTCGGCCGCCAGCGCCTTCGTCGGGCACAGGTAGAGGGTCGCCGCGCGCCGCGCCGAGGCCGGAACGCCCGGCCCAGGGTCCGGGTCCGGGGTCCGGCGCACCGCCGACAGGGCGGGCAGCCAGAACGCGAGCGACTTGCCCGAGCCGGTGGACGTCGCCAGCACGGTGTGGCGGCCCGACCAGGCGGCGTCCGCCGCGGCCGCCTGGTGCGCCCAGGGCCGCGCGACGCCGAGCGACCCGTACCCGGCGACCAGGTCCGGGTCCGCCCAGCCGGGCCACGCCGCCGTGCGACCCTCCCGCGCCGGCAGGTGCCGCACGTGGGTCGCCCGGTCGGCGCGACGGCCGCCGGCGAGCAGCACGTCGAGCAGGTCGTCGGGCACGGCGTCATCCTCACACGGGCGGGACGGGCTCCGGCCGGGTGAGGACGACGCCGGCGCTCAGACGGCGAACGTGGCGACGCGCCCCTCGAGCCCGTGGGCCAGCTGCGCCAGGTCCTGGGTCGCCTTGTCCACGTGCTGCAGCGCCGCGCTCGTCGTGCGTGCCGCGACGGCGACGCTCGTGATGTTCCCGGCGATCTCGCCGACGCCCTGCGCCGCCTCGCCCACCGAGCGGGACATCTCGTTGGTCGTCGCGGTCTGCTCCTCGACGGCCGAGGCGATGGTCGCCTGGTGGTCGTTGATCGCCGTGATGATCTCGGTGATGCGGTCGATCGCGCCGACGGCCCCCTGCGTGTCGGCCTGGATCGCCTCGACCTTGTGGGCGATGTCCTCCGTGGCCTTCGCCGTCTCGCGGGCCAGGTCCTTCACCTCGCCCGCCACCACGGCGAAGCCCTTGCCGGACTCGCCCGCGCGGGCGGCCTCGATGGTGGCGTTGAGCGCGAGCAGGTTGGTCTGCTCGGCGATGGTGGTGATGACCTTGACCACCTCGCCGATCTGCTGGCTGGACGCCCCGAGCCGGCTGACCTGGGCGGTCGCGTCCGCGGCCGCCTGCGTCGCCGCCGCCGCGACCCGCGCGGCCTCGGTGGCGCTGCGGGCGATCTCCCGGATGCTGGCACCCATCTGCTCCGCGCCCGCCGCGACCGACTGGACGCTGCGGGACACCTGCTCGGCGGCGGCCGCGACCACGCCGGCCTGCGTCGACGTCTCCTCCGAGCCGGCGGCCACCTGGGTGCCGGCGGCCGACAGCTCGCCCGACGAGGCGGCGACGGTCCGGGCGCTCTCCACCACGCCGCCGACCAGGTCGCTCAGCGCGTCGAGGGCGACGACGAGCCCCGCGGCCATCTCGCCCAGCTCGTCGGCGGTGCGCACCTGCGGCCGGGTGGTGAGGTCGCCGCGCGCCATGGCGTCGACGGACCGCTTGACGTCGGCGACCGACCGCCGGATGGACCGCGCGATGACGAGCCCGACGAGCAGCGTGCCGAGGATCCCGACGACGATGAGGACGATGGTGCTCACGAGCGCGGTGCGGGCCTCGCTGTCGGCGTGGGTGGCGACCGCGGCGAGCGAGCCGTGGACCTCGGTGCCGAGGTTCGACAGCGCCTTGACCATGGCCGCGCCCAGGTCGGCGGCGCCGCCGTCCCGGATCTGCACCCACTGCGCCCGGTCGTCGGCCATCGCGGCGGCCTGGAGCTGGCCGTCGACCGTGCCGCGGTAGGCGGCCACCGCCGCGGTGAAGGCAGGCCAGCCCTTCGGCTCGGCGCCGAAGGCCTGGGTGAACGTGTCGTGGAAGGCCGTCATCGACGTGTCGAGGGTCGTCTCGGCGGTCGCGAGCTTCGCCGCCTGCGCCTGCTTGCCGGAGGGCGGGTAGGCGCCGAGGGCCGTGATGAGGTTGCGGACGTTCCACAGCGCGTCCTGCATCGCCGACTGGGACGTGCCGACCTCGTCCTGCACGGAAGCCAAGCGGTCGGTGTCGGTGCGCAGCCGCACGATGGTGGCGCCGGCGTAGCCGCCGAGCCCCACCATGACGACTCCCGCGAGCACGACGAGCGCCATGATCTTGGCGAAGACGGAGAGGTGCACGCGCCGGCGCGGCCCGGAGCCGGCGACGGTGGCGGTGGGGCTGGACATGGGTGCACTCCTTCACGCGGCCGCCGGGGGGTCGCGGCCTGCTGCCCCTCATTCGGCCCCGTGCCGCGGCCGCTGAGCACTCGGGCCGGGCGAATCGTGGCGCCGCGACACCGCGGCGCGCGGCAAGATCAGAGGGTGCGCATCGACCTCAACGCCGACCTCGGCGAGGGAGACGGCCCGTGGCGGCAGGGCCCGGTGCCCGACGACGAGCTGCTCGCGCTCGTCACCAGCGCGAACGTGGCAGCGGCGTTCCATGCCGGTGATCCCCTGCTCCTGGCCCGCACGTGCGCGCACGCCGTGCGGCGGGGCGTGGCCATCGGTGCCCACCCGTCGTACGACGACCGCGAGGGGTTCGGGCGCCGCCGCACGGACGTCGCACCGGCCGTGCTCACGGCCCAGGTGCTCTACCAGCTCGGTGCCGTCGCCGCACTCGCGGAGTCGGTCGGCGGCGCGATGACCCACGTCAAGCCGCACGGCGCGCTGTACCACCGCATCACGCACGACGAGGAGCAGGCGCAGGCCGTCGTCGCGGCCCTCTCCCGGTTCGACACCACGCTCACGCTCGTCGGGCTGCCGGGCTCGCGCGTGCTCGCGTTGGCCGACGAGGCCGGCATCCCCACCGTGCGCGAGGCGTTCGTCGACCGCGGCTACCGGCCGGACGGGACGCTCGTGCCGCGGGGTGAGCAGGGTGCGCTCGTCACCAGCCCGGTGCTGGCGGGCGAGCGCGCGGTGCGGCTGGCCACGGAGGGGAAGCTCGTCGCGGTGGACGGCACGGTGGTCGACGTTCCGGCCGACTCGCTGTGCGTCCACTCCGACACGCCCGGCTCCGTCCAGATCGCGCGCGCCGTCCGCTCGGCGCTCGCGGCGGCCGGCGTCGAGGTGACGGCCTTCCGTGACCCGCCCGCGCCGCGCTCGGCGTCGGACTGAGGCCGCCCGGGATGTCTGCGCCGCGCGAGACGGCCCCGGGTGCGGACCGCGCCGCCGCTGGTGCTGGTGCACGTGCTGGTGCCGATGCCCACGCCGGTGCCGGTGCCGGTGCCGGCGCCCGTGCCTGGGGCTGGCATCGGGCGGGCGACGACGGGCTGCTGCTCGACCTGCCGGGCACGGACGCGGTCGCCCGCGTGGCGTCGGCCCTGGTCGCGGCGCCGCCCGACGGGGTGGTCGACGTGGTGCCGGCCGCGCGCACCGTCCTGGTCCGGGGCACTGCGTACGCGTGGGACGCGTGGGCCGCGGCCGTGCGCGCGCTGGCCGAGGCGGCACTCGACGACCGAACCCCGGACGGCGCCTCGTCGGCCGCGCCGACACGCGTGGTGCCGATCCCCGTGGTCTACGACGGGGAGGACCTGGCCGAGGTCGCCCGTCTCGCCGGCCTGTCGCCCGACGAGGTCGTCGGGCGGCACGCCGCGGCGCGCTACCGGGTCGCGTTCGGCGGCTTCATGCCGGGGTTCGCCTACCTCACGGGGCTCGACCCGGTGCTCGTGGTGCCGCGCCTGGCCACGCCGCGCACGCGCGTGCCGGCGGGGGCGGTGGCGGTCGCGGGCGAGTACAGCGCGGTCTACCCGCGGGCGACACCGGGCGGCTGGCGGCTGCTCGGCCGCACGCGGGCGCGGATGTTCGACCCGTCGGACGACGACCGGCCGGCGCTGCTCGTACCGGGCGACGAAGTGCGGTTCGTCCCGGAGCGCGACGCGCTCGCGGCGGGCGGGCTCCCCGCCGGTGCGGACCCTGCAGGTGTGCCGGACCGGGCTCAGGTGCTCGCCGGCCCCGCCCGTGCGGACCCAGCGGGTGCGCCGGACCGGGCTCAGGTGCTCGCCGGCCCCCCCGCCGGTGTGCCTGGCCACGCTGCCGGCCTGGCCGGCGACCCGGCCGATGCGCCCGCCGGCGCGGCCCGCGAGCAGGCCGACGGGCGACGCGCCGCCGATGTCCGCCGTCACCCCGATCGCGACCGTCCCACCGGCTGTGGGCACGTGGAGGTGCTGGCGACGGGCCCGCTCGTCCTCGTCGAGGACGCGGGGCGGCCGGGCTTGGCGGCCGTCGGCGTGCCTAGGAGCGGGGCAGCGGACCCGCGGGCGCTGCGCGCGGCGAACCGGCTCGTCGGCAACCGGGCCGAGGCCGCGGCGTTGGAGCTGCTGCTCGGCGGTCTCGTCGTGCGCTTCGCCACGACCACCGCGTTCGCCCTGGTCGGCGCGCCCGCCCCGGCGACGCTCGACGGGACGTCCGTGCCGCCCGGCTGCGCGGTCCGAGCCCCGGCGGGGGCGGTCCTCGAGGTCGGCGTCCCGGCGCGCGGCCTGCGCACGTGGCTCGCGGTGCGCGGTGGCCTCGCCGCAGCCTCGGTGCTGGGCTCGCGCTCGACCGACGTGCTGTCGGGCCTCGGTCCCGCGCGCATCGCGGCGGGACACGTGCTGCCGCTCGGCACCGCGTTCGACGGGTTGCCGCAGCTCGGCCTGGACGGCGTGTCGCCGCTCGGCCCGGAGGGCACGTCGCGGCTCGGCCCAGGCGGCGTGCCCCAGCGCCGTCCCGACGGCACGCGCGAGGCCGCCGTCGCGTCCGCCGACGTGGCGGTGGTGCTGCCGGCGACGTGGGGCCCGCGCCAGGCGTGGCTCGACGACGAGTCCCGCGACCGCCTGCGCGCGCAGGAGTGGGTGGTGGCGGCGGACAGCAACCGGGTGGCCCTGCGGTGCGACGGGCCGGCGCTGGTGCGTGGGCGCCACGACGAGCTCCCGAGCGAGGGGCTGGTGCTCGGTGCGGTCCAGGTGCCGCACGACGGGCGACCGGTGCTGTTCGGTCCCGACCATCCCGTGACGGGTGGGTATCCGGTGGTGGCGGTGCTGACGGCGGAGGGCATCGCGCGCGCGGCGCAGTGCCGGCCGGGCGACCGCGTGCGCCTGGCGCTCGGGCCGGCCGGCCCAGTCTGACGGCGCGGTCGGGCGGCGCCGTTCGAGCCGATCGGACGAGTCCCGCCCGCGGAGCTCCGGCGGGTGCCTCCGCCGGCCGGAAGTCACCCACAAGTCGGGACGTTCGTCCTAAGCCCAAGGGCCTCCCTTGGGGTGAGTGCCGACGAGGAGAATGCAACATGTAGCCACGCCGCGCGTGTCGCACCACAACATCTTGTGTTCTCGGGTCGGATGGGGCCCGCACCCCGAGGGTGGAGTGCAGGAGTCCGAGGAGAGGGAAGCGATGTCTCAGGAGCCGGTGGTCGTCGAGGTCGGGAGCTCGATCGAGGAGTACCTCGACCGCAGCGACTGGCGTGTCAACGCCAATGCCAACCAGGGCTACTCGCTCGGTGGCCTCATCCTCAACACTGCCGGCAAGGTCGTCGCGAACTACTGGCTCAGCCACGTCTACCGCCCGGAGATCGGCGAGGCGCACCGCAACGGCGACCTCCACATCCACGACCTCGACATGCTGTCCGGCTACTGCGCCGGCTGGTCCCTGCGCAACCTGCTGCAGGAGGGCCTCAACGGCGTCCCCGGCAAGGTCGAGGCGACCGCACCGAAGCACTTCTCGAGCGCCATCGGCCAGATCGTCAACTTCCTCGGCACCATGCAGAACGAGTGGGCCGGCGCGCAGGCGTTCAGCTCGTTCGACACGTTCATGGCGCCCTTCGTGCGCCTGGACAAGCTCTCGTACACCGAGGTGCGCCAGGGCATCCAGGAGCTCATCTACAACCTCAACGTGCCGAGCCGCTGGGGCACGCAGACGCCGTTCACCAACCTGACGTTCGACTGGACGTGCCCCGAGGACCTGCGCGACGAGGTGCCGTTCGTCGGCGGCGAGCCGGTGGACTTCACGTACGGCGACCTCCAGGTCGAGATGGACATGCTCAACCGCGCCTACATGGAGGTCATGACCGAGGGCGACGCCTCCGGCCGCGTCTTCACGTTCCCCATCCCCACGTACAACATCACGGCCGACTTCCCGTGGGAGTCGGAGAACGCCGAGCGGCTGTTCGCCATGACCGCCAAGTACGGGCTGCCGTACTTCCAGAACTTCATCAACTCCGACATGAAGCCCGGCGACGTGCGGTCGATGTGCTGCCGGCTCCAGCTCGACCTGCGCGAGCTCCTCAAGCGCGGCAACGGCCTGTTCGGCTCCGGTGAGCAGACCGGATCGGTTGGCGTCGTCACCATCAACTGCGCGCGCCTGGGGTTCGTGCACCGCGGCGACGAGGCCACCCTGCTCGCGGCCTTGGACCGGTTGCTCGACCTGGCGAAGGAGTCGCTCGAGCTCAAGCGGCGCACCATCCAGGACCTCATGGACCGTGGCCTGTTCCCGTACACCAAGCGGTACCTCGGCAGCCTCGAGAGCCACTTCTCGACGATCGGCGTCAACGGCATCAACGAGATGGTCCGCAACTTCACGGGCGACGAGTACGACATCACCGACCCGCGCGGCCACGCGCAGGCGATCCGCCTGCTCGACCACGTGCGCGCGCGGATGGTCGAGTTCCAGGAGGAGACGGGCAACCTCTACAACCTGGAGGCGACGCCGGCCGAGGGGACCACCTACCGGTTCGCCAAGGAGGACCGCAAGCGGTTCGCCGGGATCGTCCAGGCCGGCTCCGCCGAGAACCCCTACTACACGAACTCCAGCCAGCTCCCGGTCGCGTTCACCGACGACCCGTTCGAGGCGCTGGCGCGCCAGGACGAGCTGCAGACGAGGTACACCGGCGGCACGGTGCTGCACCTGTACATGGCCGACCGCATCTCGACGTCCGAGGCGTGCCGAGAGCTCGTCAAGCGCGCGCTGTCGTCGTTCCGGCTGCCGTACCTCACCATCACGCCGACGTTCTCCATCTGCCCCAACCACGGCTACCTGTCCGGCGAGCACTGGACCTGCCCCACGTGCCAGGACGCGGGCAAGCAGGTCGAGTGCGAGGTGTGGACGCGGGTCATGGGCTACTTCCGCCCGGTGCAGTCGTTCAACGTCGGCAAGAAGGGCGAGCAGGCCGAGCGGGTCTCGTTCCAGGAGTCGGTCGCGTTCGGCGCCGACCCGGGCATGCACGCGTTCGCGCACGACGAGCTCGTCGGCGCGACCGCGGGGGCCTGACGATGACCGACCCCGCCGCTGCTGCGACCCCGAGCGCTCCCCGCACGGGGGCGCCGGGCGGTGCGCTCGCGCCGTCCGCGTCGCAGCAGCGGCGGGACGCCGCGCCGGACTCGTCGCCCTGCGCCGTGCAGGACGGCGCTCGCGTCGTGTCGCTCGCGCAGGCTGCCGACACGCTGGCGATCGCGGGGCTCGTCCCGCTGTCGACCGTCGACTGGCCCGGCAAGCTCGTCGCGACCGCGTTCCTGCAGGGGTGCCCGTGGCGGTGCCCCTACTGCCACAACGCGGGGATCCTCGACACCCGCACGCCGGGCGCGGTGCCGTGGTCGGCCGTGCGGGCGCTGCTCGACCGGCGTCACGGGCTGCTCGACGGCGTCGTCTTCTCCGGCGGCGAGCCGACGAGGCAGGCGGGTCTCCTCGACGCCGTGCGCCAGGTGAAGGACGAGGGCTTCGTCGTCGGCCTGCACACGGGCGGCGCCTACCCGGCGAGACTGGTGCCCCTGCTGCCCTACGTCGACTGGATCGGCTTCGACGTCAAGGCGCCGGCGCACCTCTACCGCGCGATCACGCGCGTCGGGGGGCCGACGACCTCGGCCGACCGGGCGTTCACCTCGCTGCGGGCCGTGCTGGACGCCGGCGTCGACGTCACGGTGCGCACCACGGTGGACCCGACCGTGCTCACCGACGACGACGTGCACGAGCTCACCGACACCCTGTTCGACATGGGCGTGTGCGAGCACGTGCTCCAGGAGGTGCGTGCCGAGGGCACGACGCCGGAGTACCGCGCGGCGCTGGCGGCCGCGCGAGCCTGAGCCGCAGCGGAGCGGCGACAGCGTCAGAAGGGCGGCTCGTCGGGGTACGCGCTCGACGGCGTGGCCCGCGGCGGCGGATCGGTTCCCGGTCCGCCGCCCCATGCCGGGTCGCCGGCGCCATGGTGGCGGATGGCGGCGAGCGCGGCCGCGGTCAGCGTGATGGGGATCGCCAGCCGGGTGAAGGTGATGCCCCACGGGTCGGTCCACTCGCTGGCACCCGACCCGGGGACGCGACGCACGGACCAGCCGCCGCTCGTCTTCTGCTCGTGGTGGTGCTTGCAGCGCGCGTCGAGGTTCGCCGCGGTCGTCTGCTCGTCGGCCGGGCCGTCAGGGTCGAAGGGCTCCCGGTGGTCGAGCTCGCACCGCCATCCGGGTTGGCCGCACCCCATGAAGGTGCACGTCACGTCTCGGGCGATGACGAACGCCGTGAGGTCCGCCCCGGGGTGGTAGGTGGCAGTGCCCCGCTCGACGAGCGTCCCGGTCACGGGGTCGGTCAGCAGCCGGCGCCACGTGCCGTCCTGGGCGATCTCGCGCGCCATCCCCGCCGGGACGGGTCCGAAGCCGGCCAGCTCGCCGGGCAGATCGTCGAGCCCGAGCAGCGTCGTGGCGGCGACCGTCACCTGGATCTCGGCGTGCCGACGGTGCTTGCGGGGGAGCGCGGTGCCGTCGGGCAGCGCGCCGGTGGCGGCGATCGTGTCGAAGATGCCGGCGAACGCGTCCGCCCGGCGCTGGTGGACGTCGCGCTCGTCGCCCGCCTCCCGCGCGGTGCCCGCGAGGGCGTCGACGACGGTGAAGACGGTGACCGCGGCCGGCGCGGGCAGCAGGGCGGTGAGCAGGGCCATGCCGTCGCCCGACGGCCGGAGCTCCAGGCCGCGGTCGGCCCGGGCGCGGGCGCAGCGTGCTTCGGCCTGCGTGGGCTCGGCGGCGATGACGAGCTTCTCCGCCAACCGCCGGAGCGCCGGCGGAGACAGGAGGGGCGCGTCGTCGAGCGCGGCCTCCACGACCCCGTCCCAACGCCGCGGGTCACCGCCGACCGGCAACGCGTCCAGCACCGCGTCGACCCGCCGGAGGTCGAGGGTGCCGCACGCCAGCTCGTCGGACACCCGTGGGTGGGCTGCCAGGCCCTCCGCCCGCCCGACCATCCGTTGCGCCTGGTACGTGGTGCACGACAGCGCCGCCTGCAGCTCGTCGACCAGCCGGAACGCGCCGACCTCGCTCCTGGTGGCGAGCTCGCCGAGCACTCCGGCCTGCGCGGCCTGGGCCATCGCGACGACCTGATCCCAGCCCACCGCCCGGGCGAGCAGGTCCGCGCTGGGGGCGCCGGACAGGTCGACGTCGGACAGCTCTGCCGCCAGCGCTGCGACATCGCGAGCAGGGACGGCGTCGCGGAAGTCAGGCAGGCGCATGCCGGCCGCGAACGGCATCCGCCGTCCCGCCTCCGTCGCAACCGTCGTCGTCATACGAACAACTGTACGAGTCGCCACCGACATGACCGCAGGCATGTGATCCCTGGTCAGCGAAGAGGAAGGCCGCATCCGCGACGTGGCTCGCGCGGTCGTCAGGGGAGCGGCGCGCTGGCGATCAGCCAGTTGCCGGGTTCGGCCCGGGTCACCGTGACGTCGACGACGAGCCGGAGTGCGTAGTCGCCCTGCAGGCCGGCGCCGCCGTCCGCGGGGGCGGGCACGCCGGGGCACCGGGTCAGCGCCGGCGGGTCCGGGAAGGTGATCGTGAGGCCGCCGGTCCATGCGTCCGGGTGGTTCGGGACGACGCTGCGCGCGACGACCCTCCCGCGCTGGGTCGCGACGACGACCGGGTCCGCGACATCGACCAGGTCGTGGGCAACGGTCCGACCGGGCACCGACGTCAGCACGGGCGACGCCGGGATGTTGGCGTACCCGTAGGGCGTCGGGTGCCGGTTCAGCGCGGCGGTGTACGGCGCCCCGGGCGCGCCGACGAAGGCCGCCAGGCCGTCGGCCAGTGCCCCGCAGCCGGTCAGCGCAGCGAGCTCTGCACGGCCCGCCGAGCTCGTCGAGCCTGGCGTCGCCGTGCCCGGGCTCGCCGGGGCCGTCGCACCGAGGTCGGACGGGCCGGCGCCGGCCACGGGCGCGGTGACGGTCACGGAGGTGGTCACGCTCGAGCGGACGTCGATCAAGGTCGGGTTCGCGCCTGGGGCGGTGGCGTAGGAGAGCGTCTGCGTCACGACGAGCGTGTACGAGCCGGGCGCGAGGTACGGCGAGCCCTGGCCGCTCGGGTACTGGTCGCACGACGCCAACGTGCGCGTGACCCGCGTGGTGACCGGGAACGGGCTGGTGGGCAGGTACCCGTCGGGCCCGAGGCGTTGGTCGAGGCTCCACGAGAGGTCGGGCGTGGCCGGCCCCTCCTGGACGCCGATGACGACGCCGTTCCTCACCACCGAGAGGTCGGTGCCCCACACGACGGCGGAGGAGCCCGCGGGCGCCGCCGGGACGTCGGCGGTCACCGAGGCGCTCCAGGTGCCGTCGGCGGGGATGGACGACGAGGCGTCGGTCACCGTGAGGGGGACGTCGCCACCGAGGTGGGGCAGCGCGTCGCCGACGACCTGCCCGCAGCGGAGGAACTGGGCGGGCCAGTCGGGGTGAACCTGCGACGAGGGGGCGGGCCCCGGGCCAGGCACGGCGGGCGGCGCGCCCGAGCGGTGCGGCAGCCCTGCGTACGCCCCACCTGCCATCGCGACGACGACGAGCGCCGCGAGGCCCGACGTCACGCCCGTGCGCCGCGCACGCCGCCGCCGGGCACCTGCCCGCACCGCCTCGACCGAGATCGTGAAGGCCCGCGCCTCGGAGCCGCCCGAGACCTCGTCGAGCGCCCGCGCCAGCGGGTTCCGCTCGTCGTGCCCGGTCACCGGGGCCTCCGCCGGGGAGCAGTGGACGGTGCGGACAGGTCGTCTCGCGCGGCGTCCCTCTGCGGGGAGGGCTCGTCGTGCCCCGGCGGCCGTCCCCGGCGCGTCGTCAGCTCGACCACGACCTCGTCGTCCGCCTCCGGCAGCGAACCCAGCAGCGGCTCGAGCCGGTGCCGCGCGTCCGAGAGGTAGCGCTTGACCGAGCCCTCCGCGAGGTGCAGGCGGGCGGCCACCTCCGCGACGGAGAGGTCCTCGGCGTAGCGGAGCACCGCCACGGCGCGCTCGGTGGGTGACAGTCGCAGCAGCGCCAGGCGCATGTCCGTCGCCGTGGTCACCGCCGCCTCGGGCGACGGTGCCACCGGCTCGTCGTCCGACGAGCCGAACAGGTGCCGCACCCGGGCCCAGCGTGCGGCTCGTCGTGCCCCGTCGAGGTAGGCCGTCAGCATCGCGCGGCGCACGTAGCGCTCGGCGTCGTCGGGCGCGAAGCCCGTCCTCGTCCGGCTGAACGTGCGCACGAGCCCCTCCTGCACCAGGTCGGCGGCGGCGTCGCGGTTGCCCGCCAGCAGGTAGGCGTAGCCGAACAGGGCCCCGGCGCGCTCGCGGGCGAGCACCGCCAGGGCGTCGTCGGCGTCGCCGTTGCTCACGTCACCTCCGTGCACCGTCACCAGCCAAGACGTCCAGCGTCGCCGATCGGTTGGGGGGTGCGGGGCCGTTTCACCCCGGAGGCTCACGGTGGCGGGCAGGGCTCGAAGGCCCCCGCGGGGCTCACCAGGCCCTTCGCGACCGCCGCGAGCCCCAGTTGGGACCAAGGTCATGTGTCCCGGCTAGACTGCCGCCTTCCGCGGGCGCCGCTGCCTGCGACCGCGTGGCCGCCGCCCGACCCGGGGCCACGTGCCGTGTGCAGGGGAGGACACATGCTCCATCTGGGCGCCACGAGCGTCGTCATCGTCTCGGTCGTCGGCGTGCTCGCGCTCGCCGCGCTCGTCCTGGCCGCGGTGCTCGCGCGGCAGGTGCTCGCGGCCGACGAGGGCACGCCCCGCATGCAGGACATCGCCAAGGCCGTCCAGGAGGGCGCCTCCGCGTTCCTCCGCCGGCAGCTGCGGACGCTCGCGCTGTTCGCCGTCGTCGTCGTCGCGCTGCTGCTGCTCCTGCCGGGCTCGGGCGGCGTCAAGGTCGGCCGCTCGGTGTTCTTCCTCGTGGGCGCCGCCTTCTCCGCGACCATCGGGTTCCTCGGCATGTGGCTCGCCACGCGGGCCAATCTGCGGGTCGCGGCGGCCGCCTCGACCCCGGGTGGGCGCGCCGAGGGGGCGCGGATCGCGTTCCGCACCGGCGGCGCGGTGGGCATGTCGGTGGTGGGGCTGGGGCTGCTCGGCGCCGTCACGGTCGAGCTGGTCTTCGGGTTCGACGCGCCGGCCGTGCTCGAGGGCTTCGGGTTCGGCGCGGCCCTGCTGGCCATGTTCATGCGCGTGGGCGGCGGCATCTTCACCAAGGCGGCGGACGTCGGCGCCGATCTCGTCGGCAAGGTGGAGCAGGGCATCCCCGAGGACGACCCGCGCAACGCCGCGACCATCGCCGACAACGTCGGCGACAACGTCGGCGACTGCGCCGGCATGGCGGCCGACCTCTTCGAGTCCTACGCGGTCACGCTCGTCGCGGCGCTCATCCTCGGCCGGGCGGCGTTCGGCGAGCAGGGCATGGTGTTCCCGCTCATCGTCACCGGCATCGGCGCGCTGGTGGCCGCGCTCGGCGTGGCGATCACGCGCGTGCGCGGCTCCGAGTCCGGGCTCACCGCCATCAACCGTGGCTTCTACATCTCGGCGCTCGTCGGCCTGGTGCTGGCGGCCGTCGCCTCCTTCCTCTACCTGCCGTCGTCGTTCGCGGCGCTCACCGGCGGCACCGCCGGGCTGCAGACCCACCCCGGCGACCCGCGGCTCGTGGCGAGCGCGGCGGTGCTCGTCGGGATCCTCCTGGCGGGCGTCATCCTCTGGGTGACCGGCTACTTCACCAAGACGACGAGCAAGCCCACGCTCCACGTGGCGCGCACCACGCTCACCGGGCCCGCGACGGTGGTCCTGTCCGGCATCGGCGTGGGCTTCGAGTCGGCCGTCTACACCGCCGGCATCATCGCGGCGGCGATCTGCGCCGTGTTCCTCGTCGCGGGCGGCTCGGTGTCGCTCGCGCTGTTCCTCATCGCGCTGGCCGGCTGCGGCCTGCTGACCACGGTGGGCGTCATCGTCGCGATGGACACGTTCGGCCCGGTGAGCGACAACGCCCAGGGCATCGCCGAGATGTCCGGCGACGTCTCCGAGGAGGGCGCGCAGATCCTCACCGACCTCGACGCCGCGGGCAACACGACGAAGGCCATCACCAAGGGCATCGCCATCGCCACGGCCGTGCTCGCCGCGACCGCGCTGTTCGGCTCGTTCGCCGACGAGGTGACGCACGCCGTCGCGGGGGTCTCGGGCGGAGCCACGGGCGACCTGGTCAAGGCGATGCTGAGCTACGAGATCATCTCGCCCATCACGCTCGTCGGGGTGATCCTCGGTGGCGCGACGGTGTTCCTCTTCTCCGGCCTGGCCATCGACGCCGTGACGCGTGCCGCCGGCTCGATCGTCTTCGAGGTGCGGCGCCAGTTCCGCGAGCACCCCGGCATCCTCACGGGCAAGGAGCGCCCCGAGTACGGCAAGGTGGTCGACATCTGCACGCGCGACTCGCTGCGCGAGCTGGCGACGCCGGGGTTGCTCGCCGCGTCCGCGCCCATCGCGGTGGGCTTCGGCCTCGGCATCGGCCCGCTCGCGGGCTTCCTCGGCGGGGCCATCGCGGCCGGCGTGCTCATGGCGGTGTTCCTCGCCAACTCGGGCGGCACGTGGGACAACGCGAAGAAGATCGTCGAGGACGGCCACTTCGGCGGGAAGGGCTCCGCGGCGCACGCCGCCGCCGTCATCGGCGACACCGTGGGCGACCCCTTCAAGGACACCGCCGGCCCGGCCATCAACCCGCTCATCAAGGTGATGAACCTGGTCGCGCTGCTCGTGGCGCCGGCCGTGGTGACGGTCTCGGTGGGGTCGGGCGCCAGCACGCCGCTGCGGCTGACGCTCGCGCTGCTCGCCGCGGCGGTGGCGTTCGGCGCGGTCGTCGTCTCCCGCCTGCGCGCCGCGAAGGCCGACCGCGAGGGCCGCCTGGAGGCGGAGGCCGCACTGGCCGGCGCCGAGCCGATCGACGTGGTGCTGGCCGACGAGGAGGCGCGCGCCGGGCACGGCCAGGGGCGTTAGCGGTCAGGCGGGGTTCAGCGCGACGAGCCGCATCGTCGAGTCGTCGGCGTAGCAGGTCTGCAGCAGGATCTGCCCGACGAGGCCTGCCGCCGCCGAGTAGTGCGACCCCTTGGGCACGTCGCGCGCGTCGGTGACCACCCACACGGCGCCGTCGATCCGCACCCGGTCGCCCAGGTGCAGCCCGAGCAGCGGGGTGCCGCCGCACCGGCGGTGGATCGGGTAGTACGGCTTGCCGTCGACGTTCTCGTACCAGTGCGTGAGGCCGCCCTGGCACCGGTTGACGGCGTCCTGGCCGCCGCTGTTGACGACGCGCGTGCTCCAGGCCACCGCCGGCCCGGGCGGCGCGGCGGGGGCCTTCGGTGGCGCCGGGCGCGTGGTGGCGACCGTCCGGTGGGCGGCCTGCGCCGCGGCCTCGGCTGCGGCCTGCGCGGCTGCCGCCGCTGCCGCCGCCTGGGCCGCCGCCGCCGCCGCGGCCTGTGCCGCGGCCAGCTCAGCCGCCGCCTGCGCGGCCGCGCGCTCCGCCTCCGCGCGCGCGGCGGCCTCGCGCTCGTGCTCGAGCAGCTCGGTGGCGCTCGTGACGACGAGCCCGCGCCCGACCAGGGCCCGGCGTTCGTCCTCCGCGGCAGCCGCCGATGCCGAGGCCACGCGCGCCGCAGCCGTGGCCACCTCGGTGTCGGGCAGCTGCACACCCGCTCCGGGCACGGCGAGGCCGACGACCAGCACCATGGCTGAGGCCGTCGTGGCGAGCGCGTGCTTCCACACGCCCACCCATCGGTGGGCAGGGGGCGGACGTGTGGAGTTCTCACCCACGTCCTCCGGTTGGCGGACAGTGACGGCCGACCCGGCACGGCCGCGGATCCGGCCGGCGTGGCGGTTCTAGGGTGGTGGCAACCGTCGAACCGAAGGATCTCCCATGCCTGCCGACCTGCGCGCCGCCGTGGCCGCGCTCATGCCCCGCGCCCTGTCCGACCTCGCCGAGCTGGTCGCCATCCCGTCGATCGCCGACGAGCGGATCGTCCCGCTGTCCGAGTGCGACCGGGCGGCCGAGTGGGTCGCCGCGGCCTTCCGCGCCGAGGGCATCGACGACGCCCGCCCGGAGCGGACCCCCGACGGCACGGCCGCGGTCGTCGGCCGGCGCCCCGGCCCGGACGGCGCGCCCACGGTGCTGCTCTACGCGCACTACGACGTGCAGCCCACGCTCGACGAAGCCGCCTGGACCACGCCGCCGTTCGAGCTGACCGAGCGCGACGGCCGGTACTTCGGCCGCGGCGCGGCGGACTGCAAGGGCAACATCGCCGCGCTCCTCACCGCGCTGCGCGCGCTGCGGGGCGAGGACGGCGGCTACCCGGTGACGCTCAAGCTCGCGATCGAGGGGTCGGAGGAGCAGGGCGGCGGCGGCCTGGACCAGCTCGCGCAGGCGCGGCCCGAGCTGTTCGCGGCCGACGCGGTGCTCGTCGTCGACGTCGGCAACGTGGCCGTGGGCCGGCCGACGCTCACCACGTCGTTGCGCGGCTCCGCCGACGTCGTCGTGCACGTCGCGACGCTCGCCGGTGCGGTGCACTCGGGCATGTTCGGCGGCGCGGCGCCCGACCCGGTCGCGGCCCTCGTCCGGATGCTCGCCACGCTGCGCGACGAGCACGGTGACACGACGATCCGCGGCCTGGACGCCACGCAGACGTGGCCCGGCGCGGGCTGGGACGCCGCCGAGTTCGCGGCCGCGGCGGGCGTGCTCCCCGGCGCCCAGGTGCTGGGCTCCGGCTCGGTGGCCGACATGCTGTGGGCGCGGCCGACCGTCACGGTGGTGGGCATCGACGTGCCGCCGGTGGTCGGCTCCACGCCCGCGATCCAGGCCGGCGCGTCGGCGCGGCTCAACCTCCGCGTGCCGCCGGGCCTGCGTGCCACCGACGCGCGCGACGCCCTCGTCGCCCACCTGCACGCCGTCGCCCCGTGGGGCGCGACCGTCACGGTCGAGGCCGACCACGTGGGCGAGCCGTTCCTGGCGCGCACCGACACGGCCGCGTTCGCGACGCTGTCGGACGCGCTCGCGGAGGCGTTCGGCGCGCCCACGGTCACCGTGGGCGAGGGCGCCTCGATCCCGCTGTGCAACGTGCTCGCCACCCTCATGCCGGAGGCGTCGATCGTGCTGCTCGGCGTCGAGGACCCGGCCGCGTCGATCCACGCGCCGAACGAGTCGGTGCACCCCGGCGAGATCGAGCACCTGGCGCACGCGTTGGCCCTGTTCCTGCAGCGCCTGGGCTGAGCGTTCACAGGAAGGTTCCAGGCCGGTTCCTTCGAAGGCCCAGGTCGCGTCCCTAACGTCAGTCGACGGCACTCGACGATCGACGTGAGGACGACATGGTCAGGCGGTGGAGGGCGGCTCGCCCGACGAGGAGGGTGGCCGTCATCATCGTGGCCGTCCTGGTGCTCGCGGGCGCCGCGACGGGCATCCGGTGGTTCACCCAACGGGACAAGGCGAGCGCCGCGACGACGGCGGCCGCGACGACCACCACGGTGGCCGCGAGCCTGACGACGCTCCAGAAGTCGGTGAGCGCCACCGGCACGCTGACGCCGACGGTGCAGCAGGCCGTGAGCTTCGCGGTGAGCGGCACCGTGACCTCCGTGCCGGTCAAGGTGGGCGACACGGTGACCGTCGGCCAGACGCTGGCCACGGTCGACACGCTCCAGCTCAACGCGGACCTGCTCACGGCCAAGGCCAACCTGGCCAGCGCCCAGGCGGCGCTCGCGGATCTCGAGGCGACCAGCACCGGGACGGCCGCGCAGGTCGCACAGATCGCCGCCGCGTCGGCGAAGGTCGACGTCGCGCAGTCGGCCGAGACGGCGGCCGAGGCCGCGCTGGGCAACGCCACCCTGCTGGCGCCCGTCGCGGGGCTCGTGACGAACGTCGGCCTGACGGTCGGCGACAAGGTCACCGGCACGTCGGGGTCGTCGACGTCTGGCTCGTCAGCCGGCTCGTCGGGCGGGGCGTCGGCCGGCTCCGCGGGTTCGGGGTCGTCGGGCGGCTCGAGCAGCTCGTCGTCCAGCGGCCAGTTCGAGATCGTCGGGACGGACGCCTACGACGTGAGCCTGTCGGTCAACGACACGGACGTCGCGCTCATCAAGCCGGGCGACCAGGTGGAGATGACCTCCGACTCCGTGACGGGCACCGTGTTCGGCGTCGTGCGGACCGTCGGTCCGCTCTCCACGTCCACCGGCGTCGCGTCGTACCCCGTGGTGGCCGACGTCACGGGCGACACGAAGTCGCTGCACGACGGCATCTCCGTCACGGCGAGCATCATCTACGAGCGTCGCGCCAACGTGCTCACCATCCCCACCGCGGCCATCCACAAGGCGGCGGACGGCTCCTCGACCGTGATCAAGGTGGCCTCCGACGGCACCACGTCCACGGTGAAGGTCACCACCGGCGAGTCCTCCGGCACGGTGACCGAGATCACGGCGGGCCTGGCGGAGGGTGACGAGGTCCAGGTGACCACCTACGCCCGCACGTCGACGGGCACGACCGGCGGCACCAACCGGACCGGGGGGACCGGGGGCGGCGAGTTCTTCCCGGGCGGCGGCGCCGGCGGCACCGGCTCCTTCCAGCTCCCGAACGGCCAGACCGTCCAGCGGAACTCCAACGGCAGCCTCTCGATCACCAACGGTGGGGCGGGCTCCCGTGGCTGAGAGCACCACCTGGCGCGTCGCGGGCATGCCCGTCGTGCCGGGCCCCGACGCGCCCGTCATCGAGCTGCTCGGCGCCCGGAAGACCTACACCACCGGCAGCATCGAGTTCGAGGCGCTGCGCGGCGTGGACCTGCGGATCGATGAGGGGGAGTACGTCGCGGTCATGGGCCCGTCCGGCTCCGGCAAGTCGACCCTGATGAACGTCCTCGGCTGTCTCGACGTGCTCACCAGCGGGACGTACCGGCTCGCCGGCGAGGACGTGGAGGAGCTCGACGAGGTGGAGCTGGCGGCGATCCGCAACCGGCGCATCGGCTTCGTCTTCCAGCAGTTCCACCTGCTGCCGTCGCTGCCCGCGTGGCGCAACGTGGAGCTGCCGCTGCTGTACGCGGGCGTGCGGGCCGTCGAACGCCGCGAACGCGCGCTCGTCGCGCTCGAGCGCGTGGGCCTCGCGGACCGGACGGCCAACCGGCCCGGCGAGATGAGCGGCGGCCAGCAGCAGCGCGCCGCCGTGGCCCGCGCCCTGGTCACCGACCCCGCGCTGATCCTGGCCGACGAGCCGACGGGCAACCTGGACTCCACCTCGACCGACGAGGTGCTCGGGCTGTTCGACGAGCTGCACGAGCAGGGCCGCACCGTGGTGCTCATCACGCACGAGGCCGAGGTGGCCCAGCACGCCCAGCGCGTGGTGCACGTCCGCGACGGCCTCGTCACGGTCGACGAGCGGGTGGCCCGATGAGCTGGAACCAGACCCTGACCACCGCCTGGTCGGCGGTCCGCACGCACGTCATGCGCTCCTCGCTGACGGTGCTCGGCATCCTCATCGGCATCGCCGCCGTCATCCTCACGGTCGGCCTCGGGCTCGGCTCGCAGAAGGACGTCTCGGCGCAGATCGACGCGCTCGGGTCCAACCTCCTCATCGTCACGCCGGGCTCTGCGACCACGGGCGGGATCCGGGGCGGCTTCGGCTCGGCCACCACGCTGACGCGGGCCGACGCCGACGCGCTCGCCTCCAGCGTCAACGCGCCGGACGTCAAGGGCGTCGCGCCCGAGAAGTCGACGTCGCTGGAGCTCCAGAACGGCTCGACGAACTGGACCACGACGGTCACCGGGACCACCGCGTCCTGGTTGCAGGTCCGCAACCGCACGCTGTCGTCGGGCACGTTCATCACACAGGCGGACGACTCCGGCCGCAACGCGGTCGTCGTCCTCGGCTCGGACACCGCCACGGAGCTGTTCGGCACCACGAACGTCGTCGGCCAGTCCGTGACGATCTCGAACGTCCAGTTCCAGGTGATCGGCGTCCTGGCCAGCGCCGGCTCGGCGAGCGGCACGAGCCTCGACGACCTCGCCGTCGTGCCGCTGTCCACCGAGGCCGAGACGCTCGTCGGCGGCTCGTCGCGCAGCTCGGTGAACCGGATCTACGTCGAGGCGGCCGGCACGGGCCAGCTGTCCGCGGCGTACCAGGAGGCGGAGAACACGCTGCTCAACCTCCACGGGATCACGAGCACGACGAACGCCGACTTCTCGATCGCGTCGCAGCAGTCGCTCGTGTCGACCGCGACCGCGGTGGCCAAGACGCTGACGGTGCTCCTCACCGGGATCGCGGCCCTCTCGCTGCTCGTCGGCGGCATCGGCGTGATGAACATCATGCTGGTGTCCGTCACCGAGCGGACCCGGGAGATCGGCCTGCGCAAGGCGCTCGGGGCCCCGCCGTGGGCCATCCGCCGCCAGTTCCTCGCCGAGGCCTCGATCCTCGGTCTGTCGGGCGGCGTGCTCGGCGCCGGGCTGGGCGTGCTCGCCGCGCGGACGCTGCCCAAGCTCGTCGGCTCGACCATCGTCGTGTCCGGCGCCGCGATCGCCGCCTCCCTCGTCGTCGCCGTCGGCATCGGCCTGGTGTTCGGCGTCTACCCCGCCACGCGAGCCGCCCGGCTCGCCCCCATCGACGCGCTGCGCTCGGAGTGAGCGTGCCTGCCCTCAGGAGATCCCCGATGTCCCCACTGCGCACCTACGCCCCGCTCGGCCTCGGCCTGGGCGTCGTCCTGCTGCTCGCCGGGTGCGGCGGCGGCACCACGCCGCAGGCCGCCGCGGCCACGCCCGCCCCGGCGGCCACGGGTGCCCCGCGGCCGGCCGCCACGCCGGGCGCGGGCGGCGGCGGCGTGAGCGGCACCATCGCCTACGTCTCGGGCCAGCTCATGCAGGTGCAGGACACGTCGATGCAGACGGCCGTCGGGTGGACCGCGTCCACGACGATCGACAAGGAGACCGCCGGCACGCTCGCGGACGTCACCGCCGGCTCGTGCGTGGTGGCGACGAGCTTCACCGCCGGGGCCGCGGCGGGTGCCAGCGCCGCGCCGACGGCGGTGCCCACCGTCGACCCGAACGCACCCGTGACCCGCGTGGTCGTCACGCAGCCGGTCGACGGGACGTGCCGGGCGGCCGCCGTCGGCGGCGCGTTCGGCGGCGGCGCGCGCACCCCGGGCCAGGAGCCGAGCGGTGCGGCGAGCCAGCCGCGGACGCGGCCCTCCGGCGCGCCGACCGGCGGGTTCGCCGGGGGCGCCCGCGCGTTCGGCGTCCACGACGGCCTGGTGACCGGGGTCTCCGGGGACACCGTCTCGATCCAGACCACCGGCCAGGGCGGCGCCACGAGCACCGCGACGTTCACGGTCGGCGCCTCGACCACCTACACGACGACCGTCAAGGCCGACGCCAGCGCGATCGTCGTCGGTCAGTGCGCCGCGGCCTTCGGGCCGTCGGACTCGTCCGGCACGGTGGCCGCGACCTCGATCACGGTGTCGGCGCCGACCAACGGCCAGTGCTCGTCGTTCTCCGCCACGCGCGCCGGCGGCGGGTTCGCCGGGCGCGGCGGCTCCCGCGGCGGCGCGGGCGCCGGCACCACCGGCACGCAGGGTGGTTCGAATGCCTGACCGCTCCCGCAAGCGCGGGCGCCCCCGCTGGCGCCGCCCGCTGGCCCTCGGCGTGGGCGTCGCGGTGGTGCTCGTCGCGGGCGGCGGCGGCGTCGCGTGGGCGCTGTCGGGGCGCACCGGCGACCGGTGGACCACCGCGACCGTCGCGATGGGGACCGTGCAGCAGACGGTCGCGGCCACGGGCACGGTCGCCTCGGCGTCGCGCCGCGACGTCGCCTTCCCCGTCGCCGGCACGGTGGCCTCCGTCAAGGTCGGCCTCGGCGACACCGTGACCGCCGGCGAGGTGCTCGCCACCCTCGACCCGACGTCGCTGCAGGACGCGCTGACGCAGGCGAGCACCACGCTCCAGCAGGCGCAGCAGCAGCTGACCGACGACCTGCAGTCGCAGACCGTCGCCACCAGCACCACGAGCACGCCGACGAGCACGGCGAGCCCGACGGGCACGTCGTCGCCGTCGGCCCGGTCGACGCAGTCCTCGTCGTCGGGCGCCTCGCCGGAGGTGACGAAGGCGAGCCAGGCCGTAGCCGCGGCGCAGCAGGCGCTGCTGGCGGCCTACGACGCCGCGCACACCGCGCTCGCGGCCGGCACGCAGGCCCTCGCCGACGCGCAGTCGGCCTGCACCGGCGTCACCGGCCTCGACCCGTCGACGGTGACCGCGGACGGCGGCACGCCGACCCCGACGAGCTCGCCGACGCCCACCGACTCGCCGACGCCGACGGACTCGCCGACGCCCACCGACTCGCCCACGCCGACGCCGAGCCCGACGAGCTCCTCGACCACGGTGTCCCAGGCGCAGGCCCTCATCGCGGCGTGCCAGGCGGCGCTCTCCACGGCCTCCCAGGCCCAGGCCCAGACGACGACCAAGCAGCAGGCCGTCAGCGCCGCCGCCACCGCGCTCGACCAGGCCGTCGCGGCCCTGCAGCAGGCGCTCGGCGGGTCCGGTGCCACCGGTGGCCCGACGGGCGGCGCGGGCACGTCGGGCTCCGGCTCGTCGACCGCCTCGGCGGGCGGCAGCCAGCAGTCCGGCTCGTCGTCCACGTCGTCCTCGTCGTCCACGTCCGGCGCCAGCCGCTCGTCGAGCGGGGCCGCGTCGCTCGGCTCGTCGGCCGGTGCGTCGCAGGGCAAGGTAGCCACGGCGGCGGACATCGTCTCCGACCGCGCCGCGGTCGACGCGGCCCAGTCCCAGGTCGACATCGCCACGGCGAACCTGTCGCTGGTCACCCTCACGTCGCCCATCGCGGGCACCGTCGGCGCGGTGTCCCTCACCGTGGGGCAGCACGTCGCGGCGTCGTCCACGTCGGCGGTCATCACGGTGCTCGGCACCGACGGCTACGTGGCGAACCTCACCGTGCCCCTCACGGCCCTCGAGAAGCTCGCGGTGGGGCAGTCGGCGACGGTGCAGGTGCCGAGCACCACCACGCAGCTGACGGGCAAGGTCAGCAGCATCGGCGTGCTCGACGTCTCGTCGACCTCGACGCCGGAGTACGCGGTCGTCGTCGCGCTCGACCCCACGCAGGCCAAGCTCTTCGACGGCGCGGCCGCGCAGGTGCAGATCGCGGTGGCCACCACCGGCCAGGTCGTCACCGTGCCCACGTCCGCGGTGCACGTCTCGGGCCAGACCGCCACCGTCCAGGTGCTGCAGGGCGGCCAGGTGAGCGACGTCACGGTGCAGCGCGGCGCCGTCGGCAGCGAGCTGACGCAGATCACGTCGGGGCTGACCGTCGGCCAGACCGTCGTGCTCGCCGACCGCACCCAGCAGCTGCCGAGCAGCTCGACGAACCAGAGCTCCGGGCTCTCGAGCCTGACCAACCGGTCGACGACCCGGGTCGGCGGCGGCGGCTTCGCGCCGGGCGGCGGCTTCCGCGGCGCCGGCGGCTGACGCCCGCCCCTCGGCCCTGCCGTGGACCCCGCTCCGGCCACGGGCAGGGTCGAGGGTCGGGTAGTCCGACCCGACACCACGGACCGGCCGCCGCTGGCGACCGTGGGGGCAATAGGCTCGCCTGCGCGGGCGCCGGGTGGGCGGCCACAGCGGGAGGACGCCATGTCGGAGCAGGGTGCGGGGACGCGCGCGCGGGTGCTCGTCGTCGGCGGCGGGGTGATGGGCGGCACACTGGTCACCGCGCTCCTGGCCGCCGGGTGGTCCGCGCGCGACGTCGAGGTGGTCGAGACCGATCCCGCGCGGGCCGAGGCCCTGCGGCGCGCGCACGGCGTCGCGACGAGCCTGTCCGCCGCGGCGGCCGCGCCGCGGGCCGACGTCGTGCTCGTCGCCGTCAAGCCGGACGTCGTCGGTGAGGTGCTGGCCCAGGTGGGGCCGGCGCTGCGCCACGGCGCCCCGGTCATCAGCGTCGCGGCCGGCGTCCCGCTCGCGTTCTACGAGGAGCGGCTCCCCGCCGGCACGCCCGTGGTGCGGGTCATGCCCAACACGCCCGCGGTCATCGGCAAGGGTGCCGCGGCCATCGCGGGCGGCTCGTCCGCCGCACCGGCCCACCTCGCGCTCGCGGAGACGATCCTCGCCCCCACGGGCCTCGTGGTGCGCGTCGCCGAGAAGCACCTCGACGCCGTCACCGCGATCTCCGGGTCGGGGCCGGCCTACGCGTTCTACCTGGTGGACGCCATGGCCGAGGCCGGTGTGCTGCTCGGCCTGCCGCGCGACCTGGCGACGCGGCTCGCGGCCGCGACCGTCGAGGGCGCGGCCGCGCTCGTGACGAGCACCGGGGACCACCCGGTGGTGCTGCGCGAGCGCGTCTCGTCGCCGGGAGGGACCACGGTCGCGGCGGTCGCCGAGCTCGACGCCCACGGCGTGCGGGCCGGCGTGGTGGCGGCCGCGAAGGCCGCCGCGGCGCGCTCGGCCGAGCTCGGCCGCCCGGCGAAGCACTGACGCGGGCGACGATGAGCGACGATCGGGCGGTGACGACGACCGCCGAGCGAACCGGCCGGCCACCGTCGATGAGCGACGTCGCGGCGCTGGCGGGCGTGTCCCACCAGACGGTCTCGCGCGTGCTCAACGACCACCCGAGCGTGCTGCCGGGCACGCGCCAGCGCGTGCTCGACGCCATCGCCACGCTCGGCTACCGCCGCAACCTCGCCGCGCGCGCCCTGGTGACGCGCCGCACCGGCACCATCGGGGTGCTGGCGTCGGGGTCCGCGCTCTTCGGCCCGACGAGCACGCTCATCGCGATCGAGCGGGCCGCGCGCGACGCGGGGCTGTTCGTCTCCGTGGCGACCCTGCCGCAGTGGCGCTCCGGCGAGGTGGCCGGTGTGCTCGAGCACTTCATGGCGGAGGGTGTGGACGGCGTCGTGGTCATCGCGGCGCACGACGAGGCCGTCGAGGCGGTGCGGGCCTTCGGCACGCCGGTCCCGGTGGTCATGGTGGGGCCGGTGGGGTTGCCGGCGCCGTTGCGCTCGGTCGCGGTGGACCAGTACACCGGCGCCCGGCAGGCGGTGCGGCACCTGCTGGACCTCAGGCACCGCGACGTGACGCACCTGGCCGGCCCCACGGACTGGTTCGACGCGCGGCGCCGCATCGAGGGCTGGCACGACGAGCTGGCGGCCGCGGGCATCGTCGCCGGCGACCCGATCCCGGGCGACTGGAGCGCCGACCGGGGCTACGCCGTGGGGCGCGACCTCGTCGCGGCCGGCCTGCCGACGGCGGTGTTCGCGGCGAACGACCAGCTCGCCCTCGGCCTGCTCCGGGCCTTCGCCGAGGCCGGCGTCCGCGTGCCGCACGACGTGTCGGTGGTCGGCTTCGACGACGTGGACGGCGCCGCCCAGTTCTTCCCGCCGCTGACCACGGTGCGCCAGGAGTTCACCACGCTCGGCGAGCGCTGCATGGCGGTGCTCCTCGCCGCCATCGCCGGCGAGGAGGGGCCGTCGGACGGCCTCATTGCTACGAGCATCGTGGTGCGGGCCAGCAGCGGGCCGCCGCGCCCCTGACGGCGTCCCTGGCGGGTGCCGGGTGCGCCCGCCGGCGCCACGGGGAACGCGCGTCACGCGCCTGGGCGCCGCCGGCGGCGGGCGTGCGCGCGCCGCAGGGCGCCGGGGGGCGCGCGGGCCGCCCCGCGGACGCGCCAGCCGCCCGCGGTGGGCCGTAGGTCGTGGACGGCGCACCATGTGATCGCTAACATCAGAGGGCGCCCGAGCGGGCGCGGCGCGACGATCGAAGGAGCGACCGATGGCGGTCGAGGCTGGCGGGACCCCCGGACGGGCCGGAGCGTCGCTGGGCATCGAGCTCGGCTCCACCCGGATCAAGGCCTGCCTCGTCGGGCCCGACCACGAGGTGCTCGCCACCGGCGGCCACGACTGGGAGAACCAGCTCGTCGACGGCGTGTGGACCTACTCGCTCGACGCCGTCTGGGCCGGCCTGCGAGGCGCGGTCGCCGCGCTCCTGGCGGACTGCGCGCGCGCCGGCGTGGACCCGAGCGGCATCGACGCGCTCGGCGTCTCGGCGATGATGCACGGCTACCTCGCGTTCGACGCGGCGGGCGAGCTCCTGGTGCCGTTCCGCACCTGGCGCAACACGTCGACCGGCCCCGCGGCCGCGCGGCTCAGCGAGCGGTTCGGCGTCAACGTGCCGCTGCGCTGGTCCGTGGCGCACTACGGCCAGGCGCTGCTCGACGACGAGCCGCACGTGCCGTCCGTGGCGTTCCTCACCACGCTCGCGGGGTACGTCCACTGGCGGCTCACGGGCCGCCGGGTGCTGGGCGTCGGCGACGCCTCGGGCATGTTCCCCATCGACCCCGCGACCGGGACGTACGACGAGCGGCTGCTCGCCGTGTTCGACGCCGAGCTCGGCCGCGGCACGCCCCTCGTCGGCCTGCTGCCGCGGGTGCTGACCGCCGGCACGCCGGCCGGCGCGCTCACCGCCGAGGGTGCGGCGCTGCTGGACCCGACGGGCGCGCTGCGGGCCGGCATCGCGCTGTGCCCACCGGAGGGCGACGCGGGCACCGGCATGGTGGCCACCAACTCGGTCGCCCCCCGCACGGGCAACGTCTCCGCCGGCACGTCGATCTTCGCGATGGTGGTCCTCGAGCGGCCGCTGACGAGCCTGCACCACGAGATCGACGTCGTCACCACCCCGGCCGGCGACCCGGTGGCGATGGTGCACTGCAACAACGGCGCGTCCGAGGTGGACGCGTGGGCGGGGCTGTTCGGCGAGTTCGTGCGCGCCCTGGGCCACGACGCGGCGGCCGACGAGGTGTTCGGCGCGCTCTTCCGCGCGGCGCTGGACGGCGCGAGCGACGCCGGCGGCCTGCTGGCCTACAACTACCTGGCTGGCGAGCCGATCACCGGCCTCGAGCAGGGTCGGCCGCTCGTCGTGCGCACGCCGGGCAGCACCCCGAGCCTGGCCAACTTCATGCGCGCCCAGCTCTACGGCATGTTCGGCACCCTCAGCCTGGGGATGCGCGTGCTGGCCGACGAGGGCGTGGGGCTGGACGCGATGTTCGCGCACGGCGGCGTGTTCCGGACCGCGGGCGTGGCCCAGCGCTTCCTCGCGGCGGCGATCGGCGCACCCGTGGCGGTCGGCGCGACCGCCGGCGAGGGCGGCGCCTGGGGCATGGCCGTGCTCGCGGCCTACCTGCGCGCGCACGACGAGCAGACGCTGGGGGAGTACCTGACCTCGCGCGTGTTCGCGGGTGCCCCGACCACCGTCGTCGAGCCCGACCCGGCCGACGTCGCCGGCTACGCCGCCTTCCTCGAGCGCTACCGCGCCGGCCTCGCGGTGGAGCGCGTCGCGACCGAGACCGTGTGACACCCGGCCCTGGTCACCCGACGGCGCCAGCCGACGCGCACCACCTGACGGCACGACCCGATCCGACCCTGTTCACCCGACGCACCGCCCAGGGAGCCCACCCGATGACGCTGTCCCGCTACGCCGACGAGGTCCGCACCGAGGTCGCGCGCGCGCGCGCCGTCGTCGCCCGGCTGCACGCCGAGCTCCCGCGCTGGGGGCTCGTCGTCTGGACCGCCGGCAACGTCTCGCAGCGCGTGCGGGTGCCCGCGGCGCTCGGCGGGGCCGACGACGGCTCCGCCGACCTCCTGGTCATCAAGCCGTCGGGGGTGACGTACGACGAGCTCACGGCCGAGTCGATGGTGGTGTGCGACCTCGACGGCGCCCTCCTCGACGGCGACCGCTCGCCCTCGTCGGACACCGCCGCGCACGCGTACGTGTACCGGCACATGCCCCAGGTGGGCGGTGTGGTGCACACGCACTCGACGTACGCCACGGCGTGGGCCGCGCGCGGCGAGGCGGTCCCGTGCGTGCTGACGATGATGGCCGACGAGTTCGGCGGCCCCGTCCCGGTGGGCCCGTTCGCGCTCATCGGCGACGACTCGATCGGCCGCGGCATCGTCGAGACCCTCGCAGGAGGCCGCAGCCGCGCGGTGCTCATGCGCAACCACGGGCCGTTCACCATCGGCCGCGACGCCAAGGACGCCGTCAAGGCGGCGGTCATGGTCGAGGAGGTCGCGCGCACGGTGCACATCAGCCGTCAGCTGGGCGAGCCGCTGCCGATCGACCCGGCGCAGGTCGACTCGCTGTACGAGCGCTACCAGTACGTCTACGGCCAGGGCGCGGCCTCCCGCACCCCCCTGACCGAGGCGATCTGACCCCCGGATCCCCCCAAGTGGAGCCATTCGACATCCAGTGGAGCCGGATGACCCCGACACGCCCTACCGGACTGTCGAACGGCTCCACCGAACCCCACCAGAACCAGGAGATGCATCGATGAGCAAGCCGTACGCCGACCGCGAGGTCTGGTTCCTCACCGGCAGCCAGGACCTCTACGGCGAGGAGACCCTGCGCCAGGTCGCCGAGCAGTCGCAGGAGGTCGCGCGCCTGCTCGACGCCTCCGACGCGGTCCCGGCGCACGTCGTCTGGAAGCCCGTCCTCAAGGACTCCGCCTCCATCCGCCGCGCGATGCTCGAGGCCAACGGCCGCGACGACGTGCTCGGCGTCATCACGTGGATGCACACGTTCAGCCCGGCGAAGATGTGGATCGCCGGCCTGGACGCCCTGGCCAAGCCGCTGCTGCACCTGCACACGCAGGCCAACGTCGAGCTGCCGTGGGACACCATCGACTTCGACTTCATGAACCTCAACCAGGCGGCGCACGGCGACCGCGAGTACGCCTACTCGCTCACGCGGCTGGGCGTCTCGCGGGCCACGGTCGTCGGCCACGCGTCCAACCCGGCCGTCGCCGCGCGCGTCGGCGCGTGGGTGCGCGCCGCGGCCGGCTGGGCCGCGACGCACGAGCTCAAGCTCGTCCGGTTCGGCGACAACATGCGCAACGTCGCGGTGACCGAGGGCGACAAGACCGAGGCGGAGCACGTCTTCGGCGTCTCGGTGAACACGTGGGGCGTCAACGACCTGGTCGCCGCGATCGCGGCGGTGGCCGACGAGGACGTCGACGCGCTCGTCGCCGAGTACGAGGCGGCGTACGACGTGGTGCCCGAGCTGCGCAAGGGCGCCGTCCGGCACGACTCGCTGCGCTACGCCGCCCGGCAGGAGATCGCGCTGCGCGGCTTCCTCGGACAGCGGGGCGCCACGGCCTTCACGACGAACTTCGAGGACCTCGGCGAGCTCGAGCAGCTCCCGGGCCTGGCCGTCCAGCGCCTCATGGCCGACGGCTTCGGCTTCGGCGCCGAGGGCGACTGGAAGACGGCCGTCCTGGTCCGCGCGGCGAAGGTCATGGGCGCCGGCCTGCCCGGCGGTGCCTCGCTCATGGAGGACTACACCTACGACCTGACGCCCGGCGCGGAGGTGATCCTCGGCGCGCACATGCTCGAGATCTGCCCCTCGCTGACCACGTCACGCCCGCGCGTGGAGATCCACCCGCTGGGCATCGGCGGCAAGGGCGACCCGGTGCGCATGGTGTTCGACGCCGACCCGGGCGTCGGCGTCGTCGTGTCCCTGGCGGACATGCGCGACCGGTTCCGGCTCACCGCCAACGTCGTCGACCTCGTCGAGCACCCGGACCTGCCCCACCTGCCCGTCGCGCGCGCGGTGTGGAAGCCGCGCCCGGACTTCACGACGAGCGCGGAGTCGTGGCTCACGGCGGGCGCAGCCCACCACACGGTGATGACCACGAACGTGCCGGTTGACACGTGGGAGATGTTCGCCGACATGGCCCGCACGGAGCTGCTGGTCATCGACGAGCACACCACGCGCCGCGGCTTCCGCGACCAGGTGCGCGCCAACCAGGCCTACTTCCGCCTGGCGCGGGGACTGTAGGTCACCTCACACGGTGCCCGCGAGGTCGCGCCGCCGGAACGCGGCGACGCCGAGCACGCCGAGCACGGCCGCCGTCGCACCCAGCCACAGCAGGGGTGCGACGGCGAACGGCTCGGCCGGCACGGCGGGCACGTGCGTGAAGGGCGAGACGTCGAGCAGCCACTGCGGCAGCTCGAGGAGCTGGCCCAGCTGGCCCATGACGAGCGCGGCGGCGAGCGCGAACCACGCCACCGCGCTCGTCAGGCGGGGCGCGAGGCCGAGCACGGCGACGACGAGGCCACCGAGGGCCAGCGCCGCGGGCACCTGGACGGCGGACGCCGCCGTGATGCCGCCGAACGCCTGCGACCAGTCGCCGGTGAGCGCGCCGTAGGTCAGGCCGCCCGCGAGGCCGGTGGAGCACAGCACGAGCGCCGAACCCACCCCGACGACGAGGAGGTGGCTCACGAGCCACGCGGTGCGCCCGACGGCGGTCGCGAGCACCGGCTCGAGCCGTCCCTCGGCCTCCTCCGTCCGCGCCCGCAGGAGTGCCTGGACCGTGTAGCCCGTGCCCGCCACCCCGAGGAACGCCATGAGGAACGCCTGGTAGAGGTCGAGCGGCTGCGCGCCCGGTGCGATGGTCTCGAGCATCGCGCGCATCGCCTGGTTCTCGGCGATGTAGTCGGCGAAGGTCCGGCCGACCGACCCGAACACGGCCCCCATGATCGTCATCGCGGCGACCCACACCAGCAGCACGCCGCGCTGGAGGCGCCAGGTGAGGCCGAGGGTGGACAGGAGGCCGCCGGGCGCGCGCGCCGGCCCGCGCGGTGGGGCCACCATGCCGGTGCCGAGGTCGCGGCGGCCGCGCAGGTGCGCCGCGAGCGCGACGAGGAGCGCCGTGGTGCCGGCGAACAGCCCGGCGATCCACCAGCGGTCCTGGAAGTAGGGCCGCACCTGCTGGCCCCACCCCAGGGGCGACAGCCACGACGGCCACGCGCTGACGACGGACAGTCCGTCCGGCGCGACGCGTCCCGTGAGGTCGCCGACCGCGCGGAGCACGAACGCGACCCCGAGGGCCCCGGCCGCCGCGCCGTTCGCGGCCCGGCCGGTCGCGAAGACCTGGGAGCTCACCGCGGCCAGCCCGGCGAACACCCAGCCGGCGCCGGCGACGGCCATGCCGGCTGGCCAGGCCCCGGCCCAGCCCACGCCCGTGGCCCCGACCGTGAGCCCGACGCCGATCCCGACGAGCGTGGACGCCGCGAGCCCCACCACGACGGCGGCCGCGAGCCCCGCCCGCCGCCCGACCGCGGCCGACCCGACGAGCTCGGCGCGCCCGGACTCCTCCTCCCGGCGGGAGTGGCGGACCACGGCCTGCGCGGCCATGAGCGCCGTGAGGATGGCGAGGATCTTGTAGCCGTCCACCATCGCCATGGCGCCGAGCGACGGGCCCGACGCGGGTCCGTCGAAGACGCGGGACAGCGGGTTGGTGGCCGTGAGCGCCGCGGCGGCCAGCCGGTCGGCCTCGGTCTGCGTGAGCTGCACGTAGCTGCGCACGGTGGCCCACGCGAGTCCCGCGACGGCGAGGATCCACACCGGCAGCACCACGCGGTCGCGCCGCAGCGCGAGCCGCACCAGCCGCCACGTCCCGGTCATCGCGCCACCGCCGGTTCCCGGTCGCCGTTGAGGTGCGCCAGCTCGTCGCCGTAGTGACGCAGGAACAGCTCCTCGAGGGTGGGTGGCGCGCTGGTCAGGGTGACGACGCCGTGGGCGGCCACCCGTTCGACCGTGGCGCCGAGGCCGTCGGCCTCGACCTCGAGGCACACCGTGCGGCCCTCGTCGGACGCCTCGACGGCGACGACGCCTGGCCAGGCCTCGGGTCGGTCCAGCGGGCGGCGCGTGGTCACGCTCAGCGTGGTGCGCGTGAGGTGGCGCAGCGACGCCAGGCTGCCGGACTCGACGACGCGGCCGGCGCGGATGATCGAGACGGCGTCGCACAGCGCCTCGGCCTCGGCCAGGATGTGGCTCGACAGGAGCACGGTGCCGCCGGCCGCGGTGATCTCGCGCACCACGTCGCGGAACACGGTCTCCATGAGCGGGTCGAGCCCGCTCGTCGGCTCGTCGAGCAGGTAGAGCTCCACGTGCGCGGCCAGCCCGGCGACGATGGCCACCTTCTGCCGGTTGCCCTTGGAGTACGACGAGCAGCGCTTGGTGGGGTCGAGCGCGAACCGCTCGACGAGCTCGTCGCGCCGCGCGCGGTCGAGGCCGCCGCGCAGCGCGCCGAGGAGGTCGATCGCCTCGCCGCCGGAGAGGGTGGGCCACAGGGCGACGTCGCCGGGGACGTAGGCGAGCCGGCGGTGGAGCGCCACGGCGTCGCGCCAGGGGTCGGCGCCCAGCACGGAGGCCGACCCGGAGTCCTTGCGCAGCAGGCCGAGCAGCAGCCGGATGGTCGTCGACTTGCCGGCGCCGTTGGGCCCCAGGAAGCCGTGCACGTGGCCCCGCTCGACGACGAGGTCGAGGCCCGCGAGGGCGACGGTGCGGCCGAACGACTTGCGCAGGTCATGGGTGCAGATGGCGGAGTCCATGATTCGCCCCAAACATGAGAGTGGCTGTCAGTTGACAGTAGATTCCAGGCCAAGTGATAGTCAAGAGTGACTTTCAGATGAGAGTGGCTGGCAGTCGGTTAGGATGTCCTCATGCCCGAGGGCCTGCGGGAGCGGAAGCGCGCGGCGGCGATGCTGCGGATCCAGTCGGTCGCGCTCGACCTCTTCGAGGGCCGCGGCTACGACGCCGTGACGATCGAGGAGATCGCGGCGGCGTCCGAGGTCTCGCCCAGCTCCGTCTACCGCTACTTCGGCACCAAGGAGCAGGTGGTGCTGTGGGACGAGTCGGAGCGGCTGCTGCGTCGCCTGGCGGCGGAGGCGATGGCCGACCCGGTGCCGCTCGCCGGCCTGCGCCGCGTCATCATGACCGCGCTCGACGGGTTGTCCCCGGCCGACGAGCGACGCCTGCTGCGCCGGCTCCGCCTCGCCGGGACCGCGCCCGCGCTGGAGCAGGCCACCGTCGCGTACACCTACTCCGCTGCGCGCGTGCTCGAGGAGGTGCTCGCCCGTCAGCTGCGGCGCCCCGTCGAGGACCTCGACGTCCAGGTGTTCGCGCACGCGCTCGCCGGCGGCCTGCTGGGGATGTTCCACCACTGGCAGGGCACGGGGTTCCGGGAGCCGCTGCGCGACGTGGTGAAGCGGGTCTTCGAGCTCTTCTTCGAGGGGCTCGACATCGTCACCGCGACGACGGCCGTGCCCGCCCGCTGACCTCGTCGGACCGCCGCTGACCTGCGCCGCACCCCTGTCCCCGCGTGGGGAATGGCCCCTACGCTGCCGCCATGGAGTCGCCGCGCCCCAGGGGGCGTCGCCCGGCGGGCACCGACACCCGGGGGGCGATCGTCGCGGCCGCGCGGGCCGAGTTCGCCGAGCGCGGGTACGAGGCGGCGAGCATGCGGTCGGTGGCGCGGCGCGCCGGCGTCGACCCGGCCCTCGTGCGGCACTACTTCCCCGACCGCGCCGACCTGTTCGCGGTCTCGGTGCTGCCGCCCTCGGCGAACCCGGTCGAGGTGGCGGCTCGCGTCGTGGCCGGCGGCCTGCCGGGCGTCGGTGCTCGCCTGCTGGCCGAGGTGCTCACGCTCTGGTCGGCGGACGAGGGCGAGGGCTTCCGCGCGGCGGTGGGGCTCATGGCGGGCGCGGTGGAGCGGCCGCAGGCGCTCGTGGCCTACCTCGGGCGCACAGTCTTCGAGCAGATCGGCCGGCTGCTGGCGCCCGACGAGGCGGCGCTGCGCGTGGGGCTCATGGCCTCGCAGGTGTCCGGCCTGCTCATCGTCCGGTTCGTCATCCGCATGGAGCCGGTCGCGTCGATGCCCGCGGCCGAGCTGGCGGCGCTCGTGGGCCCGACGATCGACCGCTACCTCACGATGCCGGTGGCCGAGCTGCCCCGACCGGCCTGAGCGAGGCCCGGGGGCCGAAGGTCCTTGCGCGCCGCGTCGCGGAGGACGATTATTCCTCGCATGGGGAATAGCGAGGCGGCTCCGGCGATCGCCGTCCGTGGGCTGCGCGTGGTCCGCGGCCACAACCACGTCATCGAGGGACTGGACCTCACGGTCCCGGCCGGCCAGGTCGTCGGGCTCCTGGGGCCGAGCGGCAGCGGCAAGACGACGCTCATGCGCTCGATCGTCGGCGCGCAGGTGGTCGCCGGCGGCACCATCGAGGTGTTCGGCGAGCCGGCCGGGTCCGCGTCCCTGCGGCGGCGGGTCGGGTACACCACCCAGGCGCCGAGCGTGTACCCGGACCTGACGGTCGCCGAGAACATGCGCTACGCCGCGGCGATCCTGCAGGTGGACGGCGAGCGCGTGGCCGCGACGCTCGCGGACGTCGACCTGGCCGGGTTCGGCCGGCGCGTCGTGCGCACGCTGTCGGGCGGCGAGCTGTCGCGCGTGTCGCTCGCGGTGACGCTGCTCGGCCGGCCGGACCTGCTCGTGCTCGACGAGCCGACCGTCGGCCTCGACCCCGTGCTGCGCCGCGATCTGTGGACCCTGTTCCACCGGCTGCGCGACGGCGGCGCGAGCCTGCTCGTCTCGAGCCACGTCATGGACGAGGCCGTGCGCTGCGACCGGCTCGTGCTCATGCGCGGCGGCGCGATCCTCGCGGACGCCACCCTCCCGGACCTGCTGGCCCGCACGGGCGCGGCTGACGCCGAGGGCGCGTTCCTCCACCTCGTCGACCAGGCGAACGCGGCCGAGCGGGGGGCAGCCGCGTGAGCCCCGCACTGACGCTCGCCACCATGCGCCGCGTGCTGAGCCAGCTGCGGCACGACCGGCGCACCATCGCGCTGCTGCTGGGCGTGCCGATGCTGCTGCTCGGCATCGTCGCGTGGATGTACCACGACAGCCGCGTGCCGGTCATCGACACGTTCGGGCCCGTGCTCGTCGGCTTCTTCCCCCTGCTCGTCATGTTCATCGTGACGAGCGTCGCCACGCTGCGGGAGCGCACGGGGGGCACGCTCGAGCGGCTCATGACGATGCCGCTGGGCAAGGGTGACTTCGTCGTCGGCTACGCGCTCGCGTTCGCGGTGATGGCGCTCATCCAGTCCGTCGTCGTCGTGTTCTGGGCCATCTGGGTGTGCGGCATGGACGTGGCCGGCCCGCTGTGGCTGCTCTTCGTCGTCGCGATCCTCAACGCGGTGCTCGGCAGCACGCTCGGGCTCGCCGCCTCGGCGCTGGCCCGCACGGAGTTCCAGGCGGTGCAGCTCATGCCCGCGTTCCTGCTGCCGCAGCTGCTCCTGTGCGGCGTCCTCATGCCGCGCGACCAGATGCCCGCGGTGCTCGAGTGGATCTCGCGCGTGCTGCCGCTCACCTACGCGGTCGACGCCATGCAGAAGATCGCCCAGGGCGGCGGCTGGACGGCGGTGCGGGGAGCGGTCGGCGTGCTGGCCCTGTTCATCGTCGGTGCCGTCGCGCTCGCGACGACGACGCTGCGCCGCCGGACCGAGTAGCCACCGCCGCGAGGCCTCGGGCGAGGCGGACCACGCCACGGTCCGCGGCGCGTGTCGACACGGCGGCCCGGTGGGTGCCACGGTGGGCGCATGCCAGCCGGGCCTGCCGTCACACGTGTGGTGTGGTCCACCGAGCTGCTCGGCTACGACTTCGGGCCCGGCCACCCCATGTCGAGCGACCGGATCGACATGACGATCGCGCTCGCCGCGGGCCTCGGGCTGCTCGAGCGGCCGGACGTCGAGGTGGTTGCCGCGGACGAGGCGTCGGACGACGTGCTCGCCACCGTGCACGAGCCGGCGTACATCGCCGCGGTCCGGGCGGCCGCCGCCTCCGGCGAGCCCGACGAGGCCCGCGGGCTGGGGACCGAGGACAACCCCGTGTTCCCGCTCATGCACGCGGCCTCCGCCCGCGTGGTGGCCGGATCCGTGGAGGCGGCCCTCGCCGTGTGGCGGGGCGAGGCCCGGCACGCGGTCAACGTCGGCGGCGGCCTGCACCACGCCATGCCGGGCGCGGCGTCCGGGTTCTGCGTGTACAACGACGCCGCGGTCGCGATCCGCGCGGTCCTTGCGGCCGGCGCGGAGCGCGTGGCGTACGTCGACCTCGACGCGCACCACGGGGACGGCGTCCAGGCGGTGTTCTGGGACGACCCGCGCGTGCTGACCGTCTCGCTGCACGAGACCGGGGCGCGGCTGTTCCCCGGCACCGGCTTCGCGCGCGAGATCGGCGGGCCGGGGGCCGAAGGCTCGGCCGTCAACGTCGCGCTGCCCTCGGGCACCGGCGACACGGGCTGGCTGAGGGCGCTCGATGCGGTGGTGCCGCCGCTGCTGCGCGAGTTCGCGCCGGACCTGCTGGTGACGCAGCACGGGTGCGACACGCACCGGCTCGACCCGCTGACGACGCTGCGCACGTCCGTGGACGGGCAGCGCGTGGCGGCCGAGCTGCTGCACGGCCTGGCGCACGAGACCGCGCGGGGACGCTGGCTGGCCCTGGGTGGCGGCGGGTACGCGCGCGCCGAGGTGGTGCCGCGGGTGTGGGCGCACGTCATCGGGCTGGCGACGCACCGCCCGGTGGACCCGGCCACGCCGCTGCCGGACATGTGGTGCGACGCCGTGCGCCAGCGGTACGGCTCGCTGGACGCGACGACGATGACGGAGGGGGCGAGCGCGGCGTTCCGGCCGTGGTCGGCCGGCTGGGACCCGGCCGACGACGTCGACCGGGCCATCCGGGCGACGCGCACCGCCGTCTTCCCGCACCACGGCTTGGACCCGGACTACGACTGACGCGTCTCAGGATTCACTCAGGTCACCCCTTTCACACGCGTCCCAGCAGGCACTACGCTGACGCACCGGTGGCTGGACTCCGACGAGCTGAGGCCGGGAAAGAGAGCGCAGGATGAGCGAGGAGACCGGCCGCGTGCGCTACCTCACGGTGGAGGAGGTGGCCGACGTCATGCGCGTGTCGAAGATGACGGTCTACCGGCTGCTCCACTCGGGCGAGCTGCCGGGGGTGCGGGTCGGTCGCTCGTTCCGGGTGCCCCAGGACGCCCTCGACGCGTACCTGCGCTCGTCGTCCACCGTGCCGCGGCCGGAGGAGCGGGGCGAAGGTCGCCTGAGCTCCTGACGGGGGAGACTTTCCGGATGGGGCCCCTGTGGGCGTAGGGTTGGCCCCCGGACTTTCTGCGTGGGCTTCCGGCCCCGCCGGCCGACCACAACGAGAAGCGAACGAGGACCACCATGGGCTCCGTCATCAAGAAGCGCCGCAAGCGGATGGCCAAGAAGAAGCACCGCAAGCTGCTGCGCAAGACGCGTCACCAGCGTCGCAACAAGAAGTGACGCGCGCCGCCCTGGGCGGCTCGGACACATGAAGGCCCGGTCGGGATCGACCGGGCCTTCGTCGTTCTCGCCGGGCCGCCTCGTCGCGTGGTGCCCTGGCTCGGCGGTTCCGTCCGGCGTCGTCCGGCTCGTCGGGCCTTGTGACGCCTCACGCCTCGTCGCCGACTCGGCTCGTCACGTGGTCGGCCGCGCCTCGCGGAGCTGTGGCCGGCACGACTCTCGGCGACGGCGTCGTCGTTGGTGGGATGCGCGACCCGCAGGTGGCGCGCGAGCCGACCACAGCCCGCACGTGGCGGCGAGGTATCCACAGGCGTTTCCGCAGATCAGGGCCTCATTTTTCCTTGCGGGGTGTGCCGCTGAGCGATAGGTTTCGAACAAGAGTTCGACGACGATACGCGGGGGGCGGCGATGGCGGTGAGCTTGTCGTGCGCGCCCGAAGTGGCGGCGCTGCCCGCGGCCTTCGTCGCGCTGGAGGCGGCGACCCGCGCGGCGCTCGAGGCCGTGGGGGATGCCATCGAGTGGGGTGCGGCGACCCGCACCGGCGTGCTCGCGTGGGCGGCCAGGCACCGCGACCAGATGGCCGTGCTCGAAGGTCGCGTGGTGACGGCGGAGCGACAAGCGGGGACGTGGGCGCTGAAGGGCGACCGGGACCTCGCCGGGTTCGTCGGGCGCGTGTCGCGCGGCGGGCGTGGGGCCGGCTTCGCCGCCGTGGACCAGGCCGCGACGCTGCAGGCGCTGCCCGCCGTGGCCGAGGCGCTGGCCGACGGCCCCGTGACGGAGACGCACGTCGCGCAGCTCACCCGCGCGACCGCGGCGTCGCCTGGGCTCGCGGCCGAGCTGGCCACCGACGCGGGGCAGGAGCGCGTGGTCGCGCTCGCCCGGCGCTTCGACGCCCCGGAGTTCGGCAAGCGGCTCCGGGTGATGGCGGCGGAGCTGGACCCACGGGGGCTGCAGCGGTCGCACGACGAGCAGCGGGCCAACCGCTTCCTCACCATCTCCCACACGCCGGGCGGCGCGCTGGTGAAGGCGCAGCTGGACAGCGTCGCGGGGTACGAGCTCAGCAAGGCGATCGGTGCGCTCAACCCACGGCCCGCGAAGGACGACGATCGCGACGCCGGCCAGCGTCGCGCGGACGCGCTCATGGCGATGGTGCACCGCACGCTGTCGGACGACGCGACCACACCGGGCGCCGCGGCACCCGTGCAGGCGATCGTGACCATGACGCAGGAGACGTGGGCAGCGCTGCGTGCTGGTCGTCGCGTCGGCGAGCCCGCCCTGGGCGCCGCGTCGGCCGCAGGCAGCACGTCTGGGCCGGCACCGTCCCCGGGGTCGACGGGCGACGTCGCCGAGGCGATGGGTGGTGTTCCGCCTGTGCTGGACGAGGGGGGCCGGGCATGGCCGGCCTCGGAGATTGCTCTGGCGCTGTGCGACTGCGTGCTCACGCGGGCCGTGGTCGACGCCGACGGGCTCGTGCTCGACCTCGGGCGCGGGCAGCGGCTGTTCGGCCGCCGGCACTGGATGGCGCTCCTGGCCAGCGGGGTGACGGGTTGCGTGTGGCCGGACTGCGCCATGCCGCTGCGGAACACGGAGCTGCACCACCTGTCCTGGTGGGACCGGGACTGCGGCCCTACCGACCTGGCCAACTGCGGCCCGTACTGCCGCTTCCACCACGACTGGATCCACGACCACGACATCGTGGTGACGCGACTGGGCGACGGCCGCTACGAGCACCGCGATCGTCACGGCGGTCTCATTGGCATCGGTGGGTCGCCGGGCGGCGGACGAACGGCGACGAACGTGGCTGCTGCGGTTGAGGCGAGGCCCGGTTGCGGTACGAGGGAGGGCTTCGGGGTTGCCGCGCGCCGTGGTGTGCGTGGCGAGCAGCCGCCGCTGTGGGGCGCGGCCGACGAGCCGGCGCAGCCGCTCAGCCGAACAGGGTGAGCGGCGCAGCCGCGCTGCTGATGGGCTGCCGCGTCGTCACCGTGACCGGGCCCCTGATGGGCTGCTGCTCGGTGATCGTGATCGTGCCCGTGCTGAGCCGCTGCTGGGCCGCGTGGTCCCTGCGACTGCGCCGCTGCTGGGCTGACGTGCCGCTACAAGGCGCGTGTCATGACGTAGTCGTCCTCGCGAACCGTGCCGACCGTGAAGTGCTTGGTGCCGGCGACGGTGAATCCGCTCTTCGCGTAGAACCGCTGCGCACGCGAGTTGTGCTGGTTGACGCCCAGCCAGACGCTGCCGGCGCCCAGCCCGCGGGCCTCCGCCAGGCTCGCTCTCATGAGCGCCGCGGCCGTCCCGGTCCCGTGGTGGCCGGGGTGGACGTAGCACTTGGACAGCTCCACGGTGGGCCGGGCCGTCACCGCGACGGCCGCGTCCGCGTCGGCCGGTTCGCCGAGGATCAGCAGCGTGTAGCCGATGAGCGCGGCGTCGTCGTCGCTGGTCGCGACGAGGACGCGGTGGCTCGGGTTGGCCAGGTGGGTGGCGAAGGCCTCGGGGGAGAGTCGTGCGGCGATGAACGCGGCGGTGTCCGCCGGACCGATGGAGGGTGGGCAGGCGAGCGGGAAGGTGAGCGCGGCGAGCTCGGCGAGTGCAGGCACGTCGTCCGGAGCGGCGAGCCTGACGCGGACGGCGGGGGTCGCCTCAGCGTCGGCGGGTGGCAGCCGACCTGCCGGTGAGCGTCTTGCCGGTGGGCGACCTGCCGGTGAGCGACGTGCCGGTGAGCGACCCGCGGACGGGGCAGGACGTCCGGACGGCTCGTCGGGCACGCGTCGAGCGTAGGCGACGGGCGCCGCCGACGGGCTGTCGTCGATGTCGTTGGCGCCGGAGTCGGAGTCGGTGCCGGTTTCGTCGCCGGCGCCAGCGCCGGCGTTCTCCAGAGCATCGGAGAGACGCTCGGCCGGCGCCGTCGGTGCGCTCAGCCGCGGGTGGTGAACTCCTGCACGGGCCAGCCGGCGCGCACGGCGTGGCGCCGCAGCCGGCGATCCGGGTTGATCGCCACCGGGTTGCCCACGAGCGAGAGGATCGGGACGTCGTGCGTCGAGTCCCCGTAGGCGTACGAGGAGCCGAGGTCGATGCCCTCGCGCTCGGCCAGGACGGTGACGGCCTCGGCCTTGGCGGCGCCGTGCAGCAGGTCGCCGCACAGGCGGCCCGTGTATCGCCCGTCCTCCTGCTCGACGATGGTGCCGAGTGCGCCCGCCGCCCCCAGCTTGCGGGCGATGATCTCGCCCACCTCGCGCGGGCCGGCGGTGACGAGCCAGACGAGGTGGCCGGCGGCGCGGTGCTCGTCGAGCAGCCGGCGGGCGCCCGGGTAGATCCGCAGCGTCATGACCTCGTCGTACACGTCCTCGGCGATGAGGCCCATCTCGTGGACCGAGTGGCCCCGGACGATCGCCAGCGCCGCGGCGCGCACCTCGTCCATCTGCTGCCGGTTCTCGCCGAAGGCGCGGTAGCGCGCCTGGTGCCCGGCGAACCTCACGATGTCCGGCACCCGCAGCAGGCCACGCCGGTACAGGCCGACGGCGAGATGGAAGGCGCTCGCGCCGCGGATGAGCGTGTTGTCGACGTCGAAGAACGCGCCGACGCGGGCCTCCGGGCCGGTCACGTCGGACCGGTCGGGGCGCGCGAACACGGCGCCACTGTAGCGAGGTCGCATGAGAACCCCTCGGGCCGGTCCGTCTACCGTGGTCGCGTGAGCGCACCCGCAACCCCCCGCGTCGTCCTCTACGGCCGCGCCGGCTGCCACCTGTGCGACGAGGCGCGGGCCGTCGTCGCGCGCGTCTGCGGCGACATCGGCGTGGCCTGGGCGGAGGTCGACGTCGACGCCGCTCCGGCCGACCGCGGCCTCGCCGGGGCGGGCGCGGCCGACGCGGGTGCGGCCGACGCGGGCGTGGGCGACGCTGGTGCGGCCGACGCGGGTGCGGCCGACGCGGGCGTGGGCGACGCTGGTGCGGCCGACGCGGGTGCGGGCGGCGCTGGTGCGACCGGCGCGGGTGCGACCGGTGCCCGGGCGACCGACGCCGCCACGACCGGCACGAGCCCTGCCGTCGCTGACCTCGCCACCGCCTACGGCGAGCGCGTGCCGGTGGTCGCGGTGGACGGCCTCGAGGTGGCGCAGTGGCACGTCTCCGAGCGTGCGCTGCGTGCCGCGCTCGCCTGAGGAGCCACGAGACCCGTAGCGTGAGCCCGGGCGGCCGGACGAGGTCGCCCGGGAGAGGGGTACGAGGTGACGACCGCAGGGGCGGACGGCGCACGGGAGCGCCTGCCGCGGGCATCGGTCGCGCGGCTGCCCGCGTACCTGCTGGCGCTCGACGGGCTGTGGTCCGAGGGCACCAAGCTCACGTCGTCGCACGAGCTCGCGGCCCGGTCCGGGGTCAGCCCCGAGCAGCTGCGCAAGGACCTGTCCTTCCTCGGCTCGTACGGGCGCCGCGGGGTGGGCTACGACGTGGCCCAGCTGCGCGGCCACATCGGCTCGGTGCTGGGCCTCGAGGAGCCGAACCGCGTGGTCATCGTCGGGGTCGGGCACCTCGGGCACGCGCTCGCGGCCTACGGCGGCTTCGCGGAGCGCGGGTTCTCGATCGTCGGCCTCGTGGACGACGACCCCGCCGTCGTCGGCACCACCGTGGCCGGACTCGTCGTGCGCCCGGTGGCCGAGCTGGCCGACGTGGTCGCGGCCGCCGGCGCGACGATCGGCGTCATCGCCACCCCTGCGTCGGTGGCCCAGCAGGTCGCGGACGCGCTGGCGGCGGCCGGCGTGCACGGCATCCTCACGTTCGCGCCCCAGACCCTGCAGGCGCCCGACGGCGTCCACGTGCGCGCGGTCGACCTCGCCTCGGAGCTGCAGCTGCTGGCGTTCCACGGCCGGCACCGCGAGCACGGGAAGGCGTAGCCGCGCCCTAGGCTCGCGCGCGTGGGTCACTACGCGTCGTTCCTGGTGTTCGCGCTCGCCCTGGCGCTCGTGCCCGGCCCCGACATGCTCCTGACCATGCGCAGCACCGTGGTCGGCGGGCGCCGCCGCGGCCTGTGGACGCTCCTCGGCATCGGCGTCGCCAACGTGGTCCAGGGCGTGCTCGCCGGCTCGGGGCTCGGCGCGATCATCCAGGCGTCGCAGCCGGCCTTCGAGGTGATCCGGTGGGCCGGCGTCGCCTACCTCGTCTACCTGGGCATCCGCGCCCTGGTCACCGCCGTGCGGGACGACGAGGCCGGCGTCGCCCTCACCGAGGCGGGCACCGGCCGCCGTTGGTCGGCGGCCCGCACCGGCTTCCTCTGCAACATCACCAACCCCAAGGTGCTGGCGTTCAACCTCGCGGTGCTGCCCCAGTTCGTCGGGCCGCACGCCCGCGTGCCGCAGCTCATGCTCTACGCACTCACGCTCACCGTGGTCGGGGTGGCGGTGCTGCTGGGCGTGGTCGCCGCGGCCGGGGCGGCGCGGCGCCTGCTCACGTCACGGCGGGCGCGCCGCCGGATCGAGGGTGCCGCGGGCGTGGTCTTCCTCGGGTTCGCCACGGGGCTCGCGGCAGAGCACTGACGACGGGTTCGCCGCGCGGCTTGCGCTCGAGCACCGACGCCGGGCTCGCCACCGCCTCGCGGCCGACCACTGACACCTGGCTCGCCACTGCCACGCAGCCGAGCACCGACGCCTGGCTCGCCACGGTCTCGCGGCGGAGCACCGACGACGACGGCCCGGCCCCCCGCGGGGACCGGGCCGTGCGTGCGAACCGCGTCAGGCCTGCTTGACCGCCGCGATGTCGAGGTTGATGACGATCTTGTCGGAGACGAGCACGCCGCCGGCCTCGAGCGCCACGTTCCAGGTGAGGCCGAAGTCCTTGCGGAGCACCGTCACGGTCGCCTCGGCGCCGGCGCGCGTGCCGCCCCAGGGGTCGACGACGACTCCGTTGAACTCGGTGGCGAGCTCGACGGGCTTCGTGACGCCGTTGATGGTCAGGTCGCCGGCGATGACGTAGGTGCTCTCGCCGGTCTGACGGATGCCGGTGGAGACGAAGGTCCACGGCTGCGCGGTCTCGGCGTTGAAGAAGTCGGCGCTCTTGAGGTGACCGTCGCGCGTCTCGTTGCCCGTGCTGATCGTGGTCGGGTCGAGCGTCGCGGTGAGCGTCGAGGCCTCGAGCGTGTCGCCGAGCACGAGCGTGCCCTCGGTGATCTTCACGGTGCCGCGCACCTTGGTGACGCCGGCGTGGCGCGCGGTGAAGCTGGCCTCGCTGTGGCCGAGGTCGAGGGCCCAGGTGCCGGCGGTGAGGCCCTGGGGCAGGGCGGTGGTGGCGGTGGTCATGTCGACTCCATTGGTTGAATCATCAAGCTTGTAGTTCAACTTTCTACTACACTGTCGGACCGGGCGCAAGCGGTGGACACTGGCGCGGCGCACGGGGGAGGGACGATGACGACGACTGGCACCGGGACGACGACCGCCGGCACGACTGAGGCGGGCGCGACGAGCACGGGCGCGACGAGCGCGGACGCGGCGAGCGCGGACGCGGCGAGCGCGGGTCCGGCGAAGGCCGGCACGGCGAACGCGGGCGCGACGAGCACGGCGACGGCGGACGCGACGGCGATGACGAGCGCGGACGAGCCCGTGCGGTGGCTCACCGCCGACCAGCAGCGCGACTGGCGGGCGTTCCGCGACGCCACCGTGCTGCTGCTCGACGTGCTCGGCCGCGACCTCGAGGAGCGCTCGGGCCTGTCGCTGCACGAGTACGAGGTGATGGTCCGGCTCTCGGAGGCCCCCGGCCGCACGCTGCGGATGTCGCAGCTCGCCACCGACATCGCCCACTCCCGCAGCCGGTTGACGCACACGATCGCGCGCATGGAGGCCGCCGGCCTGGTGGCGCGCGTCGCATGCTCCGAGGACGCGCGCGGCGTCAACTGCGTGCTCACCGACGGCGGCTGGGCCGCCCTCGTCGCGGCGGCGCCGGCGCACGTCGCCAGCGTCCGCGAGCACCTCGTCGACGTGCTGTCGGGCCCCCAGCTGGTGGCGCTCGGCGACGCCATGGAGACGGTCCGCGCGCACCTGCGGGGCCAGTGCCCGGCCGAGATCACCCACTGAGGATCGCCTGACACACTGAGGCCATGGTCGCGACGACGGTTCACCTGCTGCGCCACGGCGAGGTGCACAACCCCACGGGCATCCTCTACGGGCGGATGCCCGGCTACCGCCTGTCCGAGCGCGGAGATGCGATGGCGTCCGTGGTGGCCGACCACCTCGCCGGTGCCGACGGCGGTCGTCGCCGGGACGTCACCGTGGTCATCGCCTCGCCGCTGGAGCGCGCGCAGCAGACAGCCGCACCCGTGGGGACCGCCTTCGGGCTGCCGGTGGGGACGGACCCGCGGCTCATCGAGGCGGCCAACCACTTCGAGGGCCTGGCGTTCGGGGTCGGCGACGGCTCGCTGCTGCACCCCCGGCACTGGCCGTACCTGCGCAACCCGTTCCGGCCGTCGTGGGGCGAGCCGTACGCCGAGCAGGCCCGGCGGATGCTCGCGGCCGTCGCGGACGCGCGCGCCGCGGCGCGCGGGCACGAGGCGGTGCTGGTGTCGCACCAGCTGCCCATCTGGATCACCCGGCTCACGCTCGAGCACCGCCGCCTGTGGCACGACCCACGCCGGCGCCAGTGCTCGCTCGGGTCGCTGACGTCGCTGCACTACGACGACGACGCGCTGGTGGGGATCGGGTACACCGAACCGGCCGCGGCCCTCCTCTCGGGCGCGTCCACGGTGGCGGGCGCGTGATGGCGCGGCGCTGTCGCCTGCTGGCCGGTGCGCTGGGCGCGCTCGTCGTCGTCCTCGCGGGGTGCTCGACGACCCCCGCGACCCCGTCCGCGACGAGCACGACCGCGGGCTACACGTCCGCCGACGGGTCGACGAAGACGTGGCCCGTCGGCGCCCGCACGGGCCCGGTGACCCTGTCGGGGACCGACGCCGACGGCACGGTGCGCGACGTCGCGGCCTGGCGCGGCGACGTGGTGCTCCTCAACACCTGGTACGCGGGGTGCCCGCCGTGCCGGGCGGAGGCGCCGGACCTCGTCGCGATCGCCAACGCGGACGCGCCGCGCGGCCTGCACGTCCTCGGCATCAACTCCACCGACGCCGCCGGCACCGCGGCCGCGTTCGCGCGGCAGTTCTCCCTGCCGTACCCCACGATCATCGACACCGACGGCTCGGCGATCGCGGCGCTCCAGGGCGTGGTCCCGCTCAACGCGGTGCCGACCACGGTGCTGCTCGACCGGCAGGGCCGCGTCGCGGCCCGCATCCTCGGCCGGATCGACCCCTCGACGGTCCGCGCGCTCGTCGACCAGCTGCTCGCCGAGGGCGGGCCGGCCCCGAGCGCGAGCGCCGGGTGAGCGCGGTGGTGGCGCTGGGCGTCGGGGACGCCTTCGGCCAGGCGATCGCGAGCGGTTCGCTGCTGCTCGCGGTGCCGGTGGCGCTGCTGGCCGGCGTGGTGTCGTTCGCCTCGCCCTGCGTGCTGCCGCTGGTGCCCGGGTACGTCGGCTTCGTCGGCGGCTCGCTCGGCGCGCAGTCCGGCACGGCCAGGCGCGGCCGGGTGCTGGCGGGCGTCGGGCTCTTCGTCCTCGGCTTCGCGGTCGTGTTCGTCACGTTCGGCGCCGTGGCCGGTGGCGTCGGGGCCTGGCTCGCGCGCTGGCAGGACCCGGTGTCGCGCGTGCTCGGTGTCGTCGTCGTCGTGCTGGGCCTGGCCTTCGCCGGGCTGGTGCCGTTCCTGCAGAACGAGCGCAAGGTCCACGTGGCGCCCCGCGCCGGGCTGTGGGGCGCGCCGGTGCTCGGGCTGACGTTCGGCCTCGGCTGGACGCCCTGCATCGGGCCGACGCTCGCCGCGATCCTCACGCTCTCGCTCGGCGGCGGGTCCGCCGGCCGGGGCGCGCTCCTCGCGGCCGTCTTCTGCCTCGGGCTGGGGCTGCCGTTCCTCCTCGTCGCGCTCGGTCTCGAGCGGTCCCGGCACGTCACGCGCTGGCTGACCCGGCACCGTGTCGGCGTGCTGCGCGTGGGCGGCGGACTGCTCGTGGTGCTCGGGCTCGCCCTGGTCACCGGCGTGTGGGGGCACTGGGCCGCGTGGCTGCAGGGCCTCCTCACCGGTGCCGACCCCTTCGTCCCGGTGGTGTGACATGAGTGGATACCGGCCCGAGGGCCTCGACGACGCGTTCACCGGCACCGCCCCCGGCGTGGCCCCGGCAGCGGCGGGCGGCCGCGGGGTCGCCACGCCGCCGGCGATCGGTGGCACCGGCTGGGCGCGCTGGGTGTGGCGGCAGCTGACGTCCATGCGGGTCGCGCTGCTGCTGCTGGTGCTGCTGGCGGTGGCCGCGGTGCCGGGCACGATGTTCCCGCAGAACGGGCAGGACCCGGCCAAGGTGAGCGCGTACATCACCGCGCACGGCGCGCTGGGCACGTGGCTGGGCCGGCTCGGGTTCTACGACGTCTACACGTCGGCCTGGTTCAGCGCGATCTACCTGCTGCTGTTCGTCTCGCTCGTCGGCTGCATCCTGCCGCGCACCAAGCACCACTGGACCGCGATGCGGGCGCGGCCGCCGCGCACCCCGCGCCGGTTCGGGCGCTTCCCGGCGCAGGCGCAGGCGGTGTCCGACGAGGACCCGGCCGCCCTCGTGCGGCGGGCCGCCGCCCAGCTGGGCCGCGGCCACCGCTACCGCGTCGACGTGCACGAGGAGGCCGACGGCGCGTGGTCGGTGTCGGCCGAGCGCGGGTACCTGCGCGAGACCGGCAACCTCCTGTTCCACCTCGCCCTGGTGGGCCTGCTCATCTCGGTGGCGTACGGCCAGCTGCTGCACTACCGGGCCCAGGTGATCGTCGTCGCGGGGCACGGCTTCGCGAACGCGGAGACCGCGTTCGACACGTTCGAGCACGGCCGGGCGTTCAGCGCCACCTCGCTCGAGCCGTTCACGCTGCGGCTCGACGACTTCGAGTCCCGGTTCGACGCCGCGAGCCTGGCGGCCCGCGACTTCACCGCGCACGTGACGCTCACGGAGCCGGGCAAGGCGCCGGCGGCCCGGACCATCAAGGTCAACCACCCGCTGGACGTCGGCGGTACGGAGGTCTACCTGCAGGGCAACGGGTACGCGCCCGAGGTCACGGTGAAGGACGCGTCGGGTCAGGTGGCGTTCTCCGGGCCCGTCCCGTTCCTGCCGCAGGACCAGGTGTACACGTCGCGCGGCGTCGTCAAGGTGCCCGACGTCTCCGGCGGCCAGCCCCAGATCGGCCTGCTCGGCTTCCTGCTGCCCACCGCGGCGCAGCTGAGCACGGACCAGTGGGTGTCGACCAACCCGGAGCCGACCGCGCCGATGCTCGTCCTGTCGGTGTGGTCCGGCGACCTCGGGCTCGACACCGGCGTGCCGCAGAACGTCTACCAGCTCGACGAGAAGGGGCTGACCGAGGCCAAGGACTCCTCGGGCAAGCCCGTCACGCTCAACCTGCGGCCCGGGCAGACGATGGCGCTGCCGGGCGGGCTGGGCACCGTGACCTTCGACGGCATCCAGCGCTTCGCGGCCTTCGACCTGCGCAAGGATCCGGCGCTGGGCTGGTTGCTGGCCTTCGCGCTCACCGCGCTGGCCGGGCTGGCGACGTCCCTGTTCGTGCCGCGACGTCGGCTGTGGCTCCGCGCCGTCCCGGCCGCCGCGACCCCGACCGGCGATCGGGACCAAGGTCCTACTACAGTGGTGACCGCCGCGGGGCTGGCCCGGGGCGACGACGTCGGGCTCGCCCCCGAGCTCGGCCGGGTGCTGGAGGCACTTCTCGCCTCGCCGGTGCCGGTCACGGGTCGCGAGGGCGTCGAGGACGACCCGGGAGGGGACTGACCATGCCGGTGGGCGACGTCTCGACACTGCTCGTCTGGGCCGCGGCGACGGCCTTCACCATCGCGCTCGTCGCCTACTCGGTCGACCTCGCCCGCATCGCCGACACGGCCGCCCGGCCGCGCCAGGCGGCCCGTGCGGCACGGGCGACCGCCGGCGCGCGGGGGATCGCCCAGGCCGGCGACCAGGCCGCCGCCGAGGTCGAGGCGCAGGTCGGCGCAGACGTCGCCACGGAGGCCGGCTCGCGCGCCAAGGTCAACGCCAACCGGCGGATCCCGGCGCTCGCCGGGGCGAGCACCGGCGGCTCGTCGTACGCCCTGCCCACGCCCGCGGGCGCCCCGGACCGCGACGTGGCGAAGGTCGCACCGACGGCCGCCGCCGCGCCCGCCGGGACGGCGCCAGCCACCGGCGGCGACGGACGCAGCCTCAAGGCCGAGGGCATCGCGCGCTCCACGCACTGGCTCGGCATCGCGCTGCTGTTCGTGGCCATCGTGCTGCGCGGGGTCGCTGCCGGACGCTGGCCCACCGCGAACATGTACGAGTTCTCGCTCGTCGGCGTCCTCGTGGCCACGTCGGTGCTGGCGATCGTGCAGCGCCGCCGGATCATCGCGTTCCTCGGCGTGGTCGTCATGGCGATCGCGGTCCTCGATCTCGTGCTGGCGCTCAACGCGTTCTTCGTCCGGGCGGACGCGCTGCCGCCCGCGCTGCAGAGCTACTGGCTCGTCATCCACGTCGGGGTGGCCATCACGGCCACCGGGATCTTCACGGTGGCCGTCGGCACGAGCGCGACCCAGGTGCTCTCGGCCGCCCGCGCGGAGCAGCACTCGCACCTCGAGCGGCCGTGGCGCCACGGCGACGCCGTGCGGCGCTCGTTGTCCGGCTGGCGCGTGACCGGCCCGCGGTTCGCGTGGCTCAAGCAGCTCCCGGACGCGCTGCACCTCGAGGCCCTGAGCTTCCGCCTCAACGCCGTCGGCTTCGTGCTGTGGACGTTCACGCTCATCGCCGGGTCGATCTGGGCCGAGCACGCGTGGGGCCGGTACTGGAACTGGGACCCCAAGGAGGTGGGCACGTTCGTGGTGTGGGTGGTGTACGCCGCGTACCTGCACGCCCGGACCACGCGCGGCTGGAGCGGCCGGCGGGCGGCCTACCTCGTGTTCGCCGGCTACCTCGCGGTGCTCGCCAACTTCACCGTGATCAACTTGTTCGTCTCCGGGCTGCACTCGTACTCCGGGCTGCGCTGACGGCCCGACGCGGCGCCGACGCCTGACCGCGTGCCGCCGCCCGACTGCGCCGTGCCTGACCGCGCCGTGCCTGGCGCCGCGCCGACGCCCTAGCCTGGGGGCGTGCCGCTCCTCGTCTACTCGCTGCTGAGGCTTGCGCTCGTCGGGGTCTGCTGGGCCGTGCTGGTCTGGGTGGGCCTCAACCCCTGGGCGGCCGTCGTCGTCGCCGCGCTCGTCGCGTGGGGGCTGAGCTACGTGGCTCTGGCGCGGCCGCGCGACGCGGCTGCCCGGTGGCTCGCGGACCGGGCCGCGCGGCGGCGCGGCACCTCGCCGCTGTCGGCACGGGCCCGCCGGGACGAGGACGACGAGGACGCGCTCGTCGAGGCGCAGGACGACGAGCGGCCCGCCGCCGCCCCCGGCGAGCGCCGCGCCGGGACAACCGACGAGCCGCAGCGTGGTGTGCCCGACGAGCGCCGCGCCGTGACGACCGACGAGCCGCAGCGTGGTGTGCCCGACGAGCGGCAGCGTGGTGTGCCCGACGAGCGGCAGGGCGGCATGCCCGACGAGCGGAGCGGTACCGCACGCGACGACGGCCCGGAGGAGGCTCCGGGCGGTCACCGTGAGGAGCCGCGCGACGAGAGTGACGGGCCGCGCGACGAGAGCGGCGGGCCGCGCGACGAGAGCGGCGGGCCGCGCGACGAGAGCGGCGAGACCGCCCTCCCGACGAGCGGCGACGCATCGACGCCGCGGGCGTGACCGGATGCTCGAGCGCGACCTGTACGCGCCGGTCCGGGCGCTGCTGGAGGAGCGCGGCTACGCGGTCCAGGCGGAGGTCGCCGGCTGCGACGTGCTCGGCGTGCGCGGCGAGGAGTGCTGCGCGGTCGAGCTCAAGCTGCGACTGAACCTCGACGTCATCGTCCAGGCCGTGGCGCGCCAGCGGTTCGCCGACACGGTGCTCGTCGCCGTCCCCGCGCCCGGACGTGCGTATTACACCGCGCGCTTCCGCGACGTCTGCCGCGTGCTCCGGCGCCTCGACCTCGGGCTCGTCACGGTGCGGGCGACGGGCGCCGCGCGCGTGGACTTCGAGGCTGGAGCCCACGGCGTGCGGCGCAACGCGCGCCTGCGGCGGCAGGCCCTCACGGAGTTCGCCGCGCGCCGCACCGACCGCGGCGTCGGCGGCGTGACGCGGGTGCCTCTCATGACGGCCTACCGGGAACGGTCGCTGACTGTCGCCGCGCTGCTGCGGCCGGGTGCGGCGAGCGCGGTGGCACTCCGGGCGCTCGGGGCGCCCGACGACGCCTGGCCGATCCTGTACCGGAACCCCTACGGCTGGTTCACGCGGCTCGGCGGCGGGCGGTACGAGCTGAGCGCGCTCGGCCGGGCCGCGCTGCAGGAGCACGCAGCGCTCCTGCCGCTGCTGCTGCCAGCGGCGCCGTCGTCGTCGGCCGGCTCGGCCGGAGACGTACCCGCGGACTCGTCGTCGGCGGGACCGGCGGACGAGGGGCCCGGGAAGTCGCCGCGCTCGGGCCGGGCCGGCGGGGAGCCGACGCGGCGGGTCCGGGTCTCGGCGTCGCCGGCCCGACCGGGCCGAGCCGCCGGGGTGGCCGCGGATCAGAGCGCCAGGCCGAGCCCCAGCAGCACGCCGTAGCCGAGCTGGAGCATGCCCGTGCCGACCAGCACCGGCACCAGCGCGATCCCGCGCGCGCCCGCCCGCACCGCCGTGACCAGCAGCGCCGCCGCGATGGCCAGCAGCAGCACGAGCATCGACCACGGCGCGACGACCGCGCACGCGACGCCGAGCAGGATCGGCACGGTGACGAACCACTGGTAGGCACGGCGCGCGCGGTCGTCGCCGAGCCGGACCGCGAGCGTCCGCTTGCCGGTCTGGGCGTCGGTGGGGATGTCGCGCAGGTTGTTCGCCATGAGCAGCGCGCACGCCAGCAGGCCGGTGCCGACCGCGCCGGCCACGGCCGGCCACGAGATGCGGCCGGCCTGCGTGTACGTGGTGCCCAGGGTGGCCACGAGCCCGAAGAAGACGAAGACCCCCACCTCGCCGAGGCCCCGGTACCCGTAGGGCCGCGAGCCACCGGTGTAGAACCACGCCGCGAGGATGGCGGCCGCGCCGACGGCGACGAGCCACCACTGGCCGGAGGCGACGACGAGGCCCAGCCCGGCGAGGGCGGCGACGCCGAACGCCCCGAACGCGGCGGCCTTGACGTGGCCCGGCCGTGCGGCACCGGAGGCGGTCAGCCGCATCGGGCCGACGCGGTCGACGTCGGTGCCGCGCACACCGTCGGAGTAGTCGTTCGCGTAGTTGACGCCCACCTGGAGCGCCAGCGCGACGACGCCCGCCAGCACCGCCCGCACGGCCGACGCCGCGCCGAGCTGGACCGCGGCGCCGGTGCCGACGAGCACGGGCGCGACGGCCGCCGGGAGCGTGCGGGGCCTCGCGCCGGCCACCCATTCCTGCCCGCTTGCCACGGGGGAACCCTACGTGGTCGGGGAGGCCCGCCCGCGCTCGGCCCGACCAGGACGGACCGGCTCAGCGACGCCCGCACCGCCGCGGCGAGGGGCTTGGCGGCACCTGGAACGCCTGCGGGTCCGGCTCGGCGTCGTACGCGCGCGCACCGGCACAGGCTCAGCGGCGCCTGCGGCGAGGCGTGGTCCTTCCCGGCGCTACGTCGTCGCCGGGTCCGGTGCCGCGGCGGCGAGCGCGGCGGCCGCCCGGCGGTCGGGCTTGCCGGGCCCCCGCGTCGGCAGGGCGTCGACGACGACGAGGCGGCGCGGCGCGGCGGCCGCGCCGAGGCGGGCCGCGACGAGCGTGCGCACCTCGCCCAGGGAGGGCGGGCCGGACGGGCCGACGACGAGCAGCGCCACCACGGACTGGCCCCACTCGTCGTCGGGCACGCCGACGACGCACGCCTCCCGGACCGCGGGCAGGCCCGCCAGCAGCTCCTCGACCGGCGCGGGCGAGACGTTGACGCCGCCGGTGATGATGACGTCGTCGGCCCGCCCGAGGACCACCAGCCGCCCCTCGGCGTCGAACCGACCCAGGTCGGACGTGCGCAGCCAGCGCGTGCCGTCGGCGTCGACCAGGAAGGTGGCGGCGTCGAGGTCGGGCCGGCCGAGGTAGCCCTCGGCGAGCACGGGACCGGCCAGGAGCACGCGCCCGTCGGCGGCCAGCCGTGCACGGACCCCGTCGAGCGGCACGCCGTCGTAGACGCAGCCGCCGCAGGTCTCGGTCATGCCGTAGGTGGTGACGACGCGGACGCCGGCCGCGGTGGCCTCGTCGAGCAGCGCCGGCGGGATGCCGGAGCCGCCCAGCAGCACGGCGTCGAAGGCGCGCAGCGCGGCGCGCCCGGCCTCGTCGTCCAGGAGCCGCACCAGCTGCGTCGGCACGACCGACGTGTACCGGCGGCCCGAGGCGGGCAGCGCGGCGGCCGCGGCGGCGAACGCCGCCGGCCGGAACGGGCCCGCCGGCGCGACGTGCGTCGCGGCCCCCGTCAAGGCCGCCCGCGCCAGCACCTGCAGGCCCGCGACGTGGTCCGTCGGCAGCACGAGCAGCCATGCCCCCGGGCCGCCGATGCGGCGCAGCGTGGCCTCCCCGGAGGTCCGCAGCGCGGCCGCGGACAGGAGCACGTCCCGCGGCGCCCCCGTGGAGCCGGACGTGCGCAGCACCACGGCGACACCCGCCGGCACGCGCGGCTCGGCCGCTGCCTCGTCGCGCGGCTCGGCCGCTGCCTCGTCGTGCGGCTGGGTGGCGGCCTCGTCGCGTCGCCCGGGGCGGCGGGGGTCCGGCGTGTCGTCGTGGTGCCCGGCGGCCGCCTCGTCGGCTCCACGCGCCAGCACGCGCAGCGCGGGGCCGGTCCCGTCGAGCGCGGCGGCCAGCGCGTCGACGAGGTGCGGGTCGTCCGCGGGCAGGTCACGCAGCGGACGGTCCACCGGTCCAGGGTATTCGTGCCTCCCCGCGGGCCAGGCAACTCGTGGCACCCTGGTACCCGCCTGACCGCGAGGGGACGGAGACACGATGACGACGAGCCGGCGCAGCCCGCTGGGGCGGCCACTGACGGTGGCGCTCCTGGGAGGGCTGACCCTCGCGCTGGCGGCCTGCACGGGTGGCACGGCACCCACGGCGCCGACGCCCTCCACCAGCACCGTCACCGTCCCGGGAACCGTCGACGCCCAGAAGCAGCCGGTCCCCACGCCGACCATCGCACCGGTCTGGCCGCTCACCGGCATGCCGATCACGGGTGACGGCGCCAACCGGCCCGCGCTCGCGGTGAAGATCGAGAACACGGCCGAGGCGCGGCCGCAGGAGGGGCTCAACGAGGCCGACCTCGTGTGGGAGAACATCGTCGAGTTCGACGTCTCGCGGTACAACGTCGTGTACCAGTCGCAGGTCCCCGGGGAGATCGGGCCGATCCGCTCGGTGCGGCCCATGGACATGCCCGAGAGCGCGCCGCTGCACGGGCTGTTCGCGTACTCCGGCGGGCAGTCGGGCATCCTCGCGCTGGCGCAGGCCAGCGGCGAGCAGACGTTCTCGTTCGACTCCGGGAACAAGGCGTTCTACCGCATCAAGGCCCGGCCGGCGCCGCACAACGTCTACTCGCACCCGGCCGACATCTGGGCGCAGGCCAGCCCGAGCCGGGTCGCGCCGGCGCCGTGGTTCACGTTCGGCCGCACGGCCGCGCAGGCCAGCGCGGCCGTCGCCGGCACGCCCACGAACACCCTCAACTACAAGCTCTCCGCGTACTCGCACCCGAACTGGACGTGGGACGCCGTCTCGGGCACGTGGCTGCGGTTCGAAGGCTCGGCGAAGGCCATGACGCAGACGTCCGGCGCGGCCGACGCGCAGATCCACGCCGTCAACGTGCTCACCATCGTCGCCTCGCACCCGAACACCCAGTTCCGGGCCCAGAACAACGCGCCGGTGCCCACGTACTCGCTCGTCAACGCCAGCGGCGACGGCCTGCTGGCCAGCGGCGGCAAGTCCATCGCGATCAAGTGGAGCAAGGGCGCGCAGGACGCGCCCATGGTGGTCACGCTCGCCGACGGCTCGCCGGCGGTGTTCGCCCCGGGCAACACGTGGATCGAGATGGTCCCCAAGGAGACCGGGAGCTACACGGCCGGCTGAGCCGTCGGCCGGCCCACGGCGCCGGCGGCGTCAGTACGAGTAGCCGAACCGCGACCAGTCGGGGTCGCGGTGCTCGAGGAAGGCGTCGCGGCCCTCGACGGCCTCGTCGGTGAGGTACGCCAGGCGTGTGGCTTCGCCGGCGAACACCTGCTGGCCGGCCAGGCCGTCGTCGGCGAGGTTGAACGCGAACTTGAGCATGCGGATCGCCTGCGGCGACTTCGTCGCGATGATGCGGGCGTACTCCAGGCCCGCCTGCTCGAGCTGCGCGTGCGGCACCACGTCGTTGACCGCGCCCCAGGCGTAGGCCTCGTCGGCCGAGTACTCCCGCGCGAGGAAGAAGATCTCGCGGGCACGCTTCTGGCCCACCTGACGGGCCAGCAGCGCCGAGCCGTAGCCGCCGTCGAAGCTGCCCACGTTGGCGTCGGTCTGCATGAAGCGGGCGTGCTCGCGGCTGGCGATGGTGAGGTCGGCGACGACGTGCAGGCTGTGCCCGCCGCCGGCCGCCCAGCCGTTGACCAGCGCGACGACGACCTTGGGCATGTTCCGGATGAGGCGCTGCACCTCGAGGATGTGGAGCCGGCCGGCGCGCGCGGGGTCGATGCCCTCCGCCGTCTCGCCCTCGGCGTACCGGTACCCGTCGCGCGCGCGGATGCGCTGGTCGCCGCCGGAGCAGAACGCCCAGCCCCCGTCCTTGGGGCTCGGGCCGTTGCCGGTGAGCAGCACCGTCCCGACGTCGCTCGTCTGCCGGGCGTGGTCGAGGACCGTGTAGAGCTCGTCGACCGTGCGCGGGCGGAAGGCGTTGCGCACCTCCGGCCGGTGGAACGCGACGCGGACCACGGGCAGGTCCCGCGGGCCGCCGGCCGCCTGCCGGTCGACACCGCGGTGGTAGGTGAGGTCGGTGAGGCCGTCGAACCCGGCGACGGTGCGCCAGTGCTGCGGGTCGAACGTCTGCGACACCTGCGCCGGCAGCGGGATCTCGGTCACGCGGTCACCCTAACCGCGGCGGTGCGGCGTGGACGCGGGGCGTGGACGCGGGGCGTGGACGTGCGGCGTGGACGCGCGGTGCACCGGCACGCGTGCGGTGCGGGTCCAGGTGCACCCAGCGCTCGGAGCTGCACCCAACGTGTGCCGATGCACCCTGCGTGCGGGGAGGGGGGGGCTCGCTGCTGCGTGGGGGGGCGCTGCGTGCGGAGGCGCTCCCGGCGTGCGCAGGCGCACCGGGAGCGGTCACCTGCACCGCGCGGAGGTCCGCTCCGCGTCGGCGGGGCGGCCGCGGCGTCACCCGGGCGGCGCCGTGTCGTCAGGCGCCGGCCGGACGCGCCGGACGAGGGCGTCGAGCAGGGCCATCTCGCGGCCGAGCGCCCGGCGCCCCTTCGGCGTGATCCGCACCCACGTCCGCGTCCGGGCGCCGCGCTCGTCCTTCGCGAGGGCGACGAGGCCCGCGTCGGCGAGCGTGGCAAGGTGCCGCGAGAGGTTGCCGGCCGTGAGGTCGAGGGCGTCTCTCAGGTAGGTGAACTCGACGCGGGACGCCTCGTGCGCGACGACGAGGATCGCGAGCCGCACGCGCTGGTGCACCATGTCGTCGACCTCGAGCGCGGGGTTCGTCGTGCGCTCGTCCGGTGCGTCGGCGCGCCCGGGTCCGGCGCCGTCCGCCGCCGGACGGGGTGGCGGGTCGGCGTGGCGTCCGCCTCCGCGGAGGGTGCCGTTCATCCCGTCACGCGCCGCCACAGGGCTGCCCACGCGCCCGTGACGATGAGGACCGCGCCGGGCAGCAGCAGGTTCGGCAGCATCGCGTCCGGGCCGACGGCGGGCAGATCCAAGTAATAGGCGAGGTTGGACAGGTCGTAGAGGTTGGCGACGAGTGCGAGGGCCAGCTGGACGGCGGCGACGACCGCCAGCGTGACGCTCCGCTCCGTCCACGCCAGGACGACGAGCACGAGCGCGATGACCAGGAGGGGCGTCAGCCCTCGCAGGTAGAGCGTCTCGCTGGCCCCCAGTGCATAGGTCGACAGCGGTGCCCGCGACGCCGACGGGAGGTGCTCGAGGATCCGCGGCGTGAGTGCCAGGAGCACGACGAGAAGCACCAGGCCCGCGGTGACGGCGGGCCAGACCGGCCCGGCGATCCCGCGCCGGGCCGCGGCGCGGCGATCGTGGACGGCGATGAGCAGCCCCGCGGCGACCAGCGCCACGACCCAGTACAGGCCCGCCCACTGGCCGAGCCGGGTCAACGGCGGCCCGATGTCGGAGAGCGGACCGAGGGCCGAGGACACCTGGAGCACGCCGTTCACGCTGAAGACCCATCGGCCGCCGACGTAGAACGGCGCGGCGAGGACCACCACCAGGCCGAGGACGACGAGCGCGAACGGCCACTGCTGCCGGTCGCGGCGTGCCGCGACGCGCAGCCGCCGGAGGTCGTCGACCCCGCCCGGTCCGTCACCGGCGACGAGCGGGGTCGGCGCGGCCTCGTGCCCGTCGCCGGTGACCGGAGCGGTCGGCGAGACCTCGTCCCCGTCGCCTGCGAGCGGAGCGGCCGGGACGCCCTCGTCCCCGTCGCCGGCGAGCGGAGCGGCCGGGACGCCCTCGTCCCCGTCGCCCGCCGCGCCGGCCGGCTCGATGGTCGTCACGCATCCCCCCTGTCCCCGCGGGACCCGCCGCCGTCGCCTCCCCCTGCGCGGCGACGACGTGCGGCGTCCCGTCGCACGATGGTTTGCATCGCAGAGCAACTGAGGTTTACGCCGCAAACCGCGGCGGGTCAAGTGCCGCGGTGCGGCCTAGCCTGAGGCGGTGCCCGTCCCGCCGCTCGCCGCCGTCTGGTCCATCCCGTTGCGCACGCGCTTCCGTGGGCTCGTCGTGCGCGACGGCGCGCTGATCCGCGGCGACGCGGGGTGGGGCGAGTTCTCGCCGTTCTGGGACTACGACGACGACGAGTCGCGCCGCTGGTGGCTCGCCGCGCGCGAGGCGGCCGACGAGGGCTGGCCCGCGCCCGTCCGCACGTCGGTCCCGGTCAACGTCACCGTCCCGGCGGTCGGCCCGGCGCGGGCGCGCGAGATCGTCGCGAGCTCCGGCGGCTGCCGCACGGCCAAGGTCAAGGTGGCCGAGCCCGGGCAGACCGCCGCGGACGACGAGGCCCGGCTGGAGGCGGTCCGCGACGCGCTCGGCCCGCACGGGCACATCCGCGTGGACGCCAACACGGCGTGGGACGTCGAGGAGGCCGTCACCCGGCTGGCCGCCTACGACCGCGCCGCGGGCGGCCTGGAGTACGCCGAGCAGCCGGTGCGCACGGTCGACGAGCTGGCGGCGCTGCGGCGGCGCACGCACGTCCCGCTGGCGGCCGACGAGTCGGTGCGGCGGTCCGACGACCCGATGGCGGTGGTGCGCCGGGCTGCGGCCGACGTCGTCGTGCTCAAGGTGCAGCCACTGGGGGGTGTGCGCGCCTGCCTGGAGCTCGCCGAGCGCATGGGGCTGCCGGTCGTCGTGTCCTCGGCACTCGAGTCGTCGGTAGGCCTCGCGGCGGGGGTCGCGCTCGCTGCCGCGCTGCCGGAGCTGCCGTACGCGTGCGGGCTGGCCACCGGCCGGCTGTTCACCGACGACGTCGTCGCCGACCCGCTGCTCCCGGTGGCCGGGGCGATCGCGGTCCGCCGCCCCGAGCCGGACCCCGCCGCCCTGGCCCGCACGGCGGCGGACCCGGACCTCGCCGCCCGCTGGTCCGATCGGATGAACCGCGTGGTGGCCCTCGCCACGGAGGGGGCCTGAGGGGTCGCCTCGCACGGGGCGCAGGCCGCCGAATCCCGCCGCGGCTGCCGCCGTCGCCGCTGGTGGCAGCGTCGCGGTGCCTCCCGGGCACCACCCGTCCGGCGTATCTGCGGCCTCCGGCGCGGTCGGCGGGGGGCCCGGCCGGCACGGCATGATGGCTCCGTGACTCCCGCGATCGCCGCCGCGCGCGTGCTGGTGCAGTCGCTGGCGGCCCTCGGTGTGCGGGACGTCGTCCTCGCGCCCGGCAGCCGCAGCGCGCCGCTCGCGCTCGCCCTCGCCGACGCCGCGCACGCGCAGCGCCCCGACGGGGCACCCGCGCTGCGGCTGCACGTGCGGGTCGACGAACGGTCCGCCGGGTTCCTCGCGCTCGGGCTCGCGCGCGCCGCCGCCGCGACCGAGTCGCCGGTGCCGGTGGCCGTGGTGACCACGTCGGGCACCGCGGTGGCCAACCTGCACCCGGCGGTCCTCGAGGCCGACCACGCGGGTCTCCCACTGGTGGTCCTGTCGGCCGACCGGCCCCACGAGCTGCGTGGCACCGGCGCCAACCAGACCACGGAGCAGCCGGGGATGTTCGGCTCGGCCGTGCGGCTGTCGATCGACGTCCCCGCCCCCGCGGGGCTGCCGGGCGAGGCGCGGGACCTGCGCTCGGTCGTCGCGCGTGCGCTCGCCGCCGCCCTGGGTGCCCGGACCGGCGCGCCCGGCCCCGTCCAGCTCAACCTCGCCTTCCGCGAGCCGCTCGTCCCGGCCGACGACGAGCCCTGGCCGGCGCCCGAGACGGCCGGCCTGACGCTCGTCGAGCCCCGCTGGACGGCCGAGCGCATGCCGCCCGCGCAGACCGCGGCGGCCCCGGCGACCGGGGCGATCCCCGTGGTCGCGGCCGCCGAGCCGAACCGTCGCCGTCGCGGCCGCCGCGTGCAGCCGGCGGTCGTGGTGGCCGGGGACGGAGCCGGCCCGGGTGCCCGCCGGCTCGCCGAGGCCACCGGCTGGCCGCTCCTGGCGGAGCCGTCGTCGGGCGCCCGCGGTGGACCGCAGGCCGTGACCGCCTACCGCCACCTGCTCGACGACGAGCGCCTCGGTGGCGCGATCCAGCGGGTGGTCGTCTTCGGCCGTCCCACGCTGAGCCGTCAGGTGAGCCGGCTCCTGGCCGACCCGGGCGTCGAGGTCGTCGTCGTGGCCCCCCGCGGCGCGCGGTGGCCGGACGCGGCGCGCAACGCCGCCGAGGTGCTCCTCGACGTTCCCGCCAGCCTGCGCCGCATCGGCTCGCCCGACGGGTGGACGCAGTCCTGGCACGCGGCCGACGCCGCGGCCCGCGCGGTGCTCGACCGGATGTTCGACGTCACGCCCGGCGCGCCCGGCACGCGCCGGTCACGCTCCAGCGCCCGCGTGACCGGGCCGGCGCTCGCGCGCGCGGTCGCGCGGGTCAGCGAACCGTCGGACGTCATCGTCGTCGGCTCGTCGAACGCGGCCCGCGACCTCGACCTGGTCGCCGCGTGGGACGCGCCGCCGCTCGTCGTCGCCAACCGTGGGCTGGCCGGCATCGACGGCCTCGTCTCGACGGCGACGGGCGTGGCGCTCGGGCTGCCGGAGCGCCGTGTGCGGGCCTACCTGGGCGACCTCGCGTTCCTGCACGACGTCGGCGGCCTGCTGCGCGGCCCGGCGGAACCCCCGGCGGACCTGCAGATCGTCGTCGCGAACGACGACGGCGGCTCGATCTTCGCCACGCTCGAGCCCGGAGGGCTCGACGACGCAGCGACGTTCGAGCGCGTCTTCGGCACCCCACACGGTGCGGACCTGGCCGCCCTGTGCGCCGGCTACGGCGTGCGGCACACCCGCGTCACCGACGTGGACGGCCTGCTGCCGGCGCTCGCGGCGCCCGGGACGGGCGTCGCCGTGGTCGAGGTGCGCGTGGACCGTGCCGGCCGGCGGGCGCTCGGCGACCGCGTGGCCGCGGAGGTCGCGGCGGCGGTCGATGGCGCGCTGAGCTGAGCGCGGCACCAGGAGCTCCTAGCCGATTCCCAGGAACGTTCGAGCGTGCCCCCAGTGCCATGGCGTTTCATGGCGGGGACGAAGGAGGAGCTCATGACCACGACCCCCGAAGAGCGCCGGCCCGACGAGGCGCCGGAGCCCGCCGCGGACCGTTCCGCCGAGCAGGCGGCGGCGTCCAGCGCGGGCGCGCCCGACGAGGCCCCGACTCCGGCGGCGGGCGACACCCAGCCGATCGCCGGAACTCCCGCGGCGGGCGACACCCAGCCGATCGCCGGAACTCCCGCGGCGGGCGACACCCAGCCGCTGCTCATGAACGACACCGCCCCGCTGTCGCCGGCCGCACCGGAGGAAGGCGCGCCGCTCGCCGCGTCGGAGGCGCCCGCCGCCGCTCCGGCGGACGGTGCACCGGCGGCGCCGGTCGCGCCCGCCGGTCCTGCCTACCCGGCGGCGGGCTACCAGCCGCCCTACGCCGGCCAGCCCTACGCGGGCCCCGCCGCCTCGGCGCCGCAGCCCGGCTATCCGCCGGCGGCGCCGTACGGCTACGCACGTCCCATCGGCGGCCCGCAGCAGTACGGCGCGCCGTACGCCGCGCCGCAGCACCCCTACGCCGGCCAGCAGCCGTACGCCGGCCAGCCGTACGCCGGCCAGCAGCCGTACGTCGGTCAGCCGTACGCCGGGCAGTCCTTCGCCGGCCCGCAGCAGTACGCCGCGCCGGGTGGCTCGGGCGCCCAGGCCACCGGCCCCCAGGCCCCCGGACCGCAGCCCGCCGGCACGCCGGGCCCGGCAGTTCCGGTCCCCGGCGGCGCCCACCGCCCCCGCGCGCGGCGTCCGTGGCTGCCCGTCGTCGCCACGCTCGTCGTCGTCGTGCTCCTGGCCGCCGCCGCGGTCCTCGTCGCGACGCACCCCTGGCGGGGGTCGGCGACGGCGTCCCAGGGCGGCCCGCAGTCGGCGTCGATCGCCACCATCGGGCAGGGCAGCTCCGGAGCCGTACCGGTGGCGGGCTCCACCGTCGCCAACCCGAACTGGCCGGCCGTCGCGGCCGCCGTCCAGGGCTCGGTCGTCGCGATCGACGTCAAGACGAGCACGGGCGAGGCCCTCGGCTCGGGCGTCATCGTGGACGACAAGGGTCACGTCGTGACGAACAACCACGTCGTCGACGGCCTGCAGGGTAAGACCGTCCAGGTGACGCTGTCCGACGGCCGGCTGTACGACGCCACGATCGCCGGCACCGACCCGAGCACCGACCTGGCCGTGGTCACGCTCAAGGACCCGCCGTCCGACCTCACGGTGGCGCAGTTCGGCAGCTCCAGCGACGTCAAGGTGGGCGACCCCGTCATGGCGGTCGGCAACCCGCTCGGCCTGGCGAACACGGTGACCACGGGCATCGTCTCCGCCGTCAACCGGCCGGTGTCGCCGCAGACGACCAGTGGCACGCAGGGCCCCGTGACGAACGCCATCCAGATCGACGCCGCCATCAACCCCGGCAACTCGGGTGGCCCGTTGTTCAACGCCAAGGGCCAGGTCATCGGCATCACGTCGTCGATCGCGACGACCTCGAGCAGCTCCGGCTCGATCGGCCTGGGCTTCGCCATCCCGGTGCAGCTGGTCAAGAACATCGCCGGCCAGATCATCGCCAACGGGTCGGCGAAGCACGCCTACCTCGGCGTCACGCTGCAGGACGGCCAGGCCACGGCGGACGGCGTCACGCGGCGCGGCGCGCAGGTGAAGTCGGTCGAGTCCGGTTCGCCGGCGTCGGCCGCCGGCCTGCAGGTGGGCGACGTGGTGGTGGCGATCGACGGCCAGCCGGTCGGCAGCTCCGACTCGCTCGCCGCGTACGTCCGGGCGATGTCCTCCGGCGAGAAGGCGACCCTCGTGCTCGTCCGCAACGGCAAGTCCCTGTCGGTGAGCGTCACGCTCGCCACCAAGGCGGACACGAGCAGCCAGAACCCGCAGGGCGCGCCGAGCACCCAGAACGGCAACGGCGGCAGCGGCGGCACCATGCCGGGCAACCTGCAGAACATGACGCCGCAGGAGCTGTGGCAGTGGCTGCAGCAGCAGCAGCAGGGGCAGGGCAGCGGCATGCCGGGTAGCAGCTCGCAGGGCTGAGCGTCCGCGCCGAGCAGGGTGCGGCGCACGACGGGCGGTCACCGAGCCGGTGGCCGCCCGTCGTCGTCAGCGCGTCGGGACCCCGAGCGCCCAGCGCATGGGCTCGAGCTTGGCCTCGGACTCCGCGAGCTCGGCCGCGGGCTCGGACGCCGCCACCACGCCGCAGCCCGCGAACAGGCGCACCGTCCGCGGGTCGTCGCCGGACACGCGCCCGGACCGCAGGCCGATGCCCCACTCGCCGTCGCCGTCCGCGCCGAGCCAGCCCACGGGGCCCGCGTAGCGGTCACGGTCCATGTGCTCGACGGCCCGGATGACGTCGCGCGCGGCGGCGGTCGGCGTCCCGCACACGGCCGCCGAGGGGTGCAGCGCGGCGGCCAGCGCCAGCGACGACGGCCGGGGCGCGTCGGGTCCCAGCACGCCCGTGACGTCGGACGCCAGGTGCAGCACGTTGGGCAGCGGCAGCACGAACGGCACGTCCGGCACGTTCGTCGACGAGCAGAAGGGCGTGAGCGCGGCGGCGACCGACGCCACGGCGTACTCGTGCTCCTCGAGGTCCTTCGAGGAGTGGGCGAGGATGCCGGCGCGTGCCATGTCGGCCTCGTCGTTCCCGGTGCGGCGGATGGTGCCCGCGAGCACGCGCGAGGTCACGAGCCCCTTCTGCGAGCGCACCAGCAGCTCGGGCGTGGCGCCCACCAGGCCGTCGACGACGAACGTCCACGTGGCCGCGTACCGGTCGGCCAGCCGCCGGGCCACCCAGCGGGGGTCGACGGGCCGCTCGCCGGTCACCGTGACGTCGCGCGCGAGCACCACCTTGTCCACGGCGCCTCGCCGGATCCGCGCGACCGCGTCGCTCACGGCCACGCCCCAGCGCTCCGGGCTCAGCGCGCCGTCGGCCTGCCGCACGTCGCCGGGGCCGGTGGGTGGGTCGGCCGCGCGCAGCGCGGCCACGTCGGGCGGCGCGCCGAGGTCGCCCGCGGGGGTCAGCGTGGTGAGCCAGGCGCGGCCGGCGCGGCGCCCGACGACGACGCGCGGCACGACGAGCACACCGCCCGCAGCCGACTCGTCGTCGAACGAGAACGAGCCGAACGCCACGGGTCCGGTGCCGGGCAGCAGCACCTCGTCGCGCACCACGGCGTGCTCGACGATCCGCCGCCACGCCTCGTCGGCGCGCGCGAACCGCTCGGGACCGCTGGTCTCGATCCGCAGGGCCTCGCCCCAGGCGACGAGGCCGTCGCCGCGCCGCACCCAGGCCAGGGGGGCATCGGCGGGCAGCAGGTCGAGCAGGTCGAGGGCGTCGGGCTCGTCGCCCTCGCCGGCGCGCGCGCCCGGCAGGCGGTCCAGGGGCACGGTGCGCACGACGAGCGGAGCCACGGCCGGTGCCGTGGCGGCCATCGAAGTCACGGCGGCAGGTTAGTCCGAACGTCCCACCTCTCCCGCACCGGCGGCCTACCGGGACCCACGACTCGCCGGGGCCCCACGTCTGTGCCGGTGCTCGTTGCGGGCGCGCCCGGCCCGTGGTCCCGCCGGGTTCCGGTGGCGCGCGGTGCAGCCTCAAGCGACGGGTGCGCCAGGAGGTGCACCTCACGCGTGGGGGCGCACCGGAGCTCCGGCGCGGTGGCGCGTGCGGGTGCGACGGGATCGGGAGCGGTGGCGCGGGCCCGTGGGGGGCGTGGGGGAGGATGGGCACATGCCCCGTGCCGGACTCGACAAGGACACCCACGACGTCGCCGCGATGTTCGACGCCGTCGCCGACCGCTACGACGTCACCAACGACGCGCTGTCGATGTTCCAGGACCGCTCGTGGCGCCGGGCGACGCTGGACGCGGTGGGGGCCGGACGCGGCGACAGCGTGCTGGACCTCGCGGCGGGCACCGGCACGAGTGCGGCCCCGCTGGCCGACCGGGGTGTGCGCGTGGTGGCCTGCGACCTGTCGCTCGGCATGCTCCAGGTGGGCCGGCGGCGGCGCCCGGACGTGACGTTCGTCGCGGGCGACGCCACCGCGCTGCCGTTCGCGGACGCCTCGTTCGACGCGGTGACGATCTCGTTCGGCCTGCGCAACGTGCCGGACGTGGACGGCGCGCTCGAGGAGATGCTCCGCGTCACGCGCCCCGGCGGCCGGGTGGTGATCTGCGAGTTCTCACGGCCGACGAACAAGGCCTTCCGCGCCGTCTACGACCAGTACCTGGCCAAGGCGCTGCCGCGCATCGCGGGGGTCGTGGCGAAGGAGTCGGACGCCTACACCTACCTGGCGGACACGATCGCGGCCTGGCCGGAGCAGCACGAGCTGGGCATGAAGATGCGGGCGGCCGGGTGGGCATCCGTCGCGTACCGCAACCTGTCGGGCGGGATCGTGGCGCTCCACCGGGGCTTCCGGCCCGCATCGGCGACGCCATGAAGGGCGCGTCGTGGCTGGTCAACGCGATGCACCAGGACGACGGTCCCAGGGGTCAGCGTCAAGTCAGGTAAGCCTAAGCAGACAGCCTCACGACGGCGTGTATAGAGTCGCCAGGAGGGGGCAGGTGAACGTCGTCACAAGAGGGGTATCGAGTGGTGGCCGCAGGCTCCGATGACGCGGACGTCGTCGTCGTCGGCGCCGGCCCGGGTGGTGCCGCCACCGCCTACTGGGCCGCGGCCTCCGGCCTGAGCGTGCTGCTCCTGGACAAGGCGACGTTCCCGCGCGACAAGGTGTGCGGCGACGGCCTGACGCCCCGCGCCGTGGCCGAGCTGGTCCGCATGGGCGTGTCCCTGCGCGAGGAGGACGGCTGGATCCGCAACCGCGGCCTGCGCGTCCACGGCGGCGGCCACACCCTCGAGCTGCCGTGGCCGGAGCTGTCGAGCTACCCCTCCTACGGCCTGGCGAAGCGCCGCTCGGGCCTGGACCACCTGCTCGTCGAGCACGCCCGGGCCGCCGGCGCGAAGGTGCTCGAGGGCACGGCCGTCACGGGCCCGCTGCTCGACGAGCGCACCGGCCGCGTCGTCGGCGTGCGCGCCAAGGGCCAGGGCGGCGAGGAGCTCACGCTGCGGGCGCCGCTCGTCGTGGCCGCGGACGGCGTCTCCAGCCGGCTGGCCACCGCGCTCGGCCGCACGCCGCGGGCCGACCGCCCCATGGGCGTCGCGGTGCGCACCTACTTCCGCTCGCCGCTGCACGACGACCCCTGGATGACGAGCTACCTCGAGCTGTGGGACGGCGAGCCCGGCGCCAGCAACCTCATGCCGGGCTACGGCTGGGTGTTCGCGCTCGGCGACGGCACCGTCAACGTCGGCCTGGGCTCGGTGAGCTCGACGAACGCGGCGACCAAGGTGGACTACCGCCACCTGTTCGCCACGTGGATGGCCAACACGCCGGCCGAGTGGGGCTTCACCCCGGAGAACCAGGACGGCCCGGTGCGCGGCGCCGCGCTGCCGATGGGCTTCAATCGTGGCCCTCTGTACGGCAACGGCGTCATGCTCGTCGGCGACGCCGCCGGCATGGTGAGCCCGTTCAACGGCGAGGGCATCGCGTACGCGCTCGCGGCGGGCCGGGTGGCGGCCGAGGCCGCGGCGCAGGGCCTGGCCCGAGGGTCGGCAGCCGGACGCGAGCGCGCGTTCGCCGCCTACGGGACGAGGATGAAGGACGACCTGGGTGGCTACTACACGCTGGGGCGGATCTTCGTGAAGCTCATCGAGCACCCGCAGGTGATGCGGGCCTGCACGCGCTACGGTCTACCCCGCCCGCTCGTCATGCGGTTCACCCACAAGCTTCTGGCCGACTGCTACGAGCCCCGCGGCGGGGACGCGTTCGACCGCGTCATCGCCGCCATGACGAGGATGGTGCCCCGGGCATGAGAATCGGCATGATCTGCTGTCCCGCGACGACTGCGTGGAGGACCCGATGAGCAACCCGTACGTCCCGCTCCTGTGGATGATGGGCATCGCGGGCGTGATGGCCCTCGGCGGTGTCGGGGCGTCGGCGATCCTGGGGCCGCGGCGCTACAACCGCGCCAAGCTCGAGGCCTACGAGTGCGGCATCCAGCCGACGCCGCACGCCATCGGCGGCGGCCGGTTCCCGATCAAGTACTACCTGGTCGCGATGACGTTCATCGTCTTCGACATCGAGGTGGTCTTCCTCTACCCGTGGGCGGTGGACTTCGGCGAGCTGGCCTGGTTCGGCCTGATCGCGATGCTCGGCTTCCTCGCCCTCATCACGGTGCCGTTCGTCTACGAGTGGCGGCGCGGGGGGCTCGAATGGGACTGAGCCCGGCAAGCACGAGGACGACGAGCGCGGGAAGCGAGGCCTGACATGGGGATCGAGGAGCACGCCCCCTCGGGGATCCTGCTGACGACCGTCGAGAGCATGGTCGGGTACTTCCGCAAGGCGTCGCTGTGGCCGGTGACGTTCGGCCTGGCCTGCTGCGCGATCGAGATGATGGCCACCGGCGGCCCGCGGTTCGACATCTCCCGCATCGGCATGGAGGTGTTCCGCGCCTCGCCGCGCCAGTCGGACCTCATGATCGTCGCCGGGCGCGTGTCGCAGAAGATGGCCCCGATCGTGCGCCAGGTCTACGACCAGATGCCCGAGCCCAAGTGGGTGCTCTCCATGGGCGTCTGCGCCAGCTCCGGCGGCATGTTCAACAACTACGCGGTGGTCCAGGGCGTCGACCACGTGGTCCCGGTGGACATCTACCTGCCGGGCTGCCCGCCGCGCCCCGAGATGCTGCTGCACGCGATCCTCGCGCTGCACGACCAGATCCAGCACTCGCCGCTCGGCGTCGACCGCCGCGCCGCGGCCGCGGCCGCCGAGAAGGCGGCGCTCGAGGCCACCCCGACCTCCCACATGACGGGCCTGCTGCGATGACCGATCCGACGAAGAAGGCCGACGACGTGGTCAGCGCCGTCGGCAAGGCCGAGGTGGGCACCACGCCGCCCGACACGCGGGCCGAGGTGGGCGCGACGAAGGACGCGACGCGCGACACCGCGCGGACGCCCGCCCCCACCGGCGAGAAGGCCGACGCGGCCGCCGCCGTCAAGCGGGGCGAGGCGACGACGCCGGCCGCGGCGGCCGCGCAGGCGACGAGCGAGACCGCGCTCGAGGCCGGCGCCCAGAACGCCAGCCGGACCGTCACCGGGGTCATCCCCGTCATCGACGTGCGGCAGGGCATGTTCGGCGTGCACGGATCCGGCGACACGTCCGGCTACGGCGGCCTGGTGGTGCCGGTGGCGCTGCCCGGGCCGAGCGAGCGCCCGTACGGCGGCTGGTTCGACGAGGTCGTCGACATCCTCGCGGAGGTGCTCGACGAGTCGGGCACCACGTTCGCGGCGGCGGTCGAGTCGGTCGTCGTCGACCGCGGCGAGCTCACCCTCAACGTGTCCCGCGAGCACCTCGTCGAGGTGGCGCAGGCGCTGCGCGACGACCAGGACCTGCGGTTCGAGCTGTCGATGGGCGTCAACGGCGTGCACTACCCGCACGAGGTCGGCCGCGAGCTGCACGCGGTGTACCACCTGGTGTCGGTGACGCACGGACGCCGGCTGCGCGTGGAGGTCACGGCGCCGGACGACGACCCGCACATCCCGTCGACCGTCGGCGTCTACCCGGCGAACGACTGGCACGAGCGCGAGACCTGGGACTTCTTCGGCATCGTCTTCGACGGCCACCCCGGCCTGGCACGGATCGAGATGCCGGACGACTGGCCGGGCCACCCGCAGCGCAAGGACTACCCGCTCGGCGGCATCCCGGTCGAGTACAAGGGCGCCACCACGCCGCCACCGGACCAGCGGAGGTCGTACTCCTGATGAGCAACGTGCACGCCACCCGGCCGGTGGTGGACGACGAGACCACGGCGAACCTGTCCTCGTTCGAGGCGTCCGGCGGCGACTGGTCGACGATCGCCGAGGAGGCCGCTCGCCTCGGCGAGGAGCGCATCGTCGTCAACATGGGCCCGCAGCACCCGTCGACGCACGGCGTGCTCCGCCTGATGCTCGAGATCGAGGGCGAGACGGTGACCGAGGCCCGCGCGGGCATCGGCTACCTGCACACGGGCATCGAGAAGAACATGGAGTTCCGCACCTGGACCCAGGGCGTGACCTTCTGCACCCGCATGGACTACGTGGCCCCGCTGTTCCAGGAAGCCGGCTACTGCCTGGCCACCGAGAAGCTGCTGGGCATCACGGACGACGTGCCCGAGAAGGCCTCGGTCATCCGCGTGATGATGATGGAGCTCAACCGGATCGCGTCGCACTTCATCTGCCTGGGCACTGGCGGCAACGAGCTCGGCGCCACGACGATCATGACGCTGGCGTTCCAGGGCCGCGAGCACATCCTGCAGATCTTCGAGCTCATCACCGGCCTGCGGATGAACCACGCGTACATCCGCCCCGGCGGCGTCGTCCAGGACCTGCCGCCGGGCGGCGTGGACGCGGTGCGCGAGGCGCTCGTCGGCGTCAAGAAGTACGCGGGCGACCTGCAGAAGCTCATGCTGGCCAACCCCATCCTCAAGCTGCGCTACCAGGACGTGGGCGTGCTGGACCTCGCGGGCTGCATGGCCCTGGGGATGACGGGCCCGATCCTGCGGTCGGCCGGCCTGCCGTACGACGTGCGCAAGGCCAACCCGTACAGCGGCTACGAGACGTACGACTTCGACGTGCCGACCGGCACCAACGCCGACGCCTGGGACCGGATGGTCATCCGCTTCGAGGAGATGTGGCAGTCGATCCACATCGTGGAGCAGACCCTCGACCGGCTCACCGCGCTCGGCCCCAACGCCCCGGTGATGGTGGCCGACAAGAAGATCGCGTGGCCCGCGCAGCTGGCCGTGGGCCCCGACGGCCAGGGCAACAGCCTCGAGCACATCAAGGACATCATGGGCACCTCGATGGAGGCCCTGATCCACCACTTCAAGCTCGTCACGGAGGGCTTCCGCGTGCCGGCCGGGCAGGCGTTCAGCGAGGTGGAGCACCCCCGCGGCGTGCTCGGCGTGCACGTCGTCTCGGACGGCGGCACCCGGCCCTACCGGGCGCACTTCCGCGACCCGAGCTTCAACAACCTGCAGGCGGTGTCGGTCATGTGCGAGGGCGGCAACCTCGCCGACGTCGTCGCCGCCGTCGCCTCGATCGACCCCGTCCTGGGAGGCGTGGACCGCTGATGACGCAGCCACAGGGCCGGACCCTCGGCCAGACCCACGCGACGGGGTACGACGACGCGACGCGCGAGCGCCTCGCGGCGGACGCCGCGGCGATCATCGCGCGGTACCCCAAGCAGCAGTCCGCGCTGCTGCCGCTGCTGCACCTGGTGCAGTCGGAGGACGGCTACGTGTCGCCGCGCGGCATCACGTTCGCGGCCGAGACGCTCGGGCTAACGACCGCCGAGGTCAGCGCCGTGGCCACGTTCTACACGCAGTACAAGCGGCACCCCAACGGCACGTACACCGTCGGGGTGTGCACCACGGCGCTGTGCGCCGTCATGGGCGGCGACGCCATCTGGGAGGAGCTCGTCGAGCACCTCGGCATCGGCAACGACGAGACCACGCCGGACGGCGCCGTGACGCTCGAGCGCGTCGAGTGCAACGCGGCCTGCGACTACGCGCCCGTGGTGATGGTCAACTGGGAGTTCTTCGACAACCAGACGCCGCAGTCGGCGACGCGGCTCGTCGACGACCTGCGGGCGGGCACGCCCGTGCGGCCGACGCGCGGCGCGGACACCGTGGTGACGTTCAAGGAGATGAGCCGCGTGCTGGCCGGGTTCCCGGACGGGCGCGCCGACGAGGGCGACACCGCCGGGCCCGCCACGCTGGCCGGCCTCGAGGTCGCGCACCAGAACGGCTGGGCGGCGGCGCCGTTCGGCGACGAGGTCCCCGGTGCCGACGGCACCGCCAAGGAGGCGAAGTGACGACGACGCTGACACCCGTGCTCTCGGCGGGCTGGGACGCCGACCACTCCTGGAGCCTGTCGTCGTACCAGGCGACCGGCGGCTACCAAGGCCTGCGCAAGGCGCTGACGCTGCAGCCCGCCGACCTCATCGCGATGGTGAAGGACTCCGGCCTGCGCGGCCGCGGCGGCGCGGGCTTCCCCGCCGGGATGAAGTGGTCGTTCCTGCCGGCGCCGGACGGCGGCCCCCGCTACCTCGTCGTCAACGCCGACGAGTCCGAGCCGGGGACCTGCAAGGACATCCCGCTCATCCTGTCCAGCCCGCAGTCGCTCATCGAGGGCATGGCCATCACGAGCTTCGCGATCGGGTGCCACCACGCCTTCGTGTACATCCGCGGCGAGGTGGTCCACGCGACGCGCCGGCTGCAGCAGGCGGTCGCCCAGGCGTACGAGGCGGGCTTCCTCGGCAAGAACATCCTCGGGACGGGGTTCGACCTCGACATCACCGTGCACGTGGGCGCCGGCGCGTACATCTGCGGTGAGGAGACTGCGCTCCTCGACTCGCTCGAGGGCCTGCGCGGCCAGCCGCGGCTGAAGCCGCCGTTCCCGGCGGTCGCGGGCCTCTACGCGCGGCCGACCGTCGTCAACAACGTCGAGACCATCGCGTCGGTCCCCGGCATCGTCCGCGGCGGCGCGTCGTGGTTCTCCGCCATGGGTACCGAGCGCTCGCAGGGGCACGGCCTGTTCAGCCTGTCGGGCCACGTCGAGCGTCCCGGCCAGTACGAGGCGCCGCTCGGCATCACGCTGCGCGAGCTGCTCGACATGGCCGGTGGCGTCCGCAAGGGCCACCAGCTGAAGTTCTGGACCCCCGGCGGCTCGTCGACCCCGATCTTCACCGCGGAGCACCTCGACGTGCCGCTGGACTACGAGGCGGTCGGCAAGGCCGGCTCGATGCTGGGCACGCGCGCGCTGCAGATCTTCGACGAGACGGTCTCCGTGGTGCGGGCGGTGACGCGCTGGCTCGAGTTCTACAAGCACGAGTCGTGCGGCAAGTGCACACCGTGCCGCGAGGGCACGTACTGGCTGGTCGCGGTGCTCAAGCGGCTCGAGGCCGGCGAGGGCCAGGCGGGCGACCTCGAGGTCCTGTCGGACGTGTCCGACAACATCCTCGGGCGCGCCTTCTGCCCGCTCGGCGACGGCGCGGTCAGCCCGGTGCAGTCGGGCCTGAAGTACTTCCGGGAGGAGTTCGAGGCCGGCATGCACACGCCCGCCGACGTCCTCTTCCCGCCGGAGAAGAGCTCCTTGTTCGCCTACACGCCGCGCCGCAAGGCGCAGCTCGCGGGGGTGCACTGATGACCGTGACGACCCCACGACCCCGGGCGACCGGCGTGACGCCCCTGGTGCCCCCCGCGGCACCGGCCGTCGCGCCGGAGCCCACCGCGACGGTGACGTTCAGCATCGACGGCGTCGAGACGACCGTGCCCAAGGGCACGCTCGTCATCCGCGCCGCCGAGCAGCTGGGCATCCAGATCCCGCGGTTCTGCGACCACCCGCTGCTGGCGCCCGCCGGCGCGTGCCGCCAGTGCCTCGTCGAGGTGTGGGCGCCGCGCGGCGACCAGCTCGCCAAGTTCCCGAAGCCGCAGGCGTCGTGCACGCTCGAGGCGACGCCGGGCATGGTGGTCAAGACGCAGCGGACCTCGTCGGAGGCCGACAAGGCGCAGCACGGCGTCATGGAGCTCCTGCTCATCAACCACCCGCTCGACTGCCCGGTGTGCGACAAGGGCGGCGAGTGCCCGCTGCAGAACCAGGCAATGAGCAACGGCCGTGGGACCAGCCGGTTCATCGACGAGAAGCGCACCTACGCCAAGCCGATCCGGATCTCGACGCAGATCCTCCTCGACCGTGAGCGGTGCATCCTCTGCCAGCGGTGCACCCGGTTCTCCGAGGAGATCGCGGGCGACCCCTTCATCGACCTCCAGCTGCGCGGCGCGCGCCAGCAGATCGGCACGTTCGACACGCGGGTGCTCGGCATCGCGGGCGAGGCCCCGGTGGGCGAGACGAGCCTGGACGTCAGCGGGCGGCCGTTCGCGTCGTACTTCTCGGGCAACACCGTGCAGATCTGCCCGGTCGGCGCGCTGACGAGCGCCGCCTACCGCTTCCGCTCGCGCCCGTTCGACCTGGTGTCCACGCCGTCGGTCTCCGAGCACGACGCGCAGGGCTCCGCGATCCGCATCGACCACCGGCGCGGCGTGGTGCTGCGGCGGCTGTCGGGCAACGACCCGGCGGTCAACGCCGAGTTCATCACCGACAAGGACCGCTTCGCGTTCCCGTGGCAGGCCTCGCCCGAGCGGCTGACCGCGCCGCAGGTGCGCGAGGACGGCGAGCTGCACGCGACGAGCCTCACCGAGGCGCTCGACGCCGCGGCCGCGGGGCTCGCGGGAGCCCTGGAGCAGGGCGGCGCCGCGGTGCTCCCCGGCGGCCGGGTCACGCTGGAGGACGCCTACGCCTACGCGAAGTTCGCGCGCGTCGCGCTGCACACCAACGACGTCGACCACCGGGCGCGCCCGCACTCCGCGGAGGAGGCGGCCTTCCTGGCCCACCACGTCGCCGGCCGCACGCTCGACGTGACGTTCGCGGACCTCGACGCCGCCCCGGCGGTGCTCTTCGTCGGGCTCGAGCCCGAGGAGGAGGGCGGCATCCTCTTCCTGCGCCTGCGGCAGGGCCTGCTGCGGCGCAAGGGCCGGGTCTTCACCGTGGCGCCCTTCGCCTCGCGCGGCATCGAGCGGCTGGACGGCACGCTGCTCCCCGCCGCCCCCGGCACGGAGGCGGAGGTGCTCGACGGCATCGCCGAGGGCGGTGACGACGTGCTGGCCGCCGCGGCGGCGGCGCTGGCCGCACCCGGTGCCGTCGTGCTCGTCGGCGAGCGCCTGGCCACCGTGCCCGGCGCCCTGTCCGCCGCGCTGCGGCTCGCGGCGCGCACCGGTGCCCGGCTCGCGTGGGTCCCCCGGCGCGCGGGCGAGCGCGGCGCGGTCGAGGCCGGCACGCTGCCGGGCCTGCTGCCGGGCGGGCGACCCGTGGCGGACTCCGGCGCGCGGGTCGACATGGCCGCGGCGTGGGGCGTCGAGTCCCTGCCGAGCGAGCCCGGACGCGACCTGGACGCGATCCTGCGGGCGGCGGCGGACGGCGAGATCGCCGCGCTCGTCGTCGGCGGCCTCGAGGTGGCCGACCTGCCCGACCCGGAGCTCGCGCGGCGCGCCCTGGACCGGGCGTTCGTCGTGAGCCTGGAGGTGCTGCCGTCCGAGGTGACGCAGCGGGCCGACGTGGTGCTGCCCGTCGCGCCGCCGGTGGAGAAGCCCGGCACGTTCGTCACGTGGGAGGGCCGGCCCCGGCCGTTCCCACAGGCGCTCGTGAGCACCGCGCTGACCGACGCCCGGATGCTCGACGCCGTGGCCGACGCGCTCGGCGTCACGCTGGGGCTGCGGACGCTCGCCGACGTGCACGACGAGCTGGACCAGCTCGGCGGCTGGGACGGCGCGCGCACCGCTGCGCCCGACGAGGCCGCGGGCGATCCGCCGACGGTCGACGGGACGCAGGCGGTCCTGGCGACGTGGCACCTGCTGCTGGACGGCGGGCGGCTGCAGGGCGGCGAGCCGTTCCTGGCCGGCACCGGGAAGCGCTCGTCCGCGCGGCTGTCGGCCGGGACGGCGGCGGCCCTCGGGGTCGCCGACGGCGAGTCGGTGACGGTCTCGACCGACGCCGGCGCGGTGACGCTGCCGGTGCTCGTCACGGCGATGCCGGACGGCGTCGTCTGGGTCCCGACGAACGGTGCCGGCTGCGCGGTGCGGGACACCCTGCACGCGGACGCGGGGCACGTGGTACGCCTGGCTCGCGCCGCGCAGGCGTCCGAGCAGCTCGAGGAGAAGGAGGCCACGGCGTGAACCACCTTCTCGCCGCGACGGGCAGCCCGGTGGTGGCCGACTTCAGCCACGACCAGTGGTGGGTGTGGCTGGTCAAGGCCGTGCTGATCCTGGTGTTCCTGCTGGTGAGCGTGCTCATCGCGATCTGGTTCGAGCGGCGCGTCGTGGGCCGCATGCAGCTGCGCCCCGGCCCCAACGTGCACGGCCCGTTCGGCCTGCTGCAGTCGCTGGCCGACGCCATGAAGCTCCTGGTCAAGGAGGACATCACCGTCCGCGCGGCGGACCTGCTGGTGTACCTCGTGGCGCCGATGATCTCGGTGTTCTGCGCCCTGCTGACGTACGCGGTCATCCCCATGGGGCCCGAGGTCAACTTCTTCGGCGTCCACACGCCGCTGCAGCTCACGGACTTCCCGGTCGCGGTGCTCTACATCCTCGCCTGCACGTCGGTCGGGGTGTACGGCATCGTGCTCGGCGGCTGGTCGTCGGGCTCGACGTACCCGCTGCTCGGCTCCGTGCGGTCGACCGCCCAGGTCATCAGCTACGAGCTCGCGATGGGGCTGTCGCTGGTGAGCGTGTTCGTGCTCGCCGGGTCGATGTCGACCAGCCAGATCGTCGGCTCCCAGACGCGGACCTGGTGGTTCCTGCCGCTGCTGCCGGCCTTCGTCATCTACGTCATCTCGATGGTGGGCGAGACCAACCGCCTGCCGTTCGACCTGCCGGAGGCCGAGGGTGAGCTCGTCGGCGGCTACACCACCGAGTACTCGTCGATGAAGTTCGCCTGGTTCTTCCTCGCCGAGTACATCAACATGCTCAACGTCTCGGCGGTGGCCACCACGCTGTTCCTCGGTGGCTGGCGCGCCCCCTGGCCCATCAGCGCGATCGGCGGCGGCTACTTCAACACCGGCTACTGGCCGCTGCTGTGGTTCGTGGTCAAGGTGTGGCTCATCATGTTCTTCTTCGTCTGGGTGCGCGGCACGCTGCTGCGCTTCCGCTACGACCAGTTCATGAAGTTCGGCTGGAAGGTGCTCATCCCGGCCGCGCTGGTCTGGCTCGTCGCGGTGTCCGTGGTGCAGGGCGTGCGGCAGTTCGGTCACCTCGACCTGCGGACGCTGCTCATCGCGCTGGCGGTCGTCATCGTCGTCGCGGTGGGGATCTCGTTCCTCGTGCCCGAGAAGAAGGCCACGCCAGGCACCGCCCGCGGCAAGCCACGGGAGCTCGACGCCTTCGCGGGCGGGTTCCCCGTGCCCCCGCTGCCCGGCCAGGTGCTGCCGCCGTCGCCCCGCGCGGCGCGCCGCATGGCCGCGCAGGCGGACGAGCCCGTGGCGATCGCGTCCGGCCCGACCACCACCGAGGAGGAGCCCCGTGGCTGACGAGCCCCAGTCCCAGTGGCCCGGCGCCACCCCGCCGGGCGGCGACGTCGCCCGGCAGGAGCCGGCCGCGCCCGTGGCCAAGAAGGCGACCGAGGTGGGCGCGCCGCGGGAGTTCCACTCCCGCATGCCGCGGCCGACCGGCATCGGCGAGCTCCTCGCTCCCGCGGCGGGCTTCGGGGTGACGCTGTCGAACTTCTTCAAGAAGACGGTCACCGAGGAGTACCCCACCGAGAAGGTGCCGCCGAAGCCGCGGTTCCACGGCCGGCACCAGCTCAACCGGTACGCCGACGGCCTGGAGAAGTGCATCGGCTGCGAGCTGTGCGCGTGGGCGTGCCCGGCGGACGCGATCTACGTCGAGGCCGACGACAACACGGCCGACGAGCAGTACTCGCCCGGTGAGCGGTACGGCCGCGTCTACCAGATCAACTACCTGCGCTGCATCCTCTGCGGCCTGTGCATCGAGGCGTGCCCCACGCGCGCGCTGACGATGACGAACGACTACGAGCTCGCCGGCCCCACCCGGGCCGGTCTCATCTGGGAGAAGCAGGACCTGCTGGCGCCGCTGCGCGACGGCATGCTGTCGACCCCGCACCCCATGGTGGAGGGCACCACGGACACGGACTACTACCGCGGCGCCGTCACGGGCACCACGCCGGCGCAGGAGGAGTGGGTGGCCGAGCACCGGCCCGACGACCCGTCGCTGCCTGCCAACGTCGCCGCCGGCGTCCCGCCCGCACCGCGCGGCGAGACGGCCGAGGCCCAGGCGAAGATCACGGCCGGCGCCACGAAGCAGGGGCGGCGGGTGCTGTGATGCTGCTGCCGTCCCTGACCACTTCGGTGGCCACCACGCTGTCCACCACGCTGTCCTCCTCCCTCACCGACGCCGGGACGACGACGACGGGCGAGGCGATCCTCTTCTGGATCCTGGCGATCGTCATGGTGCTCGCCGCGTTCGGGCTGCTCTTCGCCCGCAAGGCGGTGCACGCCGCGCTCTCGCTCGTCGTCGTGATGATCGGGCTGGCGTTCCTCTACGTCGCGCAGGACGCCGCGTTCCTCGGGGTGGTCCAGGTGGTCGTCTACACCGGCGCGATCATGATGCTGTTCCTCTTCGTGCTCATGCTCGTCGGCGTCGACGCGTCGGACTCGCTCACCGAGACGCTGCGCGGCCAGCGCTGGGTGGCGGGGCTCGCCGGCCTCGGCCTCGTGGTGGTGCTCGCCGGGGTCGTCGGCCGGGCGCACTACGGTCCCGCCGCCGGGCTGACCGACGCCAACGCGGACTCCAACCCCGTCGCCCTGGCGCGGCTCGTCTTCGGCAGCTACGCGTTCGCGCTCGAGGCCGTCGGCGCCCTGCTCATCACGGCGGCGATCGGCGCGATCATGCTCACCCACCGCCGCCGCATGACGCCGCGCGTCACGCAGCGCGAGCGGGCGGCCGCGCGCGTGCGTGCGGGCACCATCGCCGGCAAGCCCGCGCCCGGCGTCTACGCGCGGCACAACGCGATGGACGTGCCGGCCCTCGACCCGCAGGGGCGCCCCATCGAGGCGTCGGTGTCGCGCGTGCTGCGCGTGCGCGGCCAGGAGGCGGACGCGCAGGAGTACGCGGCGCGCATCGACCGCGTCCTCGCGGGGGACTGGGCCACGGCGCCGGCCTCCGGCGTGGAGGGCTCGGCCGGGCCGGCCGCCCTCGACGAGGGCCCGACGGCGGTCATCGACGACGCGGCCGCGGCCGGAGCGAAGGAGCAGTCGTGACCCTCACCCACTACGTCGTGCTCGCGGCGATCCTCTTCTCGATCGGCGCGACCACCGTCCTCGTGCGGCGCAACGCGATCATCGTCTTCATGGGCGTCGAGCTCATGCTCAACGCGACCAACCTCGCGCTGGTGACGTTCAGCCGCATGCACGGCAACCTCACCGGCCAGGTGCTGGCGTTCTTCGTCATGGTCGTGGCCGCCGCCGAGGTGGTCATCGGGCTCGCGATCATCATCTCGATCTTCCGGACCAGGCGCTCGGCGTCGGTCGACGACGTCAACCTGCTGAAGGGCTGAGGGACGGATGCTCATCACCGCCATCACCTCCGACGCGACGTGGAGCGGCTCGGCGCTCGCGCCGTGGCTCGTCGCCCTCCCGCTGCTCTCGGCCGCGATCCTCCTGCTCACGGGCCGCCGCTCCGACCGCTGGGGCCACTGGCTCGGCGTGCTCGCGCCGCTGGCGTCGCTCGTCGTCGGCGTGGTGCTGCTCGTCGGGATGCTCCGGGTGCCCGCCGGCTCCCGGGTCGCCACCGTGTCGCTCGGCCGCTGGATCGACGCGGGCGTGTTCCACCTCGACGCCGGCTTCCGGATCGACCCGCTGTCGCTGACCTTCGTGCTCCTCGTGACGTTCGTCGGCACGCTCATCCACGTCTACTCCGTGGCGTACATGGAGCACGACAGGGACCGCCGCCGGTTCTTCGCGTACATGAACCTGTTCGTCGCGTCGATGCTGCTGCTCGTCACGGCCGACTCCTACCTGCTGCTGTTCGTCGGCTGGGAGGGCGTCGGCCTCGCGTCGTACCTGCTCATCGGGTTCTGGAACCACAACCCCGTCTACGCCGCCGCCGCCAAGAAGGCGTTCGTCGCCAACCGCATCGGCGACATCGGACTCATCGTGGCGATGGGCCTGCTGTTCTCGCACGTCGGCGCGCTCGACTTCACCACGGTCGACGCCGCGGTGCCTCACCTGTCGACCGGGACGCTCACCGCGATCGGGCTCATGCTGCTGCTCGCCGCGTGCGGCAAGTCGGCGCAGTTCCCGCTGCAGTCCTGGCTCGGCGACGCGATGGCCGGCCCGACGCCCGTGTCGGCGCTCATCCACGCCGCGACCATGGTGACCGCCGGCGTCTACCTCGTCGTGCGCAGCAACGCAGTCTTCACCGCCGCGCCCGACGCGCGGCTGGTCGTCACCATCGTCGGCGCGATCAGCCTGCTCTTCGGTGCGATCGTCGGTTCCGCCAAGGACGACATCAAGAAGGCGCTGGCCGCCTCGACGATGTCCCAGATCGGCTACATGATGCTGGCCGCCGGGCTCGGCCCGGTCGGGTACGCGTTCGCGATCATGCACCTCGTGACGCACGGCTTCTTCAAGGCCGGGCTGTTCCTCGGCGCCGGGTCCGTGATGCACGGCATGGACGACCAGACGGACATGCGGGGCTTCGGCGGCCTGGGCCGGACGATGAAGATCACGTACTTCACCGTCATGGCCGGCTGGCTCGCGATCCTCGGCATGTTCCCGCTGTCGGGCTTCTGGTCGAAGGACCCGATCATCGAGGCGGCGTTCGTCCCGCAGGACGGCCAGACGTGGCGCGCCTGGGTGTTCGGCCTGGTCGCGCTCATCGGCGCCGGGATCACGTCGTTCTACATGTCGCGGCTGTTCTTCATGACCTTCGAGGGCAAGCGGCGCTGGACGGCGAAGACCGACGGCACGCCGCAGCACCCGCACGAGGCCCCGGCGCTCATGACCGTGCCCATGGTGGTCCTGGCCATCGGGTCGGTGGGCCTGGGCGCGTTCCTCGCGGTGGGCGACCGGTTCACCGGCTGGCTGGAGCCGGTGACGGGGCCCCGCGGCGAGGGGCAGGCGGTGCTGCCGAGCTGGCTGCTCGTCACGCTGTCGCTGGCGCTCGTCGTCGGCGGCGCGGTCTACGCCTGGGGCCGGTACGCGGCCGCCGAGGTGCCCACGACGCCGCCCATCGGCACGCTGCTCACGCAGGCGGCGCGCAAGGACCTGTACCAGGACGTCGTCAACGACGCCGCGCTGGTGGTCCCCGGCCGCATGCTCACCCGCTCGCTCGTCTTCGGCGACCGCGCGGTGGTCGACGGAGCCGTGTCGGGCATCGCGAAGTCGACCGTCAAGGTCGGCGACGTGGCCCGCAAGGTGCAGACCGGCCACGTCCGTTCCTACGCCGCGACGATGACCCTCGGAGTCGTCGTGCTCGCCGTCGTCGTCCTGATCCTGGGCAGCTGAGGAGAAGACCCCACCGATGTCCTCGTTCCCCTGGCTCACCACGCTCATCGTGCTGCCGCTCCTCGGAGCGGTGGTGCTCTGGGCGCTGCCGCGACCCACCCCGCGCGGGGAGGCGGCCTACTCGTCCGACACGTCGCGGCCCGGGCCCCGCCGCGCCCGCGAGATCGCGTTCGGCTTCGCGCTCGTCGAGCTCGTGCTCACCGCCCTCGCGGTCGTCGCGTTCGACACGTCGAAGGCGGGCACCGTCCAGCTCACCGAGACGCACGCCTGGATCCCCGCGTTCGGCGTCTCCTACGCGGTGGGTGTCAACGGCCTCGGCCTGGTGCTCATCGCGATGTCCGCGCTGCTCGTGCCGCTCGTCGTGCTCGCCGCCTGGCACGAGCAGGGCAGCCAGCACGGCGGGAGCGACCGGCTGCGGCAGTACCTCGCGCTCGTGCTGCTGCTGCAGGCGTTCATCGTGGCGGTGTTCGCGGCGCGCGACCTGTTCTTCTTCTACCTCGTCTTCGAGGCCATGCTCATCCCGGTCTACTTCATGATCGGTGGCTTCGGCGGCCTGCGGCGCCGGTACGCGGCCGTGAAGTTCCTGCTGTACTCCCTCGCCGGCGGGCTCATCATGCTGGTCGGCGTCATCGCGCTGTACCTGCACGGGCCCGGCGGGGCCGACGGGTTCCTCATCGACAAGCTCACGGGCGTGTCACTGGACCCGACGCTCGAAAAGTGGCTGTTCATCAGCTTCTTCGTCGCGTTCGCCATCAAGGCGCCGATGTTCCCGGTCCACACGTGGCTGCCGGACGCCGCCGAGCAGGCGCCCGCCGGCACCTCGACGCTGCTCGTCGGCGTGCTGGACAAGGTGGGCACCTTCGGGATGCTCACGCTGTGCCTGCCGCTGTTCCCGCACGCCTCGCGCTGGGCGGCGCCCGTGATCATCGTGCTGGCGGTGGTCTCGATCCTCTACGGGGCGCTGCTGGCGATCGGGCAGCAGGACATGTACCGCCTGGTGGCGTACACGTCGGTGTCGCACTTCGGCTTCATCGTGCTGGGGATCTTCGCGTTCACGTCGACGTCGATCTCGGGCTCGTCGTTCTACATGGTCAACCACGGGTTCTCCACCGGCGCCCTGTTCCTCCTCGTCGGGTTCCTCGCGGCCCGGCGCGGCTCCGCGCGGATCGACGCGTTCGGCGGCCTGCAGCGGGCGGTCCCGGTGCTGGCCGGCCTGTTCCTCGTGGTCGGCCTGTCGGCGCTGGCGCTGCCCGGGCTCTCGCCGTTCATCAGCGAGTTCCTCGTGCTCGTCGGCTCGTTCGCCACGCAGCCGGCGGCCGCGGTCGTCGCGGCGCTCGGCGTGGTGCTCGCCGCGCTGTACATCCTCTGGATGTACCAGCGGTCGTTCACCGGTCCCGTCACGGCCGGCGTGCAGGGGCTGCCGGACGCGTCCGCGCGGGAGCGCTGGGTGGTCGGGCCGCTCGTGGCCGTCATGCTGGTGCTCGGCTTCGTGCCGGGCCCGGCGCTCAACCTGGTCCGCCCGGCGGCGCAGGTCACCATCACCCAGGTGGGCGTGACCGACGCGCCCGCCGTCGCCGAGGGGAGCGCGAAGTGATCGCCGCCTTCACCGCGCCGCACGTGGCGTGGTCCGCCATCGCCCCGATCGTCATCGTGCTGGGCGCCGGCGTCGTCGGGGTGCTGGTCGAGGCGTTCGTGCCGGCCCGGTTCCGCCGCACCGTGCAGCTGGTGCTCGCGATCGCCGCCCCGGCGGCCGCCGTGGTCGCGGTCGCCGCGCTGTGGCAGGGCGTCAAGGACACCGGCGGCACGTCGGTGCTCGGCGGCTCGGTGCTCGTCGACGGCCCCACGCTCGTCGCGTGGCTCGTGCTCGCCTCGCTCGGGCTGCTGTCCGTGCTGCTCGTCGCCGACCGCACCGAGGGCGGCGAGGACGCGTTCGCGCCGTCCGTCGCCGCGGTGCCGGGCTCCGCGTACGAGGAGGAGGCGCGGGCCGCCGGGACGGTGCAGACCGAGGTCTACCCCCTCGTCATGTTCGCGCTCGGCGGCATGATGGCGTTCCCCGCCGCGGGCGACCTGCTGACGCTGTTCGTCGCGCTCGAGGTGCTCTCCCTGCCGCTGTACCTGCTCACCGGCACCGCCCGCCGCCGCCGCCTGCTGTCGCAGGAGGCGTCCATGAAGTACTTCCTGCTCGGCGCGTTCGCCTCGGCGGTGTTCCTCTTCGGCATCGCGCTCATCTACGGCTACGCGGGCTCGATCCGCTTCGCGGACATCACCACGGCGATCGGCACCCCGAGCGCGCTCGACCCGCTGCTGCTCGTGGGCCTGCTCTTCCTGCTCGTGGGCCTGCTGTTCAAGACCGGCGCGGTGCCGTTCCACCTGTGGACGCCGGACGTCTACCAGGGCGCGCCCACGCCGATCACCGCGTTCATGGCGGCCTGCACCAAGGTCGCCGCCTTCGGCGCGCTGCTGCGCGTGGTGTACGCCGTGTTCCCCGGGCTGAACTGGGACATCACACCGGTGCTCTGGATCGTCGCCATCGCGACGATGGTCGTCGGCACCGTGGCGGCCCTGGTCCAGAACGACGTCAAGCGGCTGCTCGCCTACTCGTCGATCGCGCACGCGGGCTTCGTGCTCACGGGCATCGTCGCGTTCCACGAGCGCGGCATCGCCGCGGTGCTCATCTACCTCCTGGCGTACGGCGCGGCCACGGTGGGCGCGTTCGGCATCGTGTGGCTCGTCCGGGAGCGCTCGGCGGACGGCTCCGTGGTCGGCGAGGCCACCGCGCTCTCCCAGTGGGCCGGCCTCGGCCGATCGCACCCGGTGCTCGCCGTGACGTTCACGCTCTTCCTCCTCTCGTTCGCCGGGATCCCGCTGACGGCCGGGTTCATCGGGAAGTTCGCGGTGTTCTCCGCGGCGGTCGCCGGCGGCGCGTGGCCGCTGGCCCTCATCGGCGTCCTGGCCTCGGCGGCGGCGGCGTTCTTCTACGTCCGGATCATCGTGCTCATGTTCTTCACGGACGGGCACGACGAGGACGAGGCCGGGGCCGAGGCACGCACGTCGGCCGAGCCCGACGAGCCCGTGGACGTGCCGGCGGGGGCGCCGGCCGGTGGCGCCGACGTGCACGCCGGTGTCGCGGTGGCCGAGCGGACGACGATCGCGACGGCGGTCGAGCGCACGACGACCACGGTGGTGGTGCGCGGCGAGGGGTTCGCCACGGTGGCGATCGCCGTCTGCGCGATCGTGACGATCGTGGTCGGCCTGTTCCCCACGCCGGTGCTGGACCTCATCGGTGGCGTCGCGAAGTTCCTGCCCTGACCGGCCGGACCGCGGCCCGGCCGCCCCGCCGAGCGTCGGATAGGTTCGTCTCGTGACGCCGACCGTGCCCCTGCCCCTGCGCGACGAGGCGCTCGCCGACCGCCTGTCCCAGCGGCTCTCGCTCGTCGAGGACAAGCTGCGCGACACGGTGGCGACGTCGGACGGCCTCATCGAGCAGGCCAGCCGGCACCTCGTCGACGCCGGCGGCAAGCGGCTGCGCCCGCTGCTGACCCTGCTGACCGCCGAGCTGGGACCCACGCCCCACACGGCGGACGTGGTCGACGCCGCGACCGTGGTCGAGCTGACGCACATCGCGTCGCTCTACCACGACGACGTGATGGACGACGCGCCCGTGCGCCGTGGGGCCCCCGCGGTCCACGAGGTGTGGGGCAACTCGGTGGCGATCCTCGCCGGCGACCTGCTCTTCGCACAGGCGTCGAAGCTCGCCGCCCACCTGGGCTACGAGGTGCAGGTGCTGCAGGCCGACACGTTCCTGCGGCTGTGCACCGGGCAGCTCCACGAGACCGTGGGGCTGCGGCCGGGCGACGATCCGGTGGCGCACTACCTGTCCGTGCTCGCGGACAAGACCGCCTCGCTCATCTCCACGTCGGCGCGGTTCGGCGCGATGCTCTCGGGTTGCGCGCCCGAGCTCGTCGCGACGGTCGGGGCGTTCGGGGAGAAGATCGGCGTCGCCTTCCAGCTGGCCGACGACGTCATCGACCTCACGTCGGACGGCGCGCTCACGGGCAAGACCCCGGGGACCGACCTGCGCGAGGGCGTGCCCACCATGCCGGTGCTCCTGCTGCGCGAGCGGGCTTCGCAGCCCGGCGCGTCGGACGACGACCGGGCGCTCGTCGCGCTCCTGGACGGCGACCTGACGTCGGACGCCGCGCTCGCGGACGCGGTCGCGGCGCTGCGCGTGCACCCCGTGGTGGCCCAGACGCGGCACCTGGCCTCGGTTCGCGCCCGAGAGGCGGTGACCGAGCTCGACGCGCTGCCCGACGGACCGGTGCGCTCGTCGCTCGTCGACTTCGCGGACGCGCTCGTCGACCGGACGGCCTGAGGGGGCCGGGCTACCGCCGCGCCGCGGTGGTGACCGTCGTGGTGTAGTGCACGACGACGGAGCCGCCGGCCGCGTCGATCGCCTGCGCGATGCCGTCGAGGAGCGCCGCGAGGCGGTCGGCGGGGAAGCGGCTGTGGCCGCCGCTCGTCGGCACCTGGTCGAGCCACTCGTCGCGCGCGTAGGTGCGGTCCCACGCGACCTGCCACTGCTCCGGTGCGGTGAACGCGCCGGTCGCCCGGAGCCCGTCGGCCGTGCGCTCGTGGAACACGCCGGAGCCGGCCGACGCCGGGGCGACGCGACCGAGCATCGGCACCTCGGGGACGACGCGGCGGTAGACGGCGGCGAACTCCTCCGCGAGGCCGTCGTCGGGCCGGGCCACGTTCCAGAGGGCGGCGAACGGCCCGCCCGGGCGCAGCACCGCGGCGGCCTGGGCCGCCCCGGCGACCGGCTCCACCCAGTGCCAGGTCTGGCCGGACACCACACCGTCGAACGTGCGGCCCGCCGGCTCCCACGACTCGAACGGCGAGACCTCGACCGCCAGGCCGGTGCCGCGCGCGAACGCGGCCATCCGCTCGTCGACGTCGACGCCGAGCACGCGGCATCCCTCGGCGACCAGCGCGCGCGCCAGGATGCCCGTCCCGATGCCGACGTCCAGCACGTCCGGGCCGGGGCACGCGGCGGCGATGCGCGCGACGACCTCCCGCGGGTACCGCGGGCGGGCGCGGTCGTACCGCGCCGGGTGGGCGCCGAACGACTCGGCCATCCAGCGCGCCTCGTGCGGCTCCTGGGCTGCCGCGCCCGCGCCGAGCGGGGGAGCGGCGGCACCGGCCGCGGGCGGGGGTACCGAGGGGGTGTGCTCCGACATGGCGCCCACGCTAGGAGCCTGGCGACGGCGCGGTCCGAGTGGGACCCGCTCCGTTCGCGCAGCGCGGACATCCACGCCCGCCCCGGGAGCTGGTGACGACGGCGTGGCGTGATCGTGCAGAAGTGGCGCCCGGTACCGCACCGGACGGGCCCGGGTGATGCGGGCCGCGCGCGGTCGGGCATGCTGGTGCCGTGCTCGACGCGTTCGACGAGATCCTGGCGCGCGCCCGCGCCGGCGCCGGTGACGCGTTCGCCCAGCTCTACGGCGACCTGGTGCGCCCCGTGGCCGCCTACGTGCGCACGCAGGGGGTCCCGGACGTCGAGGACGTCACCAGCGAGGTGTTCCTCTCGGTGTTCACGGGGCTCGCGCGGTTCAGCGGCGACCAGGCCGGCTTCCGCTCGTGGGTGTTCACCATCGCGCACCATCGGGTGACGGACCACTGGCGCCGGATGGCCCGGACCGTGCCCGTGACGCCGTACGAGCCGGCCGACGACGAGCGCACCGTCCCCAGCGCGGAGCAGGGCGCCCTGGAGTCGCTGGGGTCGCAGGACGTGACCGCGCTGCTCGCCCGGCTCACCGAGGAGCAGCGCGAGGTGCTCGCGCTGCGCGTCGTCGCCGACCTCACGGTGGAGCAGGTGGCGGAGGTCACCGGCCGCAGCGTGGGGGCGACGAAGGCGCTGCAGCGGCGCGCGCTCGCCGCGCTGCGCCGCCAGGTGGAAGGGGAGGCCGTACCCCTATGACCGTGTTCGACGATGACGAGGACGTGAAGGCCGACGACCTGCTGGCTGGGCGCGTGACGCCCGGCGACGAGCCGTTGGCCGCTGTCCTCGGCCGGCTGCGCGCCATGGCCGAGGAGCCCGCGCCGGCGCCGTCCCCTGCTTTGGCTGCCGTGCTGCGGGACGGGCTGCCCGCCGTGCTGCTGGACCCCCCGCCAGCCACGGCGGGCAGCCGCTCGCGCGTGCTGCGCGGGCTGCGCTGGGCGGCCGGCCTCGGGGTGGCGGGCAAGATCCTGCTCGGTGCCGGGGTCGCCGCGGCGGCCGTCGTCGGCACGGCCACGCTGCCCGTGGTCCCGGATGCGGTGCAGGCGCCCGTGCGCACCGCGTTGACGGACCTGGGCCACCTGTTCCCCGGCTCGGCCGGCGGCTCGCTGCCGGTGCCCTCGCCGAGCACGCCGACGCCCGTGCAGCGCGTCGGCGAGCCGGACGACCACGCGTCGGCGACGCCGGGGGGTCGCGGCGCCGACAACCACCCCACGGGCGACGGGTCCAGCCGGACGCCGGAACCGCAGGAGGGTGGCGCCACCGCGCACCAGGAGGGGTCGGGCGACGGCACGCACGGCTCGGGCTCCTCGTCGAGCGGCGACTCGGGCTCGTCGCTGGGCGGCGAGACCCCGGACCAGCCCCGCACGTCCCTGCCGGGCGACAAGGCCTCCCCGCTGCCGCGCGCCACGCGTGCCCAGCAGGACCACGGTGACGCGGCGGCGACGGTCGGTGACTGGGCCGCGGTGGCAGCCCCGGCCTCCACGCCGGTGACCGGTGCGGACCGCAGCGGCTCGTCGTCCGCCGAGGGCGACCAGAGCCACGGCTGACGGTCGCACCGGAACTGGTGGCCGTCAGGCCGTACCCCTCCCGCCCTGCCGGGCGATGACGCCAGTGGTGGCGCAAGCCACCGACAGGCACCGGCGCCCCGCGCCCGGTCCGGCATGAAGGAGAGAGCACGTGAGCACAACGACCGCAGCAACCGTCCTGGCGAAGCTCGCCGGTCTCGGCACGGCCGGCAAGACGGCCCTCGGACTCGTCGTGGCCACGGGGGTCGTCGGCGTCGCAGCAGCGGTGCCGGCGATGGCCGATCCGTCCAGCACCCAGGCACCCGTCCCGAGCTCCTCGGCGAGTGCGACGCCCACCGCAGTGCCGACGACGATGCCCTCCGAGGAGGCCACCGAGGCCGCGACCGAGGCCCCCACGCCCGGTGTGACGCCGACGCCCGGCGACGAGCACCGCCCCTCGCCGAGCGACCTGCCGTCCGCGGCGGCCTTCGGGCAGCACGTGGCCACCGAGGCCCGCGAGGGTCAGGTCGAGGGCCAGCAGATCGCGCAGGAGGCGCGTGACCGCGACATGACCCGCGACCAGACGAAGGACCAGACGCGCGACCAGAGCGGTGACCAGACGCAGGACCAGACCCGCGACCAGACCCAGACGCGGGACCAGGCCGGCGACGGGCCCACGGCGGCGCCCACGGTCGCGCCGACCTTCTCGGTGACGGCCCGCGTCGGCGACTCCGTCAACCACTGATCCGGGCGGCTCCCGTACCAGCCGCCCCTCCCTGGACGCCGTCCGGCTGACCCCCCGCAGCCGGACGGCGTCCGTGCGTCCGGCCCGAGCCGGGGACGGGTCAGGCGCCGGCGATCTCGGCGGCCGCCCGCGCCTCGAGCACCTGGGCGCGCCGGTGCCCCAGGCCGTCGGCGACGAGCACGGCCAGTGCGGCCCACACGAGCGCGAAGCCCGCCCACCGCGCGGGTGACATCGCCTCGTGCTGCACCACGACGCCGATGAGGAACTGCAGCGTGGGCGTCAGGTACTGGATGAGGCCCACGACCGACAGCGGGAGCCGGCGCGTCGCGGCGCCGAAGAGCAGCAGGGGCACCGCGGTGACGATGCCGGCCGAGGCGAGCGCCGCGGCGTGCCACGCGCCGTAGGCGGCGAACGTCGAGGTGCCCTGCACCGAGAGCCAGACCCAGTAGCCCGCGGCGACCGGCGTGAGCAGCGCGGTCTCCGCGGCCAGCCCGGGCGCCGCCTCGACGTGACTGCCCACGCGCGACTTGATGAGGCCGTAGAGCCCGAACGAGAGCGCGAGCACGACGGCGATCCAGGGCACCGTGCCGTGGCCCAGCGCGATGACGACGACCGCGACCGCGCCCAGGGCGAGGGCCCCCCACTGCACCGGGCGCAGCCGCTCGTGGAGGAAGGCGACCGCGAGCAGCACCGTGACCAGCGGGTTGATGAAGTAGCCCAGCGACGCGTCGACCACGTGGCCCGAGTTGACCCCGTACACGTAGACGGTCCAGTTGATCGCGAGGAACACCGCGGCGGTGCCGAGCAGCGCCAGCGTGCGCGGGGTGCGCCACAGCAGCGCGAACTGCCGCCACGAGCGGGTGACGGCGAGCGCGACGAGGCAGAAGACGAGCGACCAGACGATCCGGTGCGCGATGATCTCCAGCGCCCCGGCCGGCTCGAGCAGCGGGAAGTACAGCGGGAACGCGCCCCACAGGGCGTAGGCGGCGACGCCCGCGGCGAGCCCCGCGGAGGCGCCCGCGGCGGGCGGTCGCGAGCGCGGCGGGGGCGGGGAGTCCGGCACCTGACGAGGGTAGGCGGAGCGTCCGACGAGGTCACCGCGATTCCGCGGGGCGGACGCGGCCTCAGCAGGGCCGCACGCGGGCGCGGTCCTAGACTTTCGACCAGTCCCGTCGTCGTCCGAAAGGCCCGTCCTCGTCGTGAGCAGCACCCTGCGCGTGGCCGTCGTGGGAGCCGGGCCCGCCGGCATCTACGCCTCCGACATCCTCGCCCGCTCGGGCGAGGACGTGACGATCGACCTCATCGAACGGCTGCCGGCGCCGTTCGGGCTCGTCCGGTACGGCGTCGCCCCCGACCACCCGCGGATCAAGCAGATCATCGTCGCGCTGCACAAGGTGCTCGACCGCGGCGACATCCGGCTGCTGGCCGGCGTCGACTACGGCACCGACGTCACGCTGCCCGAGCTGCGCGAGCGGTACGACGCGGTGATCTTCGCCACCGGGGCCATCCGGGACGCGGCGCTGCCCATCCCGGGCATCGAGCTCGAGGGCTCGTACGGCGCGGCCGACTTCGTCTCCTGGTACGACGGGCACCCCGACGTGCCCCGCACGTGGCCCCTGCACGCGCGCGAGGTCGCCGTGCTCGGCGCCGGCAACGTGGCCCTCGACGTGAGCCGCATCCTCGCCAAGCACGCGAAGGACCTGCTGCCCACCGACGTGCCGGCCAACGTGTACGAGGCGCTCGCGGCCAACCCGGTGACGGACGTCCACGTGTTCGCCCGGCGGGGCCCCGCCCAGGTGAAGTTCTCGCCGCTGGAGCTGCGCGAGCTGGGCCACGTGCCGGACGTCGACGTCATCGTCTACCCCGAGGACTTCGACTTCGACGCCGGCTCGATGGCGGCCATCCACTCGTCGAACCAGACGAAGCAGGTCGTCACCACGCTCACCGACTGGACGCTCAAGGAGCCGGGGGACCGGCACGCGAGCCGCCGCATCCACCTGCACTTCCTCCAGCGGCCCGTCGCGGTGCTGGGCCAGGACGGCGCCGTCGTCGGGCTGCGCACCGAGCGCACCGCGCTCAACGGCGACGGCAACGTCACCGGCACGGGCCGGACCACCGACTGGCCGGTGCAGGCCGTCTACCGGGCTGTCGGCTACTTCGGCAGCCCGCTGCCGGGGCTGCCGTTCGACGACGCGGCGGGCGTCGTCCCCAACCGCGAGGGTCGGGTGACCGGGCTCGACGGGTCGCCGCTCCCGGGCGTGTACACCACGGGCTGGATCAAGCGCGGTCCCGTGGGGCTCATCGGCCACACGAAGTCCGACGCCGCCGAGACCATCGCGCACCTCCGCGAGGACGCGCCGCGGCTGCCCAAGGCCGCCGACCGGGACCCGCGCTCGATCGACGACCTGCTCGCCTCGCGCGGCGTGCGCGTCGTGGACTGGGCGGGCTGGCTGCGCCTCGACGGGCACGAGCGGGCGCTCGGTGAGGTCGTCGGGCGCGAGCGCATCAAGGTGGTCCCGCGCGACGAGATGCTCGGCATCGGGCTCGGCACCGTCCCGGCGCCGACCGCCTGACGGGCGACCCGCGCGCGACCGGCGCGTCAGCGCAGCGCCAGCCGCGTCTGGGTCTGCGCGGCGCCGCCCGTGCGTTTGAGCGTGCGCAGCAGCTGGTCGAGCTCCGCCATGTCCCGCACGCGCACGTGCAGGTGGTAGTCGTACGGCCCGGTGACGTGCGCGGCGTCGGCCACCGGCGCCAGCGTGCGCGCCCACGCGAGGAACTCGTCGGAGTCGCGCTCGGGGGCCAGGCGCACGTCGACGAAGGCCTCGATCCCGGAGTCCGGGTCCGGCCCGCGGTCGCCCAGCACGGCCTGGTAGCCGACGATGACGCCGTCCGCCTCCAGCCGGCGCACGCGCGCCGCGGCGGCGTTGGTGGACAGCCCCACCTGGCGGCCGATGGCACTGAACGACGCGCGCCCGTGCGCCGCGAGAATCGCCAGGATCTCCCGGTCGATGCGGTCCATGCCGAGAGATTATCGGCCGCGACCGAGTATCCGGCAGTGGGGGCTCGCGGCCGGCCGCACACTGGCCGCCATGGGGACGGGCGCCGCACTGGCCAGCGGGATCCTGGCCGGGCTCGCGGTGGCGATGCCGCTCGGCGCGATCGGGGTGCTGCTCGTGCAGGAGGGGGCGGGTCTCGGTGCGCGTCGGGCGCTGCCCGGCGCGGCGGCCGTGGCGTCCGTCGACGCCCTGTACTGCGCGCTCGCCGTGCTCGCGGGGGGCGTCGCCGCGCCGCTCGTGCGCGCGTGGGGCCGGTGGCCCGCGCTCGTCGGCAGTCTGGCGCTGCTCGTCGTCGCCGCGATCGGGCTGCGCCGTGGTTTCGTCGCGCGCCCCGGGGCGGTGCCCGACGAGCCAGGGCGGGCGGGCTGGCGCCGGTACGCGGTGTTCGCGGGCCTCACGGCGGTGAACCCCGCGACGCTGGTCTACTTCGCCGCGCTCGTCGCAGCGCTCCCGGCGGCGGCCACCGGTGGCGCCGCCCTGTCGTTCGTCGTGGGTGCCGGCGCCGCGTCGTTCGCGTGGCAGGCGCTGCTCGTCGTCGGCGGGGGACTGCTGGGTGGCCGCGCCGGGCCCCGGACGCGGCGGGCCACGGTCGTCGTGGGCAACGGGGTGGTCGCGGCCCTCGGCGTCACGATGCTGCTGCGCGCCCTGACCTGACCCGCCCGGCACCTGACTGGTGCCCGCCCGGCCCGCTACCACCGGGGTGGAACGATCGGGGTCCCCCGGACGGTGTGTCTCACGGTGTCCGTTCCAGTGCGTGGGTGGGGGAGGGCGGGAACTGCGGGGCGACCGGCGGCGTTGTCACGGGTGCACCACGAGGGGGAGACGAGGGAGATGGGTCGCCACCACTACAACGGCCTGAAGACCGCGGCGCTGTTCGGCAGCCTCTGGGCGCTGCTGCTCGCCATCGGCTGGATCGTCGGGCGCGGCCCGCAGTACCTGCCGATCTTCGCCGCGATCGGGCTGATCTCGACCGCGTACGGCTACTGGAACAGCGACAAGATCGCCATCCGTGCCATGCACGCGGTGCCGGTCAGCGAGCTGGAGCAGCCGGCGATGTACCGGATCGTGCGGGAGCTGTCGACGGCGGCGCGGCAGCCCATGCCGCGGCTGTACGTCTCGCCCACGGCCGCGCCCAACGCGTTCGCCACCGGGCGCAACCCCCAGCACGCGGCCGTCTGCTGCACCGAGGGGATCCTCCAGCTGCTCGACGAGCGGGAGCTGCGCGGCGTGCTCGGGCACGAGCTCATGCACGTCTACAACCGGGACATCCTCACGTCGTCGGTCGCGGCGGCCGTGTCCGGGATCGTCACGTCGATCGCGCAGTTCGCCTTCTTCTTCGGCGGCGGCGGCGACCGGCGCAACAACCCCGTCGGCGGCCTGCTGCTCGTCATCCTCGCGCCGCTGGCCGCGACCATGGTCCAGCTGGCCATCTCGCGCACACGCGAGTACGACGCCGACGAGGACGGCGCACGCCTCACGGGCGACCCGATGGCGCTCGCGTCCGCGCTGCGCAAGCTCGAGGCCGGGACCAAGGCGCGCCCGCTGCCGCAGGACCAGCGGCTCGTCGACGTGTCGCACCTCATGATCGTCAACCCGTTCCGGGGCGAGGGCGTCACGCGGCTGTTCTCGACGCACTCGCCGATGGAGCAGCGCATCGCCCGCCTGACGGCGATGGCCGGCGGCACCGCCGGGACGTCCGGGCAGGTGGCCCCGCCGCTCTGGTGAGGCGTGCGGGCGACTGAGGCGTGCGGGCGGGTGACGCCGGAGCGTGCCCTCGCCGAAATGGCACGGGTGTCGTCGGCGAACCACTAGGTTCTCGGCGTGCAGGCGAGGACGCTGACCGGCGCGGACGTGGCCGAGTGGCGCGCGCGGATGCCCGGCTCCGTGCCTCGCGTCGTCCTGCCCGTGGCGCTGGGATGCCTGATCGCCGTCTCGATCGGCGTCAACATCGCCACGCAGGTGACGACGACCGCGGAGCAGACCCAGGGGTGGGCGAGCCCGATCGACGCGGCGGCCTACGGTGCGGCGATCGGCGCCGTGGCCATGCTGCCCCTGCGGCCGCGGGTGGCCACGTGGGCGGTGGTGCTGGGCGCCCTCGCGATGGCCGCCGACCCGATGCTGCCGTCGTTGCGCACATGGTGGGCAGCGTCAGCCGTGGTCGCCCTCCTCGTCGGCGTCCTCGACACCGCGGGCGCGGCGCGCCAGGACGTCGTCGCGCGAGGTTGGGGTGCGCCGGAGGTGCCCCGGCTCACCGCCGAGACGCAGCGGTGGATCCTGCGGTGGCGGGCGCTGCCGGTGCTGATCGGGCTCGTCGCGCTGGTCGGTGCCGGCGTCTGCCTGGGCTTCTGGAACCGCGACCTCCGGGCGGTCGAAGCCTTTCGCGCAGGAGCCGTCGTGGCGGACGGGCCGATCGTGGCGGCGGACCCATCGGGCGAGTGGGTCGACGTGTCCGTGGGCGAGCGCACCATTCGCGCGTCGACCGACTCCACCCACTACGACGTCGGCCGGGTCGTGAGCGTGCGCTACGCGCCGGGCGGCTCGCGCGCCGAGCTGCTCGACCACGCATTCGATCCCGCCGGTCCGTTCATCCCGGCGGCCGGTGGCGTCGTGATCGCGGCGGTCCTGCTAGTGGCGGAGGCGCTGCGGTGGCGAGAGGTCCGTCGGATCGTCACCCTGGGCGGCGTGGCCGTGCGGCTGCGGGCCGTGGCCGTGCCGCCGCGCTCGCAGCCCGCGATCCAGCTCGCTGTCCCGGTCGTCGCGCTCGATCTCGTGCCGCTCTCGACGCCGCACCCGGGTGGGCCGGTCCTCACCCGGCTTCGGGTTCGCCCGGTGGCGAGCAGCGAGGAGGACGCGAGGGGCGGCCGCGCGGTCGAAGCCGCGGACGAGGCGCCCGTCGACGTCGCCTCCCTCACCGACGAGGAGCTCCTCGACCTCGCGCACGGTCTCGTCCCGACCGAGCCCGTGGCGGACGCCCCGGACGACACGGATGGTGTCGTGGTGATCGGGCTGCAGCACGAGGGGAGCCACCCGCTCGTCCTGGTCGACGGCGCGTGGATGGCGAGCGTGCAGCCGGCTGTGGATCCCCTGGTTCTCAGAGGTGCTCGCGGCCGCCGCGCCATCGAGGACCGCTCGGCGTGGGCGTCGTTCCGGGCGCGGGCAGGTGTCGGGACCGTTCGGCTGCTGCGGGGTACCGGGCCGCTGGCGCCGTGGTTCGCGGTGCCGCTCGTCTATGTGGCCTTCCGATGGCTCGCCTCGGCAGGCTTCGACCCACGGCTCCTCTACCTGGCCGCCATGGGTGGGTTGATCGGGTACCGCTGGGTGGGCCTTGTGCGTCCGCGCCTTCGCCTCGCGAAGACCGGCCTCTGGTTCCAGGGTGGGGTTTACGACGAGTTCTTCGCATGGTCCCTGGTCGAGCGTGTCGTCGCCGACGATCACGGCCTCGTCGTCAGGCTTCCCGATGGCGTTGCGGCCATCGGGGTGCCGAGGCGAAGCCGAAGCCTCTCGTGGCTGCTGCCCGGGGTCGACGACCCGCTGGAGGCGGCACGAGTGGCCGAGGACGCCCGGCTGCGGTCGGGCACCCTGCCCTTCTCGGGGCCTGTGCCGGGCTCGCTCCCGGCGCGAACAGGTCGCCACGAGGCCGAGCACGGGCAGCGCCGCGCCTCACCGCAGATCGCGTGCGGCGTGGCATGGGTGCTGGGGGCGCTCCTCGGGCTGACCGGCTGGATCCACTAGCGCGTCGGCGCGCGGGCGTCGGCCGCGGGCGGGTGTCGGTGGCCTCCGGCACGCTGGGGCCATGGGCGACAAGGAGAACCTCCACCGGTACCTGGTCCAGGAGCGCGCCGACCTCGTCGGCAAGCTGGACGGACTGTCGGAGTACGACGCCCGGCGGCCGCTGACGCCGACCGGCACCAACCTGCTCGGGCTGGTCAAGCACGTCGCGCTCACGCAGCTCGGCTACCTCACGGACGTCTTCGGGCGCCCGGCGGGGCTCGACTACTCCGAGGTCGCGGTGCACGACGACATGTGGGCCAAGCCCACCGAGACGCGTGAGCAGGTGCTGGGGTGGTTCGCGCACTCGTGCGAGAGGGCCGACGCGACGGTGGCCGAGCTCGACCTCGACGCCGAGGGCTTCGTCCCGTGGTGGGGGCCGGAGCGCGGGCACGTCACGCTGCAGCGGGTGCTGGTGCACCTCGTCGCCGAGGTGGCTCGGCACGCCGGGCATGCCGACATCCTGCGGGAGACGCTCGACGGCGTGGCAGGCCAGCGCCCAGCCGATCCGAGCTTCCCCGGCCGCTCGCCCGAGGAGTGGGCCGCGTGGCGGGACCGGATCGAGGCGGCGGCCCGCGAGGCGAGCGAGCCCCCCCGGCGTCAGCGGTAGTTGACGAACTGGAGCGCGGCCTCCACGTCCGCGCCCTTGAGCAGGGCGATCGCCGCCTGCAGGTCGTCGCGCGACTTACCGGTGACACGCAGCTCGTCGCCCTGGATGAGGGCCTTGACGTTCTTGGGGCCCTCGTCGCGGATCAGCTTCGAGAGCTGCTTGGCCACCTCGGAGGACAGGCCCTCCTTGATGGTGCCGGTGAGCCGGTACTCCTTGCCCGAGGGCTTGGGCTCCTTGTCGCCGAGGTCGAGCGACTTGAGCGAGATGCCGCGCTTGACGAGCTTGGTCTCGAACACGTCGAGGACGGCCAGCACCCGCTCGGGGGAGTTGGCCACCATGACCACGGCGTCGTGGCCGCTCCAGCTGATCGAGGCGCCGACACCCTTGAAGTCGTAGCGCTGGGCGATCTCCTTCGACGCCTGGTTCAGGGCGTTGTCGACCTCCTGGTGGTCCACCTTGCTCACGACGTCGAACGACGAATCGCCGGCCATGGGGTCTCCCTCCTCGTCGGGCCCCCGGTTCGGACGGCCCACGCTCCGCTGCTATCCTTCCATCCGCGCCACGTGAGCTCGTCTCGCGCGGGGCACGCTCGGCGGGTTACCCGAGTGGCCAAAGGGGGCTGACTGTAAATCAGCTGGCAATGCCTACGGGAGTTCGAATCTCTCACCCGCCACGCTCGACGGGGCGTCTCTCCAGACCAGGAGGGGCGCCCCGTTCGTCGTCCTGGGGCCGGTCCCGTGGGGTGCGGGTCGGGATTTCGTCGGCCCCGCGGGGCTCCTGTACGCTGATCCGCGCCGCCCCGATAGCTCAGTCGGCAGAGCGTCTCCATGGTAAGGAGAAGGTCAAGGGTTCGATTCCCTTTCGGGGCTCCAACTGGTTGTTCGGTCACGTCGAGGTCAAGGGCGGGGCGGAAGGGCCGGTCGAGGCGGGGTAGCTCAGTTGGTGAGAGCGCACGACTCATAATCGTGAGGTCGCGGGTTCGAGTCCCGCTCCCGCTACAACACAGAAACGGCCCGCCACCCGCACACTCGCAGGGGCGGGCCGTTTGGCTTCTCCGGCAATCGTGGCGACCGGGATACACATCCTGTTACAGGTTCGCCGGGCGGACGCTGGTACCCAACGGGATCCGTCGCCGCGTTCGATCCACAGGGGCGTGTCGTAGCGGGCCCACGCGGAGGGGATCGCGCGGCCCCAGCGGCGGGCGACCCCCGCCTCGTGGGAGACGATCGCTACCCGCAGGTCCGGGTTCTGCGTCAACGCCCACAGCGGGAACCGCCGGCTGGCGCGCTGGCTCTTCCCCGCCTGGGTTGGCATCGAGATGATCAGCCGCGCGTCGGGCTTCGTGTAAGCCCACAGCAACGCCTCGTCGATCAGGTCCAGCGCCGGGGTCTGCCGCGCCTTCGGCTCAAGCGCTCGAGCCAGGTTCCCCGGGGTGGCCCAACGCGGCGCCGGCGGCGGCTCGAACGCACGCGCCGCATGGAGCAGGAAATCCAGGTCACCCATGGCCCACCTGCCTCAGCGGTTCACGCCCGCCCGTCGGTGCTGAGTGGAACCATCGCGGCAGACGCCAAGGTGGCGTCACGAAAAGGGGTTGTGACTATGGCCGACCAGGCGCCGATAGACGTGACCGTTGTGCTGGGGCTCTACAACGACGGCATCATCCACTACCAGGCGACGTTCCGCGGCGTCACGTCGACATCCGTGAGGGACGGGGCGCTCTACCTCGAGAACTCCGTGGACACCGTGGCGATCTTCGCTGCGGGCAACTGGAAGTCTGTCCACCGCAACGACGGCGTCGGCGCGTTCGGCGAGCCGCGCGAGTAATTGCCAGACGCGACGCGGCCCCGGCTGGGACTCTCGTCTCGACCGGGGCCAGGGCGCGCTCGTACGCCTCCCGAGTCACAGTTGTCCCCAGGCGTCTGCTTGCGGCAATGCGCCACGCTGCTAGTCGTCGCCCCACAAGTCGGCGGCTTGCGCCTGCGCGGCGGACTCTTTGGCGCCCGCCACGGCCGCCTTGGCTCGGCGCACACCCTCGGACGCGTCCAGATGGCGCTGCCCACCGTCGAAGAGACCGGCGCCAACGAACGCGCGGTCGTCGGCGCCTGCCTGCTGGACGGCGCCGCTGTGCGTGTCGCCCAACAGACCTGCGGCAAGACCAGTCCGACGTCTGGGGGGTTGGCGGCGCGGCGCCACCCCCGGCGATGACCATCCTGGGCGAAGGCGCGCCTTCGATCAGCGGACCGTCCGCAGCACGCAGGTGACGGAATGGGTAGAGCAGCTGCACGGGGGCCGCTGCCAGTTCTGCGGCATCGTCCTCGAGACAGCTGCCGGCTGGGGCGCCGAAGGCGCCCACATCCGTGCGCTCGGCAAACCACACAACGGACCAGACACTGTGGGCAATGTCCTCCGCCTCTGCCCGAACGGCCACGTGCTGTTCGACAAGGGCGCGGTCTCCGTCGACGACGGCAACGTCATTCGGACCGTCGGCGGGGCCGTCATCGGCCAGCTTCGGGTAGCCAGCGGACACGTGCTCGACCCAGCCTAGTTCGCTACCACCGCGAGCACTTCGCCGGCATCCACTGAGGTCCGGCGTCGAAACCTGCACCTGACGTCGGTGGCCGTCGCTACGGTCTGCGGCATGGACTGGATCGGCTTGCTCGGAATTCCGGTCACCCTGCTCGCGGCCGCGATGCCGTTGCTGGGCGAGTGGCGCCGATCCCAAATGCTTGAGCGCGACGCGACAGTGCTAGTCGCTCTGCCAGAGGGCGAGATTCGGGATTCGTTCGCCGCCCAGTTCGAGCAGCACGCGAGCGAGCTCGTCGAGTTGCGGCGGAGGAAGGCGTTGCCGTGGAGTTGGCGCCGGCGGCTCGCGCTAGTCGTCGGTTTCGTGCTGATCCTCGGCGGCTTCACGATGCTGGTCGCCGACGAGATCGGGCCGACGAAGAGCAACACACAGATGGCCGTCGAGTTCCTTGGGTCCGCTGTAGGGACGTTCGCCGTTCTTGAGCTGTGGCGTCGGTTCGCGATCTGGCAGACGCGACGGCGGAATGCGGGCTGAGTCCGGTCAAGTCCCCGGGAGTGGTGTAGCGCGGCTGGGTGATCCTCTTGCTGGTCAGGCTGTCAGTGCCAGGGGTTGGTGGTCGACCTCCTCGGTGTTCGGGATGAGGTTGAGGCGGGACTTGGC